>Ga0209154_1001684_pt1 | contig 12793 bp, 9 predicted proteins | sample GraSoiAngelo_121_FD_185878 | JGI IMG/M metagenome (GOLD analysis project Ga0209154, IMG submission 185878) | Grasslands soil microbial communities from the Angelo Coastal Reserve, California, USA - 14_0919_12_20cm (SPAdes) (version 2) | ecosystem: Environmental > Terrestrial > Soil > Grasslands ... | reverse complement strand
TTCTCGACTCCGCCACTCACGGCACAATCCAAGAAGATGGAGGCGACAGACCTCCCAGAGCATCCCTTTCAGGTGGACTATCCGTCCGGCCGCCAACTAAGCCTTCGCTTGCGATCCGGCGACGTCCGCGTGGTGGGCAAGGCGGACAACCAGATTTCGGTCCGCCTGGAGGCCCGTGACTCGGAGAGGGCCCGAGAGGTCAAAGTATTCTTCGAGCGGTTCGACAACTCAGCCGAACTGCGGGTGTCGGGCGGTCCCAGAAACGACCTTCGAATCATCGTAGAAGTGCCAAAAAACACCGGGCTTTTTGTTCGCATGCCCGCCGGTCAACTGGAAATCAGCGACATCACCGGAGACAAGGATGTGCAGCTTCACGCCGGTGAGTTGATTCTTCACGTGGGCAACCCAGCCGATTATTCCCGCGTGGATGCATCGATAACCAGCGGCGGTCTGGAGGCGCCGCCCTTTCACGAGGACCACGGCGGACTGTTTCGCTCTTTCCAGAAGACCGGAAACGGCAAGTACCGGCTTCATGCCCACGTAGGGGCAGGCGACCTGACGCTGCGTTGAGTGTTTCTCCCTATATTTTCAGTCGGTCGCCGCAACCTTTTGAGGAAGGAAGTGTTTATTTAAGTATGAGGCTTCGATTACTCATCTACGCTGTGGCTTCGCTGGTGTTGCTGGCCTTTTACGCCCCGGCGCGAGCGATTGCGTCCCTCTTCTCTGACTGGCAAGACATTTAGAGATTCCCTTCCTCCCAAACCTGTGCGGTGTGTTTGATCGCTTACCAAGAGTGGGGCGGTGCTCTGGCCCCTGCAACGACATTAAATCCGCGGGGTTTCCCAGCGCCGCGTTTGCTGAGAACGGAACATGGCTTCGATCACTGCCATGTTGGCAATGGCGTCTTCCAGGGGCACGGGTACTTCGCTGCCCTCACGGATCGCCCTCGAAAAGGCATCGCCTTGAATGGTGTACTGGTCGCAAGTCGGAATGGTTTCCACTGTGATGCCGCTTCCCAATACGTCCTTGCCGTCGTCGATCAGAATCTCGCACGGACGGTCATTCGGCGCATTGAAAGGAATTTTGATTTCAATGCGCCCTTCGGTTCCCAGGAACTGCATGCGCTGATAAGGAACCAGTTGTGTGCTGCAGGTGAATATGGAATGCCCCGAGGGAAACTCCATCATTGCTGAACTCAAGCGGTCCGTGCCAAACTCCGGATCTGCCTCGAGCAGCGCAACCACGCGCAAGGGCTCTTCTCCCAAGATCCAGCGCGAGATCGTAATCGGATAGCAGCCAATGTCCAGCAAGCCTCCGCCACCCCATTCCGCCACATTGCGCACGTTTTGGGGATCGCGGTTGAAGTAGCTGAACGCGCCGATCGTCGAGCGCAGCTTTCCGACAACGCCTTTGCTAATTAGATCCCGAACTCTCACCCATTGGGGATGCGTCTTGACCATGAAGGCTTCGCCGATCTTCACGCCCGTGCGGTCGCGCGCCGCAAGCAAGCTCCTGGCTTCGCGGACGGTCAAGCCGATAGGCTTCTCGCACAGGACATGCTTCCCTGCCTCAGCGGCTTTGATGGACCAGGGCACATGCAAATGATTGGGCAGCGGGTTGTAAATAGCTTCAATTTCAGGGTCTTGGAGGAGTTCCTCGTAGGAACCGCAAGCTTTGGCAATATCGAACTTCGTCGCCGCCTCGTGCGCTTTGCGCGGATCACGCGAGGCAATGGCGGCGATTTCGCTCCAGCTGCCTTTCTGCATTGCGGGAATCACTTTCTTCACCGCGATTCCTGCCACCCCCAGCACACCCCATTGGACCTTCTGTCCGCTCACACGCTCTCCTCTTGTTGTCTTGGCATCCGATTACTGGCTTGCGCTTGTAGCGTACGGGCTTTCCGCGCGATATCGCTTTTCAAATTCTTCCTTGGTGCAAACCGTCTTCAAGTCCGTAACCCGGTCGATGCAAAGGATTCCGTCCAGATGATCAATTTCGTGCTGAAGCAGCTCGGAAAGGTCGCGGAGCTCTCCGGCGCGCACTTCGTGCGTTGTTCCCTGCAGGTCTTGATATTGCACAGTGACTTCGCGATTCCGCTCTACTTGCATGAAGATGGACAAGAAACTAAGGCAGGCGTCCCACACGACGATGCGTTCGGCGCTGCGCTCGATAATTTTTGGATTCACGAGAGGCCACGGGTCTTCGCCGGGCAGGCGTAAAAAGATCACGCGCTGCAAAACTCCAATTTGCGGCGCGGCGATTCCTCGTCCATAGCCGGTAGTCTTGCGCCAAGAGGCAAGCGTGTCTTCAAGGTCCTCGACCAGCGCGCGAATTCCCGGGGCAGAGGCATCCTGTACTTCTTTGCACATCTCGCGCAGGACGGGGTCCCCAAGTTGTCGAACCTTCTGGACCGCCATTGCCTTACCTCCGTTGCGCTTTGACGATACCGCGATTCTTGACCTGCGAAAAGGCGCATCCTTTGGTATGATCTGGCCCGCGGCCAGCTCATGGGACGGCTGACGCGGCAAAACATCCAAGGAGGAGATATCGAATGCGAAGAGGACTTCTGGTCCCGGTATTCGGGATGATCGTTCTCGGCGGACTCGCCTTCCTGAACCGGCTGGCTGCGCAGGAGAAAAAGGACGCCATGCCCGAACCCACCGTCAAGGTAGGGGATGTGGCTCCGGACTTTACGCTGCGCGACACGCATGGCAAGGAAGTGTCACTGCATGATTTCCGCGGCAAGAAGAGCGTGGCGCTGGCGTTTTATGTTTTCGCCTTCACCGGTGGTTGAACGAAGCAAATGCAGAACTTCCAGCAGAACCTGGCGAAGCTGGAAGCTGCAGACACCCAAGTATTGGGTGTGAGCATGGACAGCCCATTCAGCAATGGCGCGTGGGCGGAAAAAATCGGCGTGACCTTCCCGCTGCTGAGCGACTGGGGCGGCGACGTTACGAAACAATACGGGCTCTACAATCCGAAATACAAAGCGGCGCGCCGCATCAATTATTTGATCGACAAGGAAGGCAAAGTCGTCGAGATGCAGATCGACAGCGAGGCGATCGATCCAACGAAGATCGTCACGCTCTGCGAACGCCGTAAATCCGAAAAATAGACGCACCCGAGCCGGACGCAGATCCCACGAGCCGAAATGCGAGTCCCCCGCCTTGCGCTGGTCGCGGGTGCTCGGGCGCTCTTCACTGCGATTTTGCACCCCAATACGAGAGTGCTAGAATTCTCAGTGAACCGCCATGCCACCGAAAACGCTCTATCAAAAAATCTGGGATGACCACGTTGTCTGGGAAGAGCCGGGAAAGCCCGCGCTCATTTACATTGACCGGCATTTAATCCACGAGGGCACATCACCACAGGCGTTTGCGGGCCTGCGCGCGGAAGGCCGCAAGGTGCGGCGGCCGAATCTCACTTTCGCGGTGATGGACCATTCCGTTCCGACCAAGGATCGCACGCTGCCCATTCTGGATAACGACGCCAAGCTGCAATTTGAAGCGCTAGAGAAGAACTGCCGCGAATCCGGCGTGCGTTTGTTCGACATGAACAGCCGCCACCAAGGCATCGTGCACATTATCGGCCCGGAATTGGGCATCACGCAGCCGGGTCAGACGATTGTTTGCGGCGACAGCCATACGTCCACGCATGGCGCGTTTGGCACGCTGGCGTTTGGGATTGGCACGAGCGAAGTAGAACACGTGCTCGCCACGCAGTGCCTGGTGCAGGCGCGGTCGAAGACGCTCCATATCCTGGTGAACGGGAAGCGGCCGAAAGGCGTCACCGCGAAGGACATTATTCTGACGATCATCGGGAAAATCGGGATTGCCGGCGGGACGGGTCACGTTGCGGAATATGGCGGCGAAGCCATTCGCGCGCTCTCGATGGACGGCCGCATGACCGTTTGCAACATGAGCATCGAAGGCGGTGCACGCGCCGGAATGGTCGCGCCGGATGACACCACGTTCGCGTATCTCGAAGGCCGGGCGTTTGTGCCGCGCGGCAAGGCGTTCCAAGAAGCGGTGGAACGGTGGAACCAGCTGCGCACGGACGATAGCGCACAATTTGACATGACCGTCGAGCTGCAAGCCGAACAGATTGCTCCGCAGGTCACTTGGGGCACGAATCCAGGCATGGTTACCAGTGTGACGGCCCGTGTTCCCGACCCGCGCGAATTCAAGGATCCCAACGATCAGAAGGCTACGGAAAGCGCACTGAAGTACATGGGGCTGAAGCCCGGTACGCCGATTGTGGACATTCCCGTGGATCGCGTGTTCATCGGCTCATGTACGAATTCGCGGCTCGATGATTTGCGCGCCGCCGCTAATCTCGTGGCCGGCAAGCACGTGGCAAAAAACGTCAAGCAGGCGCTGATTGTGCCGGGATCGCGCGGCATTAAGTCGCAGGCGGAAAAAGAAGGGCTCGACAAGATTTTCCGCGAAGCAGGATTCGAGTGGCGCGACGCGGGCTGCAGCATGTGTATTGGCATGAATGCGGATGTCTTGCCACCGCACGAGCGCAGCGCGAGCACTTCGAATCGCAATTTCGAGGGACGCCAAGGCAAAGATAGCCGCACGCATTTGGTTAGTCCGGTGATGGCTGCTGCTGCAGCCATCGCGGGACATTTTGTGGACGTTCGCGAATTCGACGTGGCCCATGTGGAGTAGAAAATGGAGGAGTTGTTCGGGAAGTCTTTAATACGGTCCTGGTCAGAGCAAGCGTCCAAATGGACGCCTGGTGCAAGGCGGAAGTTTTTGGTTGGAACGATTCTTTATGGTCTCGGGGTCCTGCTGCAATTGACTCAGAATCTTGTCCGTTCTTGCTCTTTGTCCATGCCAGTGAGGTGGTCGGCATTCTAATATCAGTCGGCTTGGCTGTTCAGTTCTGGGGAATCGTGGCTCATTACTACGATTCCGGTCGTCCGAGCAAGGACTGAGAGCGGTGGACGCAAAACGCTGAGGACTAAAGCATGCAACCATTTGCAACGCACACGGGCTTGGTGGCGCCGCTCGATCGCGTCAACGTGGACACCGACCAGATGGTGCCCAAACAGTTCCTGAAGGCGCTCACGCGAGAAGGCTTCGGCCGCATCCTTTTTTACGACTGGCGCTACCTGCCGGGAGAGAAGCCGAATCCGGAGTTTGTGCTGAATTTCCCGCGCTACAAGGGCGCATCCGTGTTGCTGGCGCGCGCCAATTTCGGGTGCGGGTCAAGCCGCGAGCACGCGCCCTGGGGCGTCAAGGACTACGGTTTTCGAGTGATCATTGCCCCGAGCTATGCGGACATTTTTTACAACAATTGCTTCAAGAACGGGATTCTTCCCGCTACGTTGCCCGAAGAGCAGGTCGAGGAACTCTTCCAACGCACGGAAAAAGAAGAAGGTTATTCGCTGACTGTAAACCTGCCGAACCAGACGATCGCCGATAAGCACGGCCTGATGTTCAAGTTCGAAATCGCGCCATCGCGCAAAGAAGTTTTGCTGAAGGGTCTCGACGACATCGGCACCTCGATGCAACAGGCCGCTGCCATTGACGCCTACGAGAAGGCCCACGCCTCGACCGCCACCATGTACGACCCCGTCGACGTGAAGTACTACTCCAACGGCCGATAAAGACGGCCTCCGACTACCGATCAAAGCAACGCGCGGCCTTTGCTTGTAATAAACCAGAAAAAAGCGGGCCGGCGAACCGGCCCTCTGAAGTTGTTGATGGCTTGTGTTTGTTTCTAGAAGGAGACCCGCAAGCCGAGCTCAATGTGCCGCGGGTCGCCGAATTGGCTGTTCAGCACGCCAAAATTGGTTGGATCCTGGAGATTCATTCCGCCAGATCCGTACTGGCCCGGATCGCTGAACTGCATATGGTTAAGCGCGTTGAAGAACTGCGCGTAGAACGTGGCCCCGACCCGTTCGGTGATTCTCGTGGTCTTGGCAATGCTGAAATCCAAGTTCCAGCGATGCTGCCCATACAGCGGGCCGAGATCGTTGGCTCGGCCGTCGAGCCCCAGGATTACCGGCCGGAGGTTGTTGTATGCCGCCGTGGGGTCGGCGAAAAAGTTGACCCCGGAGCCGCAGACACCTGGAGGCGGGCAAGAATTGCCGTTGCTGCCGACAAAGGATGAGTTAACGTTGTAATGCGCTGAGCGGCTGAAACTGGCACCAGCTAGCGGAACCGCGCCCGAGCACCAGGCGACGTTACCTTGCCCGAACTCCTGGCAGGAACCTGTGTACGTCTCCATCACCAGCCCGCTGCTCCACTGGAAGATCGGGGCGAACATCCAACCTCCGATCACGTGGTCCAGGACGCTATTGTGGGTGTCAAACCGCTTCCCTTTACCGAACGGCAGGTCGTAGGTGCCGAGCATATTGAAAACCCACCGCGTGTCAAAAGGAGCCGGTCCGTAGTCGTACCGAAGGTCGAAGGGAACCGAGGGGTTGGCCTGCGTGTACTCCTGGTTGATGCCCACGGTTGACAGCGTGTGGGACCAGGTGAGGTTCGCGTTTAGCGTCAGGCCGTGTCCGGTGCGCTTTTGCACCCGGAGGATACCTGCCTGATAGTTCGAGAATCCTGCGGTAGTATTCGCGAGCATCGAGTTGTAGCCCTGGAGAGTGTTGGGGAGGGCCTTCCCAAAGGTGAAACTCCTATCCATGTCTTGCCACATTGAATAGACACTCTCGGTAGGAATGTTGCCCGTCCCCAATGCCCCGCCTCCTTCATTGGTCTGGACTGCACAGGTAAGCGTCGTGCACAGGGGCAGAGTAGCAGTTGGGTGAGCCGTATTGTACGTGTTGATTGCCGAGTTGGTGGAATTTAGGTAAGCCGCCGGGAGGCTATTTTCAAAGAAAGCCTGCGTGCTGGCGGCCGTCCCTCCATGATCGGCAGCCCAGAGAGCCGCATAGGCCTTGGCGAAGCTCTGTCCGCCCCGCGTCATCATCCAAGGAACGTCGTTCAGGTCGATCCCTTGGTAGAGGTGTTTGGACCACTTGCCCACCCAGGCCGCTTCGACAATTATGTTGTCCGGCAACTCGCGTTGGATGCCAATGGTGATCTGGTCGTTCGCTCCAGGCCGCCAGTTGTTATCGAGGAACGAGATGTTGGAGCCTGCGGGAGAGTTTATCCCAGGTTCCGCTGGGATGGGCAGGGTCTGCTGCACAGTCGGGAAGGGCCCAGTGTTTCCATCCACACCGACGCGGAAGCCGTTGGTAGGATCGGTAGCGGAGCCACCTAAACAGCTGCCCGAGGTACTAGCGCCGTTGCACCGGATCGTTTGGCCGAAGCCGTATCCCAAGAGAGGCACAAGCACGAGGTCTACGCCATTGTTACGGTCGTAAATGCGGGAGTACCCAGCACGAAAGACGGTCTTTCCCTGGCCAAATACACGCCCGAGGATCCCTTCTTGGAATCTCGGGTTCCATGCCACCGAAACGCGGGGGCTGAAGCCGCCATAGAAGGGCTGGAAGGGATACTTGGGATGGCCTCCCACGGCCCCGATGGGCTCAAAGCCGAGGACAGGATTGTAGACTTGTCCCTGCAACGCGAAGTTGACAGTGTTTTGCAGGTATTGTTGGCTGGTAAGGATCGCGCCGCTCGAGTCCACCATGAAGTCCTGCACACCGTTGATTTCGTAAGGCGGCAGCTGCGTGCCCCACTCTAACCCGTAGTTAAGCGTCAGAGTCGGGCGGATTTTCCAGGAATCGTTGTAGTACAGGCTGTAACTATCAATGATCGAAGTGTCTGCGAAGGTCTTGGCACCGGTCAGGTGAAAGTCATTTCCGCCGCGGACAAATAGCTGTGCGGCCGTCCCGAGGAAGCCCAGTGTTCGGGCGTACGCGGTGTCCCAAGTGCCGTTTAGACTGCTATCTAGCCCAGTCGGCCTGTAGGTGGAGGACATTACCAGGCCACTAGCCTTCGTAAGTTGGTAAACCATGTCCGGCAAGCCGGCGACCACTTGGTCGTCGCGAACGTGGTGGTCCCACCAGTGCACCATCGTGCCACCGAATTGCATGTAGTGAGTGCCTTTTACCCAGTTGAGTGTGTCGCTGTAGTTCCAATCATGCCCGTTCCACACGCGATTACGGGAGTTCTGCGTGTCCATATTCAGGGGGCACAGGCAGCCGAAGTGGGAGTCGGAGAATTCGATCCCCGCTGGAACGCCGGAGATCGCGTTCGTCACCCCTTGTCTCTGCCAGAACCACCTGTTGAGGAGGTAGCTAAAGTGAAACTCATTGATCAAATTGGGCCTGATCGTACCGGTCAGACCGGCTACAACATAGCGTGGAAGAGTCGGATTGCTCGAAACGGACTTGGGAACGCCGAGCTTGTCGCCGGGCAGTAGCCCCCCGATATCAATCTGATTGGTGCTCGGAAGAATATCGTTGTAAATCCGATAGGAACCAAAAAACCGCCAGTTTTCGCCAAAATCATGATCAACACGCAACATCCCGTAATCTTCCCTTTCTGGAAGGGACAGCGCCGCCCGGAGCCCCTGAGTGTTCAGAGTGTCGCCGCCATTGGCATCGTTGGGGATTGGCACATATTTGCTCCACAACTGGGACACAACTGGACTGATACCGCGGTTCCGTGGGTCGCAGGTGGCCGTACCGCACATCGCTGTTGGGAGCATCGTGCCGATTTGGGGATCGTTATCGTTTGACCCCACAGAGGGATCTAGTGTCGGGGTTGGGTTCAGGTTGTAGGCCGTGACGACCTTAGAGACAGGATCCCTGAGCTTGATGATACCGGCCCTCATGGCAGCGGATGGAACTGTCCACTCTTGGATTTGTGCTGTTCCCGGGAAGCGTCGGCCCTCGTAGAAACCATAAAAATAGGTCTTCCCTCCCAGGAACTTCCCCGGAAGCAGGGGCCCGCCGAAGCCGCCCCCGAAGCGGTTATCGTGAAACTTCACGATGGGATCGCCGTGGCGATTGTTGTCCCAAGTGTTAGCATTGAATAATTGACTTTGGAAGTATTCGTAGGCCGCCCCGTGGAAAGCGTTCGTGCCGCGCTTGCTCTCCATCATCACTTGGCCGCCCGCGGACGTGAAGAAGTCGGCAGTCTGATTGTTGGTGGCGACCTTGAATTCTTCAATGCTTTCAAGCGGCGTAGGGATGGCGCCTCTGCCCCCTATACCGTTGTTGGTATAGTTGTTGTCGCCCTCCAGGTCGCTGGTTATATTACCCCCGTCCAGCATGTAGGTATTTTGATCGCTTAGGGACCCGGCCACCTGACCGCCGTAGACGTCACCTCCGCGGGGTGCATAAGGAGCGGTAGCAGGCTGCAAGGTCAGAAGCGAGCTTGCATCGCGATTTAGGTTAGGCATGGCGAGCAGCAGGTCGTTAGGCACCGTGCTCCCCATGGTCGCGTTCTCGGTCTGCAGCTCCGCGCCCACCACAGTTTTCACTTCCACGGTCTGGGACATGGTGCCCACTTCCAGCGTGACGTTCAGGGTAAGTTCTGTTCCTACCGTCACCTTCTCGGCGGCTATTCGTGCTAGGCGAAACCCAGTTTTACTTAGCGTAAGACCGTAAACGCCCGGCGTGACGTTGACGAAAACGTACCTTCCGGCTTCGTTGGTCGTCATTGTCAAGGCAGAGCCCGTTGCCTTGTCCGTCAGGGTAACCGTCGCGCCCGCAATAGCGGCGCCTGACGTATCCGTGACCAAGCCGTCTACGGTGCCGGCGGTCTGCGCGTACATCCCGGTTGGAAGCACAGCAAATAGGCAGGCTAATGCAACTGCTACCACAACCACTCGCTTGTTGAACATGCACCACCTCCTGGACGGGCCGGGTAGGCCCTCGAAACTTCGCACACTCCCACGAAAGACCGAACCTCTCCCCAACCGCAAAATCGGATTGCGACTTACAACCCCTACCAGTTCACGAGCGAAAACGGGCTACCGCTTGCAATACTGAGGGCTGTATATTCTCAGATGGAGAAGTTGTCAATAGCGAAATTTACTTAGTCTTTAGAAACAATTTATTTGCGCTTTATCAATAAGGGCAGGAAGTTCTACAAGTAATAGTAGGAGCAGACCGGCAAACACGAGCGGGCGCCCGTGCAAACTAAGAAAGGATTTCTCGTAGACGCAGCGGCTACGCTGAGAAATGGGAGAGCCTCCCAGACAGGTTTAGTAATCGTGGTTACCATTCAATGGTAAAGCTGAGTTGCAACCGGCGTGGAGTATTCGCCTGAAGCTTGTTGCCTTAGCCTAGCACGCCACCAAGTGGATGGGCGCTGCCGCTACAGTAAGGCGACGTCGGTCTACCCAAGGCTGCTTCAAAGAAAACGAAAGAAAGGCTGAACAGACAGGCTGTTGAGATAGGCCAGGTACGCCGGGTTCGGGGCCCCACGCTTTAGTTTGCGGGATGGAACATTCGTGCTGGTTCGTGCCACCATCACGTCTTTCCAGGCATTCGCGAAGCTCTGCCCGCCCAAGGTCATCATGTACGGGGACGGAGATATTTCGATTTCATGTGTAACGCGGCAGCCGATCATGCCGCCCAGCTGGAACAGGTGGTTACCCTTAATCCAAGTTAGGTCGTCCCGATACATGTAGTCATGGCCATTCCAGTAGCGAGTGCGCACGTTCTGGTTGTTCGTATTTATAGGGAATAAAAACAGGGCTGCAACCCGCGCCGCTGTTCTCACCCCCGACCTCGAGAGCTGCCGGGTATCCGGCAACGTTGGGCACGCCGCTCGGATCTGCATAGGCCTACCAGTTCCGTGCGTAGCTGAAGTGGAAGTCATTGGTGAGGCCCGGCCGAAAGTCCTTGGTCACGCCAGCGGTATAGAGCCAGGTATTCTGGGGTTTCTGCCGCATACTGGCCCTTGGTGTCTCCAGGGAAAAGTCCTCCTACATCCCATTGGTCGGTAACCGTCTTGCTCAATTTGTAGTAGTGGTAGGTGCCGTTGAAGTGCCAGCTTCGGGAAGTCATGGTCGATGCGAGCGACACCGAAGTTGCTGGACTGCGGCGTCGAGATGTTGCCTTTGTATCCGCAATAGTTCACCCCGTCGCCGTGGGTGCAGCCGTTCGGTAGGGGCAGGTGGTGTTCCAGAGATTCTGAATTACAGGGTTAACGCCCAAACCACGGGGCTCGCAACCTCGTGTGCACAGAATGACAGTCCCCTGGCGTATTGTTCCCTTCGCACACCCGCTAGCACTCACGCAAGTCGCAGAATTCGCCGCGTAAGTGTTGGCAGTTCCCGGACCCGTCGTGGCGACCGGGTTCAGATTGACTACTTCCCCATTCAGCTTAATCAGGCCAGCGCGCAGGGACGGGAGTGGGAAGTTTCTCTCGAAGATTGCGTTCTGCGGCCAACGGAAACCTGCAAAGTTGCCGAAGATGTACCAGTTGCCGCCGAGAAAGTTCGAGTGCGGGATTTTTCCGCCGGCATCCGCCCCAAACCGGTTGAAATGCGAACTGGGCTCACACCGCAACCGCCACTATGTGTGTGCGATCCCCTCGCCGACGTGAAGTACTATTCCAATGGCCGGTAGCCACCTATAAAATCACGTCTCCGTTTGTTTGACCCGCACCGGCCAAGTAGGTCAAAACATGCTCAAACCACGTTTCCTTCCGTGTTTGACGCTCGCACTCGCCTCTTTTCTCATCCCTGGTCGCTCTTCGCCTGCTGACAACTGGATCGAAGTGCGAAGCCCGCACTTCACCGTCAACACCAACGCCGGCGAAAAAGAAGCAAGAAAAATCGCCGATCAATTCGAGCAGATACGCCAGATGTTCCACAGCGCCTTTGGGGCGCTGCGCGTGGACCCGGGCCAGCCCATCATCATCGTGGCCGCGAAGAGCGAAAACACGATGAAGCTTTTTCTCCCAGAAGAATGGGAGGTGAAGGGCCACATCCACCACGCCGGCATGTACCAGCCGGGAGAAGACAAGGATTACGTGGTGATGCGGCTGGATTCCGAAGGCGAGAATCCTTTTCATACGCTCTATCACGAATACACGCACGCATTGATGCGATTGAACTTCAGCGGGTTGCCGCTCTGGCTGGACGAAGGCATGGCGGAGTTCTTTGGAAATTCGACGCTGGGAGAGAAGGAGAGCAAGACCGGCACAATTGATCCGGGGCACTTGTACCTGCTCGAGCAAAGCAAGCTCATCCCGATTGAAACTTTGCTGGAAGTCGACCACCAATCGCCTTACTACAACGAGAACAACCGTGCCTCTGTTTTTTATGCTGAGTCCTGGGCGCTGGTCCACTACCCGATGATGGACAAAGATGCGCGGCAGCAGCAGTTACTGAAGAATTTTCTGGCGGCATGGCAGAAGTCAGGAAGTCAGGTGCAGGCGGCGCAAACGGCCTTTGGCGACCTGAAACAGTTCGGGAGAAGGATTGAGGGTTACGCGAGACAATCGAGTTTTATGGTTGGCCTGGTCAAGTCAGGGGAGGAAGTGGCGGAAAAGAGCTACACCGCTCGCAGCGTATCTCCGGGAGAAATTGCAGCAATAAGGGGAGATTTTTTCGCTCACCACAACCGCCTGGAGCAGGCGCAACCGGTGTTGCAAGAAGCGGCTCAAGCCGAGCCCAACTTGGCTTTTGCTCATGAAGCCCTGGGCTACTACCACTACCGGCAGCAGAAGCTCGGCAAAGCCGACACAGAAATCCAAGAGGCTCTCAAGCTGGGCGCCGCGGGTTTTGCGCCGCAGTATTTTCACGGAATCTTTTTGTTGCAACAAGGGCGCTTGGACAAAGACACTGCGGAAGGAGCCAAGAAAAGCCTGGAAAAGGCGATTCAGCTCAATCCGCAGTTCGCGCCCGCCTTCGAAGG
>Ga0209154_1001683_pt1 | contig 12794 bp, 14 predicted proteins | sample GraSoiAngelo_121_FD_185878 | JGI IMG/M metagenome (GOLD analysis project Ga0209154, IMG submission 185878) | Grasslands soil microbial communities from the Angelo Coastal Reserve, California, USA - 14_0919_12_20cm (SPAdes) (version 2) | ecosystem: Environmental > Terrestrial > Soil > Grasslands ... | reverse complement strand
CGAGATGCTACGCCTGGTGGGTGGCGCGGCGCGCAGCTCGGTGCGTGGCAGCGACGTCGTGGCGCGGCTGGGTGGCGACCAATTCGCTGTGCTGCTCCCGGAGGCTGGTCCCGAAGCGGCCGGGGCCGCCGTCAAGAAGCTGCAGCAGACGCTGCAGGAGCTGGCGGAGGAGACCGGTTTGCCGCTCACGGTGAGCGGCGGTGTGGTGACGTGTCTGCAGCCGGCGGAGAGTCTGGAGTCGGCGATCGGCGCGGCGGACCGGTTGCTGCACGGCGCCAAGGCGGCCGGGCGGGACACGTTCTGGTCCGAGGTGATCATGCCGCAGCCGATCGAGGGCTTCGAGCCGACCCGGCTGCGGCGGGCCTACCGCGTGCCGCCCGGGTTCGACATGCCGATGCCCCCGCCCCTGGACCGCCCGCGCTAGAGTGCGGCCATCCTGATGCCGTCGATGATGAACTGCACCGCGATGGCGCAGAGCACCAGTCCCATCAGCCGGGTGAGGATGCGCATCCCCGTCTGGCCGAGCCGCTGCTCGATGCGCGTCGCGGCGGCAAGCGTGACGTAGGAGAGGAACGCCGTCAGCGCGATCGCCGCGTAGACCGCCGCCGCCGTGAGCGGCGCCTTCGCCGCCCCGCTCAGCACCATCACCGTCGAGATCGCCCCCGGCCCCGCCAACATGGGGATGCCGAGTGGCATGATCCCCACGTCTTCCTTCTCGATACCCTCGGCCTTCTCGACCGGCGTCTCCCGCTGCTGGCTGCGGCGGGCCTGCACCATGTCGAGCGCGTTGAGGCCGATCACCACCCCTCCGGCGATCTTGAACGCGGCGATCGTGATGCCGAAGAGACGGAAAATCAGGCTGCCGCCCAAGGCGAACGCCGTGAGGGTCACGGCACAGGTCCAGGCCCCGCGCCGGGCCATGAGCCGCCGCACCGGTGCCGGATCGCGTGCGGTCATCGCGAGGAAGGTCGGCACGGCGGTCAGCGGATCGACGATGAACAGCACCGACGTGAGCACCAGGAACAGGTCCTGGAGCGTCTTCAGCATATGCTCACATCGTCACCTGGACCACGCGGTCTTTGCCGGCTCGCTTGGCCTCGTACATCGCGTGGTCCGCTTTGCGCAGCAGTTCGTCGCTCCCCGCCTCGGTGCCCGTGACGGCGACGACGCCGATGCTGGCGGTGACGGAGGGCGTCCCGCGGAACACCGTACGGATCCCGCCGGCGAGGCGATTGGCGACCGAGTGGGCCACGCTGCCGTCGGTCTCCGGCATCAAGACGCCGAACTCGTCGCCACCCAGCCGGCCCACGAAATCGGCCTGGCGCACCGCGCTGCGCATCGCGTCGGCGACGAGCCGCAGGACCGCGTCGCCGGTGGCGTGGCCGTGCGCGTCGTTGACCCTCTTGAAGTCGTCCAGGTCGAGATAGATCAGAGCCAGCGGCCGGCCGTAGCGACGGTTGCGGCCCAGCTCCTGCGCCACCTGGGACGCGAAGGCCCGCGCGTTCAGCACCGTCGTGAGCGGATCGTGCGCAGCGAGCAGCTCGAGCTGCGCCTGGGTACGCCGCAGCTGCGACAGGCCGGCGATCGCCACGCCCACGACCGCGAGGTACGCGACCTCGTTGAGGATCCGGACCTGGAGCGACGTCTCGAGCGGCAGCTGGTCGATCCCGACGCCGAAGCGGAGCAACGCCGTCGCGAGCGCGAAGGAAATGCCCCACCCCAGGCCGTCCTGCGAGGCAGCCAGCAGCACCGGGATGACGTACAGGATCCCGAGCCGCAGATCGGGTGGCGTGCGCACGTTGAGCACGAACACGCCGGCGGCGAGGGTCGCCCAGGCGATCAGCCGCAGGGCGCGGCGCAGTCGGGCCCGGGGCGCCACCTAGAAGGGGGCCTCGGACACGTGGTGTGGATCGTCGAGCAGCAGGGCGGTGAGCGTCTCGCCGGTGGACACCTCGGCCCGGTTCTCGGGCACGATCAGGAGGGCGTTGGCGCGGGCCATGGACGTCAGGATGCCGGAACCCTGGGGACCCGTCAAGCGCGCCACGAGCCCACCGCCCGCTCCCTCGGGCCGGACCACCGCCCGCAGGAAGTGCCGCAGTTTGGGGCCGAGGGTGATCGGCTCTCCCACGCACACCGCCACGGTGCGCCGGAACGGGAGCCGGTGGCCCAGCAGCCGCCGGATCGCCGGGCGCACGAACAGCTCGAACGTCACCATCGTGCTGACGGGGTTGCCCGGCAACCCGATCCACGGGGTGCGGTCGAGCAGGCCGAAGCCGAGTGGCGCGCCGGGACGCATGCGGATGCGCCACAACTTCATGTCGCAGCCCAGCTCGGCGAGCACCTCCCGAACGAAGTCGTGCTCCCCCACGCTCACGCCGGCCGTGGTCACCAGCAGATCGGCATCGCGCGCCCCCGCCCCCCCGAGGTGCTGGCGCAGGCTGTCTTTCGTGTCGCGCGCCAATCCCAGATCCACGGGAATCCCGCCGGCGCGGCGGATCAGCGCATGCAGCGTGTAAGAGTTGGACGTGGCGATCTTTTTGCCCGCGAGGATCTCGGCTGAGCGGTCCAGGTCGACGATCTCGTCCCCCGACCCCATGAACGCCACGCGGGGCGCGCGGTGGACCAGCGGAGCGCCATGCGCGATGGAGGCGAGCACGCCGAGCTGCGCCGGCCCGAGCGGCGTGCCGGCGGGAAGCGCGATCTCGCCCTTACGGATATCCTCGCCCCGGTGGCGCACGTTCTTGCCCGCATCGCGTCCTGCGACCACGCTGACGCGGTCCGGGGCGGCGTCCTCGGTGTCCTCCTGGCGCACCACCGTGTCGGCGCCGGCCGGGAGCGGAGCACCTGTGAAGATCCGGGTCGCCTGACCCGGCCCGATCGGCCGCGCGGGGAACTGCCCGGCGGCGACGCTCTCGACCACCGCGAGCACGACCTTACGCTCGGGGCTCGCCCCCGCCACGTCGCCGCCGCGAGCGGCGTAGCCGTCCATGGCTGAATTGTCCCAGGGGGGGAGGTCGATCGGGCTCGCCACGTCCTCGGCGAGCACCAGGTCGAGGGCCTCGCGCAGCGACCGGCGCATCGCCGGGAGCGGCGCGATGTGCTCGAGGATGAGACGGGCGGCTTCGGTCGGAGTCAACATGGTCATCGCTAGGGCGGGAGGATCTTGGCCCGGTCCCACGCGAGGTTGGCCAGGGTGACGAGCCACGCGGTATCCGAGAAGCGAAACACGGGGAACTCGGCGCGATACGCCGCGTTGTCCGTCACCATGGCGACCCAGTCGCCTGCGGCGTGCACGGCCGGGTCGAACAGCGGGTCGGCCCCAGCCGCCAGGCGATACACCTCGATCTTGGGCAGCGCGGCCCGCTTGTACCCCTCGACGAGGACGATGTCGGCTCCGTCGAGGTAACGGCGGGACAGCGCGACCGGGTCCGATTCAGCCTCGGTCTTCTCCCACAGCACACGCTGACCCGGCCCTTCCATGAGCACGCGCTCGGCGTGGCCTTCGTGCCAGTGGCGCCAAGAGTCCTTGCCCCGCTGATCGGTGTCGGCCGGATGAGTGCCGTGCTTGATGGTCATCACGCGGAACTTGCGGCGCGCCAGCTCGGCCGCGAGGGCGACCAATAGCGTGGTCTTGCCGGCGTTCTTGCGCCCGATCACCGACATCATCCGCGTCGCTGCCACACGGCCTCCGCCCGCTCCAGGTCCGCCGGGGTGTTCACGTTGAAAAAGAGCACGTCCGGATCACCGCAGCCCCGAACCCGCTCGAGCGGTAGTGTACCGACCTTCACGTCGGCGTGGAAGCCGATGGCGCGGAGGTCGTGGCGCGCGAGCTGCCGCTCGATCGCCGGCCCGCACGCGGGTCCGTATACGGCGCACAGCGGCTCCACACCGCGGCGACCGTCGCTCTCGGGAAGAAAGGCGTCGCATCCCGCCGAGCTCTCCACGAGGGCGCGCAGCAGCTCGCGCGTGACGAAGGGCATGTCCCACGCGACGCACAGCACCGGCCCCGCGCCCGAGGCGACGGCCGTGTAGATCCCGCCCAGGCTGCCGCACTCGGGGCGCACGTCGGGGACGGTGCGCAGATCGGGCCGCCAGCGCGGCCCCTCCGGGGCGTTGGCGACGAGCAGCGGCGGCTCGCCCGTCACGGCGGCGACGGCGTCCACCACGCGGTCGAGGATGCGCCGGCCGCCCAGCTCGATCAGGCCCTTGGGACGCCCGCCGTAGCGGCGGGCGGCGCCGCCGGCGAGGACGGCGCCGCGCACGCGCTCAGACTCCGAGCGCCTGGTGGTCCACCATCAGGCAGCGGTCCATCACGAGCGGGATGCCCGCCGTCGCGGCCCGCTCCGGAGCGGTCTCGTCCACCACGCCGACCTGCAGCCAGATGAGACGGGGTCGCACTCGCAGGGCCTCGTCCACGATGGGGGCGACGAACTCGCTGCGCCGGAACACGTCCACCACGTCGATGGCGTGCTCGGCCGCGGCCGCGGTGAGGGTGGGATAGCTCTTCTCGCCCAGGATCGCGGCGTGCCCCGGGTTCACCGGGACGATGTGGTAGCCCGAGCCCTGCAGATATCTCGCGACGGCGTTGCTGGGACGATCCGGCTTGGGCGACAGTCCCACGACGGCGATGGTCCGGGCGTCGCGCAACAGCATCCGCAACGCGTCAGTCGTCATGCCTCGGGCCGGTGGACATGGGGCGTGCCGCTCACCGCGCGCCCGACCAGCACGACGCCCGCCCGCCGGGCGATGGTGAGGGCGAGCGTGGACGGGACGCTCGGCGTCGCCACGTACGCGACGCCGGCGCGCGCGGCCTTGTACGCGAGCTCGGCGGAGATCCGACCCGTGACCAGCAGCCCCCGCCCGTTGGGACGCTGGCGGGCGATCACGGCGGCCCCGATCACCTTGTCCACCGCGTTGTGACGGCCGATGTCCTCGGCGTGGAACAGCAACCGCTCGCCGTCGGTGAGCGCGGCCGCGTGAATGCCGCCCGTCTCGTTGTAGCGCTCACCGCTCGCGAACAGATCTTTGAACAGCGCGCGCAGCCGCTCGGGCACGGGTGCCTCGCCGCGCGCCGGCGCATGCTGCACGGCGTGCGGGTCGGCCAGGAAGGTCGAGACCGCGCCGCACCCGGAGGCCAGCACGCGCTTGCGGTTCTCACCCTTCACCAGGGTCACACGCTCCGGCTTCACTTCGGCCCAAAAGCCTAGGTCCGTCGCGCAGGGCCGGAGCTTCACCAGGTCGTCGAGCGTCTCGATATACCCCTCGCCGTGCAGCCACCCGGTCGCGAGCTCTTCCAGCTGATCGGGCGTGCACATCCACGTGACCGCGGGCTCGCCGTTCACCTCGAGCCACACCGGCATCTCCTCTACGGCGGCCGACTCGGCGAGCATGCGGCCGCGGCGGGAACCAGGGACTCGGGGCTCGGCGCTCGGGGGTCGGGGTGCATCCCGAGCCCCGAGCCCCGAGCCCCCAGCCCCTGAGGGATCACGCTTCACCGAAATACTCCGAATAGATATGTGGCCCCTCTTGCACCCGCACCGCGTGCAGCGTGACCCCTGCCGGCAGGCGGGGAGCAATCCGCTCCCACACGTACACGGCCAGGGCCTCGCCCGTGGCGAGCCGCCCGCCCTCCGCGAATTCCGGCAGCGACTCGTTGATGCTTTTGCCTTCGAGCCGCGTCGTGACCTCCTCCGCGAGCAGCCGATCGAGCACTTGCAGCTGCATGACACCACCCGCCCGCGCATCGAGCGGCCCCTTCACGGTCACGCGGCACTGGTACCGGTGGCCGTGATCCTGCGCCGCACGGCCGAACTCGCGGGCGTTGCGCTCGGCGGGCCAATCCGTCCGCCGAATCCGATGCGTCGCCGTAAACTCAACGATACGCGTAAGATAGCTGATCGGCATCGCTAGAACACGCGCACCGCGCTCGCCTTGAAGGAGAACACGACGGGACTGCCGGGCGCGAGTGCCAGGTCGCGCAGCCCCTCCTCGGTGACGACGGCGACGAGCTCCACCCCTACGTCGGCGGTGACATGCACGGCGCCATCCCCGGCGCGCCGGCGGGCCAAGGCGGTCACCCGGCCCCGGAATGTGTTGCGTGCCGAGGAGGCGAGTGGCTCGCGGCTGACGAAGATGTCGGTGGGCGGCACCGCGAGGATCGCGGGACCGATCTTGTCCGTCATCGCGGCAATTTCGACGGTCCCCACGCAGGCGCGTTTCAGGTCGCCGCTCTCGGCGGTCGTCAGGTCCACGCGGAACAGGTTTTCGGGCGTCACGGGGGAGAGCCGGCCGTCGGCCAGGGCGCGCACGTCGTCCGCCCAGCGGTACGCATCCTCCAGCTGGTGAGATGCAAGGCAGACCGCGAGCGGCCGCCGGGCACGCTCCTCGGCGAGCGTGCGGTACAACGTGAGAGCCGCGGCCCGATCGGCCGAGCTCGCGGGCTCGTCCAAGAGCAGCACGTCCGGCTCGACCGCGAGCGCCCGCGCCACCGCCACGCGCTGCACCTCACCGTCCGACAGCTCGTGCCGCCGGCGGCCGAGCAGCGGCGTGATGCCGAGCCGTGCGGCGACGTTCTCTACTCTTCTGTTCACTTCTGTGCGTCTGATTCCTCTTACCTGTAACCCGAACTCTAGATTCTCACGGACCGTCGCCCGGAACAGGATCGGTCGCTGCTCCACCAGCGTCATGTGGCGACGCGCGGTGCCGCCCGGGGTCACGACCGCGCCATCGAGCAGCACGCGGCCTGCCGTGGGACGCTCGAGCAGGGCGAGCAGCCGCAGCAGCGTGCTCTTGCCCGAGCCGTTCGGGCCGACCACCGCGACGGCGGCCCCGGGAGCGACGGCGAACCGCTCGAGGTCGAGCACGACGCGGCCGTCGTACTCATGTCGCACGCCCACCAGCTCAAGCATGGCCGCGGCCCTGGAGCATCTGCAGCGCGACGTTCACGAGCAGGGCGAGCAGCAGCAGGATGAGGCCGAGCGCGAGCGCCAGGCCAAAGTCGCCCTGGCTCGTGTACAGGGCGACCGCGGTGGTGAGGGTGCGGGTCTGGCCCCGGATGTTCCCGCCCACCGTCATGGCGGAGCCGATCTCGGCCACCACGTGGCCGAACGCGGTCGTAATCACCGCGGCGAGGGCGAAGCGCGCCTCGCGCGCCACCGTCCACGCGGTGCGCCACCGTCCGGCGCCCAGCGTCTCGGCGGTGCGGCGGATGCGGGGATCCACCCCCTGGACCGCGGCGGCGGCCAGCGCGGCGGCGATGGGGAGGGCGAGCAGCACGTCGCCCAGCGCGATCGCCTGCCAGGTGTACAGCCAGCCCACGGCGCCGAGGGGCCCGCGCCGCGAGAGCAGCCCATACAGCAACAGCCCCAGCACCACCGTCGGGAACGCGAGGGCGGTGTTCACCACCGTGAGGGCCGCGCGCCGGCCCCAGAAGGGGCGCGTCGCGAGCACGAATCCAAGCGGGAGGCCGAGCCCGCACGCCAGCACCGTCGCGACGAAGCCGATCTTGAGCGTGAGCAGGGCGATGCCGTACACCTCGGCGTCACCCGAAAACAGCAGCGCGAACGCGCGCCGGAATCCCTCCGCTAGAAAATCCATCCCACGCCGATCGTGGCCCACGGATGCGCCGTCCACTGATCGTACGGCGCGGTGGAAGGCAGAATGGTGCTGTGGTCGATGTTGTTCGGCACCTTGAAAGAGAGCGGATAGTGGAGCTTCCAGAACAGCAGGCGGACGTCGCCGCGCACGGAGATACGCCGGGTCGGATACCAGCGCACGCCGGCATTGGGGGCGAGCGTGATCTTGGTCCCGAAGCGGTAGCCGCTCGTGTCCTGGGCCAGCACGCTCCCGATCGCGACGCCGAGCGCGCCGCCGATGAACGGGGCGAAGCGATGCCACGTCTTCCGCCCGGTGAGCACGAGCTGGAGCCCGGCGTCGGCGAGCACGACCGGGTCGTTGAACAGCTGCCCGCTTCTGCGCGACGTGGAGTCTTTGGTGTAGTCCTGGACGAAGCGCGACGTCCGGGCGTACGCCAGGCCAAGCGAGGCGCCCACCGCGCCGAACGGCACTTCGTAGCGCAACGCGCCGGTCAGACCGTCCGCGGGACCTACCCCGACGTCTCCCCGACTCCCCCCCAAACGCCCGACACTGAGGGCCCAGACCGCGCCGCGGGGGATGTCGTGGTAGGGAGAGTGAGCGGGATCGTAGCCCTCCTGGGCGGAGACGGCGTTCCACGACGCCACGATGCCTAGCCACACGAGAGCGCCGGCTCGGACGATGGTGCGCGTCGAACTTACAACGTGGCGTCGTGGCGCCATGCAACGGCCTTTCATCAGTCAGACTCCCGGAGATCCCGCCCCGTCATCTCCGGGGGCGGCTCGATGCCGAGCATGTGGAGCAGCGTCGGGCCCACATCGCACAGGGCACCGCCGTGCCGCAGCGGACCCCTGATGTCGTCGCCCACGATCAGGAACGGGACGGGATTCGTCGTGTGCGCCGTGTGCGGGCCCCCAGTGGTGGGATCGATCATCAGCTCGCAGTTGCCGTGGTCGGCGGTCACGAGCAGCGTGGCCCCGCGACGCTCGGCGCTCTGGACGACCCGCTCGAGGCAGCGATCTACCGTCTCCACCGCCGCCACCGCCGCGCGTAGTACCCCGGAATGGCCCACCATGTCTCCGTTCGCGTAGTTGCAGAGAATGAAGTCGTGCTGCCCCGCCTCGATCGCCTTGCACAGCACATCGGTCACGCCGGGCGCGCTCATTTCGGGCATCAGGTCGTAGGTCGCGACCTTCTGGGAGGGAACGAGCAGCCGCTCCTCTCCCGGGTACGGCGTCTCGAGCCCGCCGTTGAAGAAGTACGTGACGTGGGCGTACTTCTCGGTCTCCGCGGTGCGAAACATCGTCTTGCCGCGCTCCGACAACACCTGCGCCACGATTTGCGACAGCACCATTGGCCCGAAGGCCATGGGAAACCGGAAGGTCTCGTCGTACTGCGTCATCGTCACGAGGTCGACCTTGGGTCGCGCGCCGGTGTCGAAGCCGTCCAAGCCGTCCACCGCCAGCGCCCGCACCATCTGGCGCATGCGGTCGGCGCGGAAGTTGAAGCAGAACACGCCGTCGCCCGAGCGGATGCGCGGCGTTCCGGTGATCACGCGCGGTTTGACGAACTCGTCGGTCTCGCCGGCCTGGTAGGCGGCCCGGATCGCGGTCAGGGGATCGGGGGCTGGCGCTCCCACGCCGTGCACCATCGCATCGTACGCGAGCTTGGTGCGCTCCCAGCGCTTATCGCGGTCCATGGCGTAGTAGCGACCGACGACGGTGGAAATAATCGGGACTCGGGATTCGGGACTCGGGACTCGGGCCCCACCACCCCCGAGTCCCGAGTCCCGAGTCCCGAGCCCCTCCAGCAGCTCCTCCATGAATCCCAGAGCGGAGGTCGGCGCAGTATCGCGCCCGTCGAGCCAGGCGTGGATCGCCACGGGCAGCTCGTGTCGCCTCCCGAGCTCGACCGCCGCGAGCAGATGCTGGTCCAACGCATGGACCCCGCCGGTCCCGATCAACCCGATGAGGTGCAACGTGCCGCCGCGCTGTCGTGTTCGTTCACACAGCTCGACGAGCGGGGGCAGGCGGAAGAACTCGCCGGACTGGATGGCCTGCGAGATGCGCACGATGTCCTGCGGGACCACTCGGCCGGCGCCGAGGTTGAGGTGACCCACCTCGCTGTTGCCGATCTGTCCGTCGGGGAGTCCCACGGCGAGCCCCGATGCGTTGAGGAGCGTGCGGGGCGCCTTGGCCCAGAGGCGGTGCCAGACGGGCGTGTCACCGAGCTCCACGGCGTTGCCCTCGCGGCCGGGACGAAAGCCCCAGCCGTCGAGCACGATCAGGACGACCGGGGTGCGCGGCCCACGCGTCTTTGCCATATTGGAGGGGATGCAATCTAGCCGGGCCCTCAGCCCCCTTCCAGTTGTGTTGTGGCTCGTGCTCAGCCCGTCGCTCGCCGCCCAAGCGCGCTTCCGCGTCACCACCGACGGGGCCTGGTTCTTCCAGGAGCCGGGCGGCAAGCGTCTCGCGCGCCTGGCGCGCGGCGCGATCGCGGTGGGTGGCGAGTCGCAGGACGCCTGGCAGGGCGTGACGCTCGAGGGCTGGATCTTTGCGACCTCGGTCGGGCCGACGCCGCGCGCCGGGTACGACCTCGCCGTGAGCCGCGCGCCCGAGGAGAACCTGCGCTCTGCGCCGGCGGGTGCGTTGATCGGCAAGCTGCCGCAGGGGTTCCTGCTCAACAAGGTGGCCGAGGGGACGTCCGGGAACTGGGTCCACGTGCTGCGGGCCGGCTGGGTGGAGAAGGCCGCGGTCGAGAGCCTGGCGCAAGTTGCGACCTCGGATACCGGCTCGGGTGGCCCAACCCCGGGGCCACGCCCCGGGGCTCCCGGAAGCCCCGGGGTTAACGCACCCGACACGAGCGCCAGTCCCTCCGCCCCGGTGGATCCGTCCCGTGTCGAGTCCGCGCGCCGCACGGTGCTGTATCGCGCGCCCGAGGGCGCGCCGGCGGGAACATTGGCGCCGTCGGCGCCGCTGCGGGTGCTGGGACGCTCGGGCGACTGGACGCGCGTCGAGCTCGAGGGCTGGGTGAAGAGCGCGGACCTGGAGATCGCGCCGCCCGGCGTCCTGATGGGGATCACGGCGGCCGAGCTCCGTACCGACCCGCAGCGCTACGCGGGCCAGGTGTTGCGCTGGACGCTCCAGTATATCGCCGAGCAGCAGGCGGACGAGCTGCGTCCCGAGATTCCGACCGGAGCGCGGTACTTCCTCGCCCGCGGCCCGCTGCCGGAGCATGGGTTCGTGTACGTGATCGTCCCCGAGGCGAAGCGCGCCCAGCTCGAGAGCCTCTCACCGCTCGCCACCATTCAGGTCACCGCGCGCGTGCGCACCGGCCGCACCCGGTTCCTCGGCAATCCGGTGCTCGACCTGATCAGCCTCGAGACGCTGCCATGAACGACATTCTGCGGGATCGCCTGCTGCGCAAGCTCGACACCCTGCCCGACGACAAGGCCTACCAGGTGCTCGACTACGTCGAGTTCCTCGAGTCAAAGTACGCGGAGCGCCAGGCCGGCGCGCCGGCGTTCCAGCGCGCCGCGGAGACGTTGGAGGATACGCTGCGCGCCGGCCGCGTTCCGGTGAACATCATCCGGGGGACGATGGACGCGGTGGGGAAGGCGGGCCGGCTGCTCGAGAAGGTCGCCGCGGCCGGCAAGGCGGCGGTCGAGCAGGCGTCGAAGAAGGCCGCTGAAAAGGAGAACGCTACAGAGAAGGTTGAGGAAACCCCTCCCGGCCAGTAACTTTCGCCATGGGAACCTTTCGTCCGGCCGTCGCCCTCACCTTCGACGACGTGCTGCTGGTGCCGCGGCACTCGAGCGTGCATCCGCGCAGCGTCGACACCCGCTCCCGCTTCACCCGCAAGCTCTCCCTGCACATTCCGCTCGTCGCCGCTGCAATGGACACCGTCACCGAGTCGGAGATGGCGATCGCCATGGCGCGCGAGGGCGGGATCGGCGTGATCCACAAGAACATGCCGGTGGACCGCCAGGCCGCCGAGGTGGACCGGGTGAAGCGGAGCGAGTCGGGGATGATCCTTCACCCCATCACGCTCGGCCCCGACCGCCCGCTGCGCGAAGCGGTGCACCTGATGGAGCGGTTCCGCATCTCCGGCGTGCCCATCGTGGACGACGCCGGCCGCCTGGTGGGCATCATCACCAACCGCGACCTGCAGTTCGAGCGCCAGCTCGACCGCCCGATCCGCGACGCCATGACGAAGGACCGGCTGGTGACCGCGCCCGTGGGGACGACGCTCGATGAAGCCGAGAAGACACTCGCCAAGCACCGCATCGAGAAGCTCCCGGTCGTGGATGAGAAGGGCGTGTTGAAAGGGCTCATCACCATCAAGGACATCTTCAAGCGGCGCCAGTTCCCCAACGCCAACAAGGACGAGCACGGTCGCCTGTGCGTCGCCGCCGCGGTGGGGGGCGCTCCCGACGCGCTGGCGCGGACCCGCGCGCTCGTCGACGCGGGGTGCGACGTGATCGTGGTGGACTCGGCGCACGGCCACTCGGAGGGTGTGCTCAAGACGATCGCGTGCCTGCGCGAGGCGTTCCCCGAGTCGCAGCTCGTGGGCGGCAACGTGGCGACCGAGGCAGGCGCGCGCGCGCTGGTCGAGCGCGGCGTGGACGCGGTGAAGGTGGGCGTGGGTCCCGGCTCGATCTGCACCACCCGCGTCGTGACGGGTGTCGGCGTTCCCCAGATCACCGCGATCCTCGACGCGGTGCGGGGCGCGGGCGACGCGCCCGTGATCGCCGACGGCGGCATCAAGTACTCGGGCGACGTGGTGAAGGCGCTGGCCGCCGGCGCCGAGAGCGTGATGATGGGCTCGATGCTCGCCGGCACGGAAGAGAGTCCGGGCGAATCGTTCCTGCTCGAGGGCCGGCGCTTCAAGGTGATCCGCGGCATGGGGAGCCTCGGCGCCATGGAAGAGGGCTCCGCCGACCGCTACTTCCAGGAGGGCGAGGTCTCGCCCTCGAAGCTCGTGCCCGAAGGGATCGAGGGCCGGGTGCCGTACAAGGGCCCCGTGGCCGACGTGATCTTCCAGATGGCCGGCGGGCTGCGCAGCGGCATGGGGTACTGCGGTGTGTGCGATATCAAGGCGCTGCGCAGCGAGACCGAGTTCATCCAGGTGACGACTGCGGGGCTGCGCGAGTCGCACCCGCACGACGTCGTGATCACGCGGGAAGCGCCGAACTACTCCCT
>Ga0209154_1001680_pt1 | contig 12824 bp, 8 predicted proteins | sample GraSoiAngelo_121_FD_185878 | JGI IMG/M metagenome (GOLD analysis project Ga0209154, IMG submission 185878) | Grasslands soil microbial communities from the Angelo Coastal Reserve, California, USA - 14_0919_12_20cm (SPAdes) (version 2) | ecosystem: Environmental > Terrestrial > Soil > Grasslands ... | reverse complement strand
TATCCTGAAGCCTGGCTTCGAGTTGCTTCTTCTCGTTCAGAATTTGCGTCAATTGGCCTTCGGCAGCTCCGGTTTTCGCTTCGCGCTCGGCGAGTTTGGTTTGCTCGGTGGCAATCGTCGATTGGCGCGCCTTAAGTTCCTTGTCGTGCTGAAGGCGAGAACGCTCGGCGGCGTCGCGCGCGGTTGTGGCTTGGGCCGTAGCTGAACGTAGCGTTTTTACTTTCGCAATATTGAGCCCACCAAAAATCGCAGCGGCCAAGAGTAGGAAAAAGGAGGCGCCGATCAGCGTTTTCGGACTGGGAGCAAAATTGTCGGACCGGGACAGCACAACGAATTCTTTAATAGGAGGCGCGGACAAAATGCAATCCTGGATTTCGTAAGTTTTCTGTTACGTTGCTTGCGCGCGGCATCCTTCGCCCCTATAGCAAGACGTGGGTCAGCAGCACCGAGTTCGAAAGAAACGTATACGTCGAAGGGCGTACCTGAAACGCAAGAAAAGGACCATGCGTTCAAAACAGCGCGAATCGCCGAAACAGCGAAGTCGAAAAGAGCCGGCCGCGGCGGAATAGATCGACATCTCGCTTCCGGCACGCGCGCGACTTACAATATCGAGTGCCTGTGCGGTACCTCATTGTTGACGGCCACAGCATCATTTTTGCCTGGTCCGAATTGCGGAAACTGCACGCCCGACGTCCGTCCCTCGCGCGCGAGGCGTTGATCAAGGAACTCCGCCAGTATCAAGACTGGACGGGCGTGAATGTCGCGGTTGTTTTCGACGGGCGCGGCGCGTGTGTGAGCGAGCAGTCCGATCGGCACGATGTGCAAATCTTCTACGCCCACCGTGATCAATCCGCGGATGCGATTATTGAGCGACTCGCGAGCAAATATGCCTCGCGCTTCGAAATAATGGTTGCGACTTCGGATTCTCTTGAAATGGAAACCGTCAACGCGAGCGGTGCGGCTTGCCTTTCGCCTGATAGGTTGCGCAAGCTTTTGGAAGCAGTCGAAAAGCGCTGAGTCAAGCAGCTCCAGCGAGCGCTGGTTGCTGACCGTTGAAAGGGACGCTGCGTTTGCGCTGCTGACAGGTCGCAAGGACTCGCGCGAGCACGCAGTAGAGTTGTTCGATGGGAAGATTCTTGCTCACATAACCGTTGGCGCCTGCGTGGAGGGCCGCCTGCATTTGCTCTTCGTCGTAACCAACCCCGGTGAAAACAACGATCGGAAGCGTCGAATTCAGCTCGCGGATAAAGGCGATGAGCGAGATCCCGTCTACTTTCGGCATCTTAAGATCGACAATTGCTACTTCGCAGTCGTTCTCGGACAGCCAGGCAGCGGTCTGGAAGCCATCGGTCAAAGCGCAGCAAGTGTGGCCCTGCTGGCGCAAATAAGTGACCAAAAATTTAGCGATACCAGGGTCATCATCGATGATGAGGAACTGGAAGTATTCGCGTTTGGCCGGCTTCATCTTTATAATTTCCATAATTAGCAAAGCACTATCCTTGCCACCTTGAACCCTCTCCGCCACTTTCCGCTGCTGGCTGCTGTCTCCTATAGCCCAAGCTTTTTCTCGAGCGCTTTGACTCGATCGAACAGTTTGCCCAACCGATGAATCCAGGCAATCTGCCGCTTCGCCTCCGGTAACGGCACGGCTGGCGAGCCAAACCACGCGCCACCGGGGAGATCTTTCGAAATCCCACTTTGCGCCGCGATAATGGTGTTGTCGTCAATCGTGAGATGGCCAATGACGCCAACCTGTCCGGCCATCATCACTTTTTCTCCGACCCGAGTGCTGCCGGAGATTCCGGTTTGGGCCGCAATAACGGAGTTTTTTCCTACGATTACATTGTGCGCGATCTGCACGAGGTTGTCGATCTTCACGCCTTCCTGGATCCAAGTCCGGCCGAATCGAGCGCGATCAATCGTCGTGTTCGCGCCGATCTCTACGTCGTCATCGATTTGAACGATTCCGATTTGCGGATTTTTTTTGTAACGACCATCGACCAATTCGAATCCGAAACCATCCGCGCCGATCACTGCACCGCTATGAATAATAACGTGCGCTCCGATTCGCGTTCGTTCGCGAATGGTTACGTTTGGATAAATCAGGCACGACTCGCCGATAATGCTTTCATGTCCAACGTAAGTGTTGGCGCCGATCATTGTGTTGTCACCAATCGCTGCACGCGACTCGATGACCGCGTGCGGTTGAATGGAAACGCCGTTTCCAAGTTTCGCAGTCGGATCAACCACCGCCGTCGGATGAATGCCTGGCGCGAAGGAGATCGGTTTCGGTGCGAGTTTTAAAACGACCTGTTCGAACGCTTTCGAAGGGTTTTCGACTCGGAGTTGCGCGGCAGCGGTTTGCTCACAAAAATCGAGGGGAACAAAGATCGCCGATGCGCGTGTCTTTCGTAGGCGGGCCCTATAGCGCGGATCGGCATAAAACGTGATCTCGCCCGCAACTGCTTCGGAGAGTGCAGCAGCGCCGCTGATTTTTTCGGTCGGATCACCGCGCAATTCTCCGCCGCAAAGGGCCGCGAGCTCTTGAAGAGTAAAATTCACGTGGTTTGAAAGAGCGCCAGCAACATCAGCGGTAACGATGTTGATCTAAGCTTTGATGCTTGCGCGCACCGTATCCAGTTGGCCGGCCGAACCAAGTTTCTCGTTTTTGTGCGCGATGAAGTTGGCATACTCCTCGACGAAAGTTTTTCCTGGCGGGCGAAAATCGAATTGTTCGGGATGATCGCGGAAGAATTCGCGATGGACGCGCGTCCAAACTAGGCGTCCGTCAGTGTCGATGTTTACTTTGGTCACACCTAGCTTCGCGGCGGGCAGATATTCTTCCTCATTCACGCCGCGGGCGGATGGATCGAGTTTGCCTCCAGCTGCGTTGATGCGTTCAACCTCCGATTTCGGAACGCTCGATGACCCGTGCATGACGATTGGAGTGGGGGGCAGGCCCGCTTTCTTTACCTTGTCGCGAATTCCTTCAATCACGTCAAAGTGCAACGATTGTTGACCCTTGAATTTGTACGCTCCATGGCTCGTCCCAATTGCGGCGGCGAGCGAGTCGCATTTCGTTTGTTTGATGAACTCCACCGCCTCGTCCGGATTCGTCAGGCAAGCGTGCCCTTCATCTACTTTGATATCTTCTTCTACGCCGCCCAGCCGCCCGAGCTCGGCTTCAACGCTGATGCCTTTGGGATGCGCCTTGCCCACAACGCGTTTTGTGATCGCGACATTTTGTTCAAACGACTCATGGCTGGCATCGATCATGACCGAGCTATAAAACCCGGAGGCGATGCAATCGTAACAAGCTTCTTCGTCGCCATGATCGAGATGGACCGCAAAGATTGCGTCGGGAAAGATTCCCTCAGCTGTGCGAATGATGGCTTCCAGCATTCGCTTGTCGGCGTATTTCCGCGCGCCCTTCGAGAGTTGAATGATGAACGGTGCTTTGCTTTGCACGTTGCCGCGGAAAAGCCCGAGACATTGCTCCATGTTGTTGATGTTGTAGGCGCCGATAGCAAACTTGCCGTAGGCCACCTTGTAGAGTTGAGCAGTAGTGACGATCATAAACGCGGGAAAAACGCTGATTTGCTTTTGCGAAGCCTCAAATCGCTGGGCGCAAATCGCAACTCGAAATTTTCGTTAACCCTGGCCGCTCGTTGCGGGCAAGAGCACGCTGACCTGCGTTCCTTTTGAGGTCGAATCGACTTCTACCCGGCCGTGATGATCAAATACCGTTCGTTTCACGATCGGCAGACCGAGACCCATTCCTCGCGGTTTGGTCGTGCAAAACGGTGAAAAGATTTTCTCTTTTATTTCCGGAGAGATGCCGGAGCCATTATCGCGCACGGTCACAACCACCGCGGCGGGATGTTGTCCTTCCCGGACTGGTTTCGCCGAAAGTGTGATGCGCGGCTTGTTGCGATCCACGCTGGCTTCGGCGGCGTTGGCGACAAGGTGGGCAAATGCTTCAGCCAGAGCCGCCTCGTCGCCCAACACGCGCGGCAGATTGCTGGGCAATGACGTTTCCAATTCCACTTTCCCGTTGATGCCATAGCGAGACCTGGCAATTTCCACGCCCTTTTTGACCGGTGACCGAACGTCGATTGGTTTAAACACAAGCTCGGGTGGATGCGCGAAATTGTTGATCTGGGTAATAATTTTATCCAGACGATCGATCTCGCTTACCACAATCTCGTTGAATTCCTTGCGAAAATCGGCGTCGTCGAAGCGTTCCGGCAGGAGTTGCGCAAAGGTCTTGATCGCCACCAGCGGATTGCGGATTTCGTGAGACATGCTCGCGGCCAAGTCGGTCCAAAACGTCGCTCGATCGAGCAAGGCTTGTTTTTCGCGCAAAGTTTCCTGCGCAGTCAGATCCTGAATCACAGCGACGGCACCAAGGGGCGAGCCGTTGCCGGCAAGCTGTCGCGTCTCCACAGAAAGCGATCGCTGCGTGTTATTGTCGATCCAATGTTGCGGCGGCATCGGCGTTTTCGATTCCAGCGTTTCGCGCAACAAGCCAGCGAGTCTGGTGCCGACACTTTCAACCGGTTTATTCAAAGCGGCGGTGCCGGACAGACCGAGAGTTTTTTCCGCCGGCGGATTAAACCACCGAATAATGGCGTCCTCATCGATGGCGACAATGCCGGGTGGAATCGATTTCAGGAGTGTTTCGGCCAGCGTTTTTTGAACAGTCGCTTCCTCGTAAAGAAGAGCATTTTCGAGAATGGTCGAAACGTGTTCGGCCAGCGCCGTAAGGCCTTCCAGATCCCGGTCATCGAAAAGCCGCCCGGTGACACGTGGTCCAAAGAAAACCCAGCCGATGATGGAGCCGCGCGCATAAAGCGGCACGATCGCTTCGGCCCCGAACATGTCGAGCGCGCGCCGCATGATTGTGCGCTGCCTGTGATCTTGAGTTCGAAGAAGATTGGCGCGTGAAATGAGATGGGCATGTGATTCAAACCAGCGCACCAGCGCGTCGCGCTCTCCAAACTGCAATTCTTCGGTTTCGGGCAAGCAATGCAGCCCAGCGCGCAGCTGATAGGGATCTCCTTTGCGGGTTCGCGAAAAAAGTCCCACGCGACTTACGCCGGCCGCATCGGCCAACGCTTCGACAACGGTTGTCACAAGCACCTCGATATTGTCCAAACGACGAAGGACTCGCGGAAATCGAAGCAATGGAAACGTCTGTGTTACGTCGATCGGCTGTTGTGTTGCTTCGCCCTTGCGGGAGATTTCCGGCGTCATTGCCGATGTCTCGCGCAAATCGCGGTTTTCCTGTGAAAGTTTCACATAATCGAAAGCGCGCCCGAGCAGGGCTTGAAAACGGCGTCGTTCCAGGCCGATCTCTTCCGCGGCGTAAATTCCAAACTGCTCGGCTTCGCGTAACGTTTCGGATTGCCCAACACCGAATGCAATGATCAAAACTTCAGGCTGCTCATTTTGGATTTGATCGATTAGTTCGCGGCACTCTTTCGAGCGTAAGTCCATCATTAAGACGGACTGGCCCGTTTGTTGCAGCACAGATTCGAGACGATCGGGGTCGTTCACATGCCGCAGTTGCGACATGCTGCGCAAAAATGCTCTCGTCCGGCGAACAAGCTCGGCATCCTGAGTATATAAAATGCAAATCGGAGCGGGCGTCATGCGGCAGCCACCTTGCTGTCAAACCGCACTAACGGGAGCAAAATGTGAAACGCGGTGCCCTTTTCCAGTTCGCTCTCGACTTCGATCTGTCCTCCATGCTCCTGGATGATTCCGTGCACAACCGATAAGCCTAATCCGGTTCCGTAATCTTTGGTTGTGAAGAATGGATCGAAGACGTGCGGAATATCTTCCGCGCGAATTCCTTCTCCGCTGTCGCGAATCGTGATCCGGAAAGCTTCGCGCGCTTCGCTATTTCCGCTACTTTCGCCATTCAAGTAAGTCAGGGCGCTGACCCATTGTTGGTCCGAGCGGATCTCGGTCTTCACCGACAATTCACCATGCGTTTTCATCGCATCCATTGCGTTTAAAAAGAAGTTGAGAAAAACCTGCTCCAGCTGGTCGGCATCGCCGTGGATAGTGTCAGTGTCTGCGCGCCATGAGCGATTCAATTTAATGTCTTTTTGATAGAGTCGGTGGCCAACCAGTGTGAGCGCCTTTTCCAGAATCTCATGCGCATGGAGCGGTTTGAGAATCGGTTTTGCTGGTCGCGCAAAACGAAGCAGCTGATTAACGAGCGAGTCAATTCGGTCGATCTCGTGCCCGATCAAATTCGAAAACGTATCGCGAAAATCGGAATCCTGGTAGCGCTCTGGCAGCAATTGAGCAAAGGTTTTAAGCGAGACCAGCGGATTTTTGATCTCGTGCGCCATTCCTGCCGAAAGCGTTCCCAGACTGGCGAGTCGGTCGCTGCGGCGAATCTGCAGTTCGAGGCGTTTAATGGCGGTGATGTTCGTTAACACCATTAGCGCCCCCAGTACTTGTCGATCTTGTCCGTGAAAAATCGACGTACTGGCGCGGATGATCACGTCCCCTGTTCCGACCCGCAGAGCTATCTCGCGGTTTTCCTGGCTCTCGCCCGTGCGCAAAGTTGTGATTAGCGGTTCTGCCAGCTCGAGCGGAAGCGCAGCCAAGTCGACTATCTCTTGCGCGTTTAATCCGGTGATTTGGCCAGCCTCGTTATTGAAAACGGTCACGCGTTCGTCCGTTCCCGCCGCAATAACCCCGCTGGTCAGATTTTCGAGCAAAGTTTCGTTGTAGATCTTGGCGTTTTGGACTTCCGTGAAAAGCTCTGCGTTTTCAATCGCGACTGCGAGTTGCCCGCACAAAACCTGAAGGGCGCCTTGTTCGGTCGCGCCGTAAATGCGGCCGGATTTTCGGGCCCCAAGCAACAATACGCCGGCCAGATGATCCCGCGCGAAAATTCCCATCGCCAGCGCAATTTGAAGCGAATCCAATTGCCGCATCACTCGTTGAAGTTGCGGCGTTGGCCTCGCACGATGCAGCTCATCCATAACTATCGGCTCACGATTTGATTCCAATTCGGTGATCGTCGCCTGGTCGCGACTCAGCTCCAAACAATAACGGGCCCCGGGTTCGACCATTGGATAACGCTGCGAAAATCCCTGCTTGTCTGGAAGAAGGATGAAAACCCGTTCGGTGCCAACCGCCTCGGCGACGGTGTTGGCGAAACGATCGAGCAAATCGCGCAGTGTCGTTACTGACGCCAGGATTTTGGCCGCTTTACTAACAGTTGCGCGAAAATCGAGTTGATGTGAACCGATGAAAAGCCGCTCCGCCAGTCGCTGGGAGATACCACGGGCAGGAGCCATGGCAAAGGCGATCACAACCGCGGCGGCTACATGTGCGACTGTATGCGCATTTGGAACGGAAGAACGCAGCGCAGTTGCCACTAGCCACCACACCAGCGCGTAAAGCGCGAGCAAATATGTGGCGAGCAACACATAGGAAATAAGTCGCCGCAGCAAGACGCCCACTTCCATCATTTTGCGTGTCGCAATTCCGTAGGCGACAACGATGCTGAAGAAGACGACTCGGAATGGAGCAAACCAAGAAAGCTGCGACGGCCTAAAAAACCCACCCAAAAGAAGCGAAAGGGGCAACGAGACTACCACTGCGGCAATGCCTCCGATCAATATGAATGCGATCTCTGTTCGCTCGCCGCCTGTAGTTCGTCTCAGATCGCGCCATGTAGTAACGCCGAGTAAAGCAATCGCGCCAACAAAATAACTAACGTAAATGTACACCCCTGGGCCGTATATTGGGACTGGCGTCGGTTGGCTCCCAACCCGCAATATTCGCACCCCCTGAAGGAAAAATTTTGTCTGGCACAAGACAATAATTGCAGCGGTCACGATTAGCCAAACGCGCGACTGGCCAAGAATACTCCGCCAATCACTGTTGGCGCGGCCAATGGACAAGCGTAAAAGATTTAACATCGCAATAATCAGAATCCCGGCCGAAGAGGCTTCGCGGATTCCAATCTGTGCTGCCGGAAGACTTGTCGCGGTGAGTATATAATACAAACTGGCCAGCCATGCTGCTGCAGCTAAAGACAAAAGCAAAAATGCCTGATTAGACTTTCGATGCCGGTTGGCTAGAAAGACAGTTAATCCCAGTGCTAACTGAGTTAGCAACGCGATCAAAATTGCGAGGGTGGAGCCGATCATCTGTGATTAGGTCGCGAGACCACCAGTGAACTGGCGCTGCCTCCCAAGCCTCGGACATTCATCAAAATGCAATCCAACTTTGCTTTTCTTGCTCGCAAAGGCACAAAATCTAAATCGCATTCTGGGTCCGGCAGCTCGCAATTCGTTGTCGGCGCGATAATCTGGTCGCGGAAGCTTAAGGCGCAGGCGGCCAGTTGCAACGGGCCTCCCGCCGCCAGTGGATTGCCGGTGACACCTTTGATTGAACTGATCGGAATTGAATAAGCGCGCTCACCAAAAACTTCCTTAATATAACGCACTTCAGCTGCGTCGAGAACGGGATGGCCCGGTCCATACGCCGAAATATAATCGATGTCATTTTCTGATCGGCCGGCATTTGCCAACGCCAGTCTCATCGAATCGGCCAATCCTGAAGCTGGATCGTCTGGGCCGCGGTCCCTTTGCCTAGCGTATCCATTGATCTCCAAGTAGATCTTTGCGCCTCGAGCTTCAGCTCTTTCTAAGGTCTCCAAGACAAACATTCCCGCGCCTTCCGAGATCACCCCTGAGTCGCGCTCGATGTCGAATGGCCGGCTTGCTTTCTCAGGTTCTCTGTTGCGACAAGAACTCAACCCAGTCGCAATAAAGGCGGCGAATGTATGTTTTGTAATCGGCGCGTCAGCTCCGCCCGCGATCGCCAATTCCGCCGCGCCAGATCGAACCATGTCCGCGGCCAGCGCGATCGCATCCAACCCGGATGGGCAGGCAGAAGAAACTGTTGCGGCATGGGCGCGTGCACCAATTCTATCAGCGATGGCATTCGCGGCCGCTTGAGGCGTTAAAGCGCCCACTGCCGTTGGAGACATGCCATTCCCTCCTCGGCGATCAAAATCACTGATTGATCGTTCGATAATGTCCATCGCGCTGGTGCTTACTCCCACAATAATAGGTGTCGGACTGGGCAAATCAGCCTCGCTAATTTCGAGACCCGCATCTTCGAGCGCCAACATAGTCGCGGCGTAGGCGAACTGGGTGTGACGCGCCATCCGTTTCGGTTTCAACTCCGGCTCGATGTAATCGTGCGGGTCAAAATTTTTTACTTCACCGGCAATCCGGCTCTTTAGATCGCTCGCATCAAATAGCGTAATTGGGCCGATCCCGCTCCGGCCGGTGACGAGCGATTCCCAGAATTCGTCGTTGCCAATCCCATTCGGCGCCAGAATTCCCATCCCGGTGATGACGACGCGGTTTCGCTTCAGCATTTTTGGTGCTCCAGTGCGCGCAAACGCCTCGTGAAGAAAGTTCGTGCCTTCGCCACCGCAAAGTCTGGGGGGCTGGCGGTTAACTGATTGTCGATCTTTTCGGGCACGAACGAATCACCCGGCATTCTAAACGCTACATTAACTCCAGTCATTATATTTTTTGCGCCACAAACAGATCACTTATTCACTAAAGCCGGGAACTTATTCACAAGTTGCACCTTGCATGCCAACGATTTCTGCTTCACCGTTCGCCCGGCTGAGCTAGATGAATTTGCGCCTGACTTTTTTGCTTCTCTGCCCCGTCCGCGGCATGCCCCTAGCTTCAATTGCCGCCGACGCCTTATGACCGCCGCGACCGAACTCCCGCAAATCCTTGTGATTGATGATGAAATGGGACCGCGCGAAAGCTTGCGCATGCTCCTGAAACCAAATTATCAGGTGCACACGGCCGATTGTGTCGAGGCCGGCCTCAAACTCCTGAAAGAGAAACAACCGGACACGATTGTCATGGACATTCGGATGCCGGGAATGAGCGGGATCGAGGGTCTACGTCAAATCCGCGAGATCGATCCGAATCTCTCAGTCATCATGCTTACCGGTTTCGGCGCACTCGACACGGCCAAGGAGGCCCTGCGACTCGGCGCCAACGATTACATCAGCAAGCCGTTTGATGCTCATGAAATGCAGCAGGTGATTAATCGCAATGTCGAACGTACGCGCGCGCATCGGACCAGCGAAAATGCGGCCGCCGAGATTAAAGAATTAAACAATCGTTTGCTTCAGCAACTGGCGCAGAAAGAGCGGCTGGCCGCGCTCGGCCAAGCGTCCGCGGAATTTGTTCACGATCTCGGCAATCCTCTCACTATCGTTTGGGGATATGTCCAGCTGCTGGCGCGGCGTCTCGAAAAATCTGAGGAGGATGAGAGCGCCAGCTCGGTCAAAGAATTAAAAATCATCGAGCAACATGTGCGCACCTGTCGTGAATTGCTTACGATGTGGCAGAGTTACGGCAACGTCGAAGCTTCGCCGCCCAAACAAATTTCAGTTTCGGGTATTCTTTGCGAAGTCCTGAAAGGAATTGCGCCAATGGCGACCGAAAACGGCGTCGAGCTCAACGTCACCATCTGCCAAGATCCCTGCACTCTTTTAGGCGACGCTGTACAAATCAGCCGCGCTATTCAGAACGTGGTCGTCAATGCGGTGCAAGCTTCCGCCGACAAGAAAGGAAAAGTCACGGTTGTCTGCGCGCAAAAAGATTTCTATGTCGATCTTCGCATCGAAGACACGGGTGCTGGGATTCAACCGACGCAACTCCCTAGAATCTTCGATCCTTATTTCACAACCAAGCAGGCCAAGAGCGGCACCGGGTTGGGCCTCTATATCACCAAAAAAGTTGTCGAAGACCATAACGGCTCAATCAAAGTAGACAGCACCCACGGCGTGGGCACAGTTTTCACGATTCGTCTCCCGCTCTCGGCGAGTTAAATGGTCGGCTGATTCGCACCTGCCGTAGCCGGCCTTCCCGCGCGGTTTCACTTGTCAGTTCCCCCGCGTTTGGTTTTGCTGAACGCGTGTCATACCGCGTCGCGCCAATTTTTTTGATTCGTTTAGCTGGCGCGCCGTTCGACACGGTCGAACGTTTGGCCACTCCTGTCACCGCCAACGCGGTTCGCGATCTGCTGGTTACGCAAGAGAAAATCGACCCGGGCGATGAGAGGGGCTTGGCGATAACGCTTCACGACGAGCTCGACGCCGCCCGAAGATCATTGCTCGGTTCCGCCCGCACGATTTTGCCGCGCTATTTGATCTTTGGTGCGGAAGGAATGCGTGACCGCATTTCGTCTTTGTTGGAAATCAATCCGGATGCTGCGCTTCCCAAACGCAACTCGCGCAGCCGCGAACGTGAGCGCCACCTCGTGCTTTATCTTCAACGCATCGCGGCGAAAAACGACACGTTTAGTGAGTTCGGACCTTCCGGTTGGGGCAAAATTGGCAAAAACGTTTCCGGAGTCGGATTGAAGCCGGAGCCGGGTATCGCAAAACGCGAAGCATTCCTGGAACGATGGACTGCTCACGCCGTCGCGGCGGCGATTAACGCCGATCCGGAAAACTCAAATCCAAAGCTAACCGTGCCCGCGCTTGAACCGCACGCTGTGGAAATTTTGCTCGAGGACGTGAAAAATTGGCTTCCAAGTCCGGCTCGCGACAAATGGCTGTCGATTTTGGAGGCATTAGTCGTTCTCCCGCAGAAATTTGTCGCGACGACCGACACACAAGATCGACAATCGATTCTGGACGAAGCGCAAACGTCTTTGCAATCAATCGGCGCTGCACCAAAACATGGCGACCGTTTTCTCTACGCCGCGAGCAATCCCATCGGCGAAGAATGTTTTCGCGAATGTCATTTCGAAATTAACGAAAGCTTGATCGATGAAGTCGTCACTCCGGCCGAACCGTGGATCGACCTCTGGCGCGACAGCTATGCGTTCATTGCTTCTCGCGTCGCCGCCGGTTTGCGCGGGATCATGGAAAGGGCCGGGGCAAAAAGCGGAGTCATGCCGTTGCCCGAATTCTTGCAAGCATGCGAAGCGGCGAAACTCCCGCTGACCGGACCAGGCCTGGTCGCGCTCGCAGTCATGGCGTTTCAAGAAGTGAAAGCTGCCTTTCGGAAACGCTTGCAGCCACGTGTTGATCTTAGTGAATACGAACTTACGGCCGGGGATTGTCATGTCGTGCGGGACAATTTCGATTATCCGAAATTCGACGAATACACTTATCCGTCAGCCGATCTGCAATTGGCCGCGACTTCAATTGAAGCGATCGAGCGCGGCGATTATCAATGGATACTGGCCGAGCTTCATCCGCCAATCGCAATGCTTCATCATTGCATGTTCTGGAGTTGCCCGGACAAAGAAACGCTCAGTCGCGCGTTAACGAGTACGACGTTCAGTCGGCCGAATTTTCACTTCGGTTTTTTCGCAGCCGATTTCACCGCGCATACCACCGTGCGTTTGTTCGATGCGATCCCGGAGCTTGCAAACTTCGTCGCGCCGCAACGTGGGCACCCAAAATGGAAAAAGACTTCACCGGCGGATGCGGAAGTTTATATCGATGAAGCAACCGGTGACGTTTGTGTGCGCAGGATCGACAATCACGAACATCTCGGATCGTTTGCGCGTGCGTGGGTGATTCCGCTCGGCTTTCATCCATTTCAATTTGGAATGGCTCCGCAGACACCTCGTTTGCGTTGCGGGAAGGTGATTGTGCAACGTCGCAGCTGGACCGTGAAAGCCCACGATTTGATCCCTGGCAATTACACCGGCGTATCAAATCACTTGGTCGTCGCCGTTGAAAAATTGCGCGCCGAAAGAAATTTACCCCGCTTTATTTACATTCGTCC
>Ga0209154_1001668_pt1 | contig 12896 bp, 14 predicted proteins | sample GraSoiAngelo_121_FD_185878 | JGI IMG/M metagenome (GOLD analysis project Ga0209154, IMG submission 185878) | Grasslands soil microbial communities from the Angelo Coastal Reserve, California, USA - 14_0919_12_20cm (SPAdes) (version 2) | ecosystem: Environmental > Terrestrial > Soil > Grasslands ... | reverse complement strand
TCTGCACCTGCGCGTTCTCGACGGGATAGAGCTTGAGGGATCGGAAGGCGGTGTACAGCACGACGAGGAAATCCCGTCCGGCATGCCGCAGGAAGCCGTCGGTCGTCTGGACGGTATCGGCGATGGAAGCGCGGGGAGGCTGGCCGCCGCCGCTCACGCGCCCACCTCGCGCAGCGCTCGCGTCACGGCGTTGCGCACCAGCGGCTCCTTGTCCTGGGCCGCGCGCTCGAGCACGGCGCGCGCCTCGGGCGTGCGAATCTTGCCGAGCGCCATCGCCGCGCACGCGCGGGTCTCGGGGTCCTCCCGCTTGCCGAGCAGACCCTTGGCCACGAGCAGCTTGTCGAGCGCGGGGATGCCCTTCGCGCCCACGAGCGCGCCGTACGCCTCGAAGAAGGCCATCTTCTCGGTGAGGTCGGCGTTGCGGAGCTTGGAGCCGCTCACGATCGTCTCGACCCGGGCGGCCGCGTTGCGGTAGCCGCGCGAGGCGAGAAAGCGCACGGCCGCGATGCGGACGTCGCGGTCGCCGTCGTCGATCGCCCGCTCGAGCAGTCGCAGCGCGGACGGGCTGGCGATGGCGGTGAGCGCCTCGACCACGGCGAGCTTGAGCGCGCGATCGCCCGACGCGAGCAGCGGCTCCATCCCGTCCGGCGCGCCGGGGAGCTTGAGGCGACCGGCGAGCTTCACCATCTCCAGCTGCGCGGCGCTGTCCTCGCTGCCCAGGGCCTTGAGCACTTCGCCGGCGTTCGCCTGCGCCAGCCGGGCGGCGGCTGCCTGCACGAGATCCTTGACCCGCTCGTTGTGGAGCTTGCTGATCCAGCCCATGAGCGTCGGCAGCGCTTCGGGGCTGAGCTCCTGGAACAGCTCGGCCAACTCCTCCTCGGTGGGGTGCATCGCCGCCTCGTCGAGCGACTGCAGCAGCTGCGACAGCGCGTCGCGCTGCGACAGGCGGCTGGGCAGCCCCTCGAGCGTCTTGCGGTGCTCCGGGATGATCTCGCGGGCGCGCTGCAGAATGGCCCGCGTTTCGCGGAGAATGTAGGCCACGGAGCGGAAGTCGCCGGCGCCCAGCAGATAGGGGATGAAGTTCTCGACGATCGAAATCAGCTCGGCGCGGACGGTCCCGTATGTCTGCAGCTCGAGCAAGTCGAAGAGCATCGAGAGGACGTTGCGACGCAGGTCCTGGGAGTACTCGCGATCGACATCCTTCTTGAGGTACTCGACCTCGCCGTCTTCCAGGAAATAGAGCGTGGTATCGAAGTCGTCGATCGATACCAGGCCCTCGCGCTTGGGCGGAGCCTCCTCCTGCACGCGGTGCTGGATCTGCGTGGGCGGCGCCGACGGGATCGTCTCGCCCTTCTCGATCGGGACCGCGTTCTCCGTGGCGAGCTCGCGGAACGTGTACGCCACGAACTGGAAGTCCTGCGCCCACAACAGCGTGAGCAGGTCGTCCGGGGCGTCGGCCTGGAGGTTGCGTGCCTGCTGCAGCACGCCCAGGAACCGCACGATCTCGGTCTCCTCCACGCCCGGCCGGAAGGTGACGGAGCGGACCCCGTCCTTGAACAGCGTCCAGGCGATGCTCTCGTTGCGCTGGTCCTGGCTGTAGACGACGTTGTCCTCCCAGCGCAGCTCCGTCTCCCCGATGTCGAACACCAGATCGTCCGTCGCCTGCCAGATCTGGCGGAACGCGGCGCGGATGTTGTCGACCGCACGTTGGTACACGGGATTGTTCGGCAGATAGAGCTGCGTGGCCCTGATCCCCTTGGACAGGACCTGCATCAGCTCTTCGACCTGCTGCGGCGGCAGCGCCAGCTCGGGTACGGGGGCGTTCGTCAGAGAGTGGCTCCCGTCAGTTCCGCGACCATGGCGACGTCCTTGTCGCCGCGGCCGCTCAGGTTCAGCACGACGAGGTCGCCCGCACGAAACCTCCCCCGGCGACCCAGCACCCACGCGACGGCATGGGCGCTCTCCAGCGCCGGCACGATGCCCTCGAGGCGCGAGAGCGCCGCGAATGCCTCCAGCGCCTGCCGATCCGTCACTGCCTCATACAATACGCGCCCGCTGTCTTTCAGGTAAGCGTGTTCGGGTCCGACACCGGGGTAATCGAGCCCCGCCGACACGCTGTGCGCCGGTTGCACCTGCCCGTCGGCGTTCTGCAACAGGTAGCTGAGGCTGCCGTGAAACACGCCGGGTCGTCCGCGCCCGAGCGACGCGGCGTGGCGAGCGGTATCGACGCCCTCGCCGGCGGCTTCGACGCCCACCAGCGCCACATCCCGGTCGTCCAGAAAGGCGCTGAAAATGCCCATCGCGTTCGAGCCACCGCCCACGCACGCGACCACCGTGCCCGGCAGTCGACCCCAACGCTCCAGCACCTGGGCCCGCGCCTCGCGGCCGATCACGGACTGAAAGTCGCGCACGATGCGCGGGAACGGATCGGGCCCCACCACCGAGCCGATGATGTAGTGCGTGGTGGTAACGTTCGTCACCCAGTCGCGCAGCGCTTCGTTGGTCGCGTCCTTCAGGGTCCGGGTGCCGGACGTCACGGGCACCACGCGCGCGCCCATCAGCTCCATGCGGTACACGTTGAGCCGCTGGCGCCGCATGTCCTCTTCACCCATGTACACGACACAGTCGAGCCCGAAGCGCGCGCACACGGTCGCCGTGGCTACGCCGTGCTGACCGGCGCCCGTCTCCGCGATGATACGCCGCTTCTGCATGCGCCGGGCGAGCAGCGCCTGGCCGAGCGTGTTGTTGATCTTGTGCGCGCCCGTGTGGTTCAGATCTTCCCGCTTGAGCGCGATCACCACGCCCGGCCCCACCTCGGCGGCGAGGCGCGGCGCCTCAGTGAGCGGCGTGGGGCGGCCGACGTAGTCCTTGAGCAGCCCCTCGAGCTCGGCCCCGAAGCTCGGGTCGCTCCGGGCGGCTTCGTACACGCGCTCCAGCTCGTCGAGCGCGGCCATGAGCGTCTCGGGGACGTAGCGGCCGCCATACGGACCAAAGCGACCCGCGGCGCGCGAGTTGGCTTCAGATGCCATGCGAGCCTCCGGTTCGCGGGCCGGCACCCCTCCCCTGTCTCCGTACGCCCGTCAGCTCCCGCACCGCCGCCTCCGGATCGGCCGTCCGCGCCACCGACGTCCCCACCAACACCAGGTCCGCGCCGGCGGCCGCCAGGCGCTCGACGTCCGCGCGGGTCTCGATGCCGCTCTCCGCGACCGCGGGCACGCCGGCGGGAACGCGCGCCAGCAGGCGCTCCGCCAGCCCGAGATCGACCGCGAACGTTCCCAAGTCGCGGCTGTTCACGCCCACCGCCGCCGGCTCTACGGCGAGCGCGAGGTCGAGCTCCGCCTCCGAATGGACCTCGACGAGCACGCCCACCGCGAGCGCTCGGGCCGCAGCCGCCAGCACACGCAGTCGCTCCGGCGCGAGGGCCCGCACGATCAAGAGCGCCGCGCTCGCTCCCGCGGCCCGCGCCTCGTACAGCTGTAGCTCGTCGAGAATGAAGTCCTTGCGGAGCACCGGGACGCTCACGCAGCGCGCCACCAGAGCCAAGTCGTCGAGCGTTCCGCCGAAGTGCCGCTCGTCGGTCAGCACGGAGATCGCCGTCGCTCCCCCATGCTCGTACGCCCGCGCGTGTGCCACGGGATCGAGGTCCTCGCGGATCGGCCCTGCCGAGGGGGAGCGCCGCTTGACCTCGGCGATCACGCCGATCGCGGGTCCCGCGAGCGCGGGCGCGAAACGGCGCGGCTCGGGCGACTGCGCGGCCCGGCGCTCGAGCTCACGCGCCCGCGCGCGCAGGTCGGCAATGCGCTCCCGCGTGGCGCTGAGAATGGCTTCGAGACGGCTCTCCGGCATGCTTGCGTTCGGTCGATTTTCGGGTAGATTAGGCTTCGGTTTCCGTTCGGGAGAAACTGTGCCGCTCACCCGCCGTCAGCGCGAGATTCTCGATTTCATCTCTGGGCAGATCGCCGCCCAGGGGTATGCGCCGAGTTTCGAGGAGATCGCGCAGCGCTTCACGTTTCGCTCGCTCGCCACGGTGCACGAGCACCTGACCAACCTGGAGCGCAAGGGCTACATCCGCCGCGCTCACAACGAGAGCCGCGGCATCGAGGTCGTACCGCCGCGCGGTCAGACCGGCGCCAGCGAGCTGCCGCTGTACGGACTGGTCGCGGCCGGAGAGCCGATCGAGGCGGTGAGCGGCAGCGACACCATCGCCGTGCCCGACGAGCTGGTACCCCGCCGCGGGCGCAGCTACGTGCTGAAGGTACGGGGTCAGTCGATGATCGACGAGCACATCAAGGACGGCGACTTCATCGTGGTGCACGAGCGCAACCAGGCCGACAACGGCCAGACTGTCGTCGCGCTGGTGCAGGGCTCGAGCGCCACCGTCAAGCGGTTCTATCGCGAGCCCGGAGGGTGGATCCGGCTCGAGCCCGCGAATCCCGCCATGACCCCGCTACGTCTCAACGAGCGCGACGTCACGGTGCAAGGCGTCGTCGTGGGCGTCATCCGGCGCTACTAGTCGCGCGGCGCAGGCGTTCCAGCGCTTCGCGACCCTTTCCGGCGCGCACCACCTCGCGTGCCCGTGTGACCCCGTCGGCGTACGAGTCAACGAGCCCGGCGACGTAGATCGCGGCGCCCGCGTTGAGCAGCAGCGCAGCGAGACCGGCGACATCGTGCCCGCCGTCGCCCAGCAGGCCCTCGATCCGCGCCGCATTGTCCGCGGGCGCCCCTCCCGCGAGCGCTGCCACGTCGACGATCGCGAGGCCGTAGCGCTCGGGATCGAGCTCCCACACCGTGACGTCACCCGCCTTCACCTCCCACACGTCGCTGATGCCGCGCGGCGCGATCTCGTCCATGCCGATGCGGCCGTGCACGACCAGTGCGTGGTCGGTGCCCAGGCGCGCCAGCGCGGCGGCGACGAGGGGTGCCCGGTCCGGCTCGGCCACGCCCACCACCTGGCGCCGTACCCCGGCGGGGTTGGCGAGCGGGCCCAGCAGGTTCATGACGGACCCGACGGCGAGCTCGCGCCGCACCGGACCGGCGTGTTTCATGGCGGGGTGGAAGTTGGGCGCGAACAGGAATGTGACGCACGCCTCTCGTAATACGCGCGCCGCGTCCGCCGCTTCGAGGGCGATCCGCACGCCCAGGGCTTCCAGGACGTCGGCCGACCCGCACTGCGATGTGAAGGAGCGGTTGCCGTGCTTGGCGACCGAGGCGCCGGCCCCGGCCGCGACGAACGCCGCGGCCGTCGAGATGTTGAAGGTGGATACGGTCCCGCCTCCCGTGCCGCATGTGTCCACGAGGTGCGCGCCGTGCGCCTCGACCCGCACCATGGCCTGGCGCAGCGCCCGCGCGGCGCCCGCGATCTCCTCGGCGGTCTCGCCCTTCACGCGCAGGCCGATGAGCAAGGCGGCGATCTGCACCGGGGTGCCCTCCCCCCGCATCACCGCGCCGAACACGTCGGTGGTCTGCTGCTCGCTCAGCGACTGGCGGTTGGCGAGGGCGGCGATCGCGCGGTGCAGCGGCGAGGGTGCGGTCTGAGACGACGGGGGCACCGGGGGGCTCGGGGTTTCGGGCCTGCAAAGCTACCCCGAAAAATCTCCTTTTGTCAAATGCCACAACGGGTTGCGTGGCTTGATTGGCCCTTCGTTTCGCCCTATCTTTCGGCCGTGATGAGCCGGCCGTACCTCGCCGTGGCGCAGTACGACGGGGCGCAGTTCGCGGGCTGGCAACGGCAGCCGGACGGCCGGACGGTGCAGGCCGAATTCGAGGCGGTGCTGGAGAAGCTGATGGGCCGCCGCACCCCGGCGACCGGCGCCGGCCGAACCGACACGGGCGTGCACGCGCTGGGTCAGGGAGTCGGATTCCTCGCGAGCGAGCGCTGGGCGGCCGACACCGCCGGGCTGCTACGGGGGCTCAATGCCCTGTTGCCGCGCGACGTCTGGGTGGAGCGGCTGCACGTCATGCGGCCCGGATTCCACGCGCGCAACAGCGCGCTGGCCCGGCGCTACCGCTACGTGATCGGCACCGACCAGGCGGCGCACTCGCCCTTTCGGCGGCCGTACGAGTGGGCGCTGGGGCGCCCGCTCGAGGTCACGCTGCTGGGGCGTGCCGCGGAGCTGCTGGGGGGCGAGCACGATTTCCGCGGTCTCGCGGCGACGGGGGCGCGCTCGACCCGACCTCACTACCGCAGCCGCGTGGCGCTCGCCGAGTGGGCGCCGCGGACTGACGGAGCGGGGGTGACGTTCACGATCGAGGCCGACCGGTTCCTGCATCGCATGGTGCGCTTTCTGGTGGGCACCATGGTCGACATCGCGCTGTGCCGGCGCCCGCTCGACGACCTTCCCCGTTTGCTCGCGGCCCCTGATAACCAGGCGGCGAGCCCGCCGGCGCCGCCGCAGGGACTCTATCTCGAGGCGGTGCGGTATCCCGCTGACCTCTACGCCGAGGAGGGGCCTGAGCCATGAAGTTCTTCCTCGATACCGCGAGCCTCAAGGACATCAGCTGGGCCGCCCAGGCGGGCTTGATAGACGGGATCACCACCAACCCGTCGCTGCTCGCCAAGCAGGCTGGCGACCTGGACCCGCGGGACGTCCTGAAAGAGATCTGCTCGCTCGTCGAGGGCCCCGTGTCCGCCGAGGTGGTCGCCGTGGACTCGGACGGGATGGTGCGCGAGGGCAAGCAGCTCGCCAGGATCGCGGACAACATCGTCGTCAAGATTCCGATGCTCGAGGCGGGCATGGTGGCCGTGCGGCGGCTCGCCGGCGAAGGCATCAAGACCAATGTCACGTTGTGCTTCTCGAGCGTACAGTGTCTCGTCGCGGCGAAGGCGGGGGCTTCGTACGTGAGCCCGTTCATCGGCCGGCTCGACGACGTGGGTCAGGAGGGGATGGACGTCATCCGGGAGGCGCGGGTCATCTTCGACAACTATCAGATCGCGACCGAAATCCTGGCGGCCTCGATCCGCCACCCGCGCCACGTGGTCGAAGCGGCGATGATCGGCGCGGACGTCGCTACCCTGCCCCCCGAAGTCCTGAAAAAACTGCTGCTGCACCCGCTCACCGACCGCGGGCTGGAGCAGTTCCTCGCGGACTGGAACAAGCTCGCGGCGCGTGCGAAGGCGCCGGTTTGACGTACAGCTCGCCCCTCTCCCAGCGCTACGCGTCCCCGGCGATGCAGGCCCTGTGGGGAGAGCGGCGCCGAATCGGGTTGTGGCGACGGCTCTGGCTCGCCTTGATGGAGGTCGAGCGCGAGCTGGGCCTCGACATCCCCGAGCGGGCGCTCACCGAGTTGCGCGCGCACTTGGACGATGCCGACCTCGATCGCGCGGCCGAGCACGAAAAGCGGCTGCGCCACGACGTCATGGCCCACATCCATCACCTCGGCGAGCAGGCGCCCGCCGCTCGGGCGTTCCTCCACCTCGGCGCGACCAGCGCCTACGTCACCGACAACACCGATCTGGTCCTGATGCGGGAGGGCCTGCAGCTGCTGCTGGGCCGCCTCGCGGCGGTGCTGGTGGCGCTCGCCAAGCTGGCGCGTCGCGAGCGGGCCGTGCCCTGCCTCGCCTACACCCACTTCCAGCCGGCACAGCTCACGACCGTCGGCAAGCGCGTCACCCTGTGGATGCAGGAGTTTCTGCTCGACGCGGAGGAGCTGCTGCACCGGCTCGAGGCGCTGCAGTTCCGAGGGGTCAAGGGGACCACGGGAACGCAGGCGAGCTTTCTCGAGCTGTTCGACGGCGACGACGAGAAGGTGCGCGAGCTCGATACCCGGGTGGCGCTGAAGATGGGCTTCACGCGGGTGTTTCCCGTCACGGGTCAGACCTACACCCGCAAGCTCGACGCGCAGGTGCTCGCGGCGTTGTCGGGTGTGGCGCAGTCGGCCGCCAAACTCGCCACCGATGTGCGCCTGCTGCAGCACGAGGGCGAGATCCTCGAGCCGTTCGAGAGCGATCAGGTGGGCTCGTCGGCCATGGCCTACAAGCGGAATCCGATGCGCGCGGAGCGGATCACCGGTCTGGCGCGCTTCGTGATCGAGCTCGAGGGGAACGCCTGGCACACGGCGTCCGAGCAGTGGCTCGAGCGCACGCTCGATGACAGCGCCAACCGCCGTCTGGTGCTGCCCGAGGCGTTTCTGGCGAGCGACGCCATTCTCGTGCTCGTCACCAACGTGGCGGCTGGCCTGGAGGTGCGTGAGGCCGTGATCGCACGACACGTGGCCGCCCAGCTCCCCTTCCTCGCCACCGAGCGACTGCTCATGCGCGGCGTGAAGGCGGGAGGCGACCGCCAGCGGCTGCACGAAGTGATCCGCACGCACAGCCTGGCAATCGCGCAGGCGATGGCGGAGCAAGGCGTCGCGAACGACCTGCTCGAGCGCCTGGCGAAGGACCCGGCCTTCCGGACGCTGCACGTGGCGCTCGCCCCAACCGAGCTCGATCCGGCGGCGTACGTGGGCCGGGCGCCGCGCCAGGTGGACGATTTCCTCGAGCGCGTGCTGCCCGGCGTGCTGCACCGGATCGAGGCTGTGGCGCCCGCCATCGCAACCGCCGAGGTGAACGTATGACCGCTCCCCTGGTCGCGAGCGCCCTCCCCCTGCCGCTCATGCGGCGGGGGAAGGTGCGTGAGGTGTACGAGGTCGACACCGACACCCTGTTGCTCGTGGCGAGCGACCGCGTGAGCGCGTTCGACGTGGTGCTGCGGGAGCCCGTGCCGCACAAGGGCGCGGTGCTCACGCAGCTCAGCGCGTTCTGGTTCGAGCGGCTGGCGTCGGTGATCTCGAGCCACTTCCTCTCCGCCGATGCCGACGAGATAATCGCGCGGGTTCCCGCCCTCGAGTCTTTGCGCCCTGCCCTTACGGGCAGGGCGATGCTCGTGCGGCGCACACAGCCGGTGCCGTTCGAGTGCGTGGTGCGCGGCTATCTCTCGGGGTCCGCCTGGGCGGAATACCAGAAGGCCGGCACGCTCGCGGGCGAACCGCTCCCGGCCGGATTGGTCGAGAGCGCGCGGCTCGACCCCCCGATCTTTTCGCCTGCCACCAAGGCCGAGGTGGGGCACGACGAGAACGTGACGGTCGCGCACGTGGCGCAGGCGCTGGGCCGCGGTCAGGCCGACCAGCTGCAGCAGGCCAGCCTCGCCTTGTACGACGCGGGCCGCCAGCACGCCGCCCGGCGCGGCATCATCATCGCCGACACGAAATTCGAGTTCGGCACGACGCCGGACGGCCGCCTCCTCGTGATCGACGAGATCCTTACCCCCGACTCGTCGCGCTTCTGGCCCGCAGACCGCTATCAGCCAGGCCGCGGCCAGCCGAGCTTCGACAAGCAGCCGCTGCGGGACTACCTCGCCGGCCTGAAGCAGCAGGGCAAATGGGACGGCAACGCGCCGCCGCCGTCGCTGCCACTGGAAGTCGTGCAGGCGACGAGCGAGCGGTACTTGGAGGCGTATCGACTCATTACCGGGAAGGCGCTGGAGATCGGATGACACCGATTGCGGATTGCGGATTGCGGATTGCGGATTCGACGTGCGTGTTTCCAATCCGCAATCCGCAATCGCCAATCCGCAATGGGTGTGGGGTGGCGCGGTGAGGCTGGCCCCCGAAGGCTGGCCCTTCATCCTGCCCGGGTGGGCGCTCGTGGTGCTGGGTGCGTGGGTGGCGCGCGGGTCGCCGTGGGTGTGGGTCCCGGAGGGGGCCCTGTTTCTCATCGCCATCTGGCTGTTGGTCTTCTTCCGTGACCCGGTGCGCGCGGGGCCGCGCGGTGAGCAGTACGTGATCGCGCCCGCCGACGGCAAGATCGTCGACGTGCGGGTGGTGGACGAGCCCCTGTACCTGAAGACCCAGGCCACCCGCATCTCGATTTTCATGAGCGTGTTCGACGTGCACGTGAACCGCTATCCGGCGACGGGCACGGTGGAGCTGGTGCGCTATAACAAGGGACGCTTCCTGCACGCCGCCTCCGACAAGGCGAGTCTCGACAACGAGCAGGCCTCGATCGGCGTGCGTGCCGCGCGCGGCCCGCTGCTGGTACGGCAGATCGCGGGGCTGATCGCACGACGCATCGTCACCGACGGCACGGTGGGCGCGCGCGCGACCCAGGGGGAGCGGATGGGCATGATCCGATTCGGCTCGCGCGTGGACGTGTTCCTCGCCGCGGCGGCGCGGCCGGCGGTGCGGGTGGCGGTGGGCGACCGGGTGCGCGCGGGGGCGAGCGTGCTGGCGGAGTACACCGCGTGAGGGCCTTCCCCACGCCGATGCGGCGCGTCGTGATCGTGGTGCCGAGCCTGTTCACGCTGTTCAACCTGTTCTTCGGCATCTGGGCCATCGTGCTCGCGTCGCGCGGCGAGTTCTACCGGGCCGGCTGGTACATCTTCTTCGCCGGCATCCTCGACACGCTGGACGGCCGGGTCGCCCGGCTCTCCAAGACCGGCACCCGCTTCGGGGCCGAGCTCGACAGCCTGGTGGACGTGGTGAGCTTCGGGGTCGCGCCCGCCTTCCTCATCTATCAGCTCGAGTTCGCGAGCGGCGGGCAGGCCGAGTGGATCTTCTGCTACTTCTACGTGATGGCGGCGGCGATCCGCCTGGCGCGGTTCAACATCACGCAGGCGGGTCGCGCGAAGCGCTCCTTCATCGGCCTGCCGTCGCCCGCCGCGGGCATGACGCTGGCGACGTTCTACCCGTTCACGACCACGGAGCTGTATCAGCACGTGTTCCGCGTGCTGCCGCGCCATCATCTGATGCAATTCCTGATGATCGGGCTCGCGATCCTGATGGTAAGCAACGTGCGTTACGCCACCATGCCGCGGGCAGGCCTGCGCACCCTGCGCGGCCTCTTGGGCCTCGCGACCATCTTGCTTATTCTGGTCTTCGGCGTGCTCGATCACGACGCGTTCTTCTTCCCTCTGGGTGTCGCGTATATGGCGTACGGCCTGGTGCGGGCGACGGTGCTCGGCCTCTTCTTCGACGTCGGCGAGGACGAGGAAGCCGAGATCGCCGGGCCCATCGTGATCGCGAACGGCGAGGGCGAGACCGACGCGTATGCCCCCCCCTCCCGGGGCATCGCCCCGCGCGGAGGACAGGGATGAGCGCGTTCCGAGTCGAGGTGCGGGTCATGCCGCGGGCCGCCCTGCTCGACCCGCAGGGCCAAGCCGTGGAGCACGCCCTGCACGCCCTGGGGTTCGGCGAGGTCGCCCAGGTGCGCATGGGCAAGCACCTGGTCCTCGAGGTCACGGCGGCGACGCGCGACGAAGCGCTGGCGCGCGCCCGCGCCATGTGCGACCGCCTGCTCGCCAACCCGGTCACCGAGGACTACGACGTCGTCGTCGACGGAGCAGCCGCCCGATGAAACGGGTGGCCGTGATCGTGTTCCCCGGCTCCAACTGCGACGCGGACTCGTGCAGCGCGGCCCGCGACGCCGGCTCGGACGCCTATTTCGTGTGGCACCGCGACACCACGCTGCGCCAGGCCGATGTGGTGATTCTGCCCGGCGGCTTCAGCTACGGCGATTATCTCCGCTCGGGCGCGATCGCGCGGTTTTCCCCGGTCATGACGGCCGTGGTCGAGCACGCGCGCGCCGGCGGCTCCGTGCTCGGCATCTGCAACGGGTTCCAGATTCTGTGCGAGGCCGGGCTGCTCCCCGGCGGCCTGATGCGGAACGCGCGGCTGCGGTTCCTGTCGCGCCCCGCGTGGGTGCGCGTCGAGCAGCCCGACACGCCGTTCACCTGCCTGTACGAGCGCGGCGCGGTCCTGGAGATCCCGATCGCACACGGCGACGGGCGCTACGTGGTGGACGCGCGTACGGCTGCCGAGCTCGAGGCGACCGGTCGTGTGGTGTGGCGCTACGTGCGCGACAACCCGAACGGCTCGACCAACGATATTGCCGGCGTGGCCAACGCCGGCCACAACGTGGTGGGGATCATGCCGCACCCGGAGCGCCGTAACGCCCCGGCACTGGGCGGCCAGGACGGCGCCCGTGTCTTTCTTTCGATGGAGGCTCGACATGCGACGCAGCACGCCGTGGATGTGCGCGCTCGTGATGGTCGCCACCTCAGGGTGTAAGCAGATCAGCGACCAGTACGCGAAGATCAAGCAGACCATCGAGGCGAAGATCGCCCAGCGCCGGGGTCGGGTCCCGACGCCGCCGCCACCCCCGCCCGCACCACCCCGGGCGAGCGCCGACACGCCCCTGACCGCCTCCGCCCCTCCGTCCGCCCCGGCCCCTGCGGCGGGCGGGCGCCGCCACGTGGCGCAGGCGCCCGAGATCGCCCGGCCCGCGGGCGACGTCCCCTACGAGTCGCCCGATACGGGCACGATCGCTCCCGGGATGGGCGAGAAGGACATCTTTTCGCTCTGGGGGCCGCCGATCGCCGTGCGCCACCAGGGCGAGATGACGTTCCTGTACTTCCGGAACGGGTGCGAGTACACCTGCGGCACCGAAGACGTGGTGTTTCTCCGCAACGGCCAGGTGGTAGACGCGGTGCTGCGCTGGCCAGGGCACGGCTACAGCGGGCAGTCGTCGTCGCCGGCCGCTACGCCGCCGCACGGGCCCGCCCGCCCCGGTGGCGACACGCTGACGGTCAAGTCACCCTCGACGCCGGGAGACCGATGACCGACAAGCCGAGCCGCAACGAAGAGGAATACTTCGCCCGGCGTGACGCCGAGCTGTTGCGCCAGCAGCGCGCCACCGCGCAACAGGCGGCGGCGCAGGCCGAGCGCCGGTCGCATTACATGAAGTGCCCCAAGTGCGGCTACGACCTGATCACCGGGGAGTGGCACGGGATCCAGATCGACCAGTGCACGCACTGCCACGGGCTGTGGTTCGACGCGGGCGAGGCCGAGAGCCTGATCGCCCACCCCCAGCCCAACGTCATCGCCCGCGTGTTCCGGGCCGTGCTCCGAGGCGTGTCCGG
>Ga0209154_1001663_pt1 | contig 12920 bp, 7 predicted proteins | sample GraSoiAngelo_121_FD_185878 | JGI IMG/M metagenome (GOLD analysis project Ga0209154, IMG submission 185878) | Grasslands soil microbial communities from the Angelo Coastal Reserve, California, USA - 14_0919_12_20cm (SPAdes) (version 2) | ecosystem: Environmental > Terrestrial > Soil > Grasslands ... | reverse complement strand
CATGCTGCGGCGCGACGCCTCGGGCTGGGACGAGACGGTGCTGGAAGCCCTGCGCGTCCCCGAGGCGGTGCTGCCCGCCATCGTCGACTCCAGCGGGATGGTGGGCGAGGCGTCGGCCCTGGCCGGTGCGCCCCCCATCGCGGGCATGGTCGGTGACCAGCAGGCGTCCCTGGTCGGGCAGGGGTGCACCAGGCCGGGACTGGCCAAGATCACCTTCGGGACGGGAGGGATGCTCGACGTGTGCGTGGGTCCTGACCGTCCCGCCTTCGACCTGCGGGGCGGGGCCGGGTGCTTCCCCCTGGTCGCCTGGCGCCGCCGGGGCCGGCTCAGCTGGTGCGTCGAGGCGGTCATGCTCTCGGCGGGCACGGCCGTGGAGTGGCTGAGGGACGACCTCGGGCTCATCGCCTCGGCGGCCGAGTCGGACGCGGTGGCCTCGCAGTGCGAGGACACGGGCGACGTGTGGTTCGTGCCCGCCCTGCTCGGTCTGGGCACGCCGGTGTGGGACTTCGGGGCCCGGGGCACGCTGGTGGGGCTGACCCGGGGCACGGGCCGGGCCCAGGTCGTGCGGGCCGTTCTCGAAGGCGTGGCCCATCGGGGCGCCGACCTGGTGGAGGCGGCCGAGGCCGACAGCGGGCTGTCCATCGGCTCGGTCCGCGTCGACGGGGGCATGAGCGCCAACGAGACCTTCGTGCAGGCCCTGGCCGACGCCGCCGGCCGTCCCGTGGAGCTCTCCCCCGTGCTGGAGGCCACCACGCTGGGCGCCGCCTACCTGGCCGGCATGGCCGTGGGGCTGTGGCGGGACGAGGACGAGGTGGCCCGAGCCTGGTCCCCCCGGCGCACGGTGGAGCCCGGCAGGGAGCCGGACCGGGACCGGTGGCGCCAGGCCCGCAGCCGCGCCGTCCAGGCCGTTCCCGAGCTGTCTTCCCTGGACTTCTGAATCAGATCTGACTCAGCCGCCGGCCGCGGGCAGGGCCTCGACGACGTCCATGACCACCACCACTCCCTCCCGGCGACCGTCGGCACCGACGAGGGGGTTGCACATCACCTGGCACTCGATGCTCCTGCCCCGCCGGTTGGTGGCCCTGACCGTGGTCGGCGCGGGGGCGGACTCCTCCACCAGGCTGGCCCGCATCACGCCGGCCAGCTCAGCCACGGGAAGACCGATGTCGAGGTCCAGGAAGGCCCGGCCCTTGACCTCTCGAGGGCGAAGGCCCCACAGGTCCTCGGCCCGCGGGTTCCACTCCTGCACGATGAGGGCACGGTCGACAACGACGACCGCGCTGCGCTGGCTGGCCAGGATCGACTCGAACCACGCGGTGGCCCGATCCAGCGCCGCGCTGCGGTCGTTGAGCTCGTCGTTGATGGCCTGCAGCTCCGTGTTCGTCGACTGGAGCTCCTCGTTCATGGTCTCGAGCTCCTCGTTGGTCGACTGGAGCTCCTCGTTGGTCGTCTCCAGCTCCTCGACCGTTGACTGGAGCTCCTCGTTGGTCGTCTCCAGCTCCTCGTTGGTGGATTGGAGCTCTTCGTAGGCTGTCTCGAGCTCCTCCTTCGATCGCTGCAGGTCCTCTTGCAGGCGCTTGGCCATGGTGACGTCGCTGAAGCTGATGCTGGCGCCGATGACCGAGCCCTGCTCGACCAGGGGGACCACGACGACGTCCCGGAACTGCGCGCCTCCACGGGCCCTGGGGTACTCCACGCCGGCGCGGGACACGGGTCGCTGCTCGGCGTGGGCCTCGTCGATGAGCGAGCGGAGGTCGATGGGCCGGTATGAGAGCTCAAGGTCCTGAAGGGGCCGGCCCATGTCCGCGTCCTTCAGGGCGAAGGTCGACACCGCGGCCCGGTTGGCCGACGCCAGCCGTCCGCCGGAGTCGACGACTATCTGGGCGACCAGGCCGGTGTCGAAGGCGAGGTCGCTGACCCGCCCCTCGGCCCCGATGCCGGGAAGGGCGGCCGCTCCTCTGGCCGCCTCGATCAGGCTCTCATGGTCCTTGGCCGGCACGACCTTGGTGAACAGGCGGTGCTTGAGCTCGAGGGGCGAGAAGAGGTCGGTGTGGGTCAGCAGCATCTCTGCCTTGCCCAGGAACAGGTAGCCCGAGTCGTTCATGGCGAAGTGGAGGTTGGACAGGATGCGGGCCTGGGCGTCGGCGTTGAAGTACATGAGCACGTTGCGGCAAACCAGCAGGTCGAGCCGGGAGATGGGCGCGTCCTGGATCAGGTCGTGGCGTCCGAAGATCACCGAGCGGCGCAGGTCGTTACGGAAGAGGAAGCGGGTCACGGCCTGCTCGAAGTACCGCTCCCGCTGGTCGGCCGCGATCTCGGCCACGGCGTCGGGGCCGTAGCTGGCCTGGCGGGCCTGGGCCAGCGCGTCCTCGTCGATGTCGGTGGCGAAGATCTTCACCCGCTCGCGGAACGCGTCCTGGCCCAAGGCCTCGCCCAGCAGGATGGCCACCGAGTAGGCCTCCTCACCCGACGCGCAGGCCTCCCGATCCCGGAAGAAGCCGGTGACGTTGATGAGGATCGTGTTGAACAGCTGGGCGAACTCGTCGGGATGGACCTCGAGGAAGTCGATGTAGTCCGGGTAGGCGTCGATACCCAGCTCGGAGAGGCGCTTGCCCACGCGGCGCTCGAGGCTGGCTCGCTTGTATCCGGTGAAGTCGAAGCCGCGGGCCCGCTTGAGGAACTCGAGCAGGGCTTCGAAGGGCTCGTTCACCTCGGCCGCCGTCACGCCATGTCACCTTCCATAACGAGCTTCACCAGCGCTGACGGCACCTCGGCGAGCGAGAGGACGACATCCACACAGCCGGTCAGGATGGCCGCGTGCGGCATCCCGAAGAACTCCGAGCTCGCCTCGTCCTGGGCGATGACGGTGCCGCCCATCTTCTTCACCGCCTCCACGCCCATGGTGCCGTCTCTTCCCGTGCCCGTCAGCACCACGGCGATCACCCGCTCGCGAAAGCTGGCGGCCACCGACTCGAAGAGCAGGTCGGCCGAGGGACGTACGAAGTGCACCAGGTCGGATTTCGAGAGGGACAGGGTGCCGTCGGGGTTGACGAGCAGGTGGCGGTCGGGCGGGGCGATGTACACCCGGCCGGGCTCGAGCCGGTCGCCCTCGCCGGCCTGGGTCGTGCGCAGCGAGCATCGGCGGTCCAGGAGGTCGGCCATCAGGCTGCGGTGCCGGGGGTCCAGGTGCTGGACCACGGCGATGGCCGCGGGAAAGCCCTTGGGCAGCGCCGACAGCACGATGCTCAGGGCGTTGAGGCCACCGGCGGAGGCGGCGATCACCACCACGTCGAAGGCGGCCCCGGGAAAGCCGGCCGGTCTGGCATCCGTCCCTGGGCCCGGCTTGTCCGGGGCGGGACCGCCCAGGCTGGGTCCGAGGTCGTTGGCCCGCTGGGGAAGGAGCTCGTCGTCGTCGGGACGGAGTCCCATGTGGTCCTCGCCTCCCCCCCGTGCCGTTAGGCGCCTCTCGCCTGCGACAGGGGAGGTCGCGCTCACCTCATGGTACCGCCGGGACGCTCCTGGTCGCCCCGCTATCGCTCGTTCAGCAGCCGGGCCGTGGCCCTCCGGCCCGGGAGCTTGACCACCTGGATGGCGTTGGGCAGCTGGTCCTTGATGTCGTTGGCGTGGGTCACGACCAGCACCTGGCGGAAGCGCCCCCGCAGCCGTTCCAGGGCCATGAGCATGCGCTCCTTGCGATCGTCGTCGAGGGGGCCGAAGACCTCGTCGAGCACGAGCAGGCCCACGGCTCCTCCCGACTGGAACCGCACGTGCTCGCTGATCGCCACCCGCAGGGCCAGGTTGGCCAGGTCCGTCTCCGAACCCGAGAACCTGTCCATGCCGTAGGTGCGTCCGCCGTCGGATATCTGGATCTCGTAGGACTCGGGGTCGACCCGGAGCTCGTCGTACTCACGATCGGTCAGCTCGGCGAACAGCTCTCCCGCCTGGGCCGAGAGCCTGGGCCCCACCGTCGCCACCACCGTGTTGCGGAAGCTGTTGAGGAGCTCGGCCACCCGGCCCAGATGGCGGGCGTCGGCCTCGACCTGGCCCAGGCGGGCGTGCTGGGCCTCGCCCTCGGCCAGCCGTCTGGCCTCGGCCTCGGCCCGCTCCCGGGCCTGTACCGCGGCCACCTGGGCCCCTTGGGCACGGCGGCCCGCGCCCTGGGCCCGCTCCCGGGCCCCGGCCAGCTCCCTCCTCGCCGCCACCAGCTGCTCGGGGTGGAAGTCGAGGGCCCGCACCTTGTCGCGCATCGCCTCCAGCCGGCCCTGGAGCTGGCCCAGCCGGCCCCGCTCCTCCTCCAGCTCGGCCCCCGCCGGCCCTTGGCGCTGGAGGAGGGCGCCCAGCTCGGCGCAGCGGATCTCCGCCCTGCGCCGGTGCTCCACCTCGGTGGCCAGGCGCTGATGCTCGCCCGCCTCGAAGGCCCGGCCCAGGGCGGTCACGGCCGCGGCCAGGGCCTGCTCGGCCTGACCCCGGCGCTCCCGGGCCCGCTCGAACTGGCGCCAGGCCTCCCGGGCCGTCTCCAGCGCGCCCAGGGCCTGGCCGGCCGCAGCCGCGCTGGCGGTGGCCTGCGCCTCGATGCGGCCGTGCTCGTCGGTCAGGGCCGTCACCCGAGCCTCGGCTGCGGCCAGCTCCTGGCTGCGGTGGGACTGCACCTGCTCGAAGGCGGCGCCCAGGGCCTGCCCGCACAGGGGGCAGTCCTCTTCCCCGGAGAGCTGGGCCGCCCGCTCGTGGGCCTGGCGGGCCCGGTCCCGGTCGGAAGCCGCGGCCCGCAGCGCGCCGGCCAGCTCGCTGGCCCTGGAGGTGTCGGTGGCGGCCACCGTCCGGGCCGCCTCGCAGGCCTCCTCGTCGGGCGCCTGCTCGGGGGCGACGGGCACGGGCACGGCGGCCAGGGCGGCCTCGGCTTCGGCCCCGGCTCGGGTCCGCTCGAGCTGCTCCACCGCCTGGGCCAGGCCCTGGGCCTCAGGCTCGAGGGCGGCCAGCTCGTCGCCCGCGGCCCTCAGCCGGGTCAGCTCCGCCTCCAGGTCGGTGGCCCGGCGCACGACGCGATCGGCCTCGGCCCGCAGCAGCTTGCCCTCGCTCACCAGGGCGTCGTGCTCCCGCCCGACCGCGTCGAGCTCGTCGTGGGCCCGCTCGACCTTCTCCAGGGCGGCTTCGGCCTCCCCGGCCGCAACCTGCTCCACGGCCTGGCGGGCCTCGGCTTCCTCCGCCGTCACCCGGGCCTGCTGGAGCGAATCGGCCAGCTCGGCCAGGTCGGGGAGCATCCCCCGCAGGCGCTCGTGCTGGTCGCGCGCGGAGCGGGCGTCCTTGCGCGCCTGGTCGCGTGCCCCGTCCAGGGGCGTGATGCCCAGCAGCTGGAGCACCAGACGGCGGCGCTCGGCCGGCGCCGTCTCCGAGAAGGCGGCCAGGTGGCGCTGCTCGGCGAAGACCGAGGCCCGGAAGGCGACGTCGTCCATCCCCAGCACCGAGTGCACGTACCGGGTCGTGTCCCGTGCTCCCTCAGCCACCTGGGCGCCGTCGGCGTAGGCCTGGGCCCGCACCGCGGCGCCGGCCCCGGCGATGGTCCGGCGCACCACGTAGAGGTGGCCCTCGTGCTCGAGCTCCACCTCGGCCACGCAGTCCCCGTTGACGCCGGCCGTGCGCACCTCCTCCTTGTTGGTCCGGGCCCGGCCCCACAGGGCGAACAGCACCGACTCCAACAGCGCGCTCTTGCCCGCGCCGTTCACTCCGTAGATCCCAACCAGACCGGGCGGGATCTCCAGGTCCAGGGCGTCCTCGTAGACCCGGTAGTTGCGCAGATGGAGGCGGGTCAGCCTCACTCCGCCCCCTCCACGGCGTGAGACAGGTAATCGTGACCGAGCCGGGCCACGCGGTCGCGGTCGAAGCCCGTGAGGTCCTGGTCGGCCAGGTACCGGTCCCACCGGGCGGGCATGCTGCCCAGGTCGGGGAGCTCGACGTTGGCGGCCACGTTGGAGAACTGGGGCTCAAGCTTGCAGTGCAGCGCCTGGCCATGGGCCTCGCGCACGGCGTCCATGTCGAGGAGCCGGTAGGCCTCCGGGTCCACACCCTCCAGGTAGAGCCGGGCCACCGCCCCTTCGGGGATCGTGGCCACCCGCTCGAGCACGCCCGCTTGGACGTCGGCGGGCGACAGTCCCCAGGCGTGGACCGACGGGAGCGTGAGCAACCGGCGCTGGCCGGCCAGGGCCACGTGGCGGGCGGCGCCGCTGTCGGTGTCGAGCACGACGATGCCTTTGGGCGCGTCGGGGTCGTCGGCGAAGCTGAAGGTGTCGGTGGAGCCGGCGTACCACATGCCCTTGGTCACCTTGGTGTGGAAGTGGTAGTGGCCCAGCAGGACGAAGTCCGAGCGGAGGCGGCCGGCGTCGACCTCGATCTCGTTGATGTCGGCGTAGCGGGGCTCGACCTGGGGGATCCGGGGATGGGTCAGGAGGAGGTTGCAGCGATCCAGGCTGCGGCTGCGGTCGGCCTCGTCCAGCGCCTCGAGCGTGGCCTCCACCGTGAGCATCTGGGGGACGGCGTGGACGACGAGCCCGGGCAGCTCGACGCGCTCGTACGCCAGCCGGTGGGCGAAGTGGACATCGGGAAACACGTCCGCCAGGGCCGAGTACGGGCTGCCCTTGCCGGGCAGCCGGGGGGTGTCGTGATTGCCGCTGATGACCACCGCGGGCACGCCGTAGGCCCGAACCCGGGCCAGGGCCCGCAGGGCGATGCGGAAGGAGCGGTAGGTGGGCCGGGGATGGTCGAAGACGTCGCCCAGCCACACGACGAGCTCCGGCTCCTGCTGCAGCGCCAGCTCCACGGCCGCCTCGAAGGAGATCTCGAAGTCCCGCTCCCGCTGGTTCACCCCCTCCGCGGTGGTGTAGGGGAGATAGGAGCGGCCCAGATGGGCGTCTCCCAGGGCCACCACCCGCACGGCTCAGCCACCCCTCAATCGACGAGGGCGGCCACGTTGGGCGCGGCAAGGGGGCGGGCGGCGGGAGGTGGCGCGGTCCAGGCCAGAGCCTCGTCGTAGAGGTGGATGGTGGCCGGAACCGCGAAGGGGGCCTCGAGGTTGGCCACGAGGCACTCCCCGGGCATGAGGGTCTGTATCTCGGGGCCCAGGGCCGAGAGGTCCTGCTTGGACGACGAGCGCAGGATGTTGCGGTCCTTCTCGTCGGCCAGGCCCAGGATGAAGAACGTGTTGAACTGGCTGAGCAGCTCGTCGTCGACGAGCTTGGGCTGCTGGGTGATGGCGCACAGCCCGACCTTGAACTTGCGCCCTTCCCGGGCCAGACGGGGGAAGACGTTGGACTCCCGGTCCTTGGTCGACCCCAGCACCCGCTGGGCCTCCTCCAGCACCACGGCCACGACCGGGAGGCGGTCGTGGCGGGCGGGATCCTCCAGGTAGGCGGTCGACCACTCGTCGAGCACGCGGCGGGTGAGATAGGACGCGACCAGGACCTCCTCGGTCGAGCCCAGGCCGCTCACGTCGACGAGCACGACCCGGCCCTCCCTCAGGTCGCGCAGCACGGCCCCGCCCACGGAGACGTGGGGGTCGGTTGCGATGCACTGCAGCTCCACGATCCTCCGGGCCCGGCGGTGCACGACCTGGAGGGTGTTGAGCGCCAGGCGCCCTCCCAGCTCGACGTCGCGAAACCCGGGCAGGTCCTCGACCGTGGCGAAGGTCGCCAGCCACGACAGCCCGTCCGTGCCGTAGTGGCGTTCGAGCTCGAAGAGCGCCTCCTCCTGGGGCCGGCTCCACTCGTAGGCGGTGCGCAGGTCGTCGACGGAGAGCTCGCCCAGGCTCAGGCGCAGGGTCGAGGTGTTGGGCAGGCTGCGGGCCGAGTAGGTGCGAAGCCGCTCCCCGGCCCAGGGGTGGCGTCCCAGCGTCTCGCGGTACTCGCCGTGGGGGTCGACCAGCAGGAGGCCGTAGCGCCCCTGGCGGGTCATCACCGCCCCGGCCAGCACGCACATGAGGTTCGACTTGCCCATGCCCGTGGTGGCGAAGATGCCGACGTGGCTGGCCAGGCTGGCCCCGGGAATGCCGACCTCGAAGTCGACCTCGGCCTCCCCGCTGCGCAGGCGGCCCACGGGCAGGTCCCCCATGCGGGTGGCCAGGAAGGCGAAGTCGGTGGGCTCCGGCGCCACCACGCGGGAGAACTGCGTGGGCAGGCTCTTGGGCTTGCGGAAGCGCCGCCCGTCCGCGGTGAGGTACCCCAGGCAGCGGCACTCGGCCACCCGGTAAGTGCGCCGCCCGGGCTCGTAGAGCGGGTGGGCGCCGGCCTCACCGCGGGCGTCGTCGGCCAGCATGGTGCCCGCCACCCGCTCGGCCCAGCCAGGCTCCCGGTGCTCGGTGCCGTAGGTGACGTCGACGATGCGGAACAGGTAGCGCCGCCCGGTGGGCTCGTCCACGCCGACGAGCAGCTCGCCCAGGAACAGGTCCTCATCGGGGGCGGCCCGGAAGGTGCCCTCCAGCACGTTGCGGCCGAACAGCCTCCCCCTGCCCGGGTTCGCGCTCATGCCCGCTCCATGAGGCGGTGGCGGTCGGCGAAGGCCCGCTCCCGCACCTCGGGTGGCACGCCGGCCCGGTCGAGGGCGTCGTCGACCTCCAGCCAGGCCTCCTCCCTCAGCCAGCGGGGGCAGGCAGCGAGCCGGTCGGCCACGGTCAGGGGGTAGGGGTAGCCGGGGAAGGCGGCGTCGTCCGACACGGCCGCCACCGCGGCGAGCGCCTGCTCGGGGTCGGCCTCGGCGGGCAGGTCGACCCGGAAGGCGAAGCGGGCGTCGCGATCGAGCCGGGCGGCCACCACCTGGAGCCCGTAGCCCACGTCGGGTCTGGTCCGTCCCAGCCTGGCCCACCACAGGGCCCGGGGGCCGAGCGCGGGATGCACGCCGGCTTCGATCTCGAGCTGGCCCAACAGCGGCGCCCCTCCCCGGGCCAGGGAGGAGTGCTTGGTCACGCCCGCGAGGAGCACCTCACGGCCTGCGGCCCGGTCCAGGAGGCGCGCCATCTCATCGGAGGGGATACGCCAGTCGGGCTGGAGGTCGCCGTCCACCAGCACCACGGCCCCGGGTTCCGCCTCCTCCACACAGCGACCCACGAGATCCCACTCCCACCGGTCCCGCAGCAGGTTGATGTCGACGGCGGTGCCTGGGGGGACCTCCAGCTCCAGGGTGGCGAGGGCGGCCCGGCTCTCGCCTCCACCCAGCACATGGGCCCTCAGCTCCCCGTCGTCCTCCAGGACGCAGACCCCGGCCCGGAACCGGACCCGGGCGGCCCGGGTGACCACCACCTGCAGGCAGCGGGCGTCGGCCACCAGGGCCTGACCACCGTCCACGGCCCACACGTCGGCGGGTGCTGGGGCCTGGACCAGTGGCCTGAGCACGACCTCGGGCTCGAGCTCGAGCTGCCCCGCGCCGGGATCGTTCAGCTCGGCTCCATTGGCTCCGCGCATGAGCAGGGCGGCCACCCGCAGGGCGGCGGAGTCCAGCGTGGCGGTGGCCATGGGCACCAGATTCGCAGCGGGGTATGACAATTACAAGCGTGTGATTCTCCACAACCTTTGCACAGGCCGGCCCGCCCCGGGGGAAAACGCTGGCCGGGCGGCCCCGGCCACTGACAGGCGGCCTGCGGCGTTAGCCGTGGACGCCGGCCAGGAAGCGGGCCGCCAACGGGGCGGCCACGCGCCCGCCCACTCCGCCCCCCTCCACCAGCACGGCGAAGGCCAGGTCTCCCCGGAACCCGATGAACCAGGCGTGGGTGGCCGGAGGGTTGCCGGGGCCGAACTCCGCCGTGCCCGTCTTCCCGGCCACGGGCGGGCCGCCGGGCACCTGGGCCGGGGTCCCCGTCCCCGATGCCACGACCTCGCCCATGAGCTGGCGCAGGGTCTGCACCACCGCCGGGTCGAGGGGCGGCGGCGCCGCGCCGGCCGTCGTGGTGGCTGGCTCTGCACCGGCCGCCGTGGTGGAAGGCCCTCCACCCGCGGCCCCGGCCGTCGCTGCGCCGGCCGGGTTGGCCAGGAGGTGAGGGGCGTGCCAGGTGCCGGAGTCGGCTGCCGCGGCCACGGTCGCCATGGCCAGGGGGCTGGAAGTCACCCTGCCCTGGCCGATTGACGCGGCGGCGTGCTCGGCCGCGTCCACGGGTGTGGGAAACCGGGCGCTGACCGCGGGCAAGCCCGGGCTCAGGGGTGTGCCGAAGCCGAATTCGGCCGCGGCCGCCCCGAGCTGGGCGTTGGAGAGGTGAGAGGCGAGGCCGACGAAGGCGGTGTTGCAGGAGATGGCGAAGGCGCGTCGGAAGGGGATGCTCGGTGCGGCCTCGCCCTCGAAGTTGGTGAATCTCTTCCCGCCGACGACGGCGTCAGGCGGGCAGGGCACGGCCTGGTCGGGGGTGACGCCGCTGGCGAGCAGGGCGACGGTGGTCACCACCTTGAAGGTCGAACCCGGCGGATAGCGCCCTTCCAGGGCCCGGTCGAAGGCGATGTTGACGGGCCGGCTCACGATCGCCTTCACGTCGCCCGTGGACGCCTGCAGGGCCACCAGGGCGGCGGGCTGGGTGACGCCGTCGAGGGCGTGCTCGGCGGCGCGCTGCACGGCCAGGTCCAGGGTCGTGACAAGGGGTTGGGGATCGGCCCCGGCGAAGCGTTGCAGGACGGTGACGACCTTTCCCGTCCCGTCGACAACGTGAACCTCCCCTGAGGGGGCGCCCCGCAGCTGGTGCTCGGCCGCCGCCTCCAGGCCGCTCAGGCCCACCAGGTCACCGGCCTGGTACCGCTCGCCCAGGCGGGGCAGCAGCTCGGCCGTGATCTCGCCTATGGAGCCGACGCCGTGGGCGCCCAGGTCAGCCGTGGCGGCCGCGTTGATCCCGTGGCGACGGAACACGATCCCGGGCACGGGCGCCAGGGAGGGCCGGAGCTGGGCGAAGCGGGCCTCGTCCACCTCGCCCACCGGGACGAAGGCGTCGGGCTTCAAGCCCGGCGCGCTCAACCCGGCGATGGCCCGGGCGACATCGGCGCCCGGCACCTGCGCCAGGGCCGCGGCCAGGGAGGCGCGGTCCTGCACGTGACCGGGGAAGATGCCCACGGTGACCGCCGTGCCCGCGCTCGACAACGGCGTTCCGTCGGCGGCCAGGATCGGGGCCCGAGGCGGGACGGTGCGCTCACGAGTGAGGCGCAACCCCGCGTGCAACGCGGGGTGGACCGTCTCCGGGCGCCACTCCACGAGCCAGTGGCGTCCTTGCCGGCGCAGGGTGAGCTGGCCCTGGTAGTCCCACTCCCCCAGACCGGCCAGGTGGAGCTTTGCCGCGAAGGAGGCCTGGGCCTGGTCGCCGTGGCGCTTCACCCTGGAGGCTGCGTAAGCGCCGGTGCTGACCTGCAGGGCGGCGGCGACGTCGGTCTGGACGCGGTCGAACTGGGCAGGAGGACGGTCGACCAGGGCCTTCATGGCCGGCAGGTCCCGCCGGGCCCACGCCGTCAGATAGGCGTGAGCCGCAGGCCCGGGCGCCGGCCCTCGGTCCCGCGTCAGGTACAGGACGGCGAGGACGGCCCCCGCCGCCACGACCAGGGCGGCGGCGACGCCGGGCAAGATGCGGCGGACACGGCGCCGACCCCGCCCTTGCGCCTGGGCCTGGCCGGGCGGGTCGGCAATGTCCGGGCCGGTCGTCACAGCGGGCCATCATCGCTCGCGCGGCCTGGACGCCGGGCGCGCGAGAATGCAGGTGACGGTGAGCCGGCCGGGTGGCCGCGGCATGGCGACGACCATGTCGAGGAAGGTCGGGGCTCCGCAGGGCAGGGTGCTGGCTAGCGGCCAGTCGGGGTGACCCGCAGGAAAGTGCAACAGAGAGCAGACCGCCGATGGCGTGCCGGGTGACCGGGACGCTCAGGCAAGGGTGAAACGGTGCGGTAAGAGCGCACCAGCGCCTGGGGTGACCCGGGCGGCTATGCAAACCCCACCCGGAGCAAGGCCAAGCGTGGGAGGACCGGCCCGGTCGATCTCCCAGGTAGGCCGCACAGATGGATGGCCACCAGGGCGGGGCCTCGCAAGAGGACCCGCCTCACAGAACCCCGCCTACAGGCCGACTCACCGTCACCCTCCCTGGCTCCACGCTGAGGAGATCGGCCCAATGCGACGGGCGGTGCTCAGCTGCCAATCTTGAGGGGAAGGGTGCGAGGCCCCCGGACCTGGCCGCCCGACCAGCGCACCGCTTCGGGATCGGCCAGGTGGAACACGGGGAAGGCGGCGAGCCAGACCTCGAGGGCGACCCGCAGCTCCATGCGGGCCAGGTGCGAACCGGCGCAGCGGTGGACGCCCAGACCGAAGGCGGCGTGGCGGTTGGGCTCGCGGTCGATCACCACCTGGTCGGCCTGCCCGAAGGCCGCGGGGTCGCGGTTGGCCGACGGGAACGGGAGCAGGACCCACTCCTCGGCTTTCATGGGGCAGCCGTTCCAGTCCATGTCCTGCTTCACGAGCCGGGCCATGGTCACCGGTGCGTAGGCCCGCAGGAGCTCCTCCATGGCCACGGGGAGGAGCTCGGGCTCGGCCACCAGGCGCTCCCGGTCGCCCGGGTTGCCCGCCAGATGCCAGAGGGAAGCCCCGATGGCACTCCACGTGGTGTCGATACCGGCCAGGAGGAGCAGACCGATGGTACGCACGACATGAAAGGGATCGAGCATTTGGCCGTCGAGCTCGGAGTTGAGGAGGTGGGTGATGAGGTCGTCCGTCGGGTGGGCGACGTGGTCCTCGATGTGACCCTGCAGGTATCCGAAGAGGGCGGCGATGCCTGGGGCTCGCTCCTCGAGGGGCAGGGCCACTCCCTCGAGCACGTGGTTGACGAAGCCCCGGAACACGTCGGCATCCGACTCGGGCAGGCCGAGCATGTCGGCGATGACACGAACCGGGATGTGTTGCGCGTACTCCTGGGCGGCATCGACCACGTC
>Ga0209154_1001662_pt1 | contig 12923 bp, 9 predicted proteins | sample GraSoiAngelo_121_FD_185878 | JGI IMG/M metagenome (GOLD analysis project Ga0209154, IMG submission 185878) | Grasslands soil microbial communities from the Angelo Coastal Reserve, California, USA - 14_0919_12_20cm (SPAdes) (version 2) | ecosystem: Environmental > Terrestrial > Soil > Grasslands ... | reverse complement strand
TAGCGGGTTATGATGCCAGGTTAGAGTCACCTGTCAATTCCTGGAACTAGGTAGCAAGAGAATGATTCAATCCGACTGATTCTGCGACCGTGCGACGGGCAAATGCCATCCTCGGTATATCGCCATAACTCGCAGCCAGAAGCACAGGAGTGCGCCCACGGTCATCATTAGAAAAGCGGGATAATGCAAAAGATATCCGATCACTACTACGACGCCAGCGGCTAGCGCAGCAACGGCATAAATATCCGCCTGAAGCACCGTAGGCGTTTGGTTCACAAGCACATCGCGTAATATGCCACCACCAATGCCGGTTAGCACTCCCATAAAAATCGCCATCACCGGATTGAGTCCCGCGATGAGCGCCTTTTGTGTGCCGGCGACGGCAAACAGACCGAGCCCCGCGCCGTCAAATAACAACACCAGCCTGCGACGTTTATCGATGTCGGGATACCAGAAGAACGTTACCAATCCTGCCAGAAGAGAGACGCCCAGGTAGCGCCAGTCGCTAATGGCCGCTGGAGGTACCGCACCAATCAGCACGTCTCGTGTGATCCCCCCGGCATTACCGGCCGCAAACGAGAGCGCCATCAGACCGAACAGATCGAACCGGCTTTTGACACCCGCTGCCGCACCGCTGAGTGCGAAAACGAACGTGCCAAGCAGATCCACAGCATCCAGAAAGGGACCTGCTAGTTGATACCCGTGGATCACGATGCTGTTCACGAAGGCAGCCACGCATGCGCCGCAACAACGAGGGCCTTCACACCGGTTTCCAGAGTTGGATGAATGATTGGTGCAAAGGCGGGATTATGGTTAGTTGGAAGCGAGCTGAGTTTTCCCTCTTTCTTTGCCTTGGCGTACACCGCTGGATCATCTCCGCCGAAAAACCAGTACACTGCCGGAACATCCCACCCAGCTCCAAAGCAGCCGAAGTCCTCGCTTGCCATAGTGGGCTTTGTCTGTTCGATGGAACCGGCAGGGAAGTTCTCGAGAAATGCATCGACGAGCTTCTTTGTCGCGTTGGCATCATTCCTTACTGACGAATACTGATCGAGTGGCGTGATCTCTGGCGGTCTTGGCGCTCCTGATGCCGCTGCCTCAGCCTTCGCAATGCGTTCAATCGCCGCGAGCACACGCTTGCGCACACTCTCGTCAAATGTGCGCACATTCAATTTGATCAATGCCTCGTCCGGAATAATGTTCTCTTTCGTGCCGGCCTGCAGCGACCCGATTGTCACCACCGCGGAATCCGTGGGCGCGACCTCCCGGGAGACGATCGTTTGCAGCCGCATTACGGTCGCGGCGGCCATAACTACGGGGTCGATGCTGGACTCGGGCATCGAGCCGTGCGCGCCGCGCCCGAACATGCGAATCTGCAGGCTATCGGCCGAAGAAGTGACAATGCCCACACGCCAATCGATGTTCCCGGACGGCAAGCTCATGACGTGCTGCCCTAGCACAACGTGCGGTTTTGGAAATCGTTTGAACATCCCGTTATCGATCATCGCCTTAGCACCCTGCGCGGTTTCCTCGCCTGGCTGAAAGACCGCCATCAGGGTTCCTCTCCACGCGTCGCGGCTCTTTGCAAAAAGACTTGTTGCGCCAATCAAGCAGGCAACGTGCATATCGTGCCCGCATGAGTGGGCTACGGGTACGGTCTTGCCGCTAGGGTCAGTCCCCGTGACGGTGCTCGCGTACGGAAGGCCGGTCGCTTCTTTGATGGGTAGAGCATCCATGTCCGCGCGCAGCATGACAGTGGGTCCATCGCCGTTACGCAAGATACCTACAACCCCAGTCTTGCCGACCCCCGTGGTCACGTCAAAGCCCAGCGCCTTCAGATGATTCGCAGCAATTCCAGCCGTCCGGGTCTCCTGCATCGACAATTCCGGATGCGCATGGATGTCTTTATAGACGGCCTCGAGTTCTGGAAGCAATGTGGCGAGACTTGCAAGGATTCCTGTCGGCTTGTTCGCGCTCATGAAAGTAATCCCCTTACATCAGACCGCCACCGTGTGGACTTAGTGGCAATTGCTGTTGTCCGCGTTGGCGATTTCCAGAAATGTAATACTAGTGGGTGCGAAACTGATGTGACCTGCGCGCGTTGACTGACCCAGAAATTGTGGCATGTCGCCATCTCTGTTCAGTTGAAGAGTCTTCCCGTTGAGCTGGACTGATGTCTCTTGAAGTTGCTTGGCAGTCAGCGTGTAGCGTTCTGCATCAGACGGCAATGTAATTTCATGGACTCGCTGCCGGTCAGCATTGATGACCAGAAGCGTGACGCCGCCGGGATGGTTCTGAAGGCAGTGGGCATAGACGTACACATTCGGGATTGGCGATGGATGCGGATCCAGCACTGTCGCACCCATGAGGCGTCGCCAAAGCAAAGCGGCCCAGTAATTCGGACGTGGTGCGAATGTATTTTCGTCTAACAGGCCGTAGTCGCTTGATGCCAGCGTGTTGTGCATAATCACTTTCACGCCGCGCTGGGCGAGGCTTGCATGTTGAACGAGATATCGGAAGGTGTCCAGAAAAGTCGGCGCCCAGGGGTTTCCACCGCAGGCTGCATCGGCCGTTTCCGTAATCCAAAGTGATTTGCCTGGCTCGAATCTGTCTCGAAGGTCGGCGTAAAATGTGCCAATCTTCTCCGGGCGCGCAAGCCAGTCTTGAGAAAGTGCCGCTGCCGCGTTTGTTTGTGATGATGCGCCAATGCTTGCGCACCGCTGCGAAGTAGCCGCATAGAGATGGTAAGAAAAAACATCGAAGACGGGACCGGTCTCATGTAGTAGGTCTTCGGATTTGAGCACGCCGCCACCCATTGGCATCGCGAACGGACCCTCACCAACGGAACCCGGGCCAAGAAATAGTGTACTGGGTGCAGTGTTTCGAAGGAATGTGCGGAACGCCGCAACGTCGCGGCCATAGCTTGCGGCGTCGTACCCTTTGGGTGCGCCACCCAGGGCTGCAAACGTCGGCTCATTCATGAACTCCGCGGCGGCGATCTTTCCTCCAATAGATTTCGTGTACCCGAACAATTGCCGCGCCTGGTCTGAAGTCCACACGCCTTGAGCATCACGCGGCCCTGGCCCTGTAGCCACCGATGTAACGATCTCGGCGTTCACGGCATGAGAAAAGTCAATGACGCCCTTCCATTCCTTTCGTGTTAAGACTCCGCTGAATCCTGATGGTGCATTGGCCGGCGCGGGGTTATCCGAATCCTGAAAATAAGCGCCATTGGCCCACGTGCCGCTGACTCGCACATATGCGGATCCCAATGCCGCCGCCAACTTTCGCAATCGAGGATTCGAAAGGTCAATGGGTGCCCGATATTGATAGAGGTTCGGGTTTATTCCTGCCGGAGTGAAACCCTCCTGCCGTGCGGGCTCTTGCGCGTTACTGTTGTTTGTAGCGGAACTCTCGTATGGTTTCCAAAACCTTCCGCCGATCACTTCCACCATTTCAATGTTGTAGGACTGGAAGTGCTCATCGACTGTACCAATGGGGGGCATCTTGGCGGGATCAAGTGACGCAACCTGTGTGGCCAATTGCGTCCCTGAAAGCACGACAGCCGCCGCACATAAAGCTGCTGCTGAGCACAGTCCCGAACGTGCGGTCCTGTTCATTCCATTACCTCAATCGACTTCCCGAGTGTTCACAGCATCTGGTCCGAAACATTTAGACCTTCTCAAAAGGTAGGGCCATTCCGTTTTAGTGGCTTGAGCTGAGAGACGAGCCAAGGTATAGAATGAGCCTCGGAAGGCTGATGACGAACACATGTTTAGAACCAAGACAGGCGATTCGCCTGTTTCCTGGGCTAAGCGATGTTAGTAGAAGTGCTGCTTGAGATCGAGCGGGAACTCTAGCTCACATGTTATTTGCCAATAACTAGGGGTAACGATTATGTCCATTCTTCGACGCACCCTCTCCACCGCATGTATGTTGTTCCTGTTCGCTCTTCTTGAGAGCTCTGCGGGCGCACAAGTCGCAGACGGCGACTGGCTAAATTACAACCGCACCCTGGCTGGAGATCGGTTCTCCCCTCTCAAGGAGATCAACCGTTCCAACGTCGCCCAATTGAAGTCGATCTGCACGTATAAGCTGCCAGAGGTGTCCTCGCCTTCAGACCGGTCCGCTTGTTGTTGACGGCACGATGTACTTCACGACTGACGAGGGGTCCTATGCGATCGATGCGAGCACTTGTGCGGAGAAGTGGAAACAGCATCGGCACATCGACACGCCAAGCATGCTGCTCGTGAACCGTGGATTCGCCTACGCCAACGGGCGATTGTTTCGAGGCACCTCGGACTCGCACGTGCTTGCGATGGACCCGGCAGACGGCCACGTGCTGTGGGATCACGTGATCGATGCGCAAGGGCCTGGGGTCTCGATACCAATGGCACCGATCGCGGCGAACGGGCTGGTCTACGTCGGCAACGCCGGCGGTGATCAGGCAAATGTGACCGGCCACGTTTATGCGCTGGATGCCAAGGACGGCCGCAAGGTGTGGAGGTTCGACGTCGTGCCGGGGACTGGGCCGGCGCTTTCGACGTGGACGAATCCCAAGTATCCGATCTCCGGCGGTGCGTTCTGGACATCGTTCACCCTCGATGGACCCAACGGCGTGCTGTACGTGCCCGCGGGCAATCCGGCGCCCGACTTCGACAGCGAACGGCGGACGGGCGACAACCTCTATACCGATTCGGTGATTGCGATCGACGCGGCAACCGGGCGCATACTCGGCTACAACCAGCTGGTGAAGCGCGATAGCCACGACTGGGACGTGGACAGCCCGCCGACGCTGGCAACGACGCGTTCGGGCAAGCGGATCGTCGCCTCAGCGAACAAAGACGGTCTGCTCTCCATTCTCGATCGCTCTCGGGTGACCCGCGGTGCAACGCCAGCCGATCTCACGGCTGTCCTCCCGCTCCTGTCGCAGATGCCGACGACCACTCGCGAGAATGTGGACGCGCCGCTCTCGCGCGACCATCTGGTCCACTTTTGCCCGGGAATCCAGGGCGGCGTCGAATGGAACGGCGCGGCGTTCAGCCCGGATACAAATTCGCTCTTCGTTGCAGCGGTGGACTGGTGCGCGAACGTCCGGCTTAAGCGTGATGTCGAGGTCCCTCCTTCTGGAGGGCTTTGGCTCGGTAACGAGAACCCATTTGCCGATATCTTCGATCCGCCGGATAAGGCGAAGGGGTGGCTGACGGCGTTCGACGCGGAGTCGGGCAAGGTCCGCTGGAAATATCAAGCGCCGCATCCGATGCTCGCCGGCGTGACGCCGACAGCCGGTGGACTGGTATTCGCTGCCGATCTTGGAGGCCAGATCTACGCCATGGATGCAGAGACAGGGAAAATCCTTTGGCAAACGGACGCCGGACAGTCCACAGGAGGTGGCATCGTCACTTATCATGCCGGAGGACGACAGCTTATCGGCGTGGCTTCCGGAATGAAGTCACCGATGTGGCCGGGAGGCGCCCAGCAGAGCCGCATTCTGGTGTACGGTTTGCGCTGACGGATGCGCCTGCCTCGAAAGTGAAATTTTCACAATGTTTGTTAGATGGCCGACGTGCTATCTAACATTTTAGTGGCTTGATCGGAGTGATGAGCCAAGGTATAGAATGAGCGCCGAAACGTCGACGACCAGCACGGGTTTAGGCGAGCCTGGGCTACCGTGTATTTTGGGAGGATGAGATGGCACAGAACAATCTTGAACTCATGCGGACACTCGACGATTCGTGGAACACACAGGACTGGGAGACGTTTGAAAAGCGGCATTCCAGGGACACTGCTGTATTTTGGCCGGGTCAGGCCGAGCCGACAAGAGGACGAGATAATCACAAGGCGGAGTCCATCGAATTTTTCAAGACGTTCCCCGACAACCATCTGATCAATCATCCCTATAAAGTGGAGATTGCTCAGGGCGAGTGGACGTGTACCGTTGCGGATTTTACAGGTACGATGCGCGGACCGATGAAGGGTTCGGACGGCAAGATGATCGTCCCGACCAACAAGAAGTTTCATATTGAGTTCTGTACCGTCGCACGCTGGAAGAACGGCGAGATCGTCGAAGAAAAGCTCTTTTATGACTTGGTCGGATTGCTAAAACAGATTGGAGTTATGTGAGGTTTTTGGGCCGTCCCGCTAAGCATCCTTCATAGTTCCTTGCCTTCAGTACCTACCGTAAAGCGTGTATTTTTCCTGTTCGGTAGCGGCAGGACCAGATGACTAACCCACCTGCACGGTTAGCATCGATATCGATCCGCCATCGACACCTTCGATTGGGAAAGTGATGATCTCGCCTTGCTGCCGAGTCGCGACGACATACAGCATCGGGAGGTAATGATCCGGTGTCGGAATCGAAAGCAAAGCTTCCGGTCCGAGCTTCTCGTATTCAATAAGCGGCTTGTACTCTCCGGCTACCATCATCTGCTTTGCATCCCGTTCAAAGTGAACAGCCCAATCGTAAGGATCGGGCATGTGCCGACCCCACGCATAGGCGTGGAGATTGTGGGCCAGGTTTCCGCTGCCGACCACTAGGACGCCCTCTTCGCGCAATGGCGCGAGCTTTTTGCCGATTTCAAAATGGAACGACGCCAGTTTCCTTTCGTCTATGCTCAGCTCGACGACGGGAATGTCGGCAGCGGGATATACGTGCCGGAGCACCGATCATGTCCCATGATCGAGTCCCCAGGAGTTGTCGAGCTCAACCTCGATCGGCGCGAGCAATTTTTGCACTCGACGCGCGAGCGCGGGGTCTCCAGGCGCAGGGTATTGCACTGAAACAATTCTCGCGGAAACCCGCCGAAATCGTGAATGGTTCTCGGCGAAGTGGCAATGGTCACCCTGGTTCCTGAAACAAACCAGTGAGCGGAAATAGACAGAATGGCCTTGGGTTTGGGTGTTGTCTGTCCTATGCGGGTCCATGCTTTCGTGTAGGCGTTGTCTAGGACGGCATTCATGGGATTGCCATGACCAAAAAAGATCGCGGGGAGTATCTCAGCCATGTCCAGGCACCTTTCCTTGGTTCACGCCACCTCTGCGGGCTATTGCGCGGTCGGCTTAGCGCTGTACTGGGCCCACAGTATCACTTTTGCGGACTCGGTTGCGCGGGTGCGTGGGGCCACTCATGAACGAAAGCGAAGCAGGTTGACTCAACCAATTCCATGCTGCTGCCAGAAATAGTCACAACTTTTTGAGATTTGGTGGACGAGATGGGATTCGAACCCACGACCTCCTCATTGCGAACGGGGAATCACTAAAGCTAAGACGCGTCGCCACAATCAGTTAGCTTTTTGAAAAGGCCGTGAATTGCCCAACTCGCCCAACCGAATCCTCTAGAGCTTCTTCACCAGCTGTCAGCTCACCTCGCGTTCGCAACGTTGGCGCGTCCAGTACCTCCATCTTCCTGGGGGCGGACTCAAAGCGCCCACCTCGTCACGGTTCGCATGGAAGACCTGCCGGTGCGCGACACGGAGTTTCGTTAGGGACAGCCGTGGCCGCTCCTTTCGGAAGCCCTGCGGTTCCCCACCTTCACAGGTACTATTGGGTCATAAGACTGCTCGTCCACCCATCCTCGGTCGCCTACGGTCTCCCTTGGCGGCCGTCTTTTCTCTCCTATCGAGAGGGAATGGCGAGCTCTCCTGGGTTCATGGGAAATCCCTTTGGAAACATGCCCTGAGCTAGGGACTCCGGCGATCCCGGGTCGCCCTTCGCAATTACGGTCGTACCCGGATGCTGCCTTCCGCTGGTAGGACGGCGTCGGCATCGCAACGACGTTAGATTTCGGAGCTGAACCTTCACGGCCTGCTTCCTTGCTGTGTACGCTTCACACCCACCAGTCACCCGGTGAATGGCAACACTCGCTACCGGCCTGCTCGCTAGCTTTGACCGGACGGGACTTGCACCCGTTGGATTTCATTAAATGGTTTCCCCTACTTCACTACTGGTTCCTACTTCCACGCTTTTCCCAGCGCGACCTACCAAAAACTCGGTTCTCATTGAGCCCGTTGAATTTGAACGACGGCAACTATAGTATAGCCTGCTGTGGTCCTCAAAAACTCCGCCGACCGCCAATTCATCCATGTAACGCAATGTTACGCAGTCTCCCCGTATCTCGTTGATTTTGAAGTCGGACGGAATTTTCGAGAACCACAATCGGCAGATTCTCCGCTTTTTTGCAGAATCTGCGAGGATTCCGATGGTCCAGCCTGAACTCTCGATGATAGTGTATCGGCGTATGCGTGCAGGTGTATTGCTCGTTACAGTAACAATTCCTTTGTGGGGCTGCGCTGGAGGCGGGAGTTCTTTAACACCTCCTCCGACGAATCCTCAACCCGCGATCACAGCATTATCGCCCACAAGTGTCACGGCAGGCACAAATGGCACAACCGTGACGATCACGGGCAGCGGTTTCATCGCGACTTCAGGGGCACAGTGGAACAACGGTAGCCGGACCACAACATTTGTCAGTTCGACGGAGTTGCAGGTTGCGCTGACGACTGCAGACATTGCGTCCGGTGGCACGGGACAGATTACGGTTACGAATCCCGCTCCTGGGGGTGGCCAGTCCAGCGCCCTAACCTTCACCATAAACAATCCAATACCGACGCTGACGGCCATTTCACCGAGCAGTATCACACTACTGAGCGCCGGGTCGGTTCTCACGCTAAACGGCAGCGGATTCGTCGCAGCGTCAGCGGTGACCTGGAATGGCGCGTACCACGCTTCCACCTTCGTGAGTGCCACACAGTTACAAATAACGGTGACAGCAGCGGACGTCGCAAGCGTGGGCAAGGCTCAAATCGCGGTGGTGAACGCCACACCGGGTGGAGGTTCGTCTACCGCGACTGCGCTGCCGATTGTGAATCCTGTACCGGCAATCACCTCGCTGAATCCTTCCAGCGTGGCCGCCGGGGGGAGTCAGCCGTTGACACTGACCGTGAATGGCACAGGGTTCATCTCGTCTTCGGTGGTACAACTGAACGGAGCGGCTCGTCCGACGACCTTCGTCAACGGATCCACCCTGACAGCCACGCTCGGTGTATCCGACATGGCCAACCCGGGAGCAGCGCAGGTGACAGTGGTTTCTGGCGCACCGGGTGGAGGTCTATCGCAAGCTGCGACGCTAACCATCAGTAATTTTCCAACGCCAACGATTGCCAGTTTGACACCAACCTCCCTACCAGTCGGGTCGCCGGACACATTGATCGACGTCCTAGGCAGCCAATTCACGTCCGAATCGACGGTTCAGGTCAACGGAGGCACGCCCATAAGCACTACCAGCTCAAACCCGGGCGAGTTGTTCTTCACTCTACCTGCTGCCGATCTGGCGGCCCTTGGGACACTGTCGATTACGGTCAAGAACGCAACGTCTGCCGCGTCAAACGCCGTGACGATCACCGTAGTACCAGATCCGGTTCCCGCCTTGGCGAGCATTTCTCCGAATGCGGCATCGATGGGCAGTTCGGACGTGGCCATGGTGGTCACGGGGTCGGGTTTTGTGCCGCAATCGGTGGTGAATTGGAACGGTACGGCACGCCCGACGGTTTATAACAGTCCCACGCAGTTGACGGCGACGATTCCTGCCAGCGATCTTGTGGCCTTGGGAAATAGCGCAGTGACGGTCTTCACTCCAACCCCCGGAGGAGGCAAATCCGGTTCCGCGACTTTTTCCACTTTCCTTTCTCTGGCCAGCAACGACTTAATTTACGACCCTACTCGAAAGTTGCTTTGGGCTTCCGTGCCGAGCAGCGCGGGACCTTTGTTGGGGAATGGCATCGTTTCGATTGACCCGTACACCGGTATTTTGGGGACTCCGATTTGGGTGGGCAGCGAGCCCAATCAAATGGCCATTTCGGATGACGGCAGTACCATGTGGGTGAACTTCAGCGGGTCTCCCTCTGCCAGCAAGATCGATCTCACGAACGGTGTCGGCACCGGGGTAGAACTGTATTTCCCCGGCGGATGGGGAGGAAATGTCTATTCGACCGGCCTCGCGGTGCTTCCAGGGGCGCCTTCCAGCGTGGCCGTTGCCGCAGGGAGTGTTGGAATCTATGACAACGAGGTACAACGTCCGACAATCAGCAATGCGGGAGCGACGTACCTGGCCTTTGGAGCCAGTTCGAGCACGTTGTATGGATATTCCAACGGCTTGTCTATCTTTAGCGTCGACAGTACGGGCATCGCGTCTACGAATCAGCCAACTTCGTCGAGTATCTATTCCAATGACCTACGTTACGACAATGGACGCTTGTATCTGACGTCGGGAGGAGTGCTCGACGGGACTTCCGGCAGCCTTCTGGGGACTTTCCCCGCTGCGGGGCCGGTCGCATCGGACTCGACGGTGGGTCGCGCGTTCATTCTCAACTCATCTGGCTCGTTCGGCATGTACGACCAGATTACGGCGTTCAATGAAAGCACATTCGTCCCGATCGGGTCGTTCTCCGTGGCTGGGGTAGGACAACCTGGAGGGACCAACCCGTCCTCACTGGTACGATGGGGCGCCGACGGACTGGCGTTCCGCACGCCAAGTCAGATTTACATTGTGCGTAACGCACTCGTGCGCGATCTGAGCGGAACGACAACGGACCTTTCCGTTTCGATGTCGGCACCGGCTTCCGGCACGTCCGGTACAAATGCCACAGTCACGATGACCGTGAAGAATAATGGTCCGAATCAAGTTTCTGGGGCGACGCTGAGAGATATGTACACGGCTGGGGCCACGTTCGTTTCAGTGACGTCGAGTACGGGGACCTGCGGCTCGATCCCGGTGGTGCAATGCGATCTCGGCGATCTGGCGAATGGTGCGACGGCGGCGGTGACGCTGGTTTTGCAGCTAACAACGCCGGGTTCGGTGACAAACACAGCGACCATCAGCGGTAATTTGCCTGACTCCAATTTAGGCGACAATACCGCGACTGCGACGACGAACGTTACTGGAGCAATCTACAGCCTGCTCCCCAGTCTTTCCTCTCTCTCTCCTCAGGCGCAATTGGCAGGGGCACCTAATCTGACGCTTACCGTCAATGGCTCGAATTTCTCCAGTGACTCGGTGGTGAATTGGAACAACACCAGTCTGCCAACCACTTTCGTCAACCCGAATCAACTCACCGCGACCGTGGCTGCTAGCCTCATGGCGAATCCCGGCTTTGACGACATTACGGTGAGCAATCCCAGCCCTGGTGGCGGCACTTCCGGATCTTTGCCATTTACACTTGGGCAATCGGTTGCCTTGAACGCGAACGATATCGTCTTCGACCCATTCACACGCAAGATTTACGCGAGCGTTCCGAGCGCAGCCCCGCAGGTTGCAGGGAACAGCATCGTCTCGATTGATCCGTTGACGGGCACCTTGGGTAATCCAATATTTATCGGGAGCGAACCTACTCGTTTGTCATTATCCGACGATGGCAAATATCTCTACGCGGTTCTCAGCGGAGCCAACGCGGTGCGGCGTCTGGACCTGACGACGCTTACTGCAGGCACCCAATTCGTGACAGTTAGTACTCTCTTCGGATCCTTCACGGCGAGCGATCTGGCAGTCATGCCAGGTGATCCGAACGTGGTTGCCACGGTGGGTTATTCGGACGGGATTCAGGTTTGGGACGTCACAAACAGCGGAGCAACGTCGCGCCCACTGACGAAGGGTCTTGTTAACGACGTATACGAGGGAAGCGTCCTGGCGTGGGGAGACTCCACCAACCTGTACTCCAATGACGAGGGTTTAAGCCCGTCGAGCTTCCATCGGTTTGTTGTCGGAAGCGCCAGTTTCGCTGAAACCGATAGTACTTATCTCGATGCGGTCAATGGAACAATCACCTACGCCGGAGGACTGATCTATGCGGACGGTGGAGCTGTGGTGGATCCCAGTCTAGTGCCACCGACGACACCAGAGCTTGTGGGACGCTTCTACAGTCCCGCCGGTGGCTATCATGCCGTGGATACGGCGACAAATCGGATTTTCTTTCTGAGCGGGAACAACTATGGCGTAAATTCCCGCATCATTTCGGCTTTCGACACGTCGCGCTTCACGTTGCTGCAGACCACAGAAATAGACGGACTAACTGGTGATGCGTTCGATTTGATTCGTTGGGGTTCTGATGGCCTCGCATTCCGGACGGCGACGGACTTTTGGGGAAATGGAACTGGCCGGATTGTCTTACTGCATGGGTCAGCCGTGTTGCCTCGATCCGCGACCCCCAATCCGGTGCCCTCCGTCAGTCAGGTCACGCCTAGCAACGCGACGACCACAAGCGGGAACACGTGGCTGACGATTGTCGGATCAAACTTTGTCCCTGGGTCGATTGCGACATGGAATGGGTCGCCGCGTTCCACGGTATTTGTGAATGCCGGACAACTCCGTGTTGCGATTCCAGCCAGTGATTTGGTGACGGCACAAACCAATAGCATCCAGGTAGTGAATCCGACACCAGGTGGCGGGGCTTCTTCGACGATAACCTTTCCGGTGAATTGAATAGGTACCGCTCAAGATTATCGAAATGAGGCTTTCGCCTAAGAAAATCCTGAACCTCGGCATACAGGGGCCCACCATCATACCGACTTCTGCATTGAGGTGGCCGCTTAAACCTCTTCATCTTTACAGGAATCATACATCGACCCTTTCTCCTGCTAGAAGGGCCTCAACTAGCTAGAACGTGTCTGTGATGGTTCGCGAGGCCTAAATATAATCGCCTCGGGCGAGGCTGATTCGTTTTCGGTTTCCGCCATGCGGTCCCTCGAATCCTATCGTAGAGCAACCAGCCCGTCACCGACACGCTTTGCGCTCGAAAATCGCCGATCACACATTGAGGGAAAGATCGCGAAGTGCACTACCGCTATTGCGGATGGACAGCCGTCAAAGTTTTTGCTACTGACTTCGAGCCTGAACTTGACGGAGTTAATGAGCAGATCGAGGCTGCGAAGTC
>Ga0209154_1001660_pt1 | contig 12927 bp, 8 predicted proteins | sample GraSoiAngelo_121_FD_185878 | JGI IMG/M metagenome (GOLD analysis project Ga0209154, IMG submission 185878) | Grasslands soil microbial communities from the Angelo Coastal Reserve, California, USA - 14_0919_12_20cm (SPAdes) (version 2) | ecosystem: Environmental > Terrestrial > Soil > Grasslands ... | reverse complement strand
CTGGTCTAGACAGCCGGAACCATTTAAGGGTAGCCTGACAGCAGCGATGATCGATCGTGTCGATTGCCCTGCAAAACAACGTGACCGTATCCGTATGGGAACGGTACATTACTCAGGCAATACTCCCACAGGTTCTCTTGGTTCGCCAGGGTTCACATCTGAGCAGGGAAGTGGTGGATACCCATCAGGTTCGTACCCAACGCGCCCATGGTCTGCTGGTTCAACCGGGAATTCCGGTCCACTTCCTATAATTTCCTCCCAAAACGTCGGTAATGGATGGACTCCCTACCAGGACTCGCCTTTACCCCCACAAGGCGATCTTGACGAAGACCTCCTGTCAACAGACGAACCTTCAGTACCCGATGAGAGTTATGACGCAACTGATTATCAGCAAAGTGAAGGCTCTCGTCAAAACCTTCCTTACAGCCAGGCTCATCCATCCGGACCTCTTGGGCCCAGTAATACTGGTCCCCTCGGATATTCCAATACGCAACAAACCAGCACTACTGGTCATATGCCCGCCATCAGTCCAGGTGGATCAAACACAATCGTTCAAAGTACCGTCGTTCAGAGTACCGTCGATTTAAATATGTTGATGGATATCATTGAAACTGTTTTTGACCGTCCAACCATATCTACATTCGTCCTGATGACGGGAGATAAAGATTTCACTCGCATCAGCGCCCGTTTAAAGTTACGTCTAAACAAAACTGTTATTGTTGTAGGTATACCAGGAACCGTCAGCCGAGATTTAATTAGCAGCGCGAATCAGTTCGTACCATTAGTTCCCGGTGGAAACGCTGGCGGAACGAGTTTCCCTACCAATACAAGTGGTGGACCAGGACAGATGTCTTCTGGAAATACGGGTCCTATGCCTGCGATTTCCTATACAGCATCTCCAAGCGCCTCAAATCCCCAGTTACCGACTTATGGGAACGGCACTCCACCTATGGATGTACTCGATCCGCAATTCCTACAATTCCTTGACTACATTGATCGCAATTGGTCCTGGCGTACTATTATTGGTGTCTCTAATTTTATTGGAGACCCGGTGAACCCGAAAAACCGTTTTCGCGGCCGACTTACCCGCGAGTCAGCACGGGAATTGCTCAATACATGTATCCAACAGAATATTCTTATTCTGCATACCGACCCGACAGGTGCAGAGGATCTACGGCTAAACCGCTCGCATCCTGGAGTAGATGAAATACTTAAACAGTTTGTTCGCTAACTGCTACCAGTAAAAACTTGGGCCGGGCATTCCTGTTATGGAATTGCCTGGCCTATTTCTTTCACCTTCACAAAGGAGTTTTCTATGGAAGAGTCTCGTATTGCATTTTTACAGCGGTTGATCAATAGCCCAAGTCCCTCTGGCTTCGAACAGCGAGTCCAACAGGTCATTCGCGAAGAAATGCAACTCTACACCGATGAGCAACGCACGGACGTACATGGTAATGTCATAGCAGCTCTCAATCCAAATGCCAATCCTCGTGTTATGCTTACGGCTCATTGCGACGAACTGGGATTTCTTGTTCGCTTTATCGATGAAAAAGGGTTTATTTATTTCGCTACAATCGGTGGATTCGACCCTTCAACCCTACCTGGCGAACGAGTGCAGATTCATACCGCCAAGGGTTCTATCCTGGGAGTCATTGGCCGCAAACCAGTACATCTATTGCAAAGCGACGAGCGAGGTAAAGCTCCTAAGCTGTCAGAGATGTGGATCGATATCGGCGTCAACCATAAAGAAGAAGCGCAAGAACTGGTAGCCATTGGGAGTATCGCTACTCGAGCAGCTCAGCTTGAGAAGCTTCATGGCGACCTGGTAGTCTCCCGAGCTCTTGACGACAAGTCCGGAGTGTTTACCGTCGTCGAAGCGATGCGACGTCTTCACGGGCAGCGTGAAAAGCTCAAGGCAGGCGTCTTTTTCGTCTCTGCGGTACAGGAAGAGGTCGGACTGCGGGGCGCCCATACCAGCGCATTCGGCGTTGATCCGTTGATTGCCGTTGCTGTCGATGTCACCTTCACCTCTGACCATCCTCAAACCTCCAAACATGAGATTGGCGATATCAGGCTCAATGGGGGACCGGTGATTAGTATTGGTGGTCGCATCAACCCACGTGTCTATCAAATGCTGATAGACGCCGCTGATGAAGCAGGGATAGCGTACCAGATCGATCCTCAGGCTTCGGGGACAGGTACTGACACTGATGTAATCCAGGTCAGCCGCGCTGGTGTGGCCACCGGGCTCCTCAGCATCCCTTGCCGCTACCTGCACACTGGTTCGGAAATCGTCTCCCTCAAGGATATAGATGAGATCGCGGAACTTCTCTCTCGCTTTGTTCTAGCACTCGACGCGCAGACAAATGTTATTCCCTGATAAGCCAGAGACAGAGCAAGGCCTCCCTGGTTGGGCCAGGGAGGCCTTGCTCTGTCTCTGGCTTATCCTCAGAATTCTTTACTTATTTGCTCTACCTCAGCCACCGTCTTCGCTTGAAGAACTTTATGGGCTACGTCAAGAAGCTGCCGGGCAGTACGGTTGGCGAGAGCAGCTCTGACTCCAGGGAGAGCGGTAGGGGTCATACTCAATTCATCCACTCCTAACCCGATCAAAATGGGGGCAAGGCGCACATCACTTGCGATCTCTCCACATACCGCGACAGGTTTACCAGCTCGTCGTCCGGCTTCAGCTATTTGCGCAATCAGCCGCAACACGGCGGGCTGCATAGGATGGTACAGGTAAATAGTGGCAGCGTTTGTGCGATCACATGCCAGGGTGTATTGTAACAGGTCATTTGCCCCAATACTGAAGAAATCAGCGATCTCTGCAAGTTCTGGAGCCATCAGAGCCGCCGCCGGCACCTCAACCATAATACCCACAGGAACGCGAGCAAGGAAAGAGGGGAGAGCCACTTGACGCTGCTTCAGTTGCTCGTACACTCGATCGACAATTTCCCTCGCCGTTCTGAGTTCCTCAACAGTGGTTATCATGGGGAACATAAGATGCAGCTCAATCCCGGTTTCAGCAGCAGCCAGCAAAAGTGCTCTAAACTGCTCCTCAAGTAATGACTGGTGCGCTAAAGAGATGCGTATTCCTCTCTGCCCCAGTGCTGGATTGGCTTCTATTGACGTGCCAATGACATTGTTCAGAGCTGGCATCGGTTTATCCGCGCCTGCATCAAGCGTACGGACAACTACCGGTCCTCTACCATGCGCACCATCATTTCCTTTGAAGGCCTGAAATATACGCACATAGCGTTTGCGTTGCTCGTCTTCATCGGGAAGAGTAGAGGCTGCAGCGAAAAGAAACTCTGTTCGCAAGAGGCCTATCCCTTCGGCTCCCCACTGCCGGGCAGCTTCGGCTTCGGCTTCACTGCCGATATTCGCCAGTAGGAGAAGGCGACGCCCATCGATGCTCACCTCCGCCGCAGCCTGTTGTGCCTTACTCAAGAGTGCACCTCGTTGTCGCTGTTGTTCAGCTAAGCGCTGCGCCAACTGCGTTCGCACCTCCGCGATGGGATGGCGATAGAGTAAGCCATTATCAGCATCCAGCCCCAGTTCATCTCCAGTATGAATGACCTGTAAGGCTGCCTCACTCATGCCCGCGATGGCGGGGATACCGAGCGCTCGCGCTAAAATAGCGGCATGCGCTGTTGGCCCACCCTGCGTCGTGCAAATACCCAGAACAGTTTCTGGCCTGAGCTGCGCGGTATCCGTCGGGGTGAGATCTTGTGCAAGCAGAATAACAGGCTGCTTCAATGCACTCAAATCCTGTTTTTGTACAACCTTGTCGCTTAGATGTTGGAGCGCGCGGCTGACGACATCGCGCACATCGACGGCACGCTGGGCAAATAGAGGACTATCGAGCGCCTCAAGTGCAGAGGCTTGCTGCTCACCGGCGATGGCCAGTGCGCTCACAGCATCGATGCGCTGTTCTTCAATCTCCTTGAGCGCGGTCTCACTCAATGCGGGATCTTGCAGCATGAGTGCCTGGGCTTCAAAGATCGCAGCCTCACTCTTGCCAATACTTTGTTGCAAACTTGCTATTAATGCTTGAAGTTCACTGGCCGCCGTGTTTAATGCATGACGCAGGCGTTCCTGTTCGGCTGTAATCTGCTCTCCGGCTATGGTACGCCGCTCCACCTTGCTCAAAGTCAGGTTGGTTGATGTATAGAGAAGGGCCGGACCGATGGCTACGCCAGGGGAAGTTGTGATACCGCGCCAGGTATCACGCGTTTGCTGGGATACTGGCAATTCCGGATGCTTATCGACATCCTGCTGTGGCTCAGCATCTTGAGGAATGGCAGGTTCCGGCGTCTCCGCCTCGGGCGTGGTTTCATAGAAGTTTGCCAGGTTCAAATCACGCAGCACCTCCAATGCCACCTCCGCCTCTTTTCCACTCGCGCGCAGCGTAATCGTATCACCTTTTCGTATGCCCAATGCGAGGACGCCAATAATACTGGTAGCTTCAGCTTGCCGTCCACGTCCGAGGACCTCGATACGAGCATCATATCGCCCCGCGGTCTGCACAAAAAGACTGGCCGGACGGGCATGCAAGCCCGTGGGATTGGTCAAAGTGAGTTGCATTTCTCGCACATCTGATTGAGCCGGTGGTGGTGGAACAGCTGCTTCTGCTTCTTCATACGCAGAACTGAGAGGTTTCAATAGCTGAAGCTGTTCTACACTGGCCGTTTTTTCCGCAGTTTGCTTCACTTCCACCAGGGTATGACCAAGTGAGGCTTCGATAGCAGCAGCAATAGCACCTTCCACTAGAGGCGCAAAGCTGAGCATGACATGCTGTTGCTCGCTATTGAGCAACTCCAGTGCCATCTCGGCGGATAGTATCGCGCTCCCCAAATCCAACAGGACCAGTACGCCATCCGGCCCGTCAACAGCTTGAATTGCTGCCTGGATTTTTTCAGCAGAGGTGCCTAATATATTATCGACACCGCCACCTGCTGCGGCAATAGGGGTTGCTCCTTGGGTCATCTGCCCGGCCAATTCGGCTACACCATTCGCCAGTTGAGCGCTATGCGAAACGATAACCAGCCCTACAGTCATGATCTAGTTCACCTTTACAGAAGCAAATTCATGTCTTATCTGAAAAGAACAAAGAAAGCGTATTGTACAGTACATGAAATGGCTTTTGACTGATAGCGTATTAGAGGGTTTCAGCTAGACCGCGCAGTATGAGCCAGCTCGATGTTGCACCCGGATCCTGGTGTCCTATGCTGCGTTCACCCAGATAGCTCGCGCGACCCTTGGTGGCAAGGAGAGGCACGGTGGCTTTCATGCCTTCCTCCGCAGCCTGGGCAGCGCGTTGTGCCAGTTCTTTTGCTGTGACACCTTCGGCCAGAGCCTGTTTGGCTGTATTCACAGCAGGCGTCAATGCATCAACCATGGTCTTTTCGCCTGGATTTGCTTTACCCCGAGCTACTATACCTCCCAGGAAGGCTTCAAGCATGGCTACGATATCCGCGGTATCGAGTTCTCCTTTACCCGCGACTGCTGTACCAGCACGTAAAAAGGCTGTTCCATAAAGCGGGCCACTTGCACCTCCTACTGTCGACACGAGCGTCATACCAACCGTTTTCAACTGAGTGGAAATGTCCATCTCAGCCATCGAAGGAAATTTGTCGCGCACTGCTTTGAAGCCGCGATCCATGTTTACTCCATGATCGGCATCGCCAATAGGTGAGTCAAGCTGCGTCAAATATGCAGCGTTCTCATGTAATACATCCGCAATATGCTCTAACCAGCGCAGGTTATCCTCATTGGTCATGAACCGGATTCCTTCCTAACTATTTCAAGGTTTCCATCTATGGAAATCACGCAAGCCTGAGCGAGGCCTGCGTGATTTACCCCCTTAAACAATACCGTGTGGGCAAACCCTACATAGTTGCTACATGCCCCAGCGTAGTGCAGGAGTGTGTACAGGCGCATCCCAGTACTTTGTTAATTCATCATCAAGGCGTACGAGCGTAATGGAACAACCGGCCATTTCCAACGAGGTAATGTAGTTGCCAACCAGCGATCGGGCGATCGGAATGTTTTTTGCACCCAGGATACGGTTTAGGGCATCGAAGACGATGTACAGTTCGATCAGTGGCGTACCCCCCATGCCATTGACCATTGCCAGTACCTGTTCACCAGACTTGAGACCCAGGTCCTCAATAACGGGACCAGCCAGCATTTCGGTTATTTCAGCAGCCGAGGCAAGCTTGACACGACGTCTTCCCGGCTCACCATGGATACCGATGCCGATCTCCATCTCGTCCTCACCTAACTCAAAAGTAGGCTTCCCTGCGGTGGGCACGGTACAAGAGGTCAGAGCCATACCCATACTGCGGCCCTGTTCATTTACCTTACGCGCCAACGCCGCTACCTTATCTAATGGCGCACCCGTCTCCGCGAAGGCACCGACGATTTTTTCCAGCAGTACTGTGACTCCTACACCGCGTCGTCCCGCTGTATAAAGGCTGTCCTGAACAGCGACGTCGTCGTTAGTGACAACACTGGCTACATCGATGCCATCGGCAGCCGCCAGTTCAGCGGCCATTTCAAAGTTAAGGACGTCACCGGTGTAATTCTTTACAATATGCAGTACGCCTGCGCCGCCGTTGACAGCACGTGTTGCAGCCAGCATCTGATCTGGCACGGGTGAGGTAAAGACGGCTCCAGGACAGGCTGCATCCAGCATGCCAAAACCTACAAACCCTCCGTGCATTGGTTCATGCCCGCTCCCGCCCCCTGAGATAACTCCTACCTTCCCTTTAACGGGCGCATCTTTACGCACGATGATTTGCTGCTCAATATCGACGCGAATCAGGTCAGAATGGGCGGCCAGCATTCCTGACAGTGCCTCTTTGACGACATCTTCCGGCTTATTGATCAATTTTTTCATGATCTCTCCTCCAGGAAACATGGTTTCTACTGAGACAACGAAACACAGCATGTCTCCCTGCTTCTACACTTCAAAAGGATCACATGGAAGAGCACTCGCTCTTTCACACTTCAATTTTTTCGGCAGCGATTTGCCTGTCCATCGCCCTACAAAAAGCATCAACCAATGACTTTTGTTGCTCAGGAGTCCACTGGAGCTCCTTCGCCATCAGTGCGGCAACTTCATCGACAACGCCTAAACCACGCTGACGGTCTTCCAGAGTAATCGAGGTACGGCGCGCCAGTACATCATATGGTGTCACAGCCATCTCATAGCAAGTCGCATAAACCACTTCAGCCCGAATGTAGGGCAGGTCATCGATAAGGAGTTGAGCCAATGACGGGTCGCCTGAAATGAGATCCAGTATTGTGATTGCCTCTGCTCCGTAACTCTTACCCAGGTGTGCGATTGTTTGATGGCTCAGTCCCAGCGCGCTACCTTGCTTTTCCAGCTCACGCTGCACAAAAGGCCAGCCAGCACTTCCTTGCAAAGGTAACGACTGGGTAGGATGTACTACAGGAGAACCATCGCGGTGATTAAGCACATCTACGGTATCCTGAGCCATACGACGGTACGTTGTCAATTTTCCGCCGACAATAGTGACAAGTCCAGATGGACTTTGCAATACGGCATGCGTACGTGAGACTTTCGCGGTAGAACGCCCTGGTCTGCGCGGGCTTACCAGAGGGCGGTAACCTGTGTAAGTGCTGATGATATTCTCCTCGGTAAGTTTCACTGTGAGATAGCGATTGAGATACTTCAGCAGATACGCAATGTCCTCCTTTGAAGCCGTTGGATGATCAAGATCACCCGTGCCTGTATCTGTCGTCCCGAAAATCGCTCTCGACTCCCACGGAACAATGAAGAGAATACGCTTATCTTCGGTTTCCGGTAAGACAATTGCTGCATCTCCCAGCTTGAGGTCTTCGCGGGATAGCACCAGGTGTACTCCTTTACTTGGTTCTATCCTGACGAGTGGCTCAGTACCAGTGAGCGCCTCCACTTCCTCGGCGAAGATCCCTGTTGCATTCACAATATGCCGGGCATGTACAGTCAGTTGCTGATCGCCCAGTCTATCATGAACGTTTACGCCAGTTACTCTACCGTGCTCGCTAATAAAAGAAGTAACCTCGGTATAATTGGTGATCGTAGCTCCAAATTGAGCAGCTGTACGGATGAGAGCCAGAGTGAGGCGAACATCATTGGTCTGACCATCATAGTACATATAGCCATCTTTCAACCCTTCGGGAACCAGGGTCGGAGCCAGCTTCAGTACACCTTTGCGCCTCAAATGACGGTGCAATCTTATATTGCGCCGTCCAGCTAACGCATCATACATCCAGAGCCCAATATCGAGAAACAATCCCAATCCTATACCTTTGGGTGTGGTAAACGGCATTCCTACAGGATGACGATCACCCTCGTAAATTGGCAGGACAAATCCCAACGGAGAAACCAGAAATGGGGCATTTTGTAAGAGAATACCCCGTTCAACAAGCGCCTCATGCACCAGGGCAAAATCAAAATTCGGCAGATAACGGATCCCTCCATGCACCAGCTTCGTTGATTTGCTGCTCGTGCCACTGGCAAAGTCTATTTTCTCCACGAGAGCGACCCTGTACCCGCGAGCTGCGGCATCCAGGGCGACTCCCGCGCCTGTAACACCACCGCCGATCACGAGGACATCGTATCGTTCGCCGGTCAGATTGGTGAGGTTGTGCCTGCGTTCTGTTGATGATAGTGAATGCATGGTGACCACGAACATACGAACATGCAAAGGGGTTCGTTAGCGACCTTCCGGCAAATTCGTATGTTCGTCCTTTCGTGTGTTCGCGATTGCGCGTACTATTCGGCAGAGGGCTCTCGTACAGCTTCACCCCTTGTTACAGAGTCACCAGATGGCCCTAGCTTTTTCGCCTCCAACACCTTACCGATGGTATAATCGTATATAAAGGCGCCAACGACACCTCCTAACAATGGACCGGCAATGGGGATCCAGAAGTAGTAATTGTTCACGGAAAAGCTTTGGAAATTGCTAACAAGGGCAATCCAGAGACGCGGGCCAAAGTCGCGGGCGGGATTGATGGCATATCCAGTGTTCAGGCCGAATGAAGAACCAATCGCCACAATCAGGAGGCCAATGATGAGAGGGTTGAGGTTTGACTGAACGGGCTGGTTACGGGCATCAATGATGAGCAGGATCAGTCCAACAAGCAGGGCGGTCCCTACAAATTCGTCACCGAAGGCACCAAACACTCCTACGAAAGACTTGGGGGCGGTGTAAAAAACTCCACCGATACTGGTCACAGGGCCACCAGCTATATTAGCTTGAAGTGCGCCCTGGTAGACGAACCAGAGGATACCCCCAGCGACAAAAGCTCCCAGTACCTGAGCTAACCAGTAGGGAAGTACCTTACTCCAGGGATGTCTACCGGTTGCAGCCAGCGCCAACGTTACGGCCGGATTGATGTGCGCACCGCTAATTGCTCCCGCAACGTAAATACCGAGCATAACAGCAAGACCCCATCCAAAAACGATGACAATCCATTCGTTCGCAAAAGGGTTCGGCGAAATTTTATTGTAGAGCGCAAAGGTGGCTACACAACCATCGCCGAAGAGGATCAGTATCATTGTACCGAAAAATTCTCCAACCATTTCACCATAGGTGCCCGCGAGTGGAGAAGGTCTACTTACAGATTGACTTGCCATGGAAGTTCACTCCATTTCTGTAGTTGAAGGAACCGCGGCGAACACATCAAGTTGCCGCTCCAAATACACCTACAAAGGGTATGCACTACAATTGTATATGTAGGAGTGCAAAGCCCACTGCTCTTTGTTCTTCACTTCCTTCGTTTCGAGAGCAATGATGTTGATTGCACCCCCACATCGGTCAATATTACGCCTGCTCCCAGTGCATCGAGCGTTCAACAGCGCGCTTCCAATCAGCATAAAGCTTTTCTCGCTGATCCGCGCTCATTTGAGGCTCAAAGGTGCGATCAATGGCCCAGTGCTCAGCTACTTCTTCCTGGCTGCTCCAAAAGCCAGTCGCCAGGCCAGCAAGGTAGGCAGCTCCCAGGGCGGTCGTCTCAGCAACCTTTGGCCGCTGCACCGGCACACCGAGAATATCAGCCTGGGCTTGCATGAGCAGGTTATTGACTACTGCTCCACCATCGACGCGCAGAGTCGTCATATGAACGCCACTATCAGCAGTCATCGCCTCCTGTACATCGCGGGTCTGATAGCACATAGATTCAAGAGTGGCTCGAGCAATATTGCCGGCATTTGAACCTCGCGTCATACCAACGATGGTGCCGCGAGCATAGGAATCCCAGTAGGGAGCACCCAGGCCGACAAAGGCAGGTACGAAGTAGACGCCGCCGTTATCAGGAACCGAACTTGCCAATGTCTCAACTTCATTACTGGTTTTGATGACACCGAGGCTGTCACGCAACCACTGGACTGCCGCGCCAGTGATGAAGATGCTGCCTTCCAGGCAATAGATGGTTTGTCCACCTATACCCCAGCCAATGGTAGTAAGGAGACCATTTTGCGAGGGAACACCTCTGGTACCTGTGTTCATGAGCATAAAATTGCCCGTGCCGAAGGTGTTCTTAGACATACCTACTTCATAACATGCCTGTCCAAAGGTAGCAGCTTGCTGGTCTCCTGCATCGCCAGCCATCTTAATGGCCCCACCAAAGAACTCCGGGTCGGTCTCTCCGAACACCCCACTGGACGGCATTACAGTGGGGAGCATGGCACGAGGCACCCCCAATTCGTTGAGGATAACATCATCCCAATCACCCTGATAGATGTTGTACATGAGGGTGCGCGAGGCATTGGAGGGATCCGTTGCATGGACACGCCCTCTAGAGAGACGCCACATCAGGAAGGTATCAACGTTTCCGAACAGTACATCGCCGCGTTCTGCCTTTTCACGTACACCCGGGACATTATCAAGTATCCACTTCACCTTGGTACCGGAGAAATAGGCATCAGTCACCAAACCTGTGCGTTCGCGAATTTCTTTGTCGAATCCTTTTGCCTTCAAGGCATCGCAAATAGGAACTGTTAGACGACTCTGCCAGACAATAGCGTTGAATACTGGTTTCCCCGTGGCCTTTTCCCAGACTATCGCCGTTTCACGTTGATTCGTGATGCCTATGGCAGCAATATCGGAGACCGAGGCTCCGGCTTTTTTCATAGCCTCCTGTGCCACTGCGAGTTGGCTCGACCAGATCGCCTCCGGATCATGTTCGACCAATCCTGGAGATGGATAAATTTGTGGAAACTCTTGCTGTGCCGAACTCACAATCGCGCCCTCATGATCGAAGACGATCGCGCGCGAACTGGTAGTGCCCTGATCAAGGGCAAGCACATACTTCGCCATGGTTAACCTTCTTTCTTTTGGGTACAACAACTCTGCGCCCATACAAAACGACAACGTATCGACTTGGCGTAGGCATCCATGCCTGACTTGCAACGAAACATAGAAAAATATCTCTACACAGACAACGCCGGCTGTGAAAGGAGAAACAACACAGAAGGTTATTTGCTAGTAATCTTCTTTCACATGCATATGCATGTCACCTGTCATAACCAGAGTTCAGGCCGACTGACTGCAACGCCTATAGCGCCGGATTGCAGCACAGACTGTACCTGTTCAGGCGTATGGATCAGGCCAGAGGCAATAAAAGGTAATGGAAACAGTTCTTTATTTTGTGTAGTAATATATGGAGTAACTAAACCGGGAGAAATATCGAGTACATCAACGTAATGGGTATCCACCGATTCTAAAGCCATCTCCAAACCTGTCGAGTCCACCGCAAAGATGCGCTGGATGGTCTCTAACCCGAAATTTTTGCCCTGAGACAGGATGCGAGGATGGTTAGAAATAATGCCGCTCACTTGCAAATATTCAGCGAGATAGCGCAATCCGGCAGCATCGGCGTGAATACCGTCAATATGATCAATATTGACATATACTGAAAGCGAACGCTTTTGGGCCTCGCTAAGTATTGTTGTGAAATCGAATAGATTACAGTGTCTTAATAAGACGGAGTTGACATGTTTGGAGTCAAAAACCTGTGTGAATTGCACACGGCTCTCTACAATCGGTATGATCTTGCACTGCGACGAAATACTGAGCAGTGACCTCCTGGACTGGATAATCATGCTGCACCTCTGGCTCTAGGAGTAAAAAAACAACAAAGCCCCAAGCCTCATAAACAGGTTGGCTCAGGACTTATCATTTCACTGTCCTTAAACGCCTATGCAGTTGTCCATACAGGTCTCTGGTAACTTTGCAGCGCTACCTTCGCTCTCTCACTCAAGAAGGAAGCACGCTGTAGATATCTTACCAGGTACCGCAGCCGCTAACTATACATTAGTGTTGAGTTAGCATATAATGATAATACTCGACTGAACGGCTAATTGTCAAGTACCGTCAGCTTAGTTAGCATTACCCAGGCGGCATGGAGCTTATCCCGCGGTGGAAGAACATGATCAAACAAGAGTTTTTACGTTTAGCTCACCAGTATCCAGTGGCAGCAGCAATGAAATCAGATGGAGATATGCAGGTTGCTTTAGAATCCGATGCGCTGCTGCTGTTTTTGCTCAAAGGAGATGCCTTCCAGATGGCCCCTTTCGTAATACAGGCCCATCAACGTGGGAAAGGAGTCGTCGTACATGTCGACCTGGTGAGCGGAGTTGGCAAAGATCGTGCCGGCATTCAATATCTGCGCCAGATGGGAGTTGATGCGATCATAACAAGCCGCTCCCAGCTCGTCTCAGCCGCGAGAGCAGAGGGATTGACCACGATCCAACGCCTCCTTTTGTTGGACGATTCAGCCCTGGATACCGGTGTAAGAACGATTGCACGCGCCGCTCCAGATATCGTAGAGATTCTCCCTGGCATCATCTTTCCAGAGATAGCCCAAACGCTACAACGATTGTTGTCTGGCCCTTTTATCGCTGGTGGCTTT
>Ga0209154_1001658_pt1 | contig 12931 bp, 13 predicted proteins | sample GraSoiAngelo_121_FD_185878 | JGI IMG/M metagenome (GOLD analysis project Ga0209154, IMG submission 185878) | Grasslands soil microbial communities from the Angelo Coastal Reserve, California, USA - 14_0919_12_20cm (SPAdes) (version 2) | ecosystem: Environmental > Terrestrial > Soil > Grasslands ... | reverse complement strand
CCTGACGCCGAGGAGCTGGGTGCCCTTGGCCGCCCAGTCGCGCGACGATCCCGTGCCGTACTCTTCGCCGCCGAACACCACCGTGGGCGTGCCCTCGGCGATGTAGCGCATGGCCGCGTCGTAGATTGGCAGCTTTTCGCCCTTGTAAAAAGTGAAGCCGCCTTCGGTCCCCGGCAGCATCAGGTTCTTGATGCGCACGTTGGCGAAGGTGCCGCGCATCATCACCTCGTGGTTGCCGCGCCGCGCGCCGTAGCTGTTGAAGTCGGCGACCGCGACGTCGTGCTCCTGCAGATAGATCCCCGCGGGCGAGGTGGGCTTGATCGAGCCCGCCGGCGAGATATGGTCGGTGGTCACCGAGTCGCCGAATATGCCGAGGATCTTCGCACCCGAGATGCTCCCCGGATGTCCTGGCGCCATCGAGAAATCGCGGAAGAACGGCGGCTCGGCGATGTAGGTGGACTTCGGCCAGCTGTACACCTGCCCGGCGGGCGCCGAGATCCTCTTCCACAGCGGATTGCTCTCGCCCAGGTTCGAGTACAGGCGGCGGAAGGTCGCCGGATCCATCGCGAGCTTCATGAGCCCGGCGATCTCCTCGTGGGTCGGCCAGATGTGGCCGATGTAGACGTCTTTGCCGTCCTTTCCCTTGCCGAGCGCTTGAGTCTTGAAATCCACCAATACGGAGCCGGCAAGCGCGTACGCGACCACCAGCGGCGGCGAGGCGAGGAAGTTGGCGCGGATGTTCGGGTGAATGCGCGCTTCGAAGTTGCGGTTGCCCGAGAGCACTGCCGCGCACACCAGGTCGTTCTTGACGATGGCTTCCTCGATCGGCTGCGCGAGCGGCCCGGAATTGCCGATGCACGTGGTGCAGCCATACGCGGCAAGGTTGAAGCCCAGCTTCTCGAGATACGGCAGCAATCCCGCCTTGCCGAGGTACTCGGTGACGACCCGCGAGCCCGGCGCGAGGGAGGTCTTGATGTGCGGCTTGACCGTCAGGCCGCGCTCGACCGCCTTCTTCGCGAGGAGCCCCGCGGCGAGCAGAACGCCGGGGTTGGAGGTGTTGGTGCACGAGGTGATCGCCGCGATCAGCACGTCGCCGTGCTTGAGCTCCTTGGCGTCGAACGTCGTGTAGCTTCTTTGGAGTTCTTCGGGTTTTTTCGCAAACCCGTTCTCGGCCACCGGTTTGGAAAATAGCCTTGTAAAGCTGTCCTTGACCTTGTCGAGGTCGATGCGGTCCTGCGGGCGCTTCGGTCCGGCGAGCGACGGGTAGACGCTCGACAGATCGAGCTCGAGCTCCTGCGAATAGTCGATGGCGCCCTTCTTCGGGATGCCGAAAAGGCCCTGCGCCTTGTAGTAGGCGGCGAGGGCGTCCACCGCTTCGTCGCTGCGCCCGGTGCCGCGGAAATATTCCAGCGTGCGCTCGTCCACCGGGAAAAAGCCCATCGTCGCGCCGTACTCGGGCGCCATGTTGCCGAGCGTGGCGCGGTCGGTGACCGAGAGCGACTCGGTGCCTTCGCCGAAGAACTCGACGAACTTGCTGACCACTTTCGCCTTGCGCAGCATCTCGGTGACGGTGAGCACGAGGTCGGTCGCCGTGCAGGCGGGATGCAATTTTCCCTTCAGGTGAACCCCGACGACATCGGGCGTCAGGATGTACACCGGCTGGCCGAGCATCCCGGCCTCGGCCTCGATGCCGCCGACGCCCCAGCCGACAACGCCGATGCCGTTGATCATCGTCGTATGGCTGTCGGTGCCGACCAGCGTGTCCGGATAGCACACGCCGTCGTTCGACTTGTGCACGCCGGGCGCCAGGTACTCGAGGTTGACCTGGTGCACGATGCCGATGCCCGGCGGCACCACCTTGAAGGTGTCGAAAGCCTGCATGCCCCATTTCATGAACTGGTAGCGCTCCTCGTTGCGCTTGAATTCGAGCTTCTGGTTCAGGTCGAGCGCGTTCTTCGTGCCGTAGTGATCGATCTGCACCGAGTGGTCCACCACCAGGTCGACCGGGACGAGCGGCTCGATCATCTTCGGGTCCTTGCCCATCTTCTGCGCCACGCCGCGCATTGCGGCGAGGTCGCAGAGCAGCGGCACGCCGGTGAAGTCCTGCAGCACGATGCGCGAGAGCACGAAAGGGATCTCGTCGGTGCGCTTCGCGTTGGGCTGCCAGCCGGCGAGCTGGTGCACGTGCGCCTGCGTGACCTTCTTGCCGTCGCAATTCCTGAGCACCGACTCGAGCACGATGCGGATCGATACCGGGAGCCGTTCGATCCTCAGGTTCAACGCTTTCCCGAGCATCGGCAGCGAGTAGAGCTTGCCGTGCTTGAAGCTCTGCAGGGTGCCGTGAAGGTTATGCCGCATCAGAGCCTCCGTCATTGGTCCAGGTAGCGAGCGGGGGGCAAGCCGGCTCCCCGCTCAAGGCAATTAAACGAGCACGTTCTTCAAGCAGCGCGGTGAGCTGCTCGTCGCAGCGGGCGATCGGGGTCGGGTAGCGCCGGATTTCCTCCGACAGCTCGGCAATGCGCCGTTCGAGGCGGGTGCTCATGGGACGAACAGATCCACGAATTCATTGACCGGCGTCTTTTCCAGCCGGCCGGGATCCGCGCAGAGCTCAAGAATAGCCTTCTGCTGCTGCGGCGGGAAGTGTCGCGCGAGATTGGTCCTGAATTTCTCGACCAAGATCGGCATGCCTTCCTTGCGGCGGCGCCGGTGGCCGATCGGGTACTCGCAGAGCACTTCCTTGAGCTTGCTGCCGTCCTTGAACTCGACCGTGAGGGCGTTCGCGATCGAGCGCTTCTTCGGGTCGTGGTAGTCGCGGGTGAAGCGCTTGTCCTCTACGCACGTGATTTTTTTTCTCAATGCGTCAATCCTGGGATCCGCCGCCACATCGTCCTCGTAGTCCGCGGCCGTGAGCCGACCGAACAGGAGCGGCACCGCGACCATGTACTGGATGCAGTGGTCGCGGTCGGCCGGATTCGCGAGCGGGCCCTTCTTGTCGATGATGCGCACGGCCGCCTCGTGGGTCCTGATCCGGATACGCTTGATGTCCCCGATTCGGTCCCTCACCAGAGGGTGAAGCTGCACGGCGGCCTCCACTGCCGTCTGCGCGTGGAACTCCGCCGGGTAGGAGATCTTGAACAGCACGTTCTCCATCACGTAGCTGCCGAAAGGGCGCTGGAACTTGAACGCCTTGCCCTTGAAGAGCACGTCGTAGAAGCCCCAGGTCCTGGCGGTGAGCACCGACGGGTAGCCCATCTCGCCGGTCTTGGAGATGAGCGCGAGGCGCACCGCACGCGAAGTCGCGTCGCCCGCGGCCCAGCTTTTGCGCGAGCCGGTGTTCGGCGCATGGCGGTAGGTGCGTAGCGCCTGGCCGTCGACCCAGGCCTGCGACAGCGCGTTGACCACCTGCTCGTAGGTGCAGCCGAGCAGGGGGGCGACCACCGCGGTGGAGGCGACCTTCACCAGCACGACATGATCGAGGCCGACGCGGTTGAAGCTGTTCTCCAGCGCGAGAACGCCCTGGATCTCGTGCGCCTTGATCATCGCCGTCAGCACGTCTTTGACCACTAGGGGTTGCTTCTTGTTTCTCGACAGCCAGTCCGCCACCGCGAGAATCGCGCCGAGGTTATCCGAGGGGTGGCCCCACTCGGCGGCGAGCCAAGTGTCGTTGAAATCGAGCCAGCGGATCATGGCGCCGATGTTGAACGCCGCCTGCACCGGGTCGAGCTGGTAGCGGGTGCCCGGCACCTTCGCGCCATGGGGCACGATCGGCGCGGGCACGATCGGGCCGAGCAGCTTGGTGCACGCCGGGTACTCGAGCGCCTCCAGCCCGCAGCCCAGCGTGTCGATCAGGCAATAGCGCGCCGTCTCGTAGGCCTGCCTGCTTTTGATGTCGAATTTCGTCGCGTAATCCGCGATGAGCGTCAGGACCTTGTCGGGCTTCGGCCGCACGTTCGAGAGGGGGGCCGACATCAGAGGTCGACCTTGCCTTCGAGCAGCGGATCGACCGGCCCGGTCTCGGCCTCGCTGAGCGGCTCGAAGGTGTACTCGTTGCCCCCGGCCTTCGGCGCGTGGCGCATCGGCGGCGCCGGCGAGCGCTCGAGCGGCTTCTTGTCCCACCAGATCGCGCGCCCCTGTTTCTGCGATTCGACCTCCTCGGGATGCTCCGCGAGGAAGCGCCTGATGAACTTGGTCAGGTCCGATTCGTACATGGCTCAGCGCTTTTCCAGTGGAATCCACTGCAGGTTTTCCGGGCCGGTGTAATTGGCGCTCGGCCGGATGATCTTGCCGTCGACGCGCTGCTCGATGACGTGCGCCGACCAGCCGCTCGCGCGCGAGATGACGAAGATCGGCGTGAACATCGCCGTGGGCACGCCGAGCATGTGGTAGGAGACCGCGCTGAACCAGTCGAGGTTGGCGAACATCTTCTTCTCGCGCCACATCACCTGCTCGAGCCGCTCGGCGATATCGAACAGCTTCATGTTTGCGGCGCTCTTCGAGAGCCGCCGCGCCACGGCCTTGATGACCTCGTTGCGCGGATCGCCGGTGGTGTACACCGGGTGGCCGAAGCCGATGACGATCTCCTTCGCCCGCACGCGGCGCACGATGTCCGCTTCCGCCTCGTTTGCATCGGAATATCTGGACAAAACCTCGTAGGAGAACTCGTTCGCGCCGCCGTGCTTCGGGCCGCGCAGGGCGCCGATGCCGCCGCAGATCGCGCTGTACAGATCGGAGCCGGTGCCGGCGATGACGCGGCAGGTGAAGGTGCTCGCGTTGAATTCGTGCTCGGCGTAAAGGATGAGCGAAGTGTGCATCGCGCGCACCCATTCCTCGCCGGGTTTCTTCCCATGCAAGAGATTGAGAAAGTGGCCGCCGATCGAATCATCATCGGTCTCGGTCTCGATGCGCTTGCCGTGATGGGTGAAGTGATGCCAGTAGAGCAGCATCGAGCCCATCGACGCCATGAGCCGGTCGGCGATATTGCGCGCACCTTCAATGCCGTGGTGCTCCTCTTCGGGCTCGACGGTGCCGAGCACCGACACGCCGGTGCGCATCACGTCCATCGGGTGCGCGCTCTTGGGGATATTTTCCAAGGCCGCTTTCAGCTCGCCTGGAAGATGGCGCAATTCCTTCAGCCTTGCCTTGTACGCCTTGAGCTCGGCCGCCGTAGGCAGCCTCTCGTGCACCAATAGATAGGCGATCTCCTCGAACTGCGCCTCATCGGCAAAATCCAGGATGTCGTAGCCGCGGTAGTGCAGGTCGTTGCCGGTGCGCCCGACGGTGCACAGGGCGGTGTTGCCCGCGACGACTCCGGACAGGGCGACCGATTTCTTGGGTTTAGCTGCTTTTACCTCTGGAGAAGAGCTCATCCAGTTTCTTTTCGTAAGAGTGGTAATTCAGGAACTCGTACAGCTCCTCGCGCGTTTGCATGTCGTTGACGAGGTCTTTCTGCGTCCCCTTCTTCCTGACAGCCTGGTAAACCTTCAGCGCGGCCTTGTTCATGGCACGGAATGCGCTGAGCGGATAGAGCGCGATCGCGACGTCGGCCGAGCGCAGCTCCTCGACGCTGAATAGCGGCGTGGCTCCGAACTCGGTGATGTTGGCGAGGATCGGCAGCTTCACCGCGGCAGAGAACTTGCGGTACATCGCGAGCTCGGTGATCGCCTCCGGAAAGATCATGTCGGCGCCCGCTTCCGCGTATTTCACCGAACGGGCAATTGCAGCGTCCAGGCCCTCGCTTGCGAGAGCATCGGTGCGCGCCATCACGACGAAAGAAGGATCGGTTCGCGCATCGACCGCCGCCTTGATGCGGTCGACCATTTCCTCGCCGCTGACGAGCTCCTTGCCCGGACGGTGGCCGCAGCGCTTGGCGCCGACCTGGTCCTCGATATGCATCGCCGCGGCGCCGGCCTTGATGAGCGAGCGCGTGGTGCGCGCCACGTTGAAGGCGCTCGCGCCGAACCCGGTGTCGACGTCGACGAGCAACGGCAGGTCGCAGACCTCGGTGATGCGCCAGACGTCAGTCAGCACGTCGTCGAGATTGGAGATGCCGAGGTCGGGCATGCCGAGCGAGCTGGCGGCGACGCCGGCTCCGGAAAGATAGACGGCGCGGTAGCCGACGCGCTTCGCCATCACGGCGTGATAGGCGCAGACCGTGCCGATGACCTGCAGGGGTCTTTCCTCGGTCAGCGCCCGCCTGAACCTCGTTCCGGGGTTCATAGCAGATGCTTGACGCTATCGCGCTCTTCGTGGAGCTCCTTCAGAGTCGCGTCCATTCTTTTGCGGCTGAATTCCGAAATCTCGATGCCCTTGACGATCGAGTACCTGCCGCCCTGCGTGGTCACCGGGTAGCCGTAGATCACGCCTTCCGGGATGCCGTAGCTACCGTCGGCGGCGATGCCCATCGTCACCCAGTCGCCCTGGCGCGTGCCGCTCACCCAGTCGCGCACGTGGCCGATCGCTGCGTTGGCCGCGCTTGCCGCCGAGGACAGCCCGCGCGCGTCGATGATCGCAGCGCCGCGCTTCTGGATTGTGGGAATGAAGCTCTGCTCGAGCCAGCTCTGGTCGTTGATCATCGGCCAGACCTTCTTGCCGCCGGCTTGCGCCTGGAAGATGTCCGGATACTGCGTCGCGGAGTGATTTCCCCAGACGGTGACCTTTCGAATCGCGCTGACGGGCGTCGCCACTTTGCGGGCTATCTGCGAAAGGGCCCTGTTATGGTCGAGCCGCATCATGCCGGTGAACTGCGCCGGCTTCAGGCCCGGCGCATTTTTCATCGCGATGAGGCAATTGGTGTTCGCCGGGTTGCCGACCACCAGCACTTTCACGTCTCGTTTGGCGACCTTGTCGAGCGCGCGGCCCTGCGGCGCGAAAATCTTGCCGTTTGCCTCGAGCAGGTCCTTGCGCTCCATGCCGGGACCGCGCGGCCGCGCGCCGACCAGCAGCGCAATGTCGACATCGCGGAACGCGACCTCGGGCTCGGAGGCGGCGGCCATGCCCTCGAGCAGGGGAAAGGCGCAGTCGTCAAGCTCCATCATCACGCCCTTCAGGGCCCTCTGCGCCTTCTCGTCGGGGATCTCGAGCATCTGCAGGATCATCGGCTGCTCGCTCCCCAGCATCTCGCCCGCGGCGATGCGAAACAGCAGCGAGTAGCCGATCTGGCCGGCGGCGCCGGTGACGGCGACGCGTACGGGGGCATTGGGCATGCAGGCTCCGGGAGGAGGGGCGCGCAGCGATGGTAAGCGGCGGGGCACCCGTCGTCAACGTATCTTATATATGTTATAAGACATATCATCCGCCGGGTGAGCGTTCCCAGCTTCAGCCCCCTCTACCGGCAAATCAAGGATTTGCTGCTGGAGAGCCTGAAGAGCGGCGAATGGCAGCCGGGCGAGGCGATTCCGAGCGAGATCGAGCTGGCGGCGCGCTTTCGCGTGAGCCAGGGCACGGTGCGCAAGGCGATCGACGAGCTCGCGGCGGAAAACCTGCTCGCGCGCCGCCAGGGCAGGGGAACGTTCGTCGCCACGCACGGCGAGCCGCAGGTGCGGTTTCGCTTTCTTCGCCTTGCGCTCGATTCCGGCGAGCCGGCGCCGACCGAGCGCCAGCTGCTCGATTTCAAGCGCGCCCGCGCGCCGGCCGATGTGGCGAGGCTGCTCGAGCTAAAGAGCGGCGATCCCGTCGTGATGCTCAAGCGCCTGCTTTTGTTTGCAGGTGACCCGGTGATCGTCGAGGAAACCTGGCTGCCGGGAAATCTTTTCAAGGGTCTCACCGCGGCGGCGATCAGCGAGCACAAGGGCGCGCTCTATAACCTGTTTGAAACGCAGTTCGCTACGCGCGTCGTGCGCGCCGAGGAGAAGCTGAAAGCCGTCGCCGCTGACCCGGCGTGGGCTGAACTGCTCAGGGTCGATGCGGGACACGCGCTGCTGCAGGTCGAGCGCCTGACCTTCAGCTACGGCAACAAGCGCGTCGAGTGGCGGCGCAGCGTCTACAAGACCGATCGCGCTTTCTACCGCAGTGATCTCGGCTGAGTTATTGCACCGCAGCGTTATAATGACAAGACTCCAATGGCGAATGCGGCGCTGAAGCGACGACGTCCGAAGTACCTGAGTCTTGCCGCGCTTGTCTTCCAGATCCGCCTGCCCCTGCCGGGCAAGGTCTCGATTCTCCACCGCGTCTCCGGCGCGCTGCTCGTCTTTCCGCTGGCGGCGTGGCTGCTCTATCTCCTCGACCAGAGCCTCGTCTCCGAGGAAGGCTTCAGCCGCATCAAGGACCACTATCTGCAGTTGCCCCTCGTGAAGGCGGGGCTGCTCCTCTTCATCTGGGCGTATTGCCATCACTTCTGCGCCGGCATTCGCTTTCTTCTCCTGGATATCAATCAGGGCATCGAGCTGCGCTCGGCGCGCCGCAGCGCCGCGCTGGTGCTCGTGGTGAGCCTCGCGCTCACGGCGTACTTCGGCTACCGCATATGGTGAGCCGCGTCATCGTCGGGGCGCACTACGGCATGGGCAGCTGGCTCGCCCAGCGCATCAGCGCCGTGATGATGGCCCTCTACAGCTTGATCATCGGCTTCGTGCTGATCGAACAGGGGCCGTTCGATTACCCCGAGTGGCAGGAGCTGTTCGCGAACGGCTGGATGCGCGTCGCGACGCTGCTCTTCAGCGCGAGCCTCGCCTGGCACGCCTGGGTCGGCATGCGCGACATCTGGATGGATTACGTCAAGCCAGACGGGCTGCGCCTCGCCTTGCAGGTGCTGACCGTGCTCCTGCTCGCCGGCTACCTCGGCTGGACCGTGCAGGTTCTCTGGCGATGATTCCGGTGCGCAAATTCGACGCGCTCGTCGTCGGGGCGGGAGGCTCGGGCATGCGCGCCGCGCTCGAGCTCGCGCGCCGGGAGCTCAAGGTCGCGGTGCTCTCGAAGGTCTTCCCGACGCGCTCGCACACCGTGGCGGCGCAGGGCGGAATCGCCGCGCCGCTCGCCAATTCGACCGAGGACCACTGGCACTGGCACATGTACGACACGGTCAAGGGCTCCGACTACCTCGGCGACCAGGACGCGATCGAATACATGTGCCGTCGCGGCATCGAGGTGGTGGTCGAGCTCGAGCACATGGGCATGCCCTTCGACCGCCTCGAGAACGGCAAGATCTACCAGCGCCCGTTCGGCGGCCATACGCAGAACTACGGCAGCGCGAAGATGGCGATGCGCGCCTGCGCGGCGGCCGATCGCACCGGGCACGCGATGCTGCACACGCTGTACCAGCAGAACGTGCGCGCCAACACGCAGTTCTTCATCGAATGGATGGCGCTTGACCTGGTGCGCGACCCGCAGGACGGCGCCATCATCGGCGTCACGGCCCTCGAGATGGAGACCGGCGAGCTCTATCTGTTGCAGGCGAAAGCGGTGCTCCTGGCGACTGGCGGCGCCGGCCGCATCTACTGGGCGACGACCAATGCTTTTATCAACACCGGCGACGGCTTGGGGATGACCGCCCGCGCCGGGCTGCCGCTTGAGGACATGGAGTTCTGGCAATTCCACCCCAGCGGCGTGGCGGGCGCCGGAGTGCTCATCACCGAGGGCGTGCGCGGCGAGGGCGGCTATCTGGTCAACAGGAACGGCGAGCGCTTCATGGAGCGCTATGCGCCAAACGCCAAGGACCTCGCGAGCCGCGACGTGGTCTCGCGCGCCATGATCACCGAGATCAAGGAGGGCCGCGGCTGCGGTCCCGAGGGCGACTACCTGCTGCTCAAGCTCGATCACCTCGGCCCGGAACTGATCCAGCATCGGCTGCCGGGCATCCGCGAGATCGCGATCAAGTTCGCCAACGCCGATCCGATCCGCGATCCGATCCCGGTGGCGCCGACGGTGCACTATCAGATGGGCGGCATCCCGACGAATACCATGGGGCAGGTGGTGGCGCCCGAAGGCTCGAGCAAGGAGGCGATCGTGCCGGGCCTGTTCGCCGCCGGCGAATGCTCGTGCGTGTCGGTTCACGGCGCCAACCGCCTCGGCACCAACTCCCTGCTCGACCTGCTGGTGTTCGGCAAGTCCTCGGGCGAGCAGATGGTGAAGGACATCCATGCTCAGCCCAAGCCGCACCGTAACCTGCCGAAGGACGCGGGCGAGGCCACCCGCGCGCGCCTCGCGCGCCTCGACGCGGCGAATTCCGGCGAGCGCGTGGCCGACGTCCTGAACGACCTGCGCCGCGCGATGCAAGCGCATTGCGGCGTGTTCCGTTTCCCCGAAGACCTGATCGAGGGCGTTAAAAAATTAACGAGCATCGCAGAACGGGCGCAAAGAGTGTTCATCGGCGACAAATCGAAGGTCTTCAACACCGCGCGGGTCGAAGCGATGGAGCTGGAAAACCTGGTCGAGACCGCGATGGCGACGGTCGTGTCGGCGCAGGCGCGCAAGGAAAGCCGCGGCGCGCACGCGAGGAGCGATTTCCCCGAGCGCGACGACAAGAACTGGCTGAAGCACACGCTCTGGTTCAAGGAAGGCAACCGGCTGGACTACAGGCCGGTGCACTTGAGGCCGCTGTCGGTTGAAACCATGGAACCCAAGGTACGCACCTACTGATGAAACTCTCCATTTATCGCTTCGACCCGGACAAGGACGAGCGTCCTTACATGAAGGACTACGACGTCACGCCGGATGCGTCCGACCGGATGCTGCTCGACGTGCTCGTCAAGGCGAAGGTGCAGGACGATTCGCTTTCGTTCCGGCGCTCCTGCCGCGAAGGCGTGTGCGGCTCGGATGCGATCAACATCAACGGCAAGAACGGCCTGGCGTGCATCACCAGGGTCGCCGATCTGCCGCAGCACGTCACGCTGCGCCCGCTGCCGGGGCTGCCGGTGATCCGTGACCTGATCGTCGACATGACGCAGTTCTTCAAGCAGTACCACTCGATCAAGCCCTACGTGATCAACAACGATCCGCCGCCCGAGCGCGAGCGGCTGCAGTCGCCGCAGGAGCGCGAGGAGCTCGACGGCCTCTACGAGTGCATCCTGTGCGCCTGCTGCTCGACCTCGTGCCCGTCGTTCTGGTGGAACCCCGACAAATTCGTCGGCCCTGCCGGGCTGTTGCAAGCCTATCGGTTCCTCGCCGACAGCCGCGACCAGGCGAGCTCCGAGCGCCTCGACAACCTCGAGGATCCGTACCGCCTGTTCCGCTGCCACACCATCATGAATTGCGTCGACGCGTGCCCCAAGAACCTGAATCCGACGCGCGCCATCAACAAGATCAAGGAGCTGCTCGTCAAGCGCGCGGTATGATGAATCCCATCGAGGGAAATCGCCTGAAATGGAAGTGCCGCCGGGGGCTGCTCGAGCTCGATCTGGTTCTTGAGAGGTACATGAAAACAAATCCACACGATGCCAGGCTTTCCGAGCTGCTCGACCTGCCTGACAGCGATCTGTGGGATATCGTCTGCGGCCGCAGCGACCAGTACGCTTCTCACCTGCGCGAGACCGTGGCGCGGCTGCGCGCCGCCTAGAGGTTAACGACCATGGAAAAGATGACGACCGTCAAGCTGCCCGATGGCCGCGCCCTGGAATTCCCGGTGCTCACCGGCACCCTGGGGCCCGAGGTGATCGACATCCGCACGCTGTACGCGAAATCCGGAATGTTCACCTACGACCCGGGCTACCTGTCGACGGCGAGCTGCAGCTCGGCGATCACCTTCATCGACGGCGATGCCGGCGTGCTGCTTTACCGCGGCTACCCGATCGAGCAGCTCGCGCAGCGCTGCGACTTCCTCGAGGTGTGCTACCTGCTGCTGAACGGCGAGCTGCCCAACCGCAAGCAGAAAAGCGAATTCGTCGGCATCGTCACGCATCACACCATGGTGCACGAACAGCTCGCGCGCCTCTACCAGGGGTTCCGGCGCGACGCCCACCCGATGGCAGTGATGGTCGGGGTCGTGGGGGCTCTGTCGGCGTTCTACCACGACGCGCTCAATATCAATGATCCGCACCACCGCACCATCTCGGCGTTCCGCCTGATCGCGAAGATGCCGACCATTGTGGCCATGTCGTACAAGTACTCGGTGGGACAGCCGTTCATCTACCCGCGCAACGACCTGTCGTACACGGCCAATTTCATGCGCATGATGTTCGCCGTGCCGGCCGAGGAGTACAGGGTCAACGACGTGCTGGTGCGCGCGATGGACCGCATCTTCCTGCTGCATGCGGACCACGAGCAGAACGCCTCGACCTCGACCGTACGGCTTTGCGGTTCCTCGGGCGCGAACCCGTACGCTTGCATCGCAGCCGGCATCGCCTCGCTTTGGGGGCCGGCGCACGGCGGCGCGAACGAGGCCGCTCTCGAGATGCTGGAGGAGATCGGCGACATCTCGAAGGTCGGCGAGTTCATCAAGAAAGCGAAGGACAAGAATTCCGGCGTGCGCCTGATGGGCTTCGGCCACCGCGTGTACAAGAACTACGACCCGCGCGCGAAATTGATGCGCGAGACCTGCCACGAGGTGCTGAACGAGCTCGGGCTGCACGGCGATCGCCTGTTCAAGCTGGCGATCGCGCTCGAGAAGATCGCGCTCGAGGACGACTATTTCGTCAGCCGCAAGCTCTACCCGAACGTCGACTTCTACTCGGGCATCGTGCAGCGCGCGCTCGGCATTCCGGTCGCCATGTTCACCTGCATCTTCTCGCTCGCGCGCACCGTGGGCTGGATCGCGCAGTGGCAGGAAATGATCTCGGATCCCGAGTACAAGATCGGGCGCCCGCGCCAGCTCTACCAGGGCCCGGCGAAGCGCGACGTCAAGCCCATCGACAAGAGATAAAGCCATGGCAACCGTGATGCGTCAGTTCCTCGACAATTCGTACCTGTACGGCGCCAACGCGACCTTTATCGAGGACCTGTACGAGAAGTACCTGGTGAACCCGCAGTCCGTCGCCGAGGAATGGCGCGAGTACTTCGACCGCAT
>Ga0209154_1001657_pt1 | contig 12931 bp, 11 predicted proteins | sample GraSoiAngelo_121_FD_185878 | JGI IMG/M metagenome (GOLD analysis project Ga0209154, IMG submission 185878) | Grasslands soil microbial communities from the Angelo Coastal Reserve, California, USA - 14_0919_12_20cm (SPAdes) (version 2) | ecosystem: Environmental > Terrestrial > Soil > Grasslands ... | reverse complement strand
CTTCGAGCGCTTGCAGCGCGCCTTTGATCCGACCCGCAAAGCCAAGGTAGTATCCATTCGAAGCCGGGCGGCTTAGAGAAACCTGTCGCCGCCGTTTTGCGAAGGAGAACCCAACCCGGCCATGACGTTTGGGCCCATTTCAACAGCCTGTTAGGTGTTGAACAGGCCCTCGACCGTCACCGGGACGCGGCCGTACTCGAGGGTGCGCCGGATGCGGTAAGGCTCGCCGTTCGGGGCCTTGAGCCCGCGCGAGAGGTCGAGGAGCTTCTGCGGTTTGAGCGGGTTGCCGGCCGCGTCGCGGATCACCATCACGCGCGGCTGTAGCCGCTTTTCCACGTTCTGCGCGATGACGATGCCGATCTCGCCGCTATTGAGCTCTACGGTGCTGCCGAGCGGGAAAATGCCGATGCAGCGGATGAATTGCTCGATCAGCACCGGATCGAAGAGGCTGCCGCGCCCCTTGTAGAGCATGCTAAGCGCGGCCGAGGGCGCCACCGGCTCGGCGTAGGGCCGGCGCGCGGTGAGCGCATCGAAGGTGTCGACCATGCCGGCGATCGAGCCGAGCAGCCCGATCTCCCTGCCCTTCAGGCCTTTCGGATAGCCGCTGCCGTCCTGGCGCTCGTGGTGGAGTAGGGCGAGCTCGGGCAGGCCCGGCGGCAGGCCCGGGGTCTCCCGCAGAATCTCGACGGAGTACTGCACGTGCTGCTTCGCGTGCGCGAATTCGGCTTCGGTGAGGCGGTTGCGCTTGTTGAGGAGCTCGCTCGGCAGCCGCGTCTTGCCCACGTCCTGCAGCAGGCCCAGGTAGCCGAGCAGGCTGATGTCCTCGGCCGGCAGCTGCAGAAAGCGCCCAAAGGCGGTCATGTACACCGCGACATCGACCGCGTGCGAAGTCGTGTAGTCGCCTTTTTCCTTCAATTGCGAGAAAAGGAGCAGCGCGTCCGGGTTGCGCAGCACGCTCTCGGTCATGCCGCGGACCGCCTGCTCGACGCGCGGGGTGTCCAGGGTCCGGCCGGCGCGCACCGCTTCTACCGCCTCGCTCGCGAGGTGGGTGGTGCCTTGATAGGCGAGCTCCGCGTGCTTGACTTCGCGCTCCACCGGCGCGAGCTCGGCGTAGCGCACCTTGCCGATGCGCGACAGATCGAGCTGGCTTGCCCCGGCGCTCGCCGCCGGCCGCGGCGCCGGCGCGAACGGCTTGAGCGCGATCGGCTCGGCGAGCTTCGGCGGATCGGGGTCTACGAACACCGTCTTGCAGTACTTCTTCAGCGTCTGGAGCTGCTCGTCGCTCTCCAGGTAGAACCCCTGGAACATGAACGGCGTCTCGGTCCAGGGCCGGTCGAGCTCGACCACGTACATGCCCATTTTCAGCTCCGCAACCGGAACGCTTTTCTTCATCTGTGTAAGATTACCGCATGCCGCGGGACGTCCGGAAAGACCTGCCCGAGCCGCTTGGGGATTCGAGCGCGCCCGAAGTGGCGAAGGAGCGCTGCGAGTACATTTATCGCAGGATCCAGCCGGCGGTTGGCGCGACCGCCGTGCTGAGCCTGCTCCTGAGCGCCTTCCTGTGGGAATCGCGCCCGACCGAGCTGATCGTGTTCTGGCAGAGCGCGATCCTGGTCATCGCGGCGGCATTCTGGGCGCTCGCGCTCGCTTATCGGCGCAGCGGCGGCGCGCGCGAGCATCCGCAGCCCTGGATCCGGCGTTCGGCGTTCGGCGCCGCGGCGCTCGGGGCGGCGTGGGGGTTCGCGACGGCAGTGTTCTTCCCGGGCGGCGATTATCAGCAGGTATTCATCGCCTTTGTCGTGGCGCTGGTGACCGCGGGCGGGCTGACGATGTTCTCCACCGTATGGTGGATCTACGCCGTCTACGCGGCAGGCGTGATGATCCCCTTCAACGGAGTGCTGTTCGCGTATGGCACGGATTTTTTTCATCTGCTTGGTGCCGCGGTGCCGCTCCTGTACATCGCGAACGTCGCTACTGCCTATCAGCTCGGCAAGGCGTTCACGAGCGCCTATGGGCTGCGCAGCGCCTACCAGAAGCTCTCGGCCGACAACGCCGACACCCAGGTGCAGCTCGCCGAGCAGCTCGACAGCCTGCTCCAGGCGCATCGCGAGGTGCAGGCATTCGGCCGCAAGCTTGCTCTTTTTTCCGAACGGGCGCCGATCGCGGTGTTCGAGGTCGACCCGCACGCCACGATCCTCGACATGAATCCGGCGGCCGAGAACCTGTTCGGCTACGCGGCGCCTGAGACCGTAGGGCGCAACATCAGCATGCTGCTCAATCCCGAGGATCGCGAAGCCACGGACAAATGGTGGGCCGAGCTGGTCGCGCAGGGCCGGCCGGCCACCGTGGTCGCCGAGCGCTGCCTGCGGCGCGACGGCCTGGAGCTCGTCTGCGAGTGGACGATGACGCCGCTCGTCGACGACGACAAGCAGATCGTCTCGGTGATCCTCCAGGGCCGCGACATCACGCAGCAGCGCGCGGCCGAGCGCATGCGAAGCGAGTTCACCTCCACCTTGAGTCACGAGCTGCGCACGCCGCTCACTTCGATCATCGGCTCGCTGCAGCTGCTGCGCGCCGGGGCGCTCGGCGAGGTCCCCAAGGAGCAGGACGAGATGGTCGAGATCGCCGAGAAGAACAGCCAGCGCCTGCTCGACCTGATCAACGAAGTGCTCGACATCGAGAAGATCGAGTCGGGGCAGCTGACGCTCGTGCCCGAGCCCATGGCGCTCGATGCGCTGCTCGGCGAGTCGCTGCGACTCAACCAGGGTTACGCCGACCGCTTTCGCGCGAACCTCGCGCTGCACGGGGAAGTCCCCCAGGTGGTGGTGCGGGCGGACCGAAAGCGCTTGATGCAGGTGATGACCAACCTGCTTTCGAACGCCGCCAAGTTCTCGCCGCCCAACAGCGCCGTCGACGTGACCGTCGCGCACAAGGACGCGGCGGTGCGCGTGGAGGTGAGCGACCGGGGGCCGGGCATACCCGAGGCCTTTCGCGGCCGCATCTTCGGCCGCTTCGCGCAGGCCGATTCGGCCGATTCGCGCGTGAAGGGCGGCACCGGCCTGGGGCTTGCGATCTGCAAGCGGCTGGTGGAGATGATGCAGGGGCGCATCGGCTTCGAGGACCGGGAAGGCGGCGGCACCACGTTTTTTTTCGAGCTGCCCGTCATGCCGCCTGAGGAGAGCGCTGCCGAAGCTGCCCCGCGAGTGCTTCTCACCGAGCACGACACCGTGGCCGCCGAGTACCTCTCGATGGTCCTCGAGAAAGGCGGCTATCGCGTCGACGCCGCGCCTGACGCGAGCGCCTCGCGCGCGCTGCTCAGCCGATGGAAATACGCCGTGTGGCTGCTTGCCCGCAGGCTGCGCGACGCCGAGGACCCGCTCGCCCTGATCGCCGAAGTGAGGCCGGGCCTGGGCGATACGCCGATCATCATGCTCGCGGGCACGCGCAGCGAAGAGGCCTACGTGAGCGAGCCGCAGCGCGTGGGGGTCGTCGACTGGCTGCTGAAGAACGATTCGCGTGCGCGCATCCTCGATGCGGTGGCGCACGCCCTCGGACGCGCCTAGGTGCTCGCCTCGCTCATTGCGGTAGGCGCCGTCGTCGTCGGGTTTCCGCTGCTCATGTACTTGATGCAGGACCAGCTCATCTTTTTTCGCCAGCCGGTGCAAGAAGCGCAGCGTGACTCGATCGCACGACGCTTCCCGGCTGCTGAAAGCGTCTTTATTCACACCGACGTGCGCTTGCACGCCTGGCACATCCGGGGATCGCCGCTCGTGCTTTACTTCGGCGGCAACGCCGAGGAAGTCTCCTGGATGCTCGAGCAGGCGCCGCGACGCGCGCGGGGCGTTGGCTGGCTGCTCACCGACTACCGCGGCTACGGCTCGAGCGAAGGCACGCCTTCGGAGTCGGCGCTCAGCTCCGACGGGCTCGCCTGGTATGACTACGCCGCGAGGGAGCTCAAAGCGAACAAGGTGTTTCTTTTCGGCCGCAGCCTGGGCAGCGGTGTTGCGGTGCAGCTCGCCGCAGAGCGTCCGGTGGCCGGGGTGATCCTGGTCGCGCCGTTCGACAGCCTCGTCGAGGTGGGCAAGCGCCATTACCCTTATCTCCCGGTAGATTGGATGCTCAAGCATCGCTTCGACTCGATGGGCCGGGCGCCGAAGATCGCCGTGCCGCTGCTCTGCCTTGTCGCGGCGCAAGACCGGATCATTCCCCCCGAGCACTCACGCCGGCTGTATGCGGCCTGGGGGGGAGCAAAGCAGTGGGTCGAGCTGCAGGGCGCCGCTCACAATAGTACGGACAGCGCGCCCGCATTCTGGGAAAGCATATGGAACTTCTTAATGCGCTGATCCTCGGGGTCGTCGAAGGGCTGACCGAGTTCCTGCCCATCTCGAGCACCGGGCACCTGATCCTGGCAAGCGAGCTCCTCGGCGCGAACGACGAGCGCGGCAAGGTGTTCGACATCGCGATCCAGACCGGCGCCATCCTCGCGGTCGTCTGGGAATACCGCGCGCGGCTCTTGCGGGTCGACCCGAAGCTATGGCTGAACCTCATCGTGGCCTTTATCCCGGCTGCGGTGCTCGGGCTTGCCTTCGGCGCCACCATCAAGGCGCACCTTTTCAGCGCGGTACCGGTGGCCTCGGCGTTCATCGTCGGCGGCATCATCATTCTTCTGGTGGATAGAAAGGAACGCCCCTTCCGGGTCGACACGACTCAGGCGATGACCTGGCTCGATGCGCTCAAGGTCGGCATCGCTCAATGTTTTGCCCTGATCCCCGGCACCTCGCGCTCGGGGGCGACGATCATCGGCGGCATGTTGTTCGGGCTGTCGCGCCGCGCGGCGACCGAGTTCTCCTTCTTTCTCGCCGTGCCGACCCTGCTCGCGGCGGGCGCCTACGACCTGTGGAAGAACCGCGCGCTGTTTGCGCCGCGCGATCTGCCGATGTTCGCGCTCGGCCTCGTCGCCGCCTTCGTCTGCGCCTTCATCGTCATCCGCTGGCTCGTGCGCTACGTCGCGACCCACGACTTCAGGCCGTTCGCGTGGTACCGGATCGCCTTCGGCGCGGCGGTGCTCGTAACGGCTTACTTTGGATGGGTCGACTGGAGGGCGTAAAAAAGATCTCGGCTAGCCCTGCACCCAGGGCAGACCCGCTTTGCGCCAGCCCCCGACGCTGTTGCGATGCTGCTCGGCGTCCTTGTCGCCCTCGAAGCCCTCGAGCACGTTGTAGGTCTCGCGCCATCCGGCCTGCATCGCGGCTTCGGCGGCGCCGTGCGAGCGCGCGCCCGAGCGGCAGATGAACATCACCGGTTCGTCCTTTTTCGTCACTGCTGCCAGCTCGCCGATGAACTCGGGGTTCGGCCGGTTGCCGGGATAGGTCTGCCACTCGAGGGCGATGCTCCCGGGGATGCGGCCGACATAGAGCAGCTCGGGCTTGGTGCGCACGTCGACCAGCTTGGCGCCCGCCTTCATGAGCGCATGAGCCTCAGACGGAAGCAGAGCGCCGGCGTACGCGAGCCCCATTTTCCGGGCGCGCTCGGCGGCCTTTTTCTTGATGTCGTCCATGTGCTGCCGCATTATAGTGCGCGAGACCCCGAAATGCCCCTAGACGGTGCGCCGCGGGCGGGTAAAATGCCCCGGCTCTGAGCAGTGGCGTTTGGCATGGAAACTGCTCGCCGCCGACTTACCCACTACACCTACTCGCGATCCCACTCAGCCAGGAGAACCGCAGATGGCGATGACGCCCGATGACGTATTGAAGCTGATCAAAGACAAAGAGGTGAAGTTCGTCGACCTGCGTTTCACCGATACGCGCGGCAAGGAGCAGCACGTCACCGTCCCGGTCAAGCACTTCACCAAGGACAAGTTCGAGCTCGGCCACGCCTTCGACGGCTCGTCGATCGCCGGCTGGAAGGGCATCCAGTCCTCCGACATGCTGCTGATGCCCGACGCGGCCAGCGCGCGCATGGACCCGTTCACCGATGAGCCGGTGCTCAACATCACCTGCGACGTGTACGAGCCCATGGACGGCAAGCCCTACGACCGCGACCCGCGCTCGATCGCCAAGCGCGCCGAGGCGCACCTGAAATCGACCGGCCTGGGCGATGTCGCCTACTTCGGTCCCGAGCCCGAGTTCTTCATCTTCGACGGCGTCACCTGGAACGTCGACATGTCGGGCTGCTTCGTGAAGATCAAGTCCGAAGAGGCGCCATGGTCGAGCGGGATCGATTACGAGTCGGGCAACATGGGCCACCGCGCGCCGGTGAAGGGCGGCTACTTCCCGGTGCCGCCGACCGACACGCTGAACGACATCCGCAACGCGATGGCGCTCGCGATGGAACAGCAGGGCGTCGACGTCGAAGTGCATCACCACGAGGTCGGCGCGATGGGCCAGAACGAGATCGGCACGCGTTTTGCGCCGCTCGTGCAGCGCGCCGACTGGATGCAGATCTACAAGTACACCGTGTGGAACGTGGCGCAGTCCTACGGCAAGACGGCGACCTTCATGCCCAAACCGGTGGTGGGCGACAACGGCTCGGGGATGCACGTGCACCAGTCGGTGTGGAAGGGCGGCAAGAACCTCTTTGCCGGCAACGGCTACTCGGGCCTGTCGGACTTCGCCGTGCACTACATCGGCGGCATCATCAAGCACGCCAATGCGCTCAACGCCATCACCAACCCGGGCACGAACTCCTACAAGCGGCTGGTGCCGGGCTTCGAGGCGCCGATCAACCTCGCCTACTCGGCGCGTAACCGCTCCGCGGCATGCCGCATCCCTTACGTGTCGAGCCCGAACGGCCGGCGCGTCGAAGTGCGCTTCCCCGACCCGACGACGAATGCCTACCTCGCGTTCGCCGCGATGCTGCTTGCGGGCCTGGACGGCGTGCAGAACAAGATCCACCCGGGCGACCCGATCGACAAGAACATGTACGACCTGCCTCCCGAGGAGGCCGCCAAGGTGCCGCACGTCTGCGCTTCTCTCGAGCAGGCGCTCGAGTGCCTGCGCGACGACCACGCGTTCCTGACCAAGGGCGGGGTGTTCTCGGAGGACTTCCTGGAGTCCTACATCAGCCTTAAGGAAGAGGAGCTGACCCGCTTTCGCATGACCACGCACCCGGTCGAATTCGACATGTATTACTCTTCTTAACCTTTTTCGGTGCAGAAAAGGGGCGGTCTCACCGCCCCTTTTCTTTTTGTTTGATAGACTTAGCTCATGCACCGAGTGTGGGCGCTGGGGTGGATGGTCATCGGCGTGCTGGCCGGGCCCGCCCACGCCCAGGTGACGGAAATCTACAAGTGCCTCGATCCGGCCGGCCGGCCGCTGTACACGAGCGACAAGCGCGACACCGCAGGCAAGAAGTGCGACCTCGTCTCGCGCGAGATCAATGTCGTCCCGGCGCAGCAGATCCCGCTGGGGAGGCCGTCGGCTTCCGCTTCCAGGTCGGCGAGCTTCCCGAGGGAGTCGGCCTCGGACCGCGCGAGCGCGAAGGAGCGCCAGCGCGACATCCTGGAAAAGGAGCTTGCCACCGAGCAGCAGCTTCTTGCGAAGGCGCAGCAGGACCTGACCGAGCAGGAATCGGAGCGCTCGGGCGAGGAGCGCAACTACGCGCGCGTGCTCGAGCGCCTGCAGCCGTACAAAGACAGCCTCGAAGTCCACCAGAAAAACGTCGAAGCGCTGCGCCGAGAGCTGAGCAACCTCAACCGCTAAGTGGGCTCGTTCCCCGGCCTGGATCTGCTCGCCACGGCGGTGGTGGCGCTCGACAGCGGCTTTGTCGTGCGCTACGCCAATCCAGCGGCTGAAAATCTGCTCGCCACGGGCGCGCGCAGCCTCATCGGCCAGCCTTTTCTCAGCCTTTTCGCTGAGCGCGCGGAGCTCGAGCGCACGCTCGACCAAGCGCGCGTCACGCATTGGGATTACTCGGCGCAGGACGCGACCTACGCGCGGACCGGATTGCCCCTCTCCTGCATCGTCACCCGCATAGAAGCGCACGGCTTGACGCTCCTCGCCGAGCTGCGGCCGCTCGAGCAGCAGCTGCGCCAGGCGCGCGAAGAGCGCCTGGTGTTCGAGCAGCAGGCCAACCGCGAGCTGATCCGCAATCTCGCGCACGAGATCAAGAATCCGCTCGGCGGGCTGCGCGGCTCGGCGCAGCTGCTCGAGCGCGAGCTCGAGCGGCCCGACCTGCGCGAATACACGCAGGTGATCATCAAGGAGGCCGACCGGCTGCAGGCGCTGATGGACCGCATGCTCACGCCGCACCGCGCGCCGCGCATCGAGCCCCTTGGCATCCACGAGGTGCTCGAGCGCGTGCGCAGCCTGGTGGCGGCCGAGTTCGCCGGCATCGACATCGAGCGCGATTACGATCCCAGCCTGCCTGAGCTCCTCGGCGATCGCGAGCAGCTGATCCAGGCTCTGCTCAACATCGCGCGCAATGCGGCCCAGGCGGGGGCGAGGAGGATCGTCTTTCGCACGCGCGCCGTGCGCCAGATCACGATCCTGCGCAAGCGCTTCAAGCTGGCACTAGAATTGCAGGTAGTCGACGACGGCCCCGGCGTGCCGCAAGAGATCCAGGACCGGATCTTCAGTCCGCTGGTGTCCGGGAGGCTAGGCGGTAGCGGCTTGGGACTCTCGCTCGCGCAGACGTTCATCCAGTATCACCAGGGCGTGATCGAGTTCGAGTCGCATCCGGGCCGCACAACATTCAGGATCCTGCTGCCGCTCACATGAAACCGGTCTGGATCGTCGACGACGATCGTTCCATCCGCTGGGTGATCGAAAAGGCGCTCAGCCGCGAAGGCATCGCCTTCAACTCGTTTTCCTCCGCGCAGGAGGCGCTCGATGCGCTCTCGGGCGGTGCGCCTGAGGTCCTCGTCTCCGATATCCGCATGCCCGGGCGCTCGGGGCTGGAGCTGCTGCAGGCCGTCAAGCAGCGCCATCCCGCGGTGCCGGTCATCGTGATGACCGCCTATTCGGATCTCGATTCCGCGGTGGCCGCCTTCCAGGGCGGCGCCTACGAATATCTGCCCAAGCCCTTCGACGTCGACCAGGCGGTCGAGCTCATTCGCCGCGCGCTCGACGAAAGCAGAAGGGAATCCCAGGCGATAGAACCCATGGGCGAGGCCCCCGAAATCCTGGGACATGCCCCTGCCATGCAGGAGGTGTTCCGCGCCATCGGGCGGCTGTCGCAATCGAGCGCCACAGTGCTGATCACCGGCGAATCAGGAACCGGAAAGGAGCTTGTGGCGCGCGCCTTGCACCGGCATAGTGCGCGCGCGTCGCGCCCGTTCGTCGCGATCAACACCGCGGCGAGCCCGAAAGACTTGCTCGAGTCGGAGCTCTTCGGCCACGAGCGCGGCTCGTTCACCGGCGCGCAGCAGCAGCGGCGCGGGCGCTTCGAGCAGGCCGAGGGCGGCACGCTGTTCCTCGACGAGATCGGCGACATGCCGGCGGAGCTGCAGACGCGGCTCCTGCGCGTGCTCTCCGACGGCACGTTCTATCGCGTCGGCGGCCACCAGCAGATGAAGGCGAACGTGCGCGTCATCGCCGCCACGCACCAGAACCTGGAGCAGCGCGTGCGCGAGGGCTCCTTCCGCGAGGACCTGTTTCACCGGCTGAACGTGATTCGCCTGCGGCTGCCGAGCCTGCGCGAGCGCCCGCAGGACATTGCGCTGCTCGCGCGGCATTTCCTCGGGGTGAGCGCGAAAGAGCTCGGCGTCGAGCCCAAGCGCCTCGCCGACGAGGCGCTCGAGCACCTCGCGCGGCTTGAGCTGCCCGGCAACGTTCGCCAGCTGGAAAACCTGTGCCACTGGCTGACGGTGATGGCGCCGGGGCAGGTGGTCGAGCTCGGCGATCTCCCCGCGGAGTTCCGCGATCAGTCCGGCGCCGTCGCCGCGGACTGGCTCTCGGCGCTCGAGCAGGAAGCCGAGCGCCGGCTCGCGCGCGGCCAGACGGGAATTCTTGATGATCTGGGCCGGCAGTTCGAGCGCACGCTCATCTTGAAGGCGCTGCGGCGCACCGGCGGCCGGCGCATCGAAGCGGCGAATCTGCTCGGCATGGGGCGCAACACCATCACGCGCAAGATCCAGGAGCTCGGCATCGAGGACGACCCCGAGCCGGAAAGCTAATGGGACCTGTATAAGTAATGTCCTATTTCATGCGAGCGCGATGGCGTACTTGCCAGCTGGCAAATAGGTTCGCCGCGGTGCGCCAGGAGCCGATCCCAGAGCAGCTCGATCGGTAAGCACACCGAGTGACGCACTCGCCTGAGGAAGGCAAGAATCGATGCGCCGTCGTAATTGGCATCGGGCAGAAACCCGAAGTACGCGCGTACCCGACGGCGCTGTCGCGAGATCACCGAGGAACCGATCACCGAGACCTTGCGCCGCAAACGGCCGTGCTGCGTGAGCACCGGGGTATGGCCGCGGGACGCCCAGCTGCGGCGCGCGAGCGGGGCCATCAGGAATCCCGTTTCGTCGTGAGATCACGCAATAGCCCTACACCCGTGTGATTTATTGGCGTTTTTCAGATGGAATTGATATTTTACGGATGGTCTTTTGGTGATTCTCAGATCATGCGATATTGTAGTTGAAGCTTTTCGGATCAGATTGGGATTTTTCGGATGGAGAAGGTTGGCTACAGCGCGCTGGTCGATCAGTACGGGCTTAGGACCCTGCCGCACTATCGAACTTCGGAGATATCGGGCGCCGCCCGCGGGCACCAGCTCGTCGAGACGGCCGCTCCGCCCGCCCACTATCGCTTCGAGACCCGGTACCGGCCTGAGCCTACCCTGGCAGGGCAGCTCGAGTTCGCCCTCAAATACGAAGGCGTAAACCTCGAGATCCTCGACGCACTCTTCGAAGCAAGCGGATCTGCGGAGATCGAAGCTTGGCTCAAGCGGGCGCCGAGTTCCGCCTACGCGCGAAGAATTGGCTTCCTGTACGAGTGGCTAAGAGGCGAAGAACTGCAGCTCGATGCGCCTCCTAACGACCGGTACATCGAGCTGCTCGATCCCGAGCGCTACGTCGTCGCATCCAACCCCGGGCGGGAGCCGCGTTTCCGCGTTCTGAACAATCTTCCCGGCACGCGGCAATTCTGCCCACTCGTTCGTCGAACGAAGATCATCGCCGACTACGAGGCAAAGAATATTGCCGAGCAGGTGCGCTCGCTAATCGAGTCCAAGTCAAAGCGCCTCATCGAGCGGGCGGTCGCGTATCTGTATGTGAAGGAAACGCAATCGAGCTTCGGCATCGAGCGTGAGAAGCCCTCTCAGGACAAGGCCGAGCGGTTCGTCGATCTCTTATCGCGGGCCTCGTCCATGAAAGAGATCACTTACGACCTTCTCATCGACATCCAGAACCTCGTGATGGACAAGCGCTGGTGGGAAGGCACCTATCGCCGCAAACAGAGCTGGCTCGGCGAAGTGCTCGGCGAGCACCGCCGCAAGGTGGCCTACATCCCGCCTGCGGCGAAGGATGTTGAAGATCTGATGGAAGGCGTGCTCAAGTACATCACCCGCTCGCTCAAAGGAACGTCGAACGTCGTCGCGTGCACCGCCGCAGCGTCGTTCGGATTCGTCTACGTGCATCCGTTCATGGACAGCAACGGCCGCATCCACCGATTCCTCATCCACTACATGCTGGAAAATGGCAGCTTTACGCCAAAGAACACCATCATTCCCGTATCAGCTGGCATGCTCGCGGACCTCGAAGGCTACAACGACGCCCTCGAGCTATTTTCGAACGCTATGATGCGCGAAGTGAAGTACCGCTGGATCGACGACGAGCTGGAGGTCAGCGGCAATATCGCGCGCTACTACCGCTTTTTCGATGCGACCGGGCAGACCGAGTATCTGTATTCCGCGATCGAGCGCGCGGTGCATGGCGACCTTGCACAGGAGATCGAATACCTTATCGCGACCGACAAGGCGAGGCAAGAGATCGGCCGCTTCCTAGATCTTCCGGGGAAAGACCTTGACCTCCTTATCCGGGTTGTCGCCGAGCAGCGTGGAGGTCTTTCCCAAACCAAGCGGGAGAGTCACTTTTCGCAGCTGAGACCCGACGAGATCGAAAAGGTTGAGCAGATCGTAAGAGAGAGCTTCCAGGCGTACGAGGAACTCAAAGGCAGATCGGCTGAGCGCGTGCAAACGTAGCAAGCAGTTGCACCCTTACACGGATCGCTCAAACACTTCTCCTCAGCGCTTGAAACGCGGCAGAGTTGAGTTCGTCCATTTCGGATTTAGCGCGCGTCCAATCCGGATTCTGCGTCCGTCCAATCAGGATTAAACGCACCTGCCCAGTATGGAAAGCGTACGCACGGAACAGATCGACCTCCGGCGTTGTTGGCGTTTTGAGTCTTACTGTGATGCTTGAATATCAGCGGCTTACAGCGCTTGCTATTCGCTACTGCGTCACATCAAGGCACACTTTGGTCACACCAAACTTGTACGAGCCGCAATTCCTGATTTGACGAAGTTCGAGGCGGTGTTTGCTTCCGACTAGGACTCGAACCTGGGACCTGACCGACTAAAGCCAGAATGGCGAGTTCTCAGGATTGTTCGTAAAATACATAGTACATTATAAATTAAGTAATGTTCCATGCATATAGTTGACATACAGCGCAGATGTATTTTATGATATACGCTATAAATTAAGTGTCACATAATTTACAGTGATTGACAACTTAACTCCGACGAAGACATTGGGCCCTAGGACGGCTCGCCTCTTTACCGAACTCCACGAGAGAGGCCAGCGCGTCTTCGACACTCAGACAGCCGCAAAAGCGATGGGTGTCAGCCCGGCTCATGCCGCGGTTCTTTTGCATGAGGCGAAGAAGCGCGGTCTTGTCACGCCGATAAAGCGAGGGCTCTACAACCTAGTTCCCTTCGAGCTCGGCAAAAGCTATTCCCATCTCGAAGATCGCCACACCCTCGTGCATGCGGATAT
>Ga0209154_1001656_pt1 | contig 12933 bp, 10 predicted proteins | sample GraSoiAngelo_121_FD_185878 | JGI IMG/M metagenome (GOLD analysis project Ga0209154, IMG submission 185878) | Grasslands soil microbial communities from the Angelo Coastal Reserve, California, USA - 14_0919_12_20cm (SPAdes) (version 2) | ecosystem: Environmental > Terrestrial > Soil > Grasslands ... | reverse complement strand
CTAAGCACCTGTTCGCATCGTTTAGCGATTGGTCCGACCAGCACGCAATGGTACTTGCTTGAATAGACCACGTTGCGGTTTGATTTGTAGCCTTCCAGGGCCATACTGATTGCTTATACCTAATGAGGCAATCTAAGACAAGGCAAAATCACGCCTTATATCCCCAGCCCTAAAGGGCGGGGCTTTACGGCGCTTCTCGGTAATGCTCCACTCGCTGAGCCGCAGTATGATTGCAGCCTCGCGTACATCTTCGTCTTCGGCTTTCTTCACCACATCGTTGCCTTCCTTGATGATGCCCTCCATTCCCTTGCATTTCTCCCCTTTCAGCTTCTCGCCTAGGTTTTCAAAAATCCGTTCTATGCGCCCGGCCTGCTGCTTCGTTATTTCGAGGCGCTCGTTCAGCGCACTTCGCAGCTGTTCTGAAGAAACTTCGCTGATCAACTTGGGAAACGCCTTGCTGATCTGATGCTCCGCATCATACAGATCCCTGAGTTCTTCCACGTAGAGTTCACGCAGTGATCTCGCTTTCACCTTCGGCCTCCTATAAAGATTTTCCAAAATCAGATGGTGAACCGCGTTAGCTCATTACTCGAAAGATGGCCAAAAAGGCGAGAGGCAGGAGCCAGCTGCTTAATGGGTAGCCGGCGCCTGCCCGGGTGGTGGGTATCTGAGGGCAACTTTCACTTTGCGAAGACAAAGATAGAGGGGTGACCGGCCTTCAACAATCCTGCCGAGTCTGTAGTTAGCGGTAAGAGTTTCTGTACCTGCATCCAATAACATGCTGAAGGGCAGCCTGGAACTCGGTATGAACGACTAAGGTGCTTCGCTCCTGGCTGAGGCACAGACGTCCACTCCTGTTCCCGATTGCTGCACCTAGCCAAGCTGTCATTTTCTGGATTCCGAGCTGGTGAGAAACATTACCTCTTGCGCATCAACTCGCCAATCCAGAAGGGGCTGTAGACGCCCCGCGGAATTCACTGTAGGAAGCTCCACTAACCATTTCGTTGCTTCGTTGCCTCATGCCCGAATCACATTCAGGGGCTGCCTTGCTGACCCGCAAAGCCGGGCTTTCACTGGGGCATCCCGCCTCAAGTGAGTCTTCACAATGGTGTTACAGCAACATATCGGGTGAACTACGGGGTGCACCGGATGGACCGAGAACACCAGTCATCCTACTCTGCGTTCATAAGTTAGCGGGCCGCACTTAGACCCTGGGAACGCACCGACTGGGAACGCACCGAAAGGAGAGGCTAGTGAACCCCGAACTCAACACCACCGCACAATACGAGTCGGATCTTGACCTGGTTCGGAAAGCTCAACGAGGAGATGCTGACGCCTTTGCCGCGCTCTTCTATGCGCATCGCCCGCGAGTCTACTCGCTCTGCCTGCGCATGACCAACAACACCGCTGAGGCCGAAGATCTGGCCCAGGACGCTTTCTTGCAAGTCTTCCGCAAGCTGTCCACGTTTCGCGGCGACTCTGCACTGTCGACCTGGCTTTATCGCGTAGCCGTCAATACCGTCCTCATGCATTTTCGCAAAAAGGGCCTCCGCCAGATCTCGCTCGACGAATCCAGCAACCAGGACACCCGCCTGGTAAAGCGTGAATATGGAACCGCCGACGAGCGTCTCGCCGGCTCCGTCGATCGCATCGCCCTGGCGCGAGCCATGCAGGAACTCCCCGCCGGCTATCGCACCATCTTCTTGCTTCATGAAATCAAGGGCTATGAGCACCAGGAAATCGCCCGCATTCTCCGTTGCTCAGTTGGGAACTCCAAATCCCAGCTCCATAAGGCCAAGCTCAAGATGCGGGAGTTGCTTGGATATCACGACGAAGGGATCGAGAAGACACCGGTGCAAAAAAAGAAGATCAAACAGCGCCACCCGGAAACGGACAACTATGCTGTCCAGGAAGAGGCGCACCTCCCTGCTGCCTGGGATTCCATGGATATGAATGAGGATCTCGCAGATAAGCAGCCGGTTACCTTCCCCCTTGGCGACAGTGCTTCTCAGCTCTGGGCGGAAACCAGTTTGTAGATGCTCGTGAATCGGTTGGGCGAGTCAGAACCTGGGCTCGCCCGACGTCGCGGGCTTGATGGGACGGAAGAATTCTTAATGGCATCACGAACGGCACACCGGCTGGATCCGAAGATCCTCGGTGTTACCTTTGTAGTCTGCGGGACCGAGGTCATTTGTGGAACTGGGCGCGATCATCATCACCGGGAATAATCAGCCGAAAAACTCCGGCCAGATTTCGCGTAGCAACGGTACGCGCAGTACGCGCAACCCTTCAACACTTTCCGCCAGCAGCTACCCGATCGCCTTTTGGGATCTCTTGGGCCACAGCGTCCTCGAGCGCACGATTGAACGTCTTCGTCGTTTCGGCGTCGAGCTCATATCCGTTTTCAACAACCAGGAATCGGTAGCCAGCATTTCGCACGGCGAGCCCTGGGAAAAAGCTGTCATCGAACATGCCCGCAACGGCGTCGAGCGCATTCTACTGATCACCTTGGGTGCCTACAGCGAGTTTCATGTTGACGACCTCATGCGTTTCCACATCGAGAACGCCTGCCGCGTGACCAACGTCTCGGACGGGCAGGAGCCGCTCGGCATCACCCTGGTGGAATCCAAGTGTGTCGCGAATCACAATACTCCGCTCCGAAACCGTCTCACGGCATTAGTCTCGTGCTCCTGCAATTACGAGTACACGGGGTTTCTGAATCGCCTCGCCAGTCCCGCCGATTACCGCCAACTCGTGCAGGACGCTCTTGCCGGGCACTGTGACATTAAGCCTATAGGAAAAGAGATTCAGCCGGGCATATGGATTGCCGAGTGTGTTCGCATCCCACGCTCGGTCCGCGTGCTCGGCCCCTGTTATGTTGGCGCCCATACCAGGATCCGCCCGGGAGCTTTGATCTGCCCCGGTACTGCCCTGGAACGCCAATGCGAGATTGATTGCGGAACCATTGTGGAAAATTCCACGATCCTTCCGAGCACCTATCTCGGACCAGGCCTGCACGTCTCGCATTCCTTGATCAGCGGCAGTCGCCTGATTCACCTTTACCGCAATCTCGATGTGGAGCTGGGGGACACCGGATTGCTGGGCTGGACCCAGAATCCCGCATCCTTGCGGGTGCTTGCCGCTCTTGGTTCCCTGTTTACATTTGCCGGAGCCCCGGGCATGCGGGTGCCAACCCCGTCCAGAGTTCCCGCAGCTTTAGACTACATTCGCGGCAACGGTTACCTTGGCTAGTTGGGCAGGGGCTGCTCGCGCGGGAACGACATCGGCGACAGAGGGAAGGAGAAGTATCATGCAGCAAGTTTCGGTGGCGGTGAAAGAATTTCCAGATTGCCTGAATGTCGCGGCTTGCCGCGCGTTTCTGGGTGACCTCGACCTTTTGTTGTCGCAATCCTACCGTCCCCAGATAATTTTTGACCTATCCGGTGTCCCCCACATGAACGCAACAGGCATCGACCTGCTCCTGCAATGCATTTCGGAAGTCGCGAATCGGGATGGCACTCTGAAATTGGCCGCGCCCGCGCCCCAAACCGCCCTCGTCCTGGAGTTGACTCAGTTGAATGAGATCGTCGAGATTTTCAATTCGGTTGAGGAAGCGATGGCCAGCTTCGGTGTTTACCAAATTCCGCCGCAGCCGGTACGGCCAGAATCGCTGCCCCACGCCGCTTAGAGGCAGTCCCCGCACTGGGAACTCAGCAATTGCGCGCTCCGTCTGTTGAAATGGAGAATTTATCGGTGCATCGTTGGACCCTGCACATTTCGGCGACGTTGTTGGCCGCTCTGTTACTCACGCCCGAGCTGGCACCGGCCGTGCCTAGCCAGCAATCGGATCCAGCCACCACGCCGCCACAATCTGCCGAACCGGCAAATCAAAAGCAAGAAAAGCAAAACGCCCCGCGGTCGGCCAACCCGGCGCCGTTGCCGGACGCGCCCAGTGCTCAGTCAACTGCGGCCGACCAGAACCAAAATAATAATAACGACAACTCACCCCAGCAGGCCCCCGAAGGTACGGCTGCCGCCCAAGTTGCAAAAACTAAGGGTGGGGCCGCTTCCAGGCCCGCAGGTGCCGCAATCGCGCCCGCCAAGCAGCGCCGAACGCGATCGCTGCTCATTAAGATGGGGGTCATCACCGGTGCCGGCGTTGCCCTAGGTTCGGTCTACGCCCTGACCCACGGGAGCCCGGCGCGGCCTCCGGGGGCGCACTGAGTTTCTGTCGTCATCCAATCCAGGCGTAAGAAACCAGGCGTAAGAAATCGGCATGCTATCCAATTCGAAACCGCTCGTCATCAGCTTCTCGGGAATCGACGGCGCTGGCAAAAGCACGCAGATTGACCGCCTGCATGCCCGCCTGTCGCAGGCGGGCGCATCCGTGACCCGGTTGACGTTCTGGGACGATGTCGCCTTCCTGTCCCGGTTCCGTGCTGCTGTGAGCCAAAGATTTCTCGGAGGCGAACAGGGCATCGGTGTTCCGGGAAAGCCGGTTGCGCGCAACGACAAGAATGATCGCCGTTGGTATCTCACCTTGGCGCGCTCGCCGCTCTACTTGTTTGACGTCCTGAGTCTTCGTCGTGTCGTGGCTCGGGCCCACGCCGCCAAGCCCGATGTCATCGTCTTTGACAGATACATCTATGACCAACTGGCCCACGTGCCTGACTGCTGGATCGGACGGTGGTACGTTCGATGGCTCCTTTGGCTTGCACCAAGACCCGACATTGCCTACCTGCTAGATGTCTGCCCGGAAGCCGCGCTCGAGAGAAAGCCGGAGTATCCCTTGAATTTCCTGCACCGCTACCGAAATTCATACTTTGAGCTGCGTTCGATGGCGCCGGAACTGGTCGTGATTTCCTCCCTGGACGTCGATTCTGTCGAGCGCACCATATGGGAAGAATTCCAGGGTCGCTTTTTAGCACAGCGACAAATACTCAGGGGTCGCGCCGTATCCCGTGCGCAGCGCAGCATCGCCTGAGTACCCTGCTCAAACGCAGCGATTACAGAAACTTAGGACGACCCTTCACGAGACAACATCTCGTCCACCCAGCCCATCCAAAAGCAGCAATCCCTAAAAGCGGTGGATCAGTTATGCAGTCAAACGACTCGGTTGGCAAGTTCGCTCTTGCCATTCCTACCCTAAACGAAGGGGGAAATATTGAACCGCTCATCGACCGGATCCGGACCGCTCTCGATCCACTCCCCATTGCATATGAACTGATCGTAGTCGATGACGGCAGCACCGACGGTACACGTGAGATCGTCTCAGCCTGCGCCGACAGCGACCCTCGCATCAAGCTCCTGGTACGCAAGAACCAGAAGGGACTGGCTGGCGCAGTGATTCACGGCTGGCGTCACACGGATGCCGATTTCCTGGGAGTGATGGATGCCGACCTGCAACATCCTCCCGAAGTTCTCCCTGCTTTGCTGCGGGCAATTCAGCAAGGCAACGACATCGCCATCGGCAGCCGTTACACAAAGGCAACCCGCGTTGATGGGTGGGGTCCACTTCGCCAGTGGGTTTCTCGCCTGAGCACCTGGGCTACTCTTCCCTTCCAGAAAAACGGGGTGCGCGTCAAAGACCCCATGTCCGGATTCTTCATTGTGCGCCGCGAGTGCGTCGATGGAATCGAGTTTCAGACTCAGGGCTTCAAGATTCTTCTCGAAGTCCTGGTCCGCGGCAAAATTCACTCGGCGGCGGAAGTTCCCTTCCTATTCGGCTTGAGGCACGCCGGCAAAAGCAAAGCAGACGTTAAAGTTGCGTTCCACTACTTTTCATTGCTGGGGAAGCTCTCGCGCGACCTCATTTTCAAGCCGGGTCACCAATGAAGATTTGTCTGGTCACTGCATTCCCGCCGAGCCGACAAGGCCTCAACGAGTACGGCTACCATATTGCCCGGGAACTCAACCAGCATCCCGGGCTCACCCTGACCATTTTGGGCGATGATCTGCCCCACTCCGAACCGGAGTTACCCGACTTCCAAGTCATCCGCTGCTGGGGTTTCAATAAGTTGAGCAATCCGGTGCGGCTGTCGCATGCGATCACTCAGTCGAAACCCGACGTTGTGTGGTTCAACATCGGCCTTGCCAGTTTTGGAGGAAGACCGTTGCCGGCATTTGTCGGCCTCGCGATTCCCGCTCTAACTCGCATGCGCGGGGTCTACACCCACGTCACCTTGCACCAGCTCGTCGAGACGGTGGACCTGAAAGATGCTGGCGTCAAATCACAGAAGCTTTACCGTCGTGCCGGTTCGATCGCCACGCACATGCTCCTGAGTGCAAATTCTCTTTCGGTGCTGTTGCCTGCCTACCGGAAAATCCTGCAGGAACGTTACCGCCGCGGGTCAGTGTACGTCCGCGCTCACGGCATTCTTTCCGGGCGCCCCGAGTATCCGGATCTCTCCAAGCGAGGTAATCCGCAGCATCGCATTCTGGCGTTCGGCAAATGGGGTACGTACAAGCGACTCGAGACGCTGATCGGCGCATTCCATCTGGTCGCGGCTCACAGTCCCCAGGCCAGGCTCACGATTGCCGGCGGCGATCACCCAAAAACTCCCGGATACGTTGCTTCAGTTGCGCAGCGCTTCCGCAATGACCCCCGCATCAAGTTCACTGGCTACGTCCCGGAAGATGGGATCGCGCCGCTCTTCCAGAGCGCCAGCGTTGCTGTCATGCCCTATTCGTCGTCCGCAGGCTCGAGTGGGGTGGCTCACCTGGCTTGCGAGTTCGGCGTGCCGATTGTTGCCTCCGACATCTCCGACTTCCGCGAACTGGCTGACGAAGAAGGTATTGCCATCGACTTCTACAAAACGGGCGACATGCAGAGCCTGGCCTGCCGCCTCCTCGAACTGCTCGAGTCGCCGGGAGTGCTGGAGGCGATGGCCATGAAGAATTTTTCGGCAGCGCTGCGCATGAGCATGCCGGAAATTATTCGCCAGTACATCCGCTCCTTTGATCTGCAACAGCGGATCAAGGTACTGCGCGCGGCGTCGCGCTTTCGCCGCATGCCGCGCTGGATGCCGCTGCGGCCTGCCCTGCGCCGGCGAGTCGGCCGCCAGCTGGCGAGCTGGCACGACACCGAGTTTTCCGAATACCGTGACACCAAGCAGGCCGAGGCCGATCTGGCTGCTGAACAACCACCGGAGCGCAAACTGGGGACTTAGTTTCGAGTTTTTGGCGTGCTGACAGAGTGCTCCAAACCGCCCGGTGTGGATCGCAACGAGATCAGCTATGCCGAAATTGGCGAGACGCCCGGAGTCCCGGGGGGAACAGTCATGTCGCGCCGCTTGCGCGCCGGAAAGGCGCCATGCGCGATCTGTTGGCAACCAAATTACCGAGGGCTTCGCGCGATGAGGTGTGACCTGTGGAAGGACAACGGTGGGTAGGGATTCTCCCTGCCCGGAACATGGGCCCGCAGGACGCAAAGAGCATTTGCGCAATTGTCCATCCGGCGCGGCAGACCGACTCGGTCGCTTGCAAATGAAACGCCTGACGCGGGCTGCCGCCGTGCGATACGCGCCATCGCTGGCGTTCCGTTTGCGAATTTCCAAAAATATCCGGAGAAAAATCAAACAATCTGGGCCCGGGGATACCCAGATTGGTGACTGCGGCCGTTGCGCTTGTGCTAGTTGTTGCCTCGATTGCCGCCTGGATGCGGCAGTCGGCTTGCGGGCAGACCCTGGCGGGGCTACTTGATCTGCCCGTCGTCGTGGAGGTGATTTCCAGTAATCGACATACTGTGAAACCATGGTTCCAGGGGAAGCTGCCATCCACCTTCAGTCTTCCCGAACTCGAGAACTCCCGTTCACTCTGGTCGATGGCCGAGCCATGTATTTTCGAGCGCAGTCGGGGCGTCCAGTTGCTGTTCGGCCTTCACAATCATCAGCTATCGGTCTTTAGTCTCCCAGCAACACCCGGGAAGGATCCCACTGCAGACCGGCGTCGCCACGGTGCGGCAGATGGCTTTTAATTTGGAGACAGGGGAAGAAGCTGGATTCCAATACGTCATCATCGGCGATGTCCAGTGCGGCCGACGTTCACCCGTTCGGCGAATGATTCAGGATTGCCCCACATTTGTGATGTGTGAGTTTCTCGTTTCGAGTTTCTAAATAGTTTACGGTTTTCATCAAGGGGAACGGTAGGCCACCCTCATTTTGAGCCTTCCAATTCCTTGCTTCGTTTATGATGGAAACATTCCATCGCCACCTCCGCCGGCGAACACTGTGCTTTCCTTTGTACAGGTCGTGAGTCTATAGCTGTTATGACCTTTCCTGGAGACCACCTCATGCTGAACCGTTTCTGCCAATACTCTTCCCTTTTATTTCTCATCGCTTCGCTGGCCTGCGCTGCCTCGGCCCAAAAAGCCAAGCCTGCGAACGTGTCAAAGGTCCCCCTTCCCCAGATCAAATACGAAAAAATCAAACTCAAGAATGGTCTCGACGTGATTCTTTACGAAGATCACCGTCTACCCCTGGTGGCGGTCAATCTCTGGTATCACGTCGGCCCTGCCAATGAGCGCCCCGGCCTCACCGGTTTTGCGCACCTGTTCGAGCACATGATGTTCCAGGGCTCGCAGCACGTCGGACCCAAGGCGCATTTCCGCTACCTGGAAGGTGCCGGTGCGAGCGACATCAATGGCACCACGGAACCGGACCGCACCAATTACTTTGAGACTCTGCCCTCCAATCAACTGGAACTGGCACTGTGGCTGGAGAGCGACCGTATGGGCTACCTGCTGGAAACGCTGGACCGCGAGAAGCTTGCCAACCAGCGCGATGTCGTGCGCAATGAGCGTCGCCAAGGAGTTGAGAACGAACCCTACGGTTTGGTCGAAGAGCAGCTCTATCACCAGCTCTTCCCGAAAAACCATCCTTATTATGCGGACGTGATCGGCTCCCACGAGGACATCGAGGCCGCGCGCCTCAACGACGTGCGCCAGTTTTTCCGGCAGTACTACACGCCCAACAATGCCAGCCTGGCGATCACGGGCGACATCGATCCGGCCAAAACCAAAGCTCTAGTGGAGAAATATTTCGGCACCATTCCGGCCGGACCCCCGGTTCCCAAGATCACCGCGGTCACGCCGCCCATCACTTCCGAGCGCCGGTCCGTAGTTAGCGATCAGGTCGAGCTGCCGCGCGTCTACATGGGATGGATCACTCCGCCGATCTATAAGCCGGGCGATGCCGAGGCCGATCTCCTCGCGCAATTACTGGGCGGCGGCAAATCCAGCCGCCTGTATAAGACGCTGGTTTACGAAAAACAGATTGCCCAGGACGTCCAGGTCGACAACCAGAGCCAGCTGCTGGGCTCGATTTTCGAAATCCAGGCAACGGCCAAGCCCGGCGTTAAACCGGAAGATCTCGAAAGAGCCATCCACGACGAACTGGCCAAGCTCCGTAGCGAAGGCCCTACGCAGGCGGAGTTGGAGCGGGCGCGCAACGTGATCGAGACCCGCGTCATACAAGCCCTGGAGCGGCTCGGCGGATTCGGTGGCGTCGCCGATCGCTTGAACCGCTACAACCACTACTTGAACGACCCCGGCTACCTTGCTAAAGATATCGCACGCTACAACAACGCAACTGTCGCTGATTTGAAGCGCGTAGCCAATGCTGCGCTGCTGCCCAACGCTAGAGTCGTGGTCTACGGCGTGCCCGGCAAAAAAGTGATTGACGATCCGCCGCGCACAAAGGAAGAACAGGAAAAAGAAGCCAAACAGACCAGCACAGTTGCCAGCACGATGCCGGACGAGCCTTGGCGCAGGACCGCGCCCCAGCCCGGACCGTTGTCACAGATGAGTCTGCCCGTCCCGTCGACCATAAAACTCTCCAACGGCCTGACCGTGTTGTTGGTCGAAGAGCATAAATTACCGGTGGTATCGGCCCATCTGGTGGTGCTGACTGGAAGTGATGCCAATCCGGTGAAGAAGCCGGGCCTGGCCTCCTTCACTGCGGCGATGCTGACCGAAGGCACGAACCGGCGCAGCGCGCTCGAGATTGCCGACGACGCGGCGCAAATCGGCGCCTCCATCGGCAGCATTTCCACTACGGATTTCTCGTCCGCGAGCATCCGCTTGCTCAAGCAGAACGTCGAACCCGGTCTAGATCTACTGTCCGACATCGGCTTGAATCCGAAGTTCGATCCTGCCGAGATCGAGCGTATCCGCAAGCAGCGTCAGACTGACATATTGCAGATCAAGGATCAGCCTGTCCGCCTGGCATTCGGCGCGCTTCTAAAACAGGTCTACGGTCCAGACCATCCCTACGGATACCGCGAAATCGGCACCGCCGAATCGAATGCTGCCATCACAGGGGAAGACATGCTGAATTTCTGGAAGCGAGGCTACGTTCCCGGCAACTCAGCGCTGGTGCTGGCCGGCGACCTCACAGGTGAGGAGGCACGCAGCCTGGCCGAAAAATATTTTGGGAGCTGGAAGGGCGGCGCCAGCAGGCACGCGCCTCCTCCAGTCGAAACCAAAACCAGTAAGATGATCTACATTGTCGACAAACCGGCAGCGCCTCAGAGCTACGTTGTCGCCGGCGGTCTTGCGGTGCCGCGCTCTTCCCCTGACTACGTTCCCATCGAGGTGATGAACAAAGCCCTTGGCGGCCTGTTCTCGAGCCGCATCAACATGAACCTTCGCGAGGAACACGGATACACCTACGGCGCCTTCTCGCTGTTCTTCTATCGGAGAGGGCCGGGCATCTTTGGCGCAGGCGGCGCGATTCGCACCGACGCCACCGCGCCCGCTGTCGGCGAAATTCTTAAGGAACTCGAGCGGATCCACACTGCCCCACTTACGGCCGACGAGCTGAAGCTGGCCAAGGATGCGTTCTCGCTCTCCCTGGCGGGTCTGTTTGAAACCAGCGAGCGCACGGCGGGAACCATCGGCACCCTGTTCACCTATGAGCTGCCGCTTGATTACTATGGGCAACTGCCCGAAAAGATCAATGCGGTCAACAGCGCGGACGTCCAGCGGGTTGCGACCGAGTACATCCACCCCGATTCATCGATCGTGATCGCCGTGGGTGATCGCGCCAAGATCGAACCGGAACTGAAGAAGCTTTCTATCGGACCGATTGAGACGGTGGATTATGACGGCAATCCGGTGAAAGACGGGGCAGGCAGCAGTAAATAATCGGGTTAGCCACGCTTCACGAAGGAGAAAGGACGGCTGATTCCAATCTCTAGATTCTAGACTATAGACTAGAAGCAGGAGAAGTTCGCGAGAGCGATCCCGCTCGTAACCTTGTTGAACACACTCTTCTGCTGTTGCTGGTATTTGCCGCTGATGAGCGCATAGTGCACCCACTCGACCAGACCATAGCGCTGCGCGAAATAGAATTCTTCCTTATCGCCGCAGTTGTTATAGCTCGCGTCGCAGTTGTAGCGGTAACTGAGAATCAGCGTGGGCAGGTTGCTGGGAAGATTTCCGCCCAGCGAGGTTGTGTAGGGGCCCCAAAGCTGATTGATTCCCGTCTTCAGCGTGTGTGGGGTGTAGTTCTGACAACTGGTATGAATATCGTAAGAGGTATTTGGAACTTTAATGGTACTGCCGGGGAAACCGCCCTTGGCGCAGCGTGGCGCAAACGGCATGTTGGTGTTGTTGGAAAACTTCTTGTAGGTGGTTGGTGAACTCCAGGAATATTCGGTGATCCACTGATAGATGTACTTGTTGTCGTAGAGTTGAATATCCCAAGGGTAGCCGTTGCCGCCCTTGACCCAGGAAAATTTACCGGGCTCGACCTGGGTATAGAGAGGATTGGTGCTGCCCGTCATGTGATGGCTGGCGCGCAGGTCGGAGTCCAAAGTCATCCAATCCAGCATGTCGTACGTCCCCGCGGGACAACTCATGGTTGCCTCCGCGCTTGCTGGAGTGTGACCCAGGACTCCAAACCATGCGGCTACTACTGCCAGTAGCGCAAACCGACGCATTGTCATTACAACCTCACATGGTTGTAAAACCCACTTCCTCCTCCAGATCCCCTCCGAGTCTCAGAAAAAATCGCCTTCTCCTGAGGCCCCACTTGGAAGGATCTTTGAAACAGGACTTAGGTTTTTGGGAGTGACTTCAGGATACGACGGGCCCCCAGGAGGAACAATCAGCGGAAGCCCCTAAACCCCTGTGGAAAACTTTGCGGTTTCTAGTCTATTGAGTTTAGGAAGGTTATTGGAACCACGTACTTTCTGGTTTCGATTCAGTCAGTCAGCTTGAGGATCGCCGTGTGACTTACGCCCCATAGCTAAAGCTAGGGGCTTCAAGGGCCACGCCAGCTATCGCAGGCGTTTCGGTCCTTATTATAGGCGCAGTCCGCGCCTTAAAATCTCCAATGCCGAGGCGTGGTCGCGGATGGTCTCCAAACCGCAAGCCGAACAATGATGCTTCCTGTCCCACAACTTCTTTGGCACAGCTCGACCACACGGGCATTGTTGCGATGTGCCACGGGCATTCACTTTCACCAGCCATCGACCAGCGCTTTCAGCCTTGTACGATAGCTTTCGGATGAAGCCTGACCACGCGGCATCGTGTATGGACTTGGCAAGCGTACCGCCCGCCAAGCCTTGGATGTTCAAGTCCTCCACGGCGATGATGCCGTAGTTATTCACCAGTTCACGAGACAGCTTGTGTTGGAAATCGTTGCGTTGCTGGAACACATGGCGATCGAGTTTGGCAACTCGGCGGCAGGCACGTTTCCAGCCGCTCGACCGCTTCGTGCATCGGGAAACGTGGCGCTGCTTGCGCCGAAGTTCTTTCTCGGCGGCGCGGAACCATCGCGGATTGTCTATGATTTCGGCATCGCTGGTTACCGCAAAGGATTCCAAGCCAACGTCTATGCCAATGGCATCGTGGTTCTCCGGCAAAGGTTCGCTATCCAGGATCGAGGAAAAGCAGGCGTACCACTTGCCGTTTTCATTCTTGAGAGTGAG
>Ga0209154_1001649_pt1 | contig 12977 bp, 10 predicted proteins | sample GraSoiAngelo_121_FD_185878 | JGI IMG/M metagenome (GOLD analysis project Ga0209154, IMG submission 185878) | Grasslands soil microbial communities from the Angelo Coastal Reserve, California, USA - 14_0919_12_20cm (SPAdes) (version 2) | ecosystem: Environmental > Terrestrial > Soil > Grasslands ... | reverse complement strand
CCCACCGCATCGCGGATTGCCTTGACACGTTTCACATCGGCTTTCCAATCCCTGCCGACTTTGATCTTGAGTGCGCGGAACCCGACTCCCGCCCAGCGACGGGCGCGGTCGACCGCGGCGTCCGTATCCATGATCCCGACCGTCATGTCGGTCAGCATCCGGTCCCGGCGCCCGCCGAGATAGGCATACAGCGGCATGCCTGCCGCCTGAGCCGACAGGTCGAACAAGGCCATCTCCACGGCCGCTCGAGCGCTCGGTTGGTTCGCGGCCAACTTGTCCATGCGTTCCTGAAGTTGGAAGGGCTTCTCGAATTCGACGCCTCCGAACGTTCGCGCGAAACCCTGGAGCGTGTTCAACACGGAATGGACATTCTCGCGCGTCACGTTGGTCGGGACCGCGACCCCGTGTCCCGTTCGCTTCCCCGAATGCACGGCGAGGAAGATGGCCTCCGAGATCGCGGACGAACCACGAGCGATCGTGAATGTCTCCTTCCTCTGGAGGGTGACCGGAAGGAATTCCATCAGGTCGATTCGCATGGCGTCGTCCGAAAGGGCAAGCACGATATGAACCCTGGGCTCTGCAAATCATTCCTCAGGACAACGCCGCTTCACTCGGGGTTTTCGGTGAAGGGACCACGAAACCGTTTCTGCACTGGGGCAGCCGGAGTCGAGAATTACCACCGCGGCTCTTCGCGAGGACCCAAGGATTGCCAGGCTTCCGGCAGCGACATTCGTTGCACGAGCGTGTCGACAAGAAGGCTGTATTCGTTCAAAGCATACGGAGCCTGAGTGCCCGGCCGTTCCCCGGAGAGAGACCCGGACCGCGGACCCCATCGGAAATGGAGAACCGATCTGTGAACACACGCCCGCTATCTGCGGTGCACTGCCCGTCCGGCGCAACCAACCCGGCTCCGCGAATGACCGCAATCGCGGGGATCCGGGGGTCGTCGGGAAGTTCTTTGATCGGATTCATCGGAGTCTCGCTCCCTCGTTTCCTCCGGCGTTCTTCGGATCGGGTCCGACTTTCGCCATTGGGACTGCCGGCTGGACGAGGCCGGGAACACGCGGACGAGCCGTGAAGATGGATCGAATCCGCGCAAACGTGGTCGGTGCCTCGGCCAACAAAATCGGATGGCTTCCGATCAGGAGCTCGGCTCGTCGGGAGGCTTCGGCAACGAGGGCGTGCGCCTCGGGTGTAGGGACCGACCGCCTTAGACCGGTCTTCAACCCGCTCCCGGCCAAGTGTAGCAGCCCCGCGGCTCGGTACCAATTCACGATGCGAACGTCCACCAGACCTCGCGTCCTCGCCATGAACGTCTCCTCCGCCCGCGCCGCCTCGACCGCCACGTCCGGGTGCCGGAAGGCAAGGCGCGAGATCGTGGCCAGGAACATCCCTGCGTCGACCTCGACCGGGCCTTGCCCGAACTGCTGCCAGTCGATTACACCGGGGCCATCGCCCAGGTCGAGGATGTGGCGCGCGTAGAGGGTCCCGTGGACCAACTGACGGGGCTTTTCCGCGGGTTGCGTCCGAACCAGCTTCTTGGTCGCTTCTTTGGCGTCGGCACCGAGGAGTCGGTCGGACGCCCCTAGCACGCCCGAGGAAACACCTGCCTGGTAGAGCATGCGGCCAGGTCCGCACGGCGGACCGATCCGAATCCGACGTCGTGAAGCGTGCCACAACCAGGAGGCCGCGAGTTGGCCCGCTCGTTCGCCGAGTCCCCTTCTGATCAGGTAACTCAAAGGCCGACCTTCGAGCCAGCTCATGACAAGGACCTTCAGTTCCCGGCTTGTCATGATGAGCTTGGGGACGCGAGCCCCGAAATCGCCCGCGAGTCCCATCCGGGAGAGTCTTCGGTACAATTGCGCTTCGGGCGCCGGATCCTCCGCATACGCCTTGACAGCGAAGCGACGGTCGCCAACGCGGGCCTCGAACGTCGCACGCGATCCGGCAACATAGTTACAGAGGCGGAGTTCGACCGGATCATTGTCCAGTTCAAGCTCCGGGAAGGCGCGCGCAAGCCCCTCGATCCGGATGGCCTCGAGCGCGGGCAGCGCAGGATCGTCGGGGAGGCGACCGGTCGATTCCATCGTTACCCAAAACCTTCGGAAAGGACGTCACGCGCACCGGGTGGACGACGGAATTCAGCGCGGTCGATCCGCATGATGCCGTCTGAACCTTAGAGGACGATATGAAACATAGGCTTCGCACCGCAGCATTCTGGGGGACCGTGCGGACTTCGGATTCTCATTGAAAGCATGATACGCACAGTCCGCAATGCGGCCAAAATCGGGGACCGGCTGTCAACCCCGGGGTCACTCCCCGCACGAGGCCGTCGCGTTACGAATGCTCAAGGGCCATCAGCATTCCGGCGGCGACCTTCATGGCTCGACGCGCATCGTCGAGGCGGATCTGCTCGTTCGGGGCGTGCGCTCGGCTCCCTTGATATCCCACCCCGGGCGGGTGAGGGGCGGGTGTCCCCATCCGAGTGAAGTACCACGTCGTGGACGAGCCGTAGGACCACGGGAACACGTTCGGTTCTGTCCCGTACACTTCCCGCGTCGCGGTGAGGATCGCCTGCGGAAGACGCTCCGAGATCGCGGACGCCGCGGGCTCGAAGGCGGAGTGCTTTTCCACCTTGACGTCGGAGAATCCTTTCGTTCGGAGGTGGGCGACAAGGCGATCGAAGATCGCATCCGGTCGCTGACCCGGGAGGAGGCGGAAGTCGAGCTTCGCATGAGCCACAGCCGGATTCACAGTCTTGTGACCCGCTCCCGTGTAGCCACTCCAAATTCCGTCAATCGTGCACGTCGTCCCGTAGGTGGCCTGTTTGATACGCCCGTAGCGCGTCTTTCCGCCGTAAATCTCTCTGGCCCCGTAGTCTTCCTTGTACGCTATCGGGTCGGCCGTATTCCCTCGGAGGTATCGCAACATCCCTGGATCTGGAGGCGGCACCCCGTCGAGAAAACCGTCGATGAGGATCCTCCCGCGCTCCGATCGAAGGCTTCGGAGCGCTGCGATGAGCCGCCAGGCAGCGTTCGGGATCACGGTGGCCAGGGAGGAATGTTGATCCACGGCAGAGGTCCTCACCTCGAGCTCGACACTCAAGATCCCCTTCGAACCGAGGCTCAGGGAAGGCTTCCCCTCGCGCGTGTGCGCGGCGGCCTCGATCGTCGCGCCGAGGCCTCGGAACAGGTCCGGATGGTCCTCCGCGAAGGGCAGCAGATGCGGGCTCCCGCTCTCCTCCTCGCCGTCCAAGAAGAACCGCACGTTCACCGGAAGACGACCGGCCACATCGCGAATCGCCTGGACGGCAAGCGCCTGCGCAACCGTGTTGCCCTTTGTATCCGCCGCCCCCCGGGCGTGAAGCTTCCCGTCGCGGATGACAGGGTCGAACGGGTCCGACCTCCATTCGTCCAGCGGATCGACCGGTTGGACATCGTAGTGGTTGTACAGAATCACCCAAGGTAAGGTTGGATCCTCTTCGACCTCGCCGATGACGACGGGGGGTCCGCCTTCCTCCGGGACGAGTCGGACGTCCGCTCCAATCGCCTCGAGGACCTTCTTCGTCGCCTCGGCCCCCTCCTGGAACTTCGCGCCGTGCGCCGAGATCGTCGGGACGCGAAGGTAGTCCGACAGGATCGTGACGAAGTCCTCGAAACGGGTATCGAGGGTGGAATAGATTTTGGTCCGCTCGTCAGGCTCAATCATGGGACAAGGAACGGCGTCGGGAGCGATGAACCTGCGGTCGACGCACGGCCCTTCGAGTTGCCTTTCCCCACTTCGTCCGCGGGTAGAAGCGACAGAACTCTGTGAAAGAGCACCGGGGACAGATCGGCCCGATCGGCCGGCAAAGGTCCTTCCCGAACCGGATGAAGAGCTCATTGATGAGGAGCCAGTATTCCTTCGGGACCGTCGCCACAAGCCGCTGCTCGGTCGCCTCGGGGGCCTTCGTCCGCACGAGCCCGAGGCGGTTGCTCACCCGGTGCACGTGGGTGTCCGTCGGAATTCGAGGCTCGCCGAAACCGTAGACAAGGACGCAGTTCGCCGTCTTCGGGCCGACCTGAGGAAGCTCGATGAGCTCCTCGTAGGTCGCGGGAACGACTCCTCCGTGTCGCTCGAGGAGGAGTCGACTCACCTTCTGAATTTGGCCCGCCTTCTGGCGGTAGAAGCCGACTGGCTTGATCAGACGCTCCAAGTCCCCCCGGTCCGCATGTGCAATCCCCTGAGGCGTGTCGTACTTTGCAAACAGCTGCTGCGACGCCTGCGCAGTCATTTCGTCCCGGGTCCTTTGGGACAAGATTGTTGAAATGAGGACGAGGAACGGGTCCTCCCGTTCTGCGACGATCTTTGCGAGAGCCGTCTCCCCTTGGCGTAGGTCGCCGGCGGGAAGGTACCGCCTCGCCAAGTCTCGCATGATGAATGGGATTCGCTCACGGACGGACGCCAAGGTGGTCAAGGGCCTCCCCCGCCGTGTAAATCGATCCCGTGATCAGGATGATGTCGTCGGAGCCCGCAGCCCGAATCGCCGCGTCGATCGCATCCCGGACGGATGGAATTGAGACGCTCTCCGCATGCAGCCGAAACACGCGAGCGACCTCCTCGCCGTCGAACGCGCGGTGCGTCTTCGGACGGCAGGCATACACGCGCGATGCGAGGGGCCCGAGGGCCGCCGCCATCCCCACTAGGTCCTTGTCGTTCAAGATGCCCACGACAAGCGAGACCTTTCGACCCGGGAGCAAATCCGTGATGGCCCCTGCGAGCGCCTCTGCGGCGGGCCGATTGTGGGCGCCATCAACGAGGATGGATGGCTTTTCCCGGATCAAGTCCAGACGACCGGGCCACCGCGCCGTCGCGATGCCGCGTCGAATCGCCTCCTCGGGGATCGAGAAACCGACTCCGCGGAGGTCCACTAGGGCAGTGACCGCGAGGGCGACGTTCTCCACCTGAAAGGTGCCGAGCAAAGGCGTTCGGACATCAACCTCCCCAAAGGATCCGCGAATCCGTATGTCTTGGCCCCGCAAGTCACTCCCCCCGCGTTCCGCGCGGACGTCCCGATTGACGACAGTCAAAGGCGCGTGCAACTCGCGGCACCGAGCCTCGATCACGGGGAGGGCGGACTGCGCCACGGTCACCGCCCGTGAGATAGGCTTGATGATGCCGGCCTTCTCCCGAGCGATGCGGGAAACAGTCTTCCCTAAGTGCTCCGTATGCTCGAGGTCCACGCGCGTGACCACGGAGACGAGACCGTCCACAATATTCGTGGCATCCATCCGCCCCCCCATCCCCACCTCGATCACGGCGATGTCCACCTGCCGCTCGTGGAAGTACTCGAAAGCCATCGCGGTCGTCACCTCGAAGAACGTAGGATGGTCGATCGCCCGGGCGGCGGTCATCGCTCGAATCGCCGGCTGCATCCCCGACCAAAGGCGCAAGACATCGTCATCCGTAATCGGAGTGCGGTTCACCTGGATGCGCTCGTTGAAGCGGACGAGGTGCGGGGACGTGTACAAGCCGACGCGATAGCCGGCTTCCTCAAGGACGGAGGCCGCGTGTGCGCACACGGAACCCTTGCCGTTGGTGCCGGTGACGTGGAGGACCTTCAGGCCGTGGTGGGGATCCCCAAGCAGGGAAAGAAGCCGTCGGATGTTGTCCAGGCCAAGCTTGATCCCGAACCGCTCGAGACGATAGAGGTGCTCGAGTGTCGTGTCGTAGTCCATCGGTCCGGCCGGGGCTAACGGACCTCGCGGGTTAAAGGTTGCCCGATCGCGGACCGAGGAATCGAACGAGGCCCATACCTATATATCGCGCATGGCAATCGTTCACACGATGCATCCGGCGGAACGACTGCGCGGACGGAAGAGCGCGAAGCTCCACGGCAAGACGATCGTCCTCGGGGTCACGGGCAGCATCGCGGCCGTGGAAACGGTGAAGCTGGCCCATGAGCTGATCCGCCACGGGGCCGACGTCCATGCGGTCCTGACCCGATCGGCACTCGAGATCGTCCATCCGAACGCCCTGGAATACGCGACCGGACACGCCGTGGTCACCGCCATCACCGGCTCCATGGAGTACCTCGAGATGTGCGGGCGCGACGGGAAGGCCGACCTCCTCTTGATCGCTCCCTGCACTGCAAATACGATGGGCAAGATCGCGCAGGGAATCGATGACACTACTGTGACGACGTACGCGACGAATGCACTCGGCTCGGGCATCCCGATCCTCCTTGCACCTTCAGCCCACGAGTCCATGATCGACAACCCGGCCGTCGCCGCGAACGTCCGCCGCTTGCGGGAACTCGGGCTTGAGTTTGTCGACCCGCGGCGGGACGAGGACAAGGCGAAGATGGCCGACGTGGACACGATTGTCGCCCGGGTCGTTCGTCGCCTCGGGCCCCGAGACCTTCAGGAGGTTCGGGTCCTCGTGGTCGCCGGGGCCACCGTGGAACCCATCGACGATGTCCGCGTGGTCACGAACCGGTCGACCGGCGGGACCGGAATCGAACTCGCGAGAACCGCGTTCGAGCATGGGGCCGATGTGGAATTGTGGCTCGGACGTCACGAGGTGCCGGTCCCACCTTGGCTTCCCTACAAGTCGTTCGAGACGACGGAAGACCTGGCCAGCATGGCCGAGAAGACGGATGCGGACATCTGTATCGTGCCAGCTGCCGTCGCCGACTTCAGTCCGGTGAAGAAGCAGACGGGAAAAATCCCGAGCCGCAAAGGGACGCTCACCCTGGACCTAGAGCCCACCCCCAAACTGCTTGGGCGATTCCGCAAGGGCACACGGAAGGCCCTCGTCGGGTTCAAGGCGGAAGCCGGGGTCAGCGAAACGGAACTCAAGTCCCGGGCCATGACGCTGGCGAAGGAAGCGGATTTGGACTTCGTCGTGGCCAACGACGTATCGAAGGTCAAAGGAGACACGACCTCCATCACGATCTTCGACCGCAAAGGTCACTCGGAAACGTTCGAGGGATCGAAGTCGCTCGCGGCGGAGCGGGTGTGGCGGGCTGTCTTGCATGGTGTCCGAGGGTGAGGCGTTTTGCCCCGGACACGCAACGGCCTTCTTCGAGGTCCATGAGGACCCGGATCCCCGAGCGAAGGGATCTCGCGGTGCCGGGCTGTCCCTGAGCCTCGGTGTCCGGACGGTCGCCAAGGTCCGGGAAGCGAGACGCTCCTCCCTCGACATCATGGTGAATGAGCGCCGCCAGAAGGCCGAGGTCACGCAGCGCGTGGTCGAGAAGCTCACCGGTTCGCGGTCGCTCGAGATCAAAATCCTGAGCGAAACGCCTTTGCCCGTTTCGCAGGGTTTCGGAGTGAGTGCGGCCGCGGCCCTCAGTACAGCGCTTGCGCTGGATGAGGCGCTCGGAGGAGGACTACCCCGCGACGAGCTCGTGGCCATCGCCCATGAGACGGAGGTCGAATGCGCCACGGGACTTGGCGATGTCGTCCCCGCCTCACTCGGAGGCATGGACCTCCGCTGGAAACCGGGCGCGCCCGGCTACAGCGAAGTTCGAACCTTCCCTGTGCAAGCGGACCTTCTGCTCGCGGTCCTCGGACAGGAGATCCCGACGAAGAACATCCTTCGCGATGCGCCGAAGGTCGCGGCGATCAACCGGGTCGGCGGGGCATTGGTTGATGAATTTTCGCGGTCCCCCAGCTTCGAACGATTGTTCGACCTCGGGAACCGGTTTGCGGAAGAGACGGGACTTGCAAGTCGGACCATGCTCGAGGTGATCCGAGCAAGCCGGATGTTCGGGAGGGCGACGATGGCCATGCTCGGCAACTCCTTGTTCGCCACCGGGAAGTCGGAGCAGCTAGCGAGCCTCTACCGCAAGTTCGGGACCTTGCAGCGATGCGAGGTCGACAACGAAGGCGCACGCGTCCTTTAATCACTCGCTCAGCGTGAAGAGCTGGTCGTCGCCGCCGACATCGAAGAGGCCTAGTCGCGCGCCGGCGTCGAGCCAACCATGGGCGTAGTTGACGTTTGCGAGGGCCTTGTCCAACTCCCCCGCGTCCCGGAAGTGCTTCGCGTCCGCGTAGTACGAACGGGCCATCGTCACGAAGTCTTCCGCCACCTTCCGGAGGTGAGATCGTTCCGGCACCGCAATCTTAGCTTTTCCGAGAGCGCGTTCTGTGAGCGCAATGTCCCGGTCGACGAGAGCATGCAGGTCCATCGTTTCGGGATATCGAGGCGGAAGACGAAAACCCTTTCCACGGCGACCCTCTGGGCCGCGAGAGCTAGCGCCCGTCCAACCGAGGCCAGCTAACGTGCGGTCCAGACGCGAAGAGGCGGTTCCTCATCCCTCAATGGCAGAATCCCTGGTTGATCGAATCCATTCTGATTGGGGTCCTGAGGGAGGGACAAGGCACTCGATACCATAGGCTCCAAACCGGTGCCTGTCGAGATCGCAAACTGGTCTGCGAACACCGCGCCAGGATTTGACGTGCAACGACCGTCGGTGCCGGTCGAGTCGGGCGGACAGAAATCGGTTTTCGCCCCGATCGAATTGGCCGTGACCTCGTAGAACACGGATCCGAAGCCAGAGAGCCGCCCTTGGGTGTTGGCATTGGCGCCCATCACCGCGTCGAAGTAGCCCATCTCCCGATCGCTTCCGTCAATCGCCACGTTGTCGAAGCTTCGCCCTCCAACACCTTGCACAACAACGATGGTGCCTTCGCCTTTCGTGTAGACGCCTTGGGTTCCATTCGCCGCGACGCAAGACGGCTCGAACTGGTTCGTCGAGTTGACGGATTCGCAGCTCGACGAGACCCTCAGCTGCTTGCTCCGCTCGTACACATGGTCGTGACCTACCAAAATCAAGTCCACATTGGCTTCCACGAGCTCGTCGAAGAGGTCCTGGCCCATGGGACAGTGTCCATCGTTGCCCACCGTGATGCACTCCTTGTGGACCCCCGCAATGACCCATGGAATTCCCGCATCTCGGGCGCTGGCGACCGTGTCCTCGACCCACTCCGTGTGCGGTGATTGCCGGCTGTAGTTGTAATCGACGCCCGAGAGCCCGGCCGAGAGCAGGATGAATCGCGCAAGGGGCTTGTCCCGAGGGTAGTCGAAGTAATACTCGTAGCCGTAGCCGGGGGTCCCGTTGCCCGCGACCATCGGGGAGGAGAGCGGGTATGGGCAGCTCGCGACGTACTGCGACATGCTTCCGTCCGCGTTGCTCCCGTCGCCGCCGGCGACGATGACGATCTCCGGCAGAAGCCGTTTCATTTGCGTGCACCACCCGGGTGCGTCCGTCGTGTATCCCAGATCTCCGAGGGCGAGGAAGAACGACATTCCAGCCGTTCGAGCACGTCCCACGAGGCCTAGGGAATCGTTATTGCCTGGTCCCGCAAAGTCTCCCGCGGCGGCAAACGTGAAGTGCGTCGTGGACTCGTCCTTCCAGCGCGGCTGGGCGCTATCGAACGGACTCTTTTGGACCGCTCCTTTCTGGAACAGGACCCATCCCGCCGCCGCAGCGATGAGGAGAGAGAGAGCGAGGATGGCGACCGCTCTCCGGCGGAGAATGACGGTCTCGGGCCGCTTTCTTGGGATTCGTCGCGGTTCCTTGATGTCGCTGCCCGCGATCGATGCCTGTTTCGGAGTTCGATCCGCCTTTAGGCCTTCGAGGGCTTTCATCCATGTCAACGACTTCCTAAGTTCCTCTAACAGCTCGTTGTCGGGATCGGGCTTGACGCGGACGGCCCTCGCGCGCGGCTCGACGCCGTCCCCCTGCCGCAGGTGGGACTTCCTCTCACGGCCAGGGGGGGTGCCGAGCGCTCGAAACTTCCGGCTCGTTCGGAAGAAAGCCCTTCCCCTTTCGCGAATATCGATACGGCCCGTGCGGGGTCCCAAGTCCGTCGCGGTCATCCCCTTCATGCGCTCCGGGCTCGTACGAGATGGGTCCTATCAAGGTTTCGTCGCCAACTGCGGCCTATCTGGCCCCGATTGTAATCAGGTCAGCCACATGTTGGGCCAGTTGTACCACAGAGGTGTTTTGACACTTGTCGAATTCGGTCGGCGACAACTCAGTTCCTTAGGCGGGCATGACGTAAATCTGAAAGGTGACAGGCGGGCGATATCTCTCTCCCCATCCGCGTTCGCCCTGTCTCCGGGACCGGAGCCTCCGGAGTGGCGTGACAAGGTCGCTGGGAGTTACACGGCGTCGAGTTGGTTGTGTGGCGCCTCCTCGGGAGCTCCCCGATCGATCTGGGCCTCGTACAGCCGCGCGTAAACCCCTCCTTTCCCTAGCAGATCTTGGTGGGTCCCGACCTCAGCGATTCCTCCATCCTCGAGCACCACGATCCGGTCCGCGTCAATGATTGAGGAGAGCCGGTGCCCGATGACGATCATCGTCCTGCGTTGTGCAAGCTTGTGCAAGGCGTCTTGGATGAGCGATTCGGACTCAGAGTCAATGTTCGATGTCGCCTCATCGAGAATGAGGATGCTCGGGTTCTTCAAGAGGACACGTGCAATCGCAATCCGTTGCCTCTGGCCTACAGAGAGGGTCACTCCACGCTCGCCAATCTGTGTGTCATACCCCTTCGGCAGGCCTCGGATGAAATCGTGGGCATTTGCGGATTGCGCCGCTTGCACCACGTTCTCCTCGGAAGCGTCTACGTCGCCGTACAGGATATTCTCTCGAATCGTTCCCGAGAAGAGGACCGGCTCCTGAAGGACGAGGCCGATTTTCTTCCGTAGGCAGCCCAAGTTCAACCGATCGAGGGGGTATCCGTCAATCAAAATCCGGCCCGCGATCGGCTCGTAGAACCGGAGGAGCAGGTTGACGATCGTGGATTTGCCCACACCGCTCGATCCGACGACCGCGACCGTCTCCCCCGGCTCGATCGTCAACGAGAAATCCTCGAGTACGTATCGATTCGGCCGATATCCGAACGTGACCCCGTCGAATTGGATGCGTCCTTCGATCGTTTGCGGCACGAGACTGTCGGGCGCATCCAGGATTTCCACCTTCGCATCCATGAATTCGAAGATGCGGTCCGCGGCCGCCACGGCCTTCTGGACCGTGAAATTGACCTTGCTGAGGACGACGAGAGGCTTGAACACCTTGTCCATGTACCCTAGGAAGGCGACCGCTACTGCGACCGTCAGGTCGCCGCTGGTCACCGCCGGCGCCGAGAACCAGACGAACACCGCGAGCGAACACAAGGTCAGGAAATCAACGGTCGAGGAATAGGCTCCGGAAAGCCGAGCGAGGCGGACCTTGGCCCGGGCGATCGCCCAGGACCGATCGCGAAACGCGTTCGCCTCGTGGTGCTCCATCCGGAAACTCTTCACGATACGGAGCCCGGAGATGACCTCGAAGGCCTTCGCGGTGAGTTCGGCGACCGCTTCGCGGATTTTCCTCGAGGTCTGTTTGATGGACTTCTTGAATCGGTTCACGACGATGACCATGACGAGAGCGGGGGGCGTGACGAGTAAAGCGAGTCTCGTGTTCACGAAGAACAATAGGCCGAGGGCGCCCGCGACCATGACCGCATTCGAGAGGAAATCCGCGACGTTGTCCGTGAGGACCCTCTCCACCTCGTTCGTGTCGCTGACCACGCGTGAGATGAGTTCACCGGACCGCGATGTATCGAGGAAGCTCATGGGCATTCGCTCGATGTTCTCGTACAAGTCGGAGCGGAGTTTGTGAACGGTCTTCTGGGCCAAAATCTCCGACAGATAGTCCTTGAGAAACGAGGAGATCTCTTTGACGGCAAAGGTTGTGCCAAGCAGGAGCAGCACATTTGGAAGAAGTTCCACGTGTCCCAGCCGAACGACTTGCCCGATGAAGAGGAACGCTAGGATCCACACTTGCGTCAGGTCCATCACGGCCGCGATGACGAGTCCACCCATGACCCCAGCCGCATACGGCCAGTGGGGTCTCACGTAGGACAAGAGTCGGCGGAGGGTTTTTCGACCCGCTTCGAGATTGCCCTGGACCGCGGACGGGCTCGTCCCAGGGACCCGCGGCGGAGAGATATCGGAACTAGGTCGGTCCGAGGATTCGACATCGTGAGCTCGCTTCCATCGCCGCCATTCGCGAGCGGCGAGGACGCCCCAGACACCCCAGGCGAAAATCGGTGCGATAGTCTGCAAGAGCAAGAGCTGGAAATCGGAGAGGAACGAGCGGCCGAATTCCCACGGGAGGGCGAACAACGCCACTTGTACGTTGTAGACGGACGCCAGATAGCCGAGCAGCCACGCAAAGACAGAGAGGCCAGTGAGGATCACCGCGACCGACTTGGCGATCCGGCGGCGCCGGGTCATGGGGATGTCCCTGAGACGAACGCGCCCCGATTCGGAATTCGACAAGGTTGTTTCGGTCGTCGAGCGGGTCCCGCGCCCGCCAGCAAACGGCCTCGGCTCGCTGAGGGACCTCAGCTCGTCCAGGAGCTCCGCATACCGTTCGTCCGTCGCGCGAATCCGGTCGAGGAGCTCCGAGTACGATCGCTCGGCCGCGGGCTCATTTTCCTCTTCTCGATTCATGCCCCTCCGCGGCGACCGCTTCTCTTGGTCTTCCGGTCCCTCGTCTGATCCGGTCATTCAGGAACCTCCTGGCAGCTGCGTTGCGCCGCTTGGATGATCCAAGGGATCGTCTCCCGCCAACCCGGCTCTTGAGCCCTGAAGATGCCTGCCGCCACCTCAAGGAAAGCGCCCGCGCAGTGCAGTGGGAGGCGTTCACGCCATGAACTCGGTGCATGGCGGAAGTATTCTTCGACGAAGGCGCTCGCCGTTGCACAAGCCCGGTCCGCCGGCATCGAACGCATCCCGGCCCTGCTCGCCAGATGGGCGAAAAAGGATGCCACGTCCCGAACGGGGTCGCCGAGCGCGACCGAGTCGAGATCGATGAAGACGACCTGCTGGCCGGACACGAAGACATGATCCGGCTTCAGGTCTCCATGGATCGGCGTAGGGGACGCCTCTTCCAAGCCAGCCGTAACCTCGGCCATAATCGCTTGGATGGCATCCCTCGA
>Ga0209154_1001640_pt1 | contig 13018 bp, 10 predicted proteins | sample GraSoiAngelo_121_FD_185878 | JGI IMG/M metagenome (GOLD analysis project Ga0209154, IMG submission 185878) | Grasslands soil microbial communities from the Angelo Coastal Reserve, California, USA - 14_0919_12_20cm (SPAdes) (version 2) | ecosystem: Environmental > Terrestrial > Soil > Grasslands ... | reverse complement strand
CGCAGAGGCCGGCACTACAAGCCGCGCCCTCACGGCGGCATAAGATGCACTCCGTAACGTGGGTCGTTACGGCGATCGGCGTCGCGGTGCTCAGCTGGGATTCCTGGCAAACTGTCCAGGACGTACGCCAATCGCGGGCGCTGCATCATCCTTATGTGGCTGCCAGTGCCGGGGACTGCCGGCATTGCGAACAAGACCTGCACCGTGAGATTGCGCCGGATTCTCCGTAGCGCCGCATGGCGAAAGGGTGTAACGCTCTCGCAAATGGATCAGCTGGGGGGCGAGCCGATCAAGGGCAGATCAAGCTGCGGCACGCGAACTACTTGTCCGCGCTCGGCGTGGACTTGAAAACCACATGGATGAAGGATGCGCGGTGTCGGCAGGAAATCCGCCGCGATGCGACTGAAGCGTACCCGAGTCATGCGCGTGCGCTGACTGCGACGCCGCAGCTTTTTCGACCTCGGCAAGAAACTCGGCGCCCAGCCCTGATACGCGATCGTTGTAGTACTTGGCGGCGGCGCGCAATTCGGAGTCTGCGGCGGGGTGAAATTCGACCTTCACCGCGGCTTGAGTTCGGTACGCGCTTTGGCAAGCACCTCGTCCGCCGGAATCGCTGTCACGGCGGCGGAGTCAAGTTCGCGACTGCGTCGCTGTGCCTCTTCTAGCCAAGCCTGCTCGACGCCCGGGTCAGGGGGGCCATCGAGCTCTTCCACCAACGCGCGCAAGAGACGCTCTTGCTCGTCTGGCTTTAGCCCCCGGATCTCTCTCTCGATTTCCGAAACTGCTCGTGCCATCCGATTGACCTCAGCTGCGAGAAACGCATTTTAGGATTATAGCGTCCCGATGCGTCGTCTTCGAGATCGCCAGCGTGACCATCTGGGTGGAACGTGTCGAGACAGGTATCGACCATTGGGTCATCACAGGCTACTACCCGCAGCTGACGCTTGCGCCCGGGCAGCGGTTCGCGTCGAAAGGCGGCTATATCGTCCGCTTCGCCGAGCCAGACGGATCGAACGTGCTCCCTGAGAGCGACTGGATCATTCCTTGAGGAGCTGCTACAGCAGCGACTTTCACAGGTGCGTACGGCTCTTGTCGATCAGCTCGATCTGCGCCCTGCCCCGTTTGTCATGTCTGTTGCCGAGCCTGGTGGCGAGCTCCAAGCCGCCCGCCCCTCCGCCGACGGCGTCCGCCTCGATTGGAGCGCCATCGGCGGCCTCGCGGCGCAAGATGCAAGCGACCCGTTCGCGGTCGGTCAATTCGCGAAGGCGCGCAGACGGGCGTTCCGTCGCTCCTCCGCCAGCGATGCGGCGAAGATGAGCAGGCCGGCGACAGCCAGCACCGCGCCCACCCATCCGGTTGAGGCCCATCCCAACCCAGTGCCGATGGCTACACCGCCTAACCACGCGCCCATCGCATTGGCGATGTTGAAAGCAGAATGATTCAGCGCCGCAGCGAGTGTCTGTGCGTCCTCGGCGATATCCATGAGCCGGATCTGTAGCGCGGGCGCAATCGCAACACCGGTGCCGACCAGCAGTACGGCGATCGTGGCCAGCCACGCGTGGCGCGCGGTGAGACTGAACAGGCTCAGCACCACGACGTTCCAGATCAACAGGCCGCCGATCGTGCGCAACAGGGCGCGGTCGGCGAGCCACGATCCGATCAGATTGCCCAGGACCATACCCACGCCGAATGCAACGAGCACGAAAGGGACGAGCCGATCCGGCAGCCCGGCAAGCTGGGTCAGCGTCGGCGTGATATAGCTCAGGACACAGAAGAGGCCGCCGAATCCCACCGAGCCGACACCGAGTGTCAGCCAGACCTGCTTGCGGCGCAGCGCGCCCAACTCGCGTGCGGGACTTGCGCCCTTGATGGGAACGTCCCGCGGCACCCAGCTGAAGATCAACGCACACGTCAGTACGCCGATGGCGCCCACCAGGACGAACGCCGCGCGCCACCCGAGCATCTGTCCGATCCAGGTTGCCAATGGCACACCGGCCAGTGTTGCGCCAGTCAAGCCCAACATCATGCGACCGACCGCCCGAGCTCGCTCGGTGGCAGGCACCAGTGATGCGGCGACGAGCGATGCCACGCCGAAATACGCGCCGTGCGGGAGCCCGGCGACGAAACGAATCGCGATGAGCGAGCTATAGTTCGGCGCCAGTGCGCTCGCGAAGTTGCCGGCGGCAAAGCAGGCCATCAGCGCCAGCAGCAAACGATGACGGGGCCAACGCGCGGCGATCACGGCGATGAGCGGCGCACCGATCACAACGCCCAGCGCATAGGCGCTGATGGCGTGTCCCGCCTGAATCACCGAAATGCCCAGGTTCCCGGCGACATTCGGGAGCAGTCCCATGATGACAAACTCGCCCGTGCCGATCCCGAAGCCCCCGATACCGAGAGCCAGTTCCGCCCATCCGGTGTGCCGCAGCGGCACCGTTCTTTGATCCGAGGAGGGGGTGTCCTCGTTGCGTCGCCGGCCTAGTGTTGTCACGACCAGGCCTTGTTCTCACGCCGGAATTGGCTGAGATACTGCGCGAGAGCGGCAACAGCGAACGCCGCACCCAGACAGGCCAGCGTGCTCCAGCCCCGCAAGGTATACACCGCCGCCGCCAATCCGGAGCCCAGCGCGCCGCAGAGGAACGCGAAAGCAATGAACAGTCCATTCAGCCGACCACGCAAGTCCGGCGCGAGCATGTAAATGCTGCGCAGGCTCAAGACCTGACATACCTGCACCGCCGCATCCAGTATCAATGCCGCAAGCACCAGGAGCGCCAGGGAATGCATGCGCGCTGCCCCGACGGCGAGGCCGAAAGCGAGCACGGCCGCCGTCAATGCCCATCCCGTAGCAGGTCGCGTCAGGCCGCGATCGGCCAGTCTTCCGGCGATGGGTGCCGAGAGCGCGCCGGCTGCCCCCGCCAGCGTGAACAGCGCAATGCCTCGGTGGTCCAACCCAAATTCATTGGCCAGCAGCAGCGGCGAGCCGGTCCAGAAAGCGTTGAAGCCCGCGAACATCATTCCCTGATAGAAGGCACGGCGTCGCAAGAGCGGCGTTCGCGCGACCAGTCCCGGAAGCGAGCGGATGATCCGCGTATAGCTCAGCCCGGAGCTTGGTCGACGCTGCGGCAGAAGCCGCTGCAACCCCAGCATGAGCACCAGCATCAGGCCGGCCGAGATGTAGAACACTGCGCGCCACCCGAGAGTTGCGGCGACATAGCTCGAGAACGGCCGCGCAAGCATGACGCCCGCCAGGAGTCCTGACATCACCGTGCCCACCACTTTGCCGCGCGAGGCTTCGGGAGCGAGCTGCGAGGCGAACGGCACGAGAACCTGCGTCGCGACGGCCGATACGCCGACGACAAACGACGCAACCATGAAAGCACCAGCCGAGCCCGCAAACCCGATCCCAAGCAGACCGACGACTACGGCGCCGAGGGCCGAGATCACGAGACGCCGGTTCTCGATCACATCGCTCAGGGGCACCAGAAGCAACAGCCCCGCGCCGTAGCCGAGCTGAGTCAGAGCGACGATGAGGCCGGCAAGTCCCGCGTGCAGCCTCAGAGCGGGCGCGATGAGACCGATGAGCGGCTGGGAATAGTAGATGTTGGCGACCGTGAGACCACAGGCGATTGCGAAGACCGCGACCCGCGCTGGGCTGAGGGCGCCATGCGACAGCTCACGGCCTCGCGTCGCCGGCGGCGCGGACCAGGCTGCGCGCTCAGGAATTGAGCTCATCGCTGCGAGCCGCGCGAGGCTTCGTCTCAAATGTCGCAAACGTGCGCGACGCTCGTCCGCACCGATTGCGGACACTTGCCGGATTCATGCTCTCGCAGCGCTCCTCTGCTGCACTCCCTCAGCCAATGTCTCTGGGCGCCGTCTGCGAAACGAGCGAGAGAAACTTCTTCCACCGGCCCTGTGCTGAGGCTGCGCGCGAGTCCGGCGTAATGCACGACTTCGCCACCGCCGACGTAGATTCCATGATGTGGATCGGGGCGACGCGCTGTGACAACGTGTGAACCCACCGGAGGTTCGTGTTCTGCGGCCAGAAGCCACTCTGTCCGAGATCGGCGCACGTCACGTCTTGAGATCTGAGCATCATCGTTGCCTCCTTGCTTGGGTGGAAGGGCGTCAAGGAAGACGCTATTGCAGGAGAAAGCGATCGTCCGCCTCTCGAGTGAGCGACGGATGTCGGAGGACGGCGCGGGCGTTTCAGCCGCAACGGGCGGCCGCAGGCCTGATTTCAATTGCAACACGCAACCCGTTACGCGCAATCCACCGGAAACAGAGCCCGTCAATTCTTGGGACCGGTCCAGCTGCTGAAAGCCGTACGAAGTGCAGGATGCTCGACGTTGACGCTCAGGTCGCAATCCGTCTCGCTAAACGTCAACGGCAGGCACGTGAGCGTACAGGTCGATGACCCGGCCAACGCATACGACAGCGGTTACGTGGTCATCTCCAACTGCACCGCGCAAGGAGAGGGTCGTGTGGTCTGAATACTCCGATGAACGGAAGCTTCTGACGAAAGGTGAGGTCGCTCGGCTGTGCCGCGTGGATATACGGACGGTTGATCGATGGCTGGTGGCCGGCAAGGTTGGCTGTCACCGCACGCCCAGCGGCCGCGTGTTGTTCCGGAAGCATGACGTGCTCACCCAGATATCGTCGCGAAGGCGCGCTGGCTGATCTGCAGTTGGCCGCGACATGGCCGGACATCTTCGGACATTTCGCGGCGACGCGCGTGCTCCGTGTTGCGTGCCCACAAGTCTCGCGCGTAGTTTTGTATCGGTAATGAGTTCTCTTGGAGACAAATCAGACTCAGGGGACTGAGTCGAGTTCACCAGCAGAGGAGGGATATTCATGCGCAGAAGTGTACTCATCGTCGTGTCGGGCACATTAACCATAGCTCTGGGAACGGGGATCCTTTGTAATGCCGTGGCGGATGAGAAAGAGCCCGCTACGCCGGTCTACAACCCGTACCCACCCGGGATTCTCCCGTCCGATTTGGATTCAGAGCTCGCCAGGGTTCTGCGGGAAGTGGATGTCATCGAAGGTAGAGCCCTGCAACGGTGGCACGCCTTGACCCCCCCGACTCTGACAGGCCAACCGCCGACACTTCAGAACACCGGAACGGAGGCAATAGAAATACTCGGCGAGCTCATGAATTACGACAAGAACATATCGCCCGGGCAAAATCAGGCCTGCGCGTCTTGCCACATGCCGTACGTCGCCTTCAGCGGACCGATCCCGTCGGTTAATCTGACGATGATCGCGTATCCCGGAACGGAGCACTTTCGGGCCGGCAAGCGGACGGCGCAGAGATACACGTATGCGCCGTTCTTCCCCGTACTGCAGTACAACGCGGTGCAGAAGGCTTTCTTTGGCGGCAACTTCTGGGATTCACGCGCGACCGGATATCTGCTGAGAAATGCCGATGCCGAACAGGCGCAGCATCCACCCGTCGATACCCAGGAAATGGGCAACCCTGACACTGCCTGCATCGCGTACAAGCTCTCGCGGGCTGTGTACAGGCCTCTATTCGAGGAGGTATGGGGGATGAGCTCGTTCGATATTCAGTTTCCACCCGGTACCGAGGAAATCTGCAAAACCCCGGGAGGTGCTGCGATGTTCGGCTCGAACGTCACCCCCGTTCGGCTGAGTCCGGGAGACCGCCTCCGCGCAAACGAGGTTTTCAACCACTGGGGACAGGCCCTTGACGCCTACGAGCAGTCCGTGCAGGTCAGCGCTTTCTCGTCGAAGTTCGACGCCTTCCTGGCGGGCGCCTACACGCTGACGGCAGACGAGAAGGCCGGCTACGACCTCTTCCGTGGCAAAGCGAATTGCAACTCTTGCCATCTGGACGGCAGGTCGACCGCCCCTACGCCACCCCCACCGCAGGGGACCGCTCCGAACAGTCAAGACACCGGCGCAGCGGCAGCCACAGAGCCCTTGTTCACCTGCTTCGGCTCGGCCAATCTCGGCCTGCCGCTGAATCCCAGGGATGCCATCTATTATCAGAACAAGCCGGATTCCTTCGGGTTCACCGCCAATCCTGCTGGCTTTGGCTTCAGAGATTTGGGATTGGGGTCTTTCCTGAGAAGCGTTGCCGCCCCCAACCCGAACTCGAGCTGGACACAATTTGCACCCGTCAGCGATGGCCTGATGCAGACCTCTACGGCACGCAATGTGGCCATGGTACCGTCAAAGTGTCCGACCACCGAGGCGCCCGGGCCTTACTTCCAGAAGGAGTTCTTCCACAACGGCTATATCAAGAGCCTGAAGCAGCTCGTCCACTTCTACAACACACGCGACGTCGCGAAGTTCAAGTTCAATGTCACGTCCGGACACTGCCCGCAGGGAACGACCGAAAAAGTAGACTGCTGGCCCATGCCGGAGGTCCCGAACAACATCGACATGACGATCGGTAATCTCGGCCTGTCGGATCACGAGGAGAACCAGCTCGTCATCTTCCTGCAGACGCTGACGGATGGTTTCACGAGACCTTACACTAACAGCGATACCTACACCGGCGCTTGCATGACCGGTGGCTCGGCTGCGACGCAAGGTAATGAGTCCATTATCCCGACTCCGCCTCTTCCGCCCTGCTCGGCGGGAATCTGCGGTGTCGCGCCCGTGCCCGGCCCGAACCCCATTCCATAGGATAAGACGGCGGACACAATGGACGAGTGGGACTGAAACAGGGACGCATGGAGGCCGTACGGGCCTCCATGCCCCTGCGTCTCGCCGATGGGATATGCGTTGAGTCGTTCGGCCGGAGATCTGTCCATGATTAGCTTGCATCTGAAACTGGCGACTGCCGCTGCGGCCGCCAGCGTGCTGTTCTCGAACTCGATCGCCGCTCCGTCAGACTCTTACAGTGCCAAGCAGGAGCTTGCTCCTGCCCCGAAGGCGGCGCGCGTGCGCATCACGCAAGGACCATCGCTCGAAATGGCCGACGGCAATTCGGCCATTATCAGGTGGAGAAGCGACAACCCCGGAGGATCGGACGAGCACTACGGGGTAGTGCATTATGGTACGAGCCCCAGGGAACTCAGCCAGACAGCGAAATCCCACATCCGTCTGAACCGGAGTCATGCCGATACCGTCTTTCGCGTACGCGTGGATGGGCTTGCGCCGCGGACAACGTACTACTACACGGTTGACTCGATGGCAGCCAACGGCAGGGTCGACCGGGTGAAGAGCCCAGTCAGGCGGTTCACGACATCCGGCACCGGCGAACGAGTTGCAGCTTACGCTCCACAACCTGCTCTAGGGCCAAGGTAACGGGAACTCGTGCCGGGTCCCCGGCTGAGGGGTGCGTGCTTTTCAAGTTGCCGGCCTGTTGCGCTCGCTGACGCATCACCTGAACTGCGTCAAGGACATTCTGCTGCCGGTTCACGTACGCATCCCCGGGCGACGAGGTCCAGGACAGATTCTTGTCCATCATGGCAAGCACTGAAGGAAACTGCGTGAGAGCCTTTACGCCGGGATCCCAGGATTGCGAATCGACCGCCTGGGCGAATGCGTCTCCCTTCAGATCTGGATGCTGTTGCATCCAGCGGTCGCCCTCTACGACTTCCGTAGGATAGGTCGCGGCTGCAAGGATCTGCGCGACCAGGGCGTCCGGGTACAACGCGATCGGTGCGACCAGCCGGTCCGCTTCGGGCGACTGCTGCGCCACCATCTGAGTGCTCTGCTCTGAAGCCTGCCGCCCAGCCTCAGCCGGTCAGCGTTTCATTTGCAATGCGGCTCCGAAGCGGCCGGGCCACCTGCATCATCGGCCGGCGCGCCCATGGCGCGACGAGTCGACTCGCATCGGTCTGCGAACGCTCATCCTTACACTACTGGGAGTGTTGACAATTGCGGCGCTGTTGCGCCGGTTCGGGACGCCGAGGCCGGCGAGCGAGCGCTGCCGAGCTCGACCCTCACGGCCACTCGCAACAGCGGGCTGCTTCTACCCCATCTGCGCATCCGCTCGGCGTTGAGCGACGATTTGCCCATCAGCGCACCGCGTGTCACACGTGAGACCTTCACCGCCCACGTCTCGCAGGGCGTCGGCCGGGCCTCCCTTACCCATTCGTGACGTTGTGCGGCGCAGCGCTCAGTCCAATAGTCTACTCACGAGAGGTAGGCACGCCGCCACTCCCGACATCGCCGGCACCTGCGAGCTCGTGAAGCGGGTGATGTGGAACGGTCAGGAGATCGTCCCTCCGGCGATCGGGGTTGGTTAGACGCTATTTGGCCCGGTACATGAGGTTGACGTTCATCGGGCTCCGGGCGCAACCTCGGCGAACGGTATCTTGGCGCAGGTGACGACGTATGGTAAAGCCTGTATCACTCACCATACCCACCGAGCCAATTGGCAGTATCCCAAGACCAATCGATCTTATCGAGAGAGTCGCAAGAGGCGACAGCGAGGATCCTGACTTCGCTCCACTCTATGAAGCCGCGATTCGAGACACCATCGAGCTCTTCGAAGCCACCGGCTCCCCGGTCGTTACGGACGGCGAACAGAGAAAGCATCACAATTTCGCGACGTACTGCGTCTATGGGCTTCCGAACATGGCCCCGGACGGTTTCCAGATCCCGTTCTCGGACGGTCATACTCGCCGCCTGCCGCGGCTCACGCGCGGCCCCTTCCGTTACAGGCGGTACGCAGACTGTTACCTGGATGTCGCCATGCGCTACTCTCACGTGCCGGTCAAGCAGGCTGTAATTTCGCCTTCGGCCTTGAGTCTGATGTATCCGGCCGAGACGATTCGGGATTATTCACGCGAGCAATTCATCGACGATCTCCTGAGCGAGCATGAAACCGAGATTCGGCGCTGCCTGAAAAAGGGTGCACACAAGGTTCAGGTCGACTTCACCGAAGGACGGCTGGCCGTGAAGATCGATCCCTCGGGATATCTTCTCAATAGCTTCATTGACTTGAACAACCTCGCGCTGTCGCGGTTCTCCCCAGAGGAGCGCAGGCGCATCGGTGTCCACACCTGCCCGGGAAATGATTTCGATTCGACGCACAGCGCCGATGTCGACTATGCACAGTTGCTGCCCAGCTTGCTTGGCCTGAAGGCGGGAAATTTCTACATCGCGCTTGCTGGTGAGCGGGATCGCCGGCATGTCCTGAAAATGATACGTAAACACTTGAAGCCGGATCAACGGATCTTCGTCGGAGTAATCGCTCCGATCGCTCCACGCATCGAGACCCCAGAGGAAGTACGGGACAGAGTACTCGAAGCGTCCGAGTACATACCGATCGAGCAACTCGGCACCACCGACGACTGCGGATTCTCGCCTTTCAGTGATGACACTTCAACGAGCCGTGACACTGCCTTTGCCAAGATACGGTCGCGTGTGCTCGGCACGCAGTTGGCGGCGACACTTATCGGAGCTCACGAGTGACGAGGAAGGACGACGAGGACAGGCAACTGCGGTCGGTTGCCTTGCAGAATGCAAACAGCATTCTCCTCGCGCGGCAGCGTGCCGACCAGCGAAGCGAGTTTTATCTGGCCGAAGGGCAGCGACTTGCTCGCATCGGAAGCTGGTCACTCAACCCCTCTGGTTTCTTCGACTACTGGTCCCCTGAGCTGTTCCGGATTTGCGGTCTCGATCCGGCGAACGGAGCCCCAACCCTCGACGAATATCTGGCGAGCGTCCACCCGCAAGACCGTGAGTGCATGACAGGCACCATAGAAGCTATGCAACTCGGAGGTTCAGGTTGCGATGTCAAGCAACGCATCGTGCGACCAGATGGCGAGCTTCGACATCTCCGGTGGGTTGGCGTGCCTCGTTTCGATGCGGGGGTCTTCAAGGGTTTCATCGGCACCGCAATGGATGTGACAGAGCAAGAGCATCTGATGCAGGAGCTGCGGCGCCGCGAGGCTTACTTGGCCGAAGCTCAAAGGCTCAGTCATACGGGGAGCTTCGGCTGGAGGATTTCCACCGGCGAGCTCCTCTGGTCAGAGGAAACATTTCGAATCTTCCAGTACGACCAAACGACGAAGCCGACGGTGGCACTTGTGCTCCAAAGAGTTCATCCGGAGGACGTGGCCCTCGTGAAACAGACCATCGAGCGCGCGGCGCAGGGTGGGAAAGATTTTGTCTCTGAGCATCGATTGCTCATGCCGGATGGTTCCGTCAAGAATGTCCATGCCGTGGCGCAGGCCCTGCGAGATGGGTCGGGCAGCATCGAGTTCGTCGGAGCGGTGATGGACGTCACCCAGCAGCACCAGGCGAGAGCGGCGCTGGAAAGGTCTTTTGACGAAATCAAGAGGTCAGAGGATCGGCTCCGGCTCGTCATCGACACGATCCCAGGCATGGTCTGGAGCGCTCTGCCTGACGGCTCCGTTGATTTCGTCAATCAACCTTGGATGGAGTATCACGGTCTCACTTGGGGAAACTTTAACCCCGACCGCGCATTGGCCGCGCTCCATCCGGACGATCTAGCAATCGCCGCTCAAAACTGGCGCACGGCGTTGGCAACTGGGAAGCATCCCGAGCTCGAGCTCCGCGTGCGCCGGGCTGACGGTGAATACCGCTGGTTCCTGAGTCGCGCCGTGCCGCTGCGCGACGAGCTGGGAAACATCGTCAAATGGTATGGAACGATTACTGACATCGACGACCGGAAGCGGGCCGAGATGTTGCTTACTGGCGAGAAACGGATTCTCGGGATGATCGCTAGGGGTGATTCTCGCGCTCTCATCCTCGACGCGCTCTGCCGGCTCTTCGAGGAACTATGCGACGGTTCTCTGTCTTCGATCCTTTTGCTGGATCGGAAAACCAACCGTCTTCGGCACGGCGCAGCGCCCAGCCTGCCAATGAACTACGCTGAGGCGATCGATGGCCTCGTCATCGGCCCGTCAGTCGGCTCGTGTGGAACGGCCGCTTACCGCGCGGAGCCAGTGATCGTCTCCGACATCGACACGGATCCGCTGTGGGCCGATTACCGCGAGCTGGCGTTGGCGCACGGGCTGCGAGCGTGCTGGTCCAGACCGATACTGTCCTCAGACCGCAGGGTGTTGGGGACCTTCGCGACATACTATCGCGAACCGCGTAGCCCTAGCGTGCGAGAGCACAATGTCATAGAGCAGATCACCCATCTTGTGAGTATCGCCGTTGAGCGCAAGCAGGCCGAAGGCGCGCTGCGAGAGCAAGCGGCGCTGCTCGATCTTACGCGAGACACAGTCTTCGTACGCGATGTGAACGACGTGATCACGTTCTGGAACCGCGGTGCCGAGGAGCTGTACGGGTGGACCAAGGAAGACGCTATCGGCAGGGTGTCACACGACCTGATGCAGACGATCTTCCCCGCGCCGTTGGAAGACATCAGGGCTGAGTTGATTCGCGAGGGGCGCTGGGAGGGCGAGATCATCCACACGCGGCGCGACGGGACGAAAGTCGTTGTGGCAAGCCGCTGGTCCTTGCAGAGGGACGACCAGGGGCGGCCCGCTGCAACGCTCGAGACCAATAACGACGTTACCGGGCGCAAGCAGGTCGAAGCCGCGAAGGAGCGCCTTGAGGCTCAGCTCCGTCAATCGCAGAAGATGGAAGCAATGGGCACATTCGCGGGCGGCATCGCGCACGACTTCAACAACATCCTCGGCGCGATTCTCGGTTACGGCGAGCTCGCGCAGAACAACCTGGCCGAAGGTAGTGCCGTGCGCCGCCAGGTCGATCAGGTGATGCAGGCAGGCGCGCGTGGGAAGGGACTCGTAGAGCGCATCCTCGCTTTCAGCCGCAACGGGATCGGTGAGCGCGTGCCGGTGCAGGTGCAGTCGGTCGTCGAAGAGACGCTCGAGCTGCTCGCGGCATCACTGCCCGCTGACGTGCGTCTCGAGAGGCGACTCGATGCGGTCGGCACGTCGGTTGTGGGCGATGCGACCCAGTTCCACCAAGTCGTCATGAATCTCTGCACAAATGCGCTGCACGCAATGGACCGGAGTGGCGTGCTCTCAGTAGTGCTCGAGCGTGTAACGCTAGGTGAGCGCCGCGTACTTTCGCACGGCAGGCTGAGTGCCGGCCGCTACGTGCGCCTCTCGGTCAACGATACTGGCAGCGGCATCCCGCCCAGCGTGCTCGAGCGCATGTTCGATCCGTTCTTCACGACCAAACGTGTGGGCGACGGCACGGGCCTTGGCCTCGCGCTGGTGCACGGCATCGTAGCTGACTTCGGCGGGGGGATTGACGTGGCGACGCGGGTCGGCACGGGCACCACCTTCACGATCTGGCTGCCCGCGGCGGGCGAGATCCCGGTGCTCCTGGCCGAGCCCCCGAGCGAACTGCCGCGGGGCAACGGCGAGACAGTGATGATCGTGGACGACGAGCGGGCGCTGGTCGCTCTTGCGGAAGAGGCGCTTGCCGAGCTTGGCTACCAGCCGGTGGGGTTTGATTCGAGCGTCGCCGCGTTGCAGGCGTTTCACGCGGAGCCGAAGCGTTTCGATCTCGTGCTGACCGACGAGATGATGCCCGAGCTCACGGGGACGGAGCTTGCGCGCGAGATCCGGCAGGTGCGACCGGGTATTTCAATCATTCTGATGAGCGGCTACGGTGGCGCGCAGCTGAGCGAACGGGCGCAGGCCGCCGGCGTCATCGAGGTGCTCCGCAAACCGCTCGTCCGCCGCGATATCGCTGCACCGCTCGCACGTGCACTTCACGCCAGGAACTAGCCCTAAGTTCACTCCGCGTTTGATTCCTTCGCCGTCAGCAGATACTGAGTTTTCGATTGTTTCGTGCATGGACGCGGCTTTCCCATAGAGCGCACTCTTCAGCCTGTGCAGAGATTGCGAGCGGAGCGCAAGAATGTTGTGGTGGTTCGCCCGGTCGGCGAGCACCGCGATCGGCATTCCGATCGTCACGTGGAACAGGGCCAACGCGTTGAAAAGTGCCTCCTCCACTGCAGCCTCGTCCTCGAACGCTAGTTCCCGCGCTTCTAACGCTGCGCGGAACAGACCCAGAATCGTTTCCGGTGGCATTTCGTAGCGACTTCGGAGAACCCATTCCGTCTCGAGCAGCACGGGAAGTGAAACGA
>Ga0209154_1001639_pt1 | contig 13018 bp, 14 predicted proteins | sample GraSoiAngelo_121_FD_185878 | JGI IMG/M metagenome (GOLD analysis project Ga0209154, IMG submission 185878) | Grasslands soil microbial communities from the Angelo Coastal Reserve, California, USA - 14_0919_12_20cm (SPAdes) (version 2) | ecosystem: Environmental > Terrestrial > Soil > Grasslands ... | reverse complement strand
GAGACAATGAAGGCTTTTATCTTAAACGGCGCGACATGCATTGGGAATACTTCTATGACGATTTCGGAGTTCTGCTGATCCGCCTCTATCGCCGACTAGCAGAGTTGCGACGATCTAGGGTAGCGCGCCGAGAACCGCAAGTGTTACGATCCCCCGAAGCCCGTTTGTGGCCCCTGTAACGGTGGCACTTGGGCGTCTCCCGCCATGACTGCATCGACGGTCGCAGCGAAAGAATTGCCCGCCCGAGTTCGACCGCGAGTGAAAAATCCGGCTCTGATTTCTGGGCGATGCACAGGACCCGAAGGTAGCTTAACGACGCGAAGAAAAGCGAAGACATGACACGACAGAGGTCCGGGGTTCGAGTCCCCACGCCCTCACCATACTTTCCTAACCCTTTTGCGTAACGATGTAAGATCATAGCTGTTTTCCAGCTCGTGGTTGGCCTCTTAGGATAGTGGACTGAATGTCGAGCACCAGCCAGTCCTGGCCTTGTCACGAGCGATTCGGTCCCCGGTCTTAGAGGTTGATCGAACATGCCGAGAAATATCGTAGTCTGCTGTGACGGAACCGGGAACCAGTACGGGTCTGCAAACTCGAATGTTGTAAAGCTGTACTGGACATTATCAGCACAGGATAAGCAGATCGCCTACTATCACCCCGGTGTCGGGACGATGGGGGCAAGAAACGCTCTCACTGCCGTTGGAAAGTGGTGGACTCAGGTGCGGGGCCTGGCCTTCGGCTATGGCTTCTCTGACAACATCGCGGACGTTTATGCGTTCCTGATGAGAGAGTATAACCCCGGCGACCAAGTCTTCATCTTCGGTTTTAGTCGCGGTGCTTTTACGGCTCGCGCCCTCTGCGGGCTCTTGCATATGTGCGGGTTGCTCACGCCGGGGAACGAGGGGCTCATTCCGTATGCCCTCCGACTGTACAAGCGAAACGATGCCAACAAGTTCGAGGTTGCTGCCGGTTTCAGAACAACGTTCAGTATTCCCTGCAAACCACATTTTCTGGGATTGTGGGACACGGTCAGCTCGGTTGGATGGATTCTCGATCCCATTCAGACGAAAGGCGGGCACTTACCCTATACCGCGACGCTGCCTGATGTTCCTGTCGTGCGGCACGCGGTATCAATTGATGAGCGCCGCGCATTTTTCCGTCAGAACCTGATCCATGAACCCGCGGCTGCAAATCAGAATGTAAAACAGGTGTGGTTCGCGGGCGTTCACTCCGATGTCGGTGGCAGTTATTCCGAAGCTGAGAGCGGCCTGTCAAAAATCGCACTCCGATGGATGTTGTGCGAGGCGCAATCCGCCGGATTGGGGCTCGATCCACAGAAGGTGATTGATGTGTTGGGCGGGAAATTTCCGTACGTCCCGCCCAACCCAATGGCGACGCTGCACAAATCGCTGCGTGGCTTCTGGTGGCTGGGGGAAGTCTGGCCGAAGCTTTATCACTATCCCGTTCCCGTGCCGGGGCAAGCGACGCCAAAGTGGAAGAGCCGTATTAGGCTCAACTTCGCGTGCCCGAGGTTAATTCAAAACGGCGTTCATATCCACCAGAGCGTTCTTGACCGGATGCGCGACGAGCCGAAATACCGGCCAAAGAATCTGCCGCGACAATACTTGACGGAACAGGAAAACGCGTGCGAACTGGCGCCGCGGCCAGTGATCGAACAGCAGGCAACTGCTCTTCCAAGGCAGCCCGTACTGAAACGTCCGAGCGTGATTGCTGCGCTGGCGTTGGTCGGTTTGTTTGCCCTGTGCGCGGCAGTAACTGCAATCTTCGCCATACACAACAGCTTGGAAGTGCCAGAGATCCAAAGGCCCAGGGAAGTCGCGTGGCTGTGGCAGAACTGGACCGAAGAGCAGCGGAACCGTTATTACCACACGGCACAGGGAAGTGAGCTCTTGCCCTATGCTTGGTTTCTCGCGCTCGAGCAGCCGCGTTTCACCACCAAGGGAGCACCTCTGTTCAAGGATGACTCCTACATGCAGGGCTTCGGCTTTATTCCGGATTACACTTACGAGCAAAATCCGGACGGCCTGGCGGTTGGGTTCGCGCGCGACGATCGTTTCGTGGATCCATACACTGGGCAGAAATCTGTGGTTCTCGGTCTAACTTGCGCGGCCTGCCATACGGGCGAATTATTCTATGGCGGAAAGGCGATCCGGATCGAGGCTGGGCCGTCCTTGATCGATCTGCAGAAGTTTACTGAGGCGATCGGGCTCGCAGTCACGTGGACCTACTACGACCCTTTGCGTTTCCGCAGATTTGCAGACAGAGTGCTCGGACCGAACCACTCGCACGCCGATCAAGTTCTGTTGCGTACGGCACTTAAGTACTATCTGGATACCAGCTTCACTGAGTTCAAAGCGACACTCCATCTCTTCCCGACTCCCGAGGGTTACGGCCGCACCGACGCGCTGGCTCGGATCGGCAACTTCGTTTTTGGAACTGAGCTGAGCAATAACAAGAACCTGATGGTTGGCGATGGCCCTGTGAATTACCCGCCGATCTGGGATTCATCCTGGATGGACTGGGTGCAGTACAACGGCTCCATTCAGCAGCCGATGGGGAGAAATGTTGGCGAGGCGCTAGGCGTGCGGTCACCCATCAATCTTCTAGGTTATCCCGGAGTTCAGTTCCAAAACACCATCCGAGTCGAGAATCTCCATGAGATTGAACTTTTGCTCGGGGGCTCCGAGGCTGGGAAAGGCGTTTGGTCGCCAAAGTGGCCTGGAGATATCCTGGGGAAGATTGAACTTGAGAAGGCGGCCAAGGGCGAAAAGCTCTACAACGAACTATGCCTGCATTGCCACCAGCCGCCCATGTTTTCCGACGAGGGTCGCAAGCCAGAGCATTGGACAAGCAACACGAACAGCGGAGGAAGGCAATTCTTCAAGGTAACTATGATTCCGCTGGCTGAGATCGGGACCGATCCGAAAGAAGCGCAGAACTTTTATAACCGGACCGCCGATAGCGGACCGCTGGGAAAAGGAATCATATCTGCCCGCGACGGACTTAAGTATATTACGCAAAAGCTGATCGATCAGGCATACACCGAGCTCAGGCTGTCACCGGAACAGCGGGAAGAGTGGAATGGCTACCGGAAGAACGAACTTCTAACACCGCTGGCGTACAAGGCACGGCCCCACAACGGTATCTGGGCTACGCCTCCTTACCTTCACAACGGTTCCGTTCCCAACCTGTTTGCGTTGCTTTCGCCGGTTTCTGAGCGGCCAAAAGTTTTTTATCTGGGGAACAAGCAATACGACCCCGTCAAGCTGGGTCTTAACACCGACCCCCTCAAAGGCGCCTCTGAGTTTCGCACCGATCTCCCGGGCAATTCGAACGCGGGACACGAGTTCAACGACGGTCCTAAGGGCAAGGGCGTGATCGGTCGCAAGCTATCCGAAGAAGAACGGATGCAGATTATCGAATACCTGAAGACACTATAGCGGTCCGTCGAGGTACCAGAGTCCTGGCTCGCGACCCGCCGTGGTGGGACACTTCTGCCGCAAGGAACCTCTCAGCGGCCTCGGCAACATATTTAGAACTTGCGCTTGCAGCAGCTCGCGGTACCGATCCGTCCCGGAGCACCACGTCGTGAAGATCCCGCACGTCCGACTTCGGGCCCTATTGCTGTTCGGCTTGCTTGCGCGCCTCCATGATCTTGAGCTGCCCCATCTTGTACGCAAGGGCCTGTCCGGGCCAACAGATGTAGCGGTCCTGTGGCTCGCCGAAATGTCATCTGCCGAGAGTGGCATCGATTCTTTCTCGCCCAAGCGGGAACTTTGAGCCTGCATTTGACCAAGCGTTTGGATAACGCGCACGTGCCCTTAACCCAGCCATGCGCTTCCCTGCGGCCCACACCTCGACAGGGCACACACATATATTAAGGATGGACGGAAAGGTCTTCGGGCTAGGCCGCCCGATCATAACGGTGGTGCAACCCACCCAGTCGATCATGGGAAAGCACGCGACCAGAGGCTACGCAGCGAGTTCTGTACCCCGGCGTTCCCTTGCCCAGTCCAAGATGCGTGCGGTCCTCGTGATGGTAGGAGACGTACTCGGAAAGGAGCCGCTTCAGGTGTCGCTCGTTCAGAGCAATTACATGGTCGAGCAGCTCACGGCGGCAGCTCCCCACCCAACGCTCGGCGACACCATTGCGATGCCGTAGGTCTGGTCAGAAAGCCCCGCAAGAAAGCAGCCGACCCGCCCAATGGCGATTCCGAATGCCAGAGGAACGGCGAAGAGATCGCCTGTCGAGACGGTGATTCCGAGACGATGTTTGATCCACTCCACAGCCATCCAGCCACCCACTAGACCGCCGACGATTGATTTTCCAGAGACGAGATATGCTGGGTTCCTCCACTGGTGCACAATTTCCGGCGCTTGCTCCATGCAGCCAAGAATTTTGCTTCCCAGCACTGCACCGACAGCCGCCGTCGCGATGATCCACCATCGATGGTCTTGCGATAAGGGATCGCCGAAGCTCCGTCTCAATCGTCGGTAGAGTTGGTATCCGAGGACATAAGCCAGCGTCTCGAAGAGCATGTGGAGATCAGCGCCCATGTGTCCAAGTCGGAGGTAGATTGGGAAACTCACAAGAGAGTTGCTGAGAGCAGCTTATCGGAGAGTCGTGCTCAGGGCAATTTGGGTTCGTGAAACGGCTCATTTCTCGCCTACGCTACACTGGCAGCGATGACCCGCGCCGAACAACTCATCGCCGCCGTGCAGCAGTCGGGGTTCCCGCATCTCGACAGCCTCATCCACCTGTTCGTTGGCGGAAGCGAACTGCACGGTGCCAAGGTCGGAAGCGCAGCAACGTCGCTGCGCGACCGATTACAGCAACTTGATACCTTCGGCCAGTGTCGGATACGCAAGTCGCGGTAACAGTTCTCTCTTCATCCGAGAACCGTCTGCAACGGCAGAGGTCATCCCGGCCCTCACAATGTCACGGGTCAGAGGTGCTGCGGTTTTGAAGAGCAACGCAACGGTCTCACAGCTTGCGCCAGCAGCATAAAACATCCACTCGGGCAGCCGCCATGGCTTCCGGCAGCCGAAGTGTCCGGCAAGCTGGTCGAGAAATTCTTGCACCGTGGTCGGCTTATCGTCGCACACGTTGTAAATGCCTTTGGCACTCTCGCTTTCAATCGCGGCGAGCACGGCAGTCAGGAAATCAGGCAAGGCAACCAGATGTATCCACGTGGGCTTTTGCCAAATCGCGAGGAGTCGGTAACGGAGCAGCCGACGAGCCGCCTCGACCAGTTTGATTCCTTGTCCGTACACGATCCCCGCCCGGAGGATGACGGGAGTGATCGAGGTTCCTTCACATTGGTCAAGCAACAGCCGTTCTGCCCCAAGCCGGGTGCGAAAGTGGACGACATCAGTCGAAGAATTTAATCGATCAGTGGCGGGATGTTCAGGCGTTGTCTCCCCTTCGACATGAGGAAAGCTCACGAGGATGAATTTTCTAACCGCCGATTGGCGAGCAGCATTCAGAAGGCTCTGAACGAAACCAATGTTCGTCCTCGGCAGGAACTCTTCAGGCCGCGGTGCAAAGAGAACTCCTGCGAGATGCACAATACAGTCCGCATCAGCGCAAGCAGGCTGAAGCGTCTCCGGGTTCGCTAAGTCTGCCCGATACGCCCTGACCCTTGGAGACGAAGCCAGCCTTGACCCCAGATTGCCAGCCGCACCCGTTATCAGAATTCTCATACTCGCTTGTTCTGGAGCCGCAACATGAAACCGCGAAAATAGACCATACCTCCCATATCGAACAACCCATGGGCAATCATCGGTACGATGAGGTTCTTTGAGTACGCATAGAAGAGACCGAGGTACAGGCCTTGAAAAATCGACCAGTAGCTAACCACTCGGATGTCTTTCTTCCCGAAATGAGCAACCATGAACAACAGTGAGGCGACGATCAGGCCCAACCATTGCTGGATAAACCCACGGAAAAAGATTTCCTCGCCGCAAGCCGCCGTTAGTCCTCCCAGCAGTATTTGTGCCGGGCTTGGGTTCGCGTACTCCTTCGCTAGGGAGGCCGTTAGCTGTTCCGCAAAAGCACTCCCTTTGAAGACTCGGTAGGCATACTGCACCAGCAGAGTCCACATCCCGAGCCAAGCAGCGCCCGCGACCCCGAGAACGATAGCGAATGGACTGGGCTTCAGATGCAATGGCAGGTTTAGCCTGTGCGTCCCCCACAATCCAAGACTAGCAAGAAGAATCGTTACCGCGATTTCGAGCCACAGATGTCGCTTGATGTAGAAGAGCATCGCCCCCCTTCCTGTCATCCGGCACCTGAAATCGTAGATCATTGGCTAGTCTGCGGGCGATATCTTTATCTTAGGGGGTACGGGTCTGCGAACTTCCCGAGCCCATTTTCCGTAACATCGTGCGGGGGCGAAAATGCGAGCACGGCGCGTCATCCGAACAACAGTGGTTTGCTACGCCTTGTTCTGCGCGATCCTTGCCATCTTTTTTGGAGAATTGGCATTCCACCCCCAGCGAGTGCGTGTGAAAGAGCGCCAGTCAGCCGAAGCCACGGTCGCCCGGTTTGGCGCAACTTTGTAAGATGTTTCGATCACTGCCAGCGATGGCAGCCATCTTCAAGGATGGTTTGCGCGTCCAGCAACAGCGAATGGCGATTCTGTGATACTCCTTCACGGAGTCGGAGACAATCGCCAAGGCATGATGGGATTTGCGGAACTATTTCTTTCGAATGGCTTTGCCGTGCTAGTACCCGACTCACGCGCTCAGGGTGAAAGTGGAGGCGACTTCCCGACCTACGGACTAAAGGAAAGCGACGACGTGCACGGCTGGTTCGACTGGTTAGTGATGCAGCAGCATCCCAAATGCGTTTTCGGAATGGGCGAGTCGATGGGTGCGGCTGTTCTGCTTCAGTCCGTTGAAAAAGAGAATCGCTTCTGTGCACTGGTCGCCGAATCCACGTTCGCCAGCTTCCGCCAGATCGCATACGTGCGAGTGGGTCAGTTCTTTCACACAGGAACGTGGTTGGGCAGAATCGTTCTTCGCCCAGCAGTGGAAATGGCATTCCTGTACGGGCGTCTGACTCGCGGTGTCAACTTGGCAGATGCCTCCCCCGAGAAGGCGGTGGTTGGAAGTCGCGTGCCGATTCTTCTGATACACGGACTGGCAGATGACAACATTCCGTTCCAACAATCCGAATGGATTCGCGCTCACGATCCGGCTGACATAGTTCTTTGGGAGGTACCGTTTGCTGGTCACTGCGGTGCCGTGAATGCCGCTGGTCAGGAGTTCGACAGGCGAGTGCTTGGCTGGTTTCGTTCCCATGACGGCGGGTACTCGGCTACACCACCTCAGTCATGACCGCCCTTCTCGCGGCGTCTCACTGGGTATACCCGTGCGCCAGAGGCCTCGCCTCTTTACCAAGAAGTAATCGCTGCATTGAAAAGGCGGCACTTGCGGTCTCTCGAATACCCTCGAAAAACGCAGCCCTACGGGCCACCCTCGGTTTTTTTGCTTCAGCCGCCCCTGCCGCTAGTTTTTGGGGTGACTCTGCTGCGATCTCTGTTCAAAGGAGATGACGTTAGATAGCATAGGCTCGGAGTTGCAGGGCAGAACTGAGCAGCCCTGCATGAAAGAAAACCGATGGGCGACCAATCACTGGCCGAGATCGCCGGAAATCCGGACAAAGAGCACGCCACGACAGCGGCGTATCGCGTGCTTTACGACGGACAGTGCGAGGTTTGTCAGTCCTGTGTGTCATGGCTGAAGGCTCTCGACCAGAGTAAGATCACCTGCCTGCCCATCAGCGCAGAGGTTCTTTCAGCGGTCGATTCCCGACTCCAGATGGATGAATGCCTGCGGCAGTTGCATGTCGTCACACCCGGAGGTGAAATCCATGTCGGCTGGGATGCGGTCGCATGTTTGGCTCGTCTGTTCCCCTCCACTTGGCTCATTGGCGCACTGGGACAGCGGTTCCCGTTTCGCAATGCGGGTCGTTGGCTCTACGGATTCGTTGCCAAGAACAGATATTCCCTCAGTAAGTGTCGGGGCGGCGCGTGCCGCGTTGCCAAACCAGAAGCGGTTCGGCGGCACGCAAAATTGGGTGCGTTCTGGTCGTGCTACACACTGGGTTTCTTCATCCGGGTGCCGCTCGTCCTGTGGTCGGGGATCAGGGCCGCGGCACAAAGAACGAGCATCTTTGCCCGGACGTACCACGAGCGACTTGATCTGCTGAACGGCAAGCTCACAATTCTATTTCTGAACGGCATTTTGCCCAACACCGTACCGCTGCTGTTTGGCGAACTGTTCACGACCGTGCTCTACGATGGGATCGCCATCGATCCGGGCTCGCCCAAGATGCGACGGTCACTCGCCCGCCACCTTCGGCAGGTGAAGCCGAGAATCACAAAAGTGGTTGCGACCCATGCCCACGAGGAGCACGTCGGCAACCTTAACTGGCTGTCGGGCGTTACTGGTGCTCCGATCTACGTTTCGGAGATGACCGCCCGGTTCCTGACACCATTCAAAAAGCTTCCGTGGGTACGCGCCACAATAATCGGGCAGCCTCCAAATTTGAGGCAGCCTTACCATCTGTTGGGCGAGACCATCGACACCGAATCTGGCTACTTGCAGGTGATCCCTACTCCCGGCCACTGCGATGACCACATCGCGCTCTATGACCCGAAGGAGAAGGTGCTGCTGGCGGGCGATGCCTTCATGGGGAGCTACTTCGCGACACCTAATCCCGACGTGGACAGCCGGAAGTGGCTCCTCAGTCTGGAACGTCTGATGAAACTCGACATCGACATTCTGGTCGAAGGACACGGGCACATTCACACCTTGCGGGCTGACATCCCCGATTTCCCCGCTGTGGTGATCCGGCAGGACCCGAAGGTCGCCATAGGGCAGAAGTTGGATTACCTGCGGTGGTTGCGAGAGCAGATCGAAGCCGGATTTCAAGAAGGGCTTCCGGTGCGGGTCATCGAGGCAAGCTGTTTCCCGTGGGGGAGGCGCACTTCATGGGAGAGTTGCGCCACCGACGAATGCATCCGGCTCCTGAGCCTCGGACACTTTTCCCGCACCGAACTGGTTCGCAGCTTCGTCCGGACAGATGGCGACCATCTTCCAATTGTCTACGAAGTCCGCATCTCCGGAGGAGAGTGATCTCCTTGCCGCTGAGCGAAACGAAAGAGATCGAATCTGCCGAGATTGCGCGAGGCTCCTCGTGGATCGGCTGGCTCCCAATTTCAGTCTTACCCTTGATGGCAGTCGCTTGCCGCAATCAGCTGCCACCTTGGGTGTTCATGTGGGTTCTTTCGTTCGCCATCTATCTCAGCCTGAAGTGGCTGACATGGTGGAGGGCGCGATCACAAATTGCTCATTCAGCATGGCGCTCAGCAGCCTATCTTCTGGCTTGGCCGGGAATGGATGCAGGAGCTTTCTTGGATGCGACTCAGCGCGTACCGCCGCCAGCGCCCCGGACATGGCTGTGGGCCACCTTGGAAACGATTCTCGGCGCGACCCTGCTCTGGGTGGTAGTACGATCCCTTCCGCACGGAGAGTCCCTTTTACGCGGGTGGGCGGCAATGTTGGGACTCATCCTGCTCCTTCACTTCGGCACTTTCCAAATCGTCGCGCTGCTCTGGCAAAGCGTGGGCGTCAATGCAAAAGCCATCATGTCTGCGCCACTCCGTTCCACATCCCTTGGGGAGTTTTGGGGAAAGCGTTGGAACCTCGGTTTCCGCCAGCTTTCTCATGAGTTGATTTTCCGCCCGTTGCATCGAAGGCTGGGCGCGGACGCGGCTGGCTTCTTGGTGTTCGCGGTTTCCGGCCTGATCCACGACCTCGTGATCTCGCTGCCCGCTCGCGGGGGCTATGGTCTCCCCACGATCTACTTCTTGCTTCAAGGTACGGGAATGACTATCGAGCACTCGCGGCTTGGCAGGCGGCTCGGTCTTGGACAGGGTGTGCGTGGCTGGTGTTTCATGATGGTGTTTCTTGCGGCACCTGTGTTTTGGCTCTTTCACCCATGGTTTGTGCTACGTGTGATACTTCCCTTCATGCGGGCAATTCACGCGCTATGACCGATTCATTCGTGCAGTGGCTCTTTGGGATCGACCTGTGGTTGGTCGGTGCTGCGCATTTTGTGATCCTGTTCGCCAGCTTTCAAGTGCCATACAGACTGGGGTGGAAACAGGACTTGCAGCAGTTGATACCCTTCAACCGGAAACTGCTCTGGGTGCAGAGTGGATTTACCGTGTTGACTATCATTGCCTTTGGCACACTGACGTTAGTGCTGCACGCGGAACTCCTCCGAGGCGAGCGTGCTGCTTTGGGACTTGCCTCCTTCATCGGCATTTACTGGACTACTCGGATTCTCGTGGACGCTCTTTACTTTTCTCACGAGGATTGGCCCAAAGGAACGGCATTTGTTGTGGGACACGTGCTTCTGACACTCTTGTTTTCTATGCTTGCCGCGAGCTACCTCGGTCTATTCATCTGGCACGTATGGATACGACCGAATCGTTGAGGATGAAGAGAGTTCACGTGTTCAGGCTGACAGCACCCACGGAAGATGAGATTCGACATTTCATTTTGAAGCAGAGAGAGTCGAGCTTCTCGTACCCGGAAGTCGGAGCATCGGCTAAACTAACACCCTGCCAGCGGGATACAACATAGACCATTATCGCGTTCAGCTTGGCACAGGCGAAGGTGGATGGCAGCGGGCAACTGAGGCGATTCGTGCATGGCGAATGTTCAGCATGCCTTGGGTGAACCTCCACTGGGCGACGGCTCCGATACAGGTCGGAACCGACGTTGCGGTTTCCATACATCACTTCGGGTTCTATTCGCTGAACGCCTGCCGCATCGTCTACGTCGTCGATGAAGAAACCCCGACAAAGCGATTCGGCTTTGCCTACGGCACTTTGGCGGAACACGCAGAGAGCGGAGAAGAGCGATTCACGGTCGAATGGAATCGAGAGGAAGATGAAGTCTGGTACGACATACTTGCTTTCTCCCGTCCTCGAACGATGTTAGCCAGACTCGGGTATCCACTATCGCGGTTGCTTCAAAAGAAATTTGCCGAGGGTTCAAAGGCGGCGATGATTAAGGCTGTGAGCCAGATTTAGCGGCGTCGTTGCATCCGCAAATGAAGTTCGAGATATCATCCTTCCCAGAGTTGCCATGACAACGCCTTTGCGTATCGTTCTTCCGGGTGGCAGTGGGCAGGTTGGCAACATCCTTTCCCGACATTTCCACGCTCAGGGACATGAAGTCGTTGTCCTCGCTCGAAGGGTCACACCTGCCCCGTGGCGCGTCGTCAATTGGGATGGAGAGAGTCTGGGCAACTGGACATCCGAACTGGAGAATGCGGATGTACTTATCAACCTCGCGGGCAGAAGCGTAGATTGCCGATACACTCCTTCCAATCGCCGGGCAATCAAAGAATCCCGAGTGCAGACGACGCACCTGCTGGGGCGAGCAATTGGCCAGTCTGTTCGCCCGCCCCGGTTGTGGATGAATGCCAGCACCGCGACGATCTACCGTCATGCCCTTGACCGACCGATGGACGAGCAGACGGGAGAGATCGGCGGCAACGAAACGGATGCGCCTGCCAAGTGGAGTTTCAGTATTGATGTTGCTACTAGCTGGGAGAAGGCTTTCTTCGAGGCTGTGACACCCAATATTCGCAAAATCGCTCTTCGTAGCGCCGTGATCATGAGTCCTGATCGGGGTGGCGTATTTGATACGTTGCTTCGTCTTGTTCGGTTTGGGCTCGGAGGCACCGCAGCCAGCGGCCAGCAATTTGTTTCTTGGATTCACGATGAGGATTTCTTGCGGAGCATCGACTACCTGATCGCCCGAGACGAGATCGATGGCGTTGTCAATATCGCATCACCAACTCCGCTAGGAAATCGGGAATTCATGAAGGCTCTACGACAAGCGTGGGGCACATCCATCGGGCTGCCTGCCACAAGGTGGATGCTGGAGATAGGCACATTCTTTCGGCGCACCGAAACCGAACTGGTACTCAAGAGCCGCCGCGTCATCCCCCGTCGTCTTGTCGAAGATGGTTTCCAATTTCAATTTCCTGAGTGGGCTGCCGCCGCACAAAATCTCGTTGACCGCTGGCGTGCGACTGACCGCTTGAAGTCCGAATAACGACGACGCCCTCCTCGATTCGGTAGTTCCGCCAAAGCCCACCCACGCCACGGAAAGTTGGAATGCTGCTCTCGGCGCTTACTCCTGCTCCGGCGAGAATGAAGATACGGTCAGTGAGGGAAACCGAAGATGTAGAATCCGCCATGAGCCTTGCACCATGAGTCAAATGAAACCAAAGTTGAAGAAACTGCGGCTGATTCAATTGGCAATGATAGCGGTCATACCGATATTTGGATGGGTAGCGGAGTTTCGCCGTGATTCCGGCAACAACGATTGGACTTTGCGGCATTGGTTAGCGGCGGGACTTGCCCTCTGGTCAGCTTTTGGGGGTTTTCGCCTTCGCCATCGGCTGCTGTTTCGTTCCGAGCAGGCGGCAGCGAAGGACGCTTCCAATCCGAAAGCTCTTAAACAGTGGGAAGCGGGTAACCTCATCGGGCTTGCATCCGCCGAAAGCCTAGTTCTGTGGGGGCTAGTGGTGCGCATGGTTCTTGGTGGTGCCCTTTGGCAAGCCTCGTTCTTTTATGCTGTTGGCTTATTTCTGCTACTGCTTTGGACGCCCCGAATACCGATCACAACACCCGCTTCGACCTGAGCACAGCCAACCGTTAGTTCTCCTCAACTGCTGTGATCAAGCATTTGTCCTGCGCCCCGAAAGCCGCTGGGAAAAGGATCGCTCTACCCAGTAACAATCGGAGCGGCGGGGGCGGGACTCGGCCCGGTGGCACCCAAGCACACCCGTGCTGCTCTGCACTGGGGGCGGGCATCGGGCGGAACTCGGATTCGATCCGATCTGCTGATTCCAAGTTCCTTGCGAACCTCTAGAAGGTTGCCATCGAGTTTGGCAAAGAAATCG
>Ga0209154_1001637_pt1 | contig 13028 bp, 12 predicted proteins | sample GraSoiAngelo_121_FD_185878 | JGI IMG/M metagenome (GOLD analysis project Ga0209154, IMG submission 185878) | Grasslands soil microbial communities from the Angelo Coastal Reserve, California, USA - 14_0919_12_20cm (SPAdes) (version 2) | ecosystem: Environmental > Terrestrial > Soil > Grasslands ... | reverse complement strand
TGCCGCTGCCTGAGTCGGACAAGGAATACCGCATCGTGTCGCGCCAGGACACGTCCGCGCTCGAGACGCCGCCCGACCACGACGGCAAGCTGTCCGGGCACGCCGTGAAGATCGCGGATACGGCGCGCTTCTGGGCCAACTCGAAATACCTCATCATCGTCGAAGGCTGACCATCGACGGACGGGCGGAGGTGCGTGGTTCGCACCTCCGCCCGACCCTTCCCCTGTGGACCCTTCCTTACGACTTTGTTGTAGCTCACACGCAACAACCTGTTCTCCCCCGCAAGCGCCCGGCTCCCGAGCCCTGACCCGGTGCCGACTGCAGGGCGCGGGATTTGCGACAGGTTCGAGGTGCGGACGTACGACTGACGCGAGGGGGAATCATGCATGGTGTGATCAGGCGGTATCGCGTGCGGCTGGGCACCGTGGCACAGGCAGCCCGCTACACCGAGAAGGGGTTCTTGCCCATCCTGCGGGGCATCCCGGGCTTCGTGTCCTCCCATTTGCTGGACGAGGGGAACGACGTGCTGACGTGGATGGCGCTCCTCGAAACCGGGGAAGCCGTCGAGGCTGCCGTGCGCGCGTCGCGCGACTGGTTCCGCGACGAGTGGTCGTCGTTCCGGCCCCTCCCCCCGGAAGTGGTGACGGGCGAAGTGCTGGCGCGCGCCACGGCCGATCGCCGGCGCACGGTGGATCGCCGCCGGCTCGCCCTCGTCGGGGCCACGGCGTGGGACGGGCCGGAACGCCGGGAGGGCAGCGACCGGCGGTTGGAAGCGCCGAGCTGGGCTCGCGCCGGCTGACGCCGATCGGCTAGACCCCCTGTCGCTCGTGTTGCTGGTCGCGGGGACGGCGTTGCCGTGTCCCGCGGGCGGCCTTCTATTTCCCTCTCGTGTCCCTCACCCGCCGCCTGCTGCTCCGCGCCTCCCGCAGCGCCTGGCTCGCCCGCACGCTGCGGCGCCGGGCTTTCTTCCGCCGGGCCGTGCGCCGCTTCCTGCCCGGGGAGCACGTGGGTGCCGCGCTCGACACCGCCGCGGCCCTCGCCCGCGACGGGATCGGCAGCGTGCTCACGCAGCTGGGGGAGCAGGTCACCAACCGCAACGAAGCCGCCGGGGTACGCGATCAGTACTTGCGGCTGCTCGACGAAATTCGGTCGCGCGACTTGCCGGCGGAGATCTCCGTCAAGCTCACGCACCTGGGCCTCGACGTGAATCCCAAGGCATGTCTCCAGGACCTGCTGGCGCTCGCGGCGCGGGCGGCCGCTGCCAAATCATTTCTCTGGATCGACATGGAGGAGTCGCGCTACGTGGACGCGACGCTGGAGCTCTACCGCGCGGTACGCGCCGCCCGTCCCGACGTGGGCGTGTGCCTGCAGGCGTACCTGCGTCGCACCCCCGCCGACCTGGAGGGACTGCTGCCGCTCGCGCCCGCCATCCGTCTCGTGAAGGGGGCCTACAACGAACCGCCCGACGTCGCGTTTCCGAAAAAACGCGATGTCGACGCCGCCTATGCGGTGCTCGCCAGCCGGCTGCTGGAGCGCGCGGCGGCCGGTGCGGCGCGTGTCGTGCTCGGTACGCACGATCTCGACCTCATCGAGCGGCTGCGCGCCCGCGCGCTGGCGCTCGGCGTCACGGGCGGCGGCTACGAGGTGCACATGCTGTACGGCATTCGGGCCGCCGCGCAGCGCGCCCTCGCGCAGGAAGGCGTGCCCGTGCGCGTACTGATCAGCTACGGGACGCACTGGTTTCCGTGGTACATGCGGCGGCTCGCCGAGCGACCGGCGAACGTGTGGTTTGTGATGCGGCACTTGCTGGGATGATCTCCGGGCTTGCGCCGGGGGTTAGGAGGGGGCCTGTTTTCTCATCGATGGTCACACGCACGCTGACCTCCGCCCCCGTCGAGCTCGACCGCTGGCGCCGCGACACGCCCGGGTGCCGGGACCGCATTCATTTGAACAACGCGGGTGCCGGGCTCATGCCCCGCCCCGTGCTCGACGCGATCACCAATCACCTCGCGCGGGAGGCGGCGATCGGCGGCTATGAGGCGGCCGACGAAGCGGAGCCCCTGGTGCGGGAGACCTACGCCCTGGTGGCACAGCTGGTCGGCGCGGCGCCCAGAAACATCGCGCTGGTCGAGAACGCGACCGTCGCGTTCTCTCAGGCGCTCTCCGCGTTCGACTTCCGTCCCGGCGACCGCATCGTCACCACGCGCACCGACTATCCGTCGAACCAGCTGATGTACCTGTCGTTGGCGCAGCGCGCCGGCGTCGAGACCGTGCGCGCCGACGACCTCCCCGAGGGCGGCGTCGACGCGGAGAGCGTCCGCCGCCTGGCACGCGATCCCCGCACCCGGCTGGTCGCGCTCTCGTGGGTGCCGACCAATTCCGGGCTGGTGCAGGGTGCGCGCGCCGTCGGTGAGGTGTGCGCCGAGCTGGGCGTGCCGTACGTGGTCGACGCCTGTCAGGCCGTGGGGCAAATGGCGGTCGACGTGAACGCGCTGCGGTGCGACTTCCTCGCCGCCACGGGGCGCAAGTTCCTGCGCGGGCCCCGTGGCATCGGCTTCCTGTACGTATCCGATCGCATGCTCGAGCGGGGGGCGTTCCCGCTATTGCTCGACATGCGCGGCGCCGACTGGACCGACCCGGACGCGTTCCGCCTGGCGGACGGTGCGCGCCGCTTCGAGAACTGGGAGTTCGCCTACGCCCTCATCGTCGGGCTCGGCGCCGCCGCCCGTTATGCGCTCGCGACCGGCCGGCTGGGGTATGAGCGAGCCTGGCGGCTCGCCGCGCTGCTGCGCGAGCGGCTCGAGGGCGTGCCGGAGGGGCGGGTGCTCGACCGCGGCCGGGAGCGGTGCGCCATCGTCACGCTCGACGTCCGCGGGCAGGACGCCGCCGAGCTGGAGCTGCGTCTCCGTGAGCGCGGCGTCAACACCAGCTCGGCCAACCGCATGTCCGGCGTGCTCGATATGGACGAGAAACGCGCGGCCACGGCGCTCCGCTTCTCGCCACACTACTACAATACGGAAGAGGAGCTCGATGCCGCGGTGGCGGCGCTCATCGACCTGGTACGCCGATGATCCGACATCTCACGCTGTTGCTGGCGGTCCCCGGGGCGGCGCTGCCCGCCCAGGCTCGCAAGAGCCAGCACGCGATGGTCCTGCAGGCGATCGGCGCAGCTCAGGTGACGATCGTCTACAACCGACCGGGCGCCCGCGGCCGAACGCTGTTCGGCGCCCTGGTGCCATGGGGCAAGCTGTGGTGTCCGGGGGCGGACGAGGCCACGACAATCACGCTCACCAAGGATGTGCTCGTCGCGGGGCAGCGTCTCGCCGCCGGCAAGTACAGCATCTGGGCGATTCCCGGCCCCGCCGAGTGGACGCTGATCTTCAGCAAGGCGGCGGACGTGTTCCACATCCCCTACCCCGGTCCGGCGCAGGACGCGCTGCGCGTCACGGTGAAGCCGCAGGCGGGACCGTTCATGGAAGCGCTGGCGTTCTACTTCCCGGCCGCGGACGCGGACCGGGCCCTCCTGAACCTGCACTGGGGCGAGACCGTCGTGCAGGTCCCGCTGGCGGCGCCCTAGCAGCGACCGGCTACGCTTCGTAGCGCTGAATCCGCGACCCGTTGCCGGCGGCGCGGGCCCGGCCGAGGGCCACGCTCGCGTGCCCGAGCAGGCTGGCGGGGTCGAGCGGCGTCTCGTGCAGGTCCACCACCGCCTCGAACCCCGCGCGCACCTCGAGCGGCGGCAGCCCGGCGGGCCGCGGGCCGCGCTCGATCACCTGCGACAGCCGGTGCGCCATTTGCGCCGCTCCGGCGGGGGCGGTGGAGGGAGCGAGCACGAGGAATTCGCCGCTCGCGGCCCGTCCGATGGCATCCGAGGCACGACCGCTCGCCTGGAGCAGCCGTGACGCGAAGTCGACGACGACGGGCGGCGCAGGCGCGGCCGCCGGCCGCGCCTGGTGCGCTTCCGCCTCCACCGAGAGCGCCACGCAGGCGAGCGGGGCATGCCGGCGGAACGCGTCCGAAACCAGCTCGCGCGCCCGCCGCTCGAGCCCCCGTTTCGTGTACAATCCGCTCGCCGGCTCCGTATCCTCCTCCAGCACGTGGTCGGTCTCGAGCTTGACGCGAGTGAACGCGTCGACCTTCAGCAGGAGCTCCTCCGCGTTGAGCCCGAGGCTCAGATAATCCCACGCCCCCGCCTCGAGCGCCGCGAGCCGCTGCTGCTTGGTCGCCGGCGTCGACGTGATCATGATCACGGGTGTGTGCCACGACACGGCCCGGTGCAGCCGCAGCCGGCGACACACGACAATGCTGTCCACGTCCTGGAGGTTCGCGTCCAGCAGGACCACGTCCGGCTCCAGCTCCGGCGCTTGCTCCAGCAGCTCGCGCCCGCTCGCCACCGACAGGACCCTGTATCCTTGAGGGGCGAGCATGCTATCGAGCGCCCGGGTGAGCCAGGTACCGGCGTGGGCGACGACGACGACGGGTATGCGAATGAAGGGCGCGCGCTGAGGCAAGCTTGTGCTCTCGCAATGAGGGCGTGCATGACAGACTAGGGCGCCCCATGCTGCTCGTGCTCAAGAATGTCGCAGCCAGGGCCCTGGAGAAAACTGGGCGAAACCCTAGGTCAGGCGGGGAGAAGACCCGGGGGCGTCACGGCTCGATGAGACCCTCGCGAATCGCGTAGCGCACGAGACCGGCGACATCGTGCACGTTCAGCTTCTTCATCACGCGTGTGCGGTGGAACTCTGCCGTCTTGGGAGTGATCGCGAGCAGCGCGGCGACCTGCTTCGTCGACTTGCCCTCGGCCACGAGCTGCACCACCTGGCGCTCACGCGACGTCAGCCGGCCGCGGTCCGCGGCTGCGGCGGCGCGGCAGGCCTCCACGACCGCCTGCGACACGCCCGCCCCGACGTAGAACCCACCGCGCGACACCTGCTCGATGGCCAGGGCGAGGTCTTCTCCCGCCTGGGTCTTGAGCACGAACCCGCGCACGCCCGCGCGGACGGCGTCGGTCACCAGGCGCTCCTGCTCGAGCGCCGTCAGCATCACGACCTGGGTGTTGGGACACGCCGCGACGATCTGGCCCGCGGCATCGATGCCGTTCAGCAGCGGCATCATGATGTCGAGCACCGCGACGTCGGGCTCGAGCTCGCGCGCCACCTCCACGGCCGCCCGCCCGTCGGATGCCTCGGCCACCACCGCGAATCCGTGACGCTCGAGCAGGGCGCGCACGCCTTGCCGCAGCACCACATGGTCGTCTGCCAGCACTACGCGTAGCGCCATCGTTCCTCCGGGCTCCTCTATACGGAGCGGGCGGGCGCGGCGTCAAGCGCCCGTGTCACGCCGGGCGCGAAGTACGCATCGACGCTTGAGTTATCGGTTACAGTTCTAGTCATGCCGTCCGTCTCCGCGCCGCCGCGGCTTTCCAAGTCGCGCTATCTGTCGGGCCTGCAGTGTCACAAGCAGCTGTGGTGGCGGGTGCACGACCCCGACGCCCCGGAGCTGTCGCCGTCGGCGGGGCAGCAGAACCTGTTCGCCCAGGGACGCGAGGTGGGCGTGTGCGCTCGCCAGCACGTGCCGGGCGGGCAGCTGATCGATCTGCCGTTTTATCAGCACGACAACATGGTAGCCGCGACGCGCGAGGCCCTGCAACACCACGTGCCGGCGATTTACGAGGCCTGGTTTCTGGCGGACGACACCTACGTGGGGGTCGACATCCTGGAGCGCACCGCCCGGGGCTACGGCGTGATCGAGGTCAAGGCGTCCAACCGCCGCAAGCCGGAGCACCTTCCCGACGCGGCCGTCCAGGTGCACGTGCTGCGGCGGGCAGGCCTCCCGGTGGAGCGCGCCGAGGTCATGCATCTCAACCCGCAATGCCGCTACCCCGACCTGGCCAACCTGTTCATCCGCGAAGACGTGACGGCGCTGGTGGAGGGGGCGCTCATCGGCGTGCCGGACGAGCTCGCGGCGCAGCGGGCGATGCTCGCGGGACCGCTCCCGGACATACCCATCGGCGAGCACTGTACCACGCCGCATGACTGCCCGTTCATCGCGCGTTGCTGGCCCAAGACGTCCGATCATCACGTGAGCAGCCTGTACCGCATCGATCGGAAGCGGGCCCTCGAGCTCGAGGCCGACGGGTTTGCGACGATCTACGACCTGCCGTCCGACCTGGAGCTCTCGGTGATTCATGCGCGCCAGGTGAAGGCCGTCCAGAGCGGGCGCATGGTGGTGGAGCCGACGCTCGCGAAGGCGCTCGCCCCGTTCGCGTCACCGCTCGCGTTTCTCGATTTCGAGACGGTGAGCCTCGCGGTCCCCCGTTGGACGGGGTGCCGACCGTGGCAGCAGGTGCCGGTGCAGTTCAGCGTGCATGCCGAAGAGCGGGGGGCCCTGGTGCACCGCGCGTGGATCGCGGACGGGCCCGAGGATCCGCGCCCGGCGCTCGCCGCGGCTCTCGTGGAGGCGTGCGCCGGGGCGAAGAAGATCGTGGCCTATTACGCGAGCTTCGAGCGGGACTGCATCAGACAGCTGCGGGAGGCGGTGCCCGGCTGCGCCAAAGAGCTCGAGCGCATCGAACGACGCCTCGTGGACTTGTTGCCGGTGATCCGGAGACATGTCTACCACCCCGACTTCGGCGGCGGCTTCAGTCTCAAGAAGACGCTGCCCGCGCTCGTCCCGGGGCTGTCGTACGCGGACCTGCAGGTGCAGGACGGCGAGGTCGCGACGGTCGAGCTACAGCGCCTGATGCTCCGGGGCGCCGAGCTGCCGGCGGACGAGCGGGCGGCGCTGCGGGACGCGCTGCTACGTTATTGCGAGCGCGACACGTGGGCGATGGTGAAGCTGCTGGAGAAACTGCGGAGCCTGGTGGCGGATCAGCTGGAGCTGTTCTGAGCCTTCTGGAAGTCTTCCGGGGTGTCGACATCCTCGAGCATCTCGGGCCCCCGGTCCACGTACAGCGCCTCGTGTTGGTGCGCCTGCACCACCGCCTTGCCGCACCCTTCCCCGGTCCACGCCCGCAGCTCGCCGAACAGCAGCCGTCGAAACAACAGCGGCGGTGCGGTGACGTCGCCGTAGCGCGACACGACGAGCGGCGCGTCGCTCGTGCGCGCCCGGCTCACCAGCTCGGCCAGCGCGGCTTCGCTCACGTGCACCATGTCACCCAACAGCACCACGGCCGCATCCACGTCTCGGCCCAACCGGTCGAGCCCCGCGTGCAGCGACGTGCTGGTCGGACCCGTGAAATTGGGATTGAGTGCGAGGTCCACCGGAAGGTCCCCGAGGACGGCGCGCGCGCGGTCCGCTTCGTGGCCGAGCACCACCACGACGGGCGACAGCCCAGCCGTGAGCGCCCGGCGGGCGGCGCGCCGCACCAGCGGCTCGCCCTCGAGCTCGAGCAGCATCTTGTTCCGGCCCGGCCCCATGCGACGCGAGGCGCCGGCCGCGAGCACGACGCCGGCCACCCGCAGCGGCTTAGTCCGTCGGCGCATGAATGGGAGCGAGCCGCTCGCGGAGCGACCGCGCTCGCCGGCCGGAGCGCACCGCGAGAACCTCCGCGATCACGGCCACCGCCACCTGTTCGGCGCCGTCGGTCCCGATGTCGAGGCCCACGGGCCCGTACACACGCCCCTCGTCCACTGGGCCCTGCGCGGCGAGGTTGCGCAGCATACGATCGGTGCGCTGGCGGGGGCCCAGCACGCCGATGTAGGAGACCGGCGTCTTCAGGAGCGCGCGCAGGTACGCCTGATCGTCGGCGAAGTTGTGGTTCATCACGACGGCGTAGCACTCGACGTCGAGCGGTATCGCTCCCCCCAACTCGTCGCCCGTGCTCTGCAGCAGCGCCGCCGCGGCCGGGAACCGCTCGCGCGTGAGCCACCCGGCCCGCCGATCGACGACCACGACGCGGAGCCCCACGTCGGCGGCGAAGCGGACCAGGGGCCGGGCGTCGTCGCCCGCGCCCAGCACCACCAGCTGGGGCGGAGGCACCAACACGTCGAAGAACACCGACCGGCCGCCGATCTCGTGGATCCCGGATTCTCCGATTGCGAGCAGCTCGCGCGCCTTGCTCGTCGCACCAGCGGTCACGTTCGGTGACCCGAGGTCGCCCTCGGCGCTGGCGCTCGTCACGATCAGTCGCATCCCGCATCTCGCATCCCGCATCCCGATGAGCGTCGCCACGGCAAACGGTGTCCGGCCGTCCAGCAGTGCACGCTCCCGCGACCTCGCGTCCGCGGGCTCGACGTACACGTCGACTTGTCCTTCGCACCCCACGCCCAGGTCCCAGGCGGCGATTTCGTCGGCGCTGGAGCAGTAGCTCCGGAGCTCGGGCGCTCCGCTGCGGATGACCTGCAGCGCCACTTCGCGCACGTCCTGCTCGAGGCAGCCACCGCTCACGTTGCCCGCGCTGCTGCCGTCGCCCGCGACGGCGAGCTTCGAGCCCTCGTGCCGGTAGGCCGAGCCGCGGACCCGGACGACCGTCGCCAAGGCGGCGGGCTGTCCCGCGCGGCGGGCCCCGGCCAGGAAATCGAGCACCTCGCGCGTTTCAAGCCATTGTTTCATGCGATCTCCCCTCGGGTAATCTAGCGACGGCGCGGGCCTTGCCCGGCACGGGCTCGGGGGTACCTTCTGCCTGCAGCCACGCCGAACCATCTCCACGGAGGACCCGCACGTGAATCGCACTGCCACGCTGCTGCTCGTCGCCGCCCTGCCGGCCGGCCTGCTCACCGCGCGCCCCGGCCCGGAGGACGAATCGGTCTTCGTCCGGGGCCTCCGCCCCGACCAGCACGAGTCGGTCCTGTACGTCTGGACCAGCGACGCCGACCAGAAGGATCCCGACTTTCTCACCGTCATCGACGCGAGCCCCACCTCGTCGGCCTACGGAACGATTATCGCGACCGTGCCGACCAGCGCGCCCGCTAACGAGGCCCACCACTTCGGTTACACCGTGAACGCCGACCGCATCTTCGCCGGCGGACTGTTCTCGAACCGGCTGTTCATTTACGACGTCGCGACCGACCCGAAGCACCCCAAGCTCCTCAAGACGGTGCCCGACCTGTCGGCGAGCACCGGCTTTTCGGGGCCCCACACCTTCTACGCCGTACCGGGCGGCGTGATGATCGCGATGCTGGGAGGGAAGGACGGCGGTGCGCCAGGCGCGCTGGTGCAGCTCGACAACGACGGCAACTTTGTGAAGGCGCTTCCGGCACCGGATTACATGTACGACGTCGGCATCAAGCCCGAGCTGAACCTGATCGTGACGTCGAGCTGGGCCCACCCGCACGCCGTGAAGGCGGGCAATACGCCGATGGACCAGGTAGGGGACGTCGTGGTCGCCTGGGACTACAAGACCGGCAAGGTGCTGCAGGAGGAGCATCTCGACAAGGCGCCACTCGAGGTACGCTGGCTGCACGGCGCCACGGCGCGCGGCGGCTTCATCAACTGCGCCTTCGGCAACAGCGTGTGGCACTGGGAGGTGGGAAGGGACGGCAAGCTGGCGTTCACGCGCGTGCTCAAGCTCGCCGACAACGCGATCCCGGCGGACATGCGGATCTCCTACGACAACCGCTTCCTGTTCGTGTCCCTGTTCGGCGGCGGCGCGGTGCAGCAGTACGACATCGCCAATCCCATGCAGCCGAAGCTCGTGAGCACGCTGGCCTTCCCCCAGGCGCAGATGATGAAGCTCACGCCCGACAACAAGCGCTTGTACGTGAGCAACTCGCTGCTCTCGAACCTGGACGGCAAGGTGCCCTACCGGGTGCGCCTCGTGAACGTCGGACCCGCCGGGATGACGTTCGACCCGAAGTTCGACGTGGATTTCGAGCATCTCCCGACAGGACAGGCGCGGCCGCACGACATGCTGTTGAAGTAGGGGCTCCGATCAACCCCGGGGCATGGCCCCGGGGTTGGTCTTCCCGTTTCACATTACCGTCAATGCCCTCCGGCCCCGCGTTCCTATTCGATCTCGACGGCACGCTCGTCGACAGCGTGTACCAGCATGTGCTCGCCTGGCGCGAGGCGCTCGAGAGCGTCGGGATCGAGCTCTCCGTGTGGCGCATCCACCGCCGCATCGGCATGAGCGGCGGCCTGTTCGTCCACGCGCTGTTCCGTGAAACGGGGCGGGACTTGAAGCCCGAGCAGGCGGCGCAGATCCGGCGCGTGCACGCCGAGGCCTACGCGCGCCAGGTGTCGCAGGTGCGTCCCCTCCCGGGCGCCCGGGAGCTGCTGGCCTATCTCACGAAGGTCGGTGTCCCGTGGGCGATCGGGACGAGCGGGCGGATGGAGAGCGCCAAGCCCAACCTCGACATGCTCGCCATCCCCCCCGGCGTCCCCATCGTGACACGCGACCAGGTGGAGCATGCGAAGCCCGATCCCGATCTGTTTCTCGCGGGCGCACAGCGGCTCGGAGTCCCGATCGACGAGTCGATCGTGGTGGGGGACAGCGTGTGGGACCTGTTGGCGGCGCGGCGCGCGCGGGCGATGGGCGTGGGGCTGTTGTCGGGCGGGTATGGAGAAGAAGAGCTCGAACGGGCCGGCGCGTATCGTGTGTATCAGGACCCGGCCGATCTGCTCGACCACCTGGACGAGGTCGGCGTGCGGATGGGGAGCAACCCTCCCTGATCCCCGGGCTCGCGCCCGGGGTCAGAAATGTTCCTCCTTTGCCGGCGCAGCGGCGGGCAGCTGCACCACCCGGTCCCACGCGCTCGTCTGCCAGTTGTCGGGCCGGTCACGCTCGCGCACCCAGGGCGGCAGCGGCAGCGCGAGGTAACCGGAGAGGGCCTCGACGTAGGGCTCGTACATGCGGCGCAGCTCGGTGAGCCGCTCCTCGAAGTCGGGCCTGGCCTTGAACGCCAGGCCGCCGCCCCCGAGCCGGTGGCGCACGCGAGCCAGCTGCGCCGTCGTCAACCGCTCTCCCGGTCGCTGTGGCGGCGTGCTGTACACCTGCGCCAGGTCGACCACCGCGTGGCGCGCCATGGCGAACGTCAGCTCGGCCTGCCGCACGCACCACCCCTCGAGCCCCACGATCATGAGCGCGCTCGCGTCCAGGATGGTCGTGAGGGCCGCCACCCATGACTCGTTGTAGTGCTGCGACCGGAAATAGCCGAGCGGCGGATACGACAGGTGGCTCTCGAGCACGTCGGCGGCCCAGCGCTCCCACTCCTTGAGCAGCTCGACCAGGGCCGCGGCGTGCGGATCCGCCCGATGCCGCCACAGGAGCTCGGCCGCGCTGGGCGGCGAGCCGGCGCGCGCGTCGAGCAGCGAGATCGCGACCTCCCGCCGCGAAAACGCCTGATAGATCACCGGAAAGTACCCGATCACGGCCGCGAGAAAGGCGAAGCCGGTTCCCGCTTCGACGACGGTGATCGTCTTGGCGAACGCGCTGCGGGGCACCACATCGCCGAGGCCGAGCGTGAAGAACGTCGTGCCGCTCATGTACACGTCCGACCAGAACCCGCTGCCGCCACCGCCCGCCACCGTCATCGCCGAGCCCGCCGCCCATTGCAGCAGCCCGAAGGAGCAGACGCTGCCCGCCGCCCACAGGGCGAGCAGGGCGATGAGCGAGAGCGGCCCATAAAAGGAAAGAAACGCGTCCCGGCGCCGGCCCGTGAGCAGCCCGGCCGCGGCGCGCCACGGCGCCCAGGTGTACCGGTAGAACATCTTGGTGAGGCGGATCCGCCCGCTCACCCGCCGCGGCAGGATGATGGTCTCGAACGCGTCCCACAGGACTACGGCCAGCAGCACCACGCCCCCCCCACCGCCGATCCAGCGCATGTCCGCCGCTCCAGGGCCCAGAGACGCTTGACGAAACAGTCTGACTGACCCCGGGCGCAAGCCCGGGGGAACCGCTGGCGAGCCCTCCGCGCCGCCCGTAAACTTGCTCGGTGGGCTTCGACCGGGTGAGGCGCAGGTGCGGTGCCGCGCTCACCGCCTTGGTGGGCGTGTGCGTGGCCACGGGTGCGTCGGCGAGCCAGACACCGGCCGACTCGACGCCGCCACGGGCTCCGGACCGCCTGTTCGAAGCGACCGAGCCACTCGACCTCACCCTCAAGGCCGACTTCGGCGCCATCAACAAGAATCGCGGCAACGAAAAGCGGGACCAACCCGGTGTGCTCTCCTATGTCACCGCGGCCGGCGACACCGTAGGGCTCGATGTACAGCTGCACACCCGCGGGCATTTCCGGCTGGCCCGGTGCCAGTATCCGCCTCTCAAGGTCGTGTTCAACCGCGACCAGACCCCGCACACGACCTTCGCGCACCAGGGGAGCCTCAAGCTCACCGTGCAGTGTCGCGGCGGTCAGGGGTACGCGAACTACCTGCTGGAAGAGTACCTCATCTATCGCGCCTACAACCTGCTCACCGATCGCAGCTTTCGGGTGCGTTTGGCACGGGTGAGCTACGTGGACGTGAACGGCAAGCACGCACCCGAGATGCGGCGTGCGTTCTTCGTCGAGGACGACGACCGCATGGCACGGCGCAACGCGACCCACGTAATCGACCAGAAGGGACTGTCTCAGGGCGACGTTGACGTCGAGCAGATGGGCGTGGCCGTCGTGTTCCAGTACATGATCGGCAACACCGACTGGGCGGTGTCGGCGCTGCACAACATCGTGCTCACCGAGGACTCGACCGGCGTAGTCTACCCGGTACCGTACGATTTCGACTGGTCCGGCGTCATCTCGACGCCGTACGCCCAGCCCGATCCGCGGCTCAACCTCCCCAACGTGCGCCAGCGCGCGTTCCGCGGCATGTGCCGGTCGCCACAGGATCTCGCCACGCTGTTCGCGCGGTTCAATGCCCGGAAGGACACGATCTACGCGCTGTATCGCGGGATGGCCGCGGAGGGGCTCGAGGCCAAACGGATCTCGCAGGCGCTCGATTATTACGACGAGTTCTTCAAGACCATCAACGACCCGGGTCGCACGCGTCGCGAGTTCATCCTGGCGTGCCCGCGGAGCTGAGCGCCGTGCCCTCGTGACCGAGCTGCGCTGGGACGTGCCGAGCGCCGCGCGCCTGGCCGAACTGCTCGCCGCGCCTCT
>Ga0209154_1001635_pt1 | contig 13045 bp, 12 predicted proteins | sample GraSoiAngelo_121_FD_185878 | JGI IMG/M metagenome (GOLD analysis project Ga0209154, IMG submission 185878) | Grasslands soil microbial communities from the Angelo Coastal Reserve, California, USA - 14_0919_12_20cm (SPAdes) (version 2) | ecosystem: Environmental > Terrestrial > Soil > Grasslands ... | reverse complement strand
CTTCCTCGACGACTACGCGTTCTTCATTCAAGGCTTGCTCGACGTTTACGAAGCTTCATTCGATGTGCGGTGGCTTTCCTGGGCGATTCAATTGCAAGGGATGCAGGACCAGCTCTTCTGGGATTCCAAGAACGGCGGCTATTACACCACCAGCGGCGCCGACCCGGCCCTGCTGATGCAAACGCGGGAGGACTACGACGGCGCCGAGCCGTCACCCAATTCGGTGGCCACCATGAACCTGCTGCGCCTGTGGCAGATGACTGACCGCAAGGATTGGAGAAACAAAGCCGACAGGGCTTTCGCTGTTTTCTCGCCTCGCCTGGAGAAATTCCCCGAGGCCCTGCCGCAACTGGTGGCCGCGCTCGATTACAGCCTCTCGAAACCGAAACAAATCATCATCGCGGGCCAGCCGGATGCGGCCGATACGCGCGCAGTGCTTCGCTTGGTGTACGAGCGTTACATCCCGAACAAGATCTTGATGGTCGCCGACGGCGGCCAAGGCCAAAAGCAGCTCGCCCAGTGGCTTCCCTTCATTGAGAGCGTCAGCCGCAAGCAGGGGCGCGCCACGGCGTACATCTGCGAAGACTATGTCTGCAAATTGCCAACGGCAGATCCTCAAGTGGTGGCACGCTTGCTGGACGGCAAATCCTGAGGCACGCGCTTCTATGCATCTCCGTCGCTCTCGCAAAGGACTCTCTCGTCAAGCACCTTCGCGCGGGAACTGCCACGCTGGCGGCGTTGCCGATGGACTCAATCTTCTCGCCCGCGATGATGATGGTTTGATCGTCGCGTGCCGGCGCGCCCGTGCCGCCGACAACGCGCACGTGCTGCAGAACAACAACTGCGGCGTCGACCGCGACGAGTTCCCGCACCGACGGGGAAAGCGCCGACCGGCCTTGCGGGGAACAGATACCGGCGCACAGCAATTCGAGCGCCAGGAGCTTCATGAGTGTGCGCATAGTGTGCCTCGCTTGAAGGATGCACGAAGAGCCGCTAGGGCTCACCCGCGCTTCTTTCGAATATAATCCTTTAGCTTACCCTGGCTTTTTCAGCAGATGGTCCCCGACGCGCGCCGTGCTCCCGTAGCTCAGGAAACGGAGGCCAGCCAAAATCAGCGGCCTGGGGCGGGTTGGAAGCAATGCCCGCTGCCTGAGATGTGCACCGAGATCAATCTGGAAGATACCAGCGCCTTTGGAGCCCCGATTGCGGCCAGAACATTAGGATCGACACCATTCTTGCTCGCGGCAGCCTTTATCATCGCGCCGTCTTTCTCAGCTCGCTCCACTATTCCAGGGATAAACAAGCTCAGATCCTTATTCACGTGGTTGTCTACAAATCCCAACCCGGCTCTATTTCTTATCTGCGCTCTAGGAATGGGCGTTGCGAATGGAACTTCTGCACGGTGCCCTCATCGATGTGGTGGGCCTCGCGAAGAATCCGCTGGACGCCCTGCAGTTCCGGCGTGACCACGAAATCGCCCAAGTCGTTGTCCCAAATATCCGCTGTGTGCTTATTCACGGAAAAGAACCCGATTGTAACTGAACCATGGACATCCTTGCGCTTCGCGTTTACGACCCAAAACACAAAGAAATCATCCAGGTTTAGACTCGGGCTCTGTTGTTGTTCCCAGCCCACGTCCATTCCCTGGCTTCGGACTTCGTGTGCCTCTGGCAGTAGGTAGATCAAAACCTCGGCTTCGTACAAAGTAATTGACTCGGCCTTAAGTGAGTCAGCTAGAGGGCCAGCACTCCAGCTCAAGATCGACAGAACGATCGCGAAGGCCGCTATGACCCAGCAGCGCCACATAGAGCGATTCATTCGATTCCCCTAGTAGAGACCAAACAGACAGTCGATATAGTCCTGCACTGAATTGATTGCGCGCACATAGCGCCCGAATCGACCGGGCTCGGTGTTGAATGCCATGGGCGGAGTGGTCAAGGCTCGAGCAAAAGCCTCCGGCGTGGTCGTTCCCCGAACCCTTGCACCGTGGCGACTGCGGGCGACCGACTCGCCCGAGTTCCGGAAGCCCGGTGGGGTGAATATGCTGTATGAATAGCCATTCGGCGAGTCATATCTGCCAACGTTGCCAGGAAATGGATAGGTTAGCCCGAAGTAGTTGTTGTAATTAACAGCCAAATTGCTCGTTCCGAACCAACTCTCCAACCCCGAAAGACCCAGTATGTTGGCGGCAGTCGTACCGAGTCCGGAGGCAATCTGTTGTGCGACGCGGTAGTTTTCTTCAACGAAAGCATATTCTTGCGGATTCGCTCTCTGAAGGTCTTGGCACGGCTTTTGTGGCTCCTGCGACGGAGGCACCAGCTTCGAAAGGTCCGCGTTGCCACCGGGGATGGGGCCCCTAATATCCGGGACGCCACCGCCGCCGGGGCCGCCTCCGGGGCGGTAGCGCCAACCCGGTGCCGTAGGCACCGTCCCTCGCGCACTCTCCATTACCCCCAGCAATCGGCATCACCCCCAGCAATCGACATCACACGAGGTCAGCGGGACCCTTCCGGTTCCGGCAGATCACCGGATCGGATCGGCTGGGGAACCAGCGGGACCTCTCACGTGGTGGCCAGGCAGATTATGGCCACGACGACGCTGCAGACGGTCGTAGACCCAGGCAGAGAGAAGGCAGAAAGTGGCGATCCCCATCTGCACCGGAAGAGTGACCCGGTGATCTACCGCTCCCCAAAAAATACAAGAGGCGTAAATCAAGAAGGCAAGGCGATCGACTACCCTTAGCTCCCGAACCGTAAAGCTAGGAGACAGAGCTGTGCTCACAACTAAGAGAAGCGTGGCAACTAGAGACTCAGAGCGCGAAATGGGAACTGACGGCAGGTTCGTTGCGTGTCCCGAGAAGATTGAAAATAGGGCATTGAGAGTCGCAAGACCCAGGAGCCCTGGCAAGGCTTTCACCCAACGCTGCGCCGTAGTGACCAGTATGATCGCGGCGACTGCTAGGAGCAGCCATCCGACAACAGGTGGATACTTGCTCGGGGAAAACGCAACCGCCATTCCGGCTAGTACCAAGCAAAGCCATCCGAACCCGAGCAGCCAGGCTCCCGCGATGCGAAAGCCGCTTTTTACTTGCACCATCGTCTCAGACTTGGCCATAGCATTAACTCCGAGGAATGGCGCAACCAATCGCCTCAGCGCCGGTTAAACCGAGGTCAATCCCGAATCGTGTACTTGCTTTTAGACCAAGGTTCAAGGCATTGCCAACGCTGCCAAGTACTGATCTCAACCCACTCGTGGACGAACTGAGCGCTTGAGGGAGACCACCCTTGCCCGCAAGATTGAGAGCAATACTCCCCGATGTCCTTCTGCCATAGGTGAGGCCCGCGCCCACACCGGCCTCAAGCGCGCCAGGGGCCTGTCCAGCAGCTGCTAGACTATTGACGGAATTCCCGGTGAAAAAGTCTACAGCTCGGTTCGATGTGATGTCCGTGTTGGTTCCGGTGGCGACGTTGACTGCAAGCTCTGCGGCACCCCCAGCACTGTAGGTATGCGCGTTCGCAGCCAGGCACTGCTTATATGTTTGGCCGGGTGCGCGGATGCCGAGAGTGAAGCCGCTGCTATCGCCGCCGGGGCCGCCTCCGGGGCGGTAGATCAGTGGAATGCCTGGGGGGTCGCTCAGGCCGCCCCCACCCCCCACCAGCTGCTGTCCCAACCGCTCCCCGAGACCCAGTTTGTCGTATCGAAATAGTCCGGAGAGCCGTTCACCTCGATGCACGTGTCCGCAGCACAGCCTTGAAGTCCGAAGGGGTCGATCAGGTTTAGGGGATCGTTCCGCACATACGCAAACCGATTGAGCAACTGGGGATTGTTACTGGAACCCGTAATGCGGTCGGGCGAGGAGAAACGTCCCAGGCGGTTGACATGGTACCGCATCATGGCGTAGTCATTGCCGGATTCGCTGATGCCCCCGTCCCGCTCGTAGGTCGTGAACTGCCACTTGGTGGTGGTGTTTGTCGCGTACCAACTCTCGCCGTAGGGGTAGTGGCCCTGCTGGCCGGCGACGTTGCCGTTGGTGTCGGTGTTCACGCGCGCGGAGAGATGATCCGCATGATGGTAGGTGGTCGTGCTCCCGGCAATCGTCGCAAGCAGTTGCCCGCCAGTGTAGATGTATTCCTTCGCCGGTGAGTTCGGGTTGGCGCCCGCCCCGTACTCCGCGATCACCTTCGTCCCCGAAAAGATGTACACCATGGCCGTCCCGCTGCCCACCTGCTTCTTCACCCGCAGGCTGTTGCCATCGTACGTGTAGGTGGACATCGTGCCGCCACCCGCGCTGGTCACCGCGCGATTCTCTCCGTCATAGGTCAGGGTATTCAGCCCGTCGCCGGTCATGTTCCCATTGGCATCGTAGCCGTAGCCGGGATCGGTGATACGGTTGGTCGCTGGGTTCACAGTGACCGAATTGGTGGGCGGGGCATCGAAGGTCTGCGACTGGCTGAGGCGGTTCCCGTAGCGGTCGTAGGTCCACGACAGGCCCCACTGCGGGTAATTGGCCGAGCCGGTGGTCTGCGCCGTCTTCAATCGATACAGCCCATCATAGGTGTAGGTCACCGTGCGGCCCGCGTCCACAGTGTCAGTGATGCACTGGATCTGTCCGTTGTTGCCAGTGGCTCCGCCCGCGCAGTTGGTTTGATCCTGCTTGTACCAGTAGTTTAGCCCGAACAGCGTCTGCGCCCCCTTCACGTAGCTCAGCGAGGTCAGTTGGAGCCGGTCAGCCGAGTAGCCGAAGCTGGCCACCACACCATTGCCGAAATTGAATCCGGTTACCTCGAAGGCCGGGTTGTAGCCGAAGCCGCTGGCGAAGTTGGTCCCGCCGCTGGCCACCGTGGCCAAACGGCCGATCGCATCGTAGCTGGGTTGCACGATCCGCCCCGAGGGATACGTTATCGAAGTCAGTTCACTCGCCGCGTTGTAGGCGTAGACCGTCGTGTACGTCGTCCCGCTGATCACCTTCTGTACCTGGGTGGCGCGCCCCAGCACGTCATAGCTGTAAGTCTCGGAGCCCACTCCGTCAGTCATGGTCAGCAGCCGCCCGTTGTTGTTCTGGGCTGAGCTGGTTCCGTAAGTCAAGGTCACGCTCAAGGTGGCGGGGACGCCCGTGCTGCCCACATTGTAGCTCGTTTGCGTCAGCCGATTGAGCGTGTCGTAGCCGTAGGTGGTGATGACGCCACGGGCGTCGGTGCGCTGGGTCAGCAGATTGAAGCTGTTGTATTGATACTGGAAATGGCCGGTTTCGGGCGTGGTGGCGTCGGTGAGGCGGCCCAGTGCGTCGTAAACGAACGAGCGCGTCTGCACGCCCTGCGTGACCGTGAGCAACCGGTCGAAGACATTGTAGGCGTAAGAGGTTTGCTGTGTCAGGGCGTTGGCATTGGCCACGTCCGGTTCAAAAACGCTGGTCAATCTGCCCAGCCCGTCCGTCTGCGATTTGCGCGCCTTGCCCGTGGGGTCGGTGACCGTGGCAGTGTTCGTCGCGTAGACGTACACGGTCCGGTTTGAAGTGGGACTGCCATCGGGGGGAATCGTGAGCGTCGGGCGGCCGAGGGAGTCAAAGCGCGTTTCGGTCCAGTATTGCGCCGTGCTGTTGTGCGGATTGCTCGCTTTGTAGGGTCGGCCGAGCGGGTCGTATTGCGTCTCGGAGATGGAGTAACTCGTGGCGCCGGCGTCGGTAGTCTGCTGCTTGATGGGGCGGCCGAGGCCGTCCACGGTGACGGTGGTTTTTTGCACGCTGGTGCCCTGAATGGGGACAGTGGAGATGACGCTGGATAGTCCGGGCGGCAGGGCATCGTTGTAGCTCCGCGTCAAATGGACGCCGTCGGGGCGCTGAACGTCAACCAGGCGCTTCATTGTGTCATAGGTGAAGGTGGTGACCTGACCGTTTTCGTCGGTGGAACCGGCCACGAGGCCGGTGTAGGGATTGTAGGTCGCGCTTGCGGTGAGCTGCGTGGGCGAAGTGCCGCGAACCACAGAATCGGGATACGCGTAGTTCGTGGTGACCGAAAAGTTCCACTGTTCCTGCTGGCAGCAGTTCACGTCGGCTTTCACAAGATTGCCGAGGGAATCGTAATAGAGATGCCGGGCCGTGGCGCCGCCGGGCGTGACGGGGTCGGTGTAGGTGGTGATTGTGGTGGGATTGCCGCGCGTGGCGTAGGTGCAGCCGTAGCCGCTGTCGTCGTGCTGAACAGCACCCGTGACGCACGTGAAGTTGATGTAGCCTGCTTGGTCGTAGGCGATGTCCGTGCGGGATTTCACCGCGCCCGCACTGTCGGCCACGGTGACCTGCGTGACGCGGTTGATGATGTTCTTGGCGGTGTAGGCCGGGTCGGAGAGATAGGTCCAGGCGGTTGTCCGGAGGATTGGCCCCGGCGCATTCGTACCCCAATCGTGTTCCTTCACCATGAGCAGGTAATGCTAGGAACCGGTCGGGCGTTCTGTTCATGGGATGCCTCGAATTCGACGGTCAGCGAGTTAATGGACCGCTGGCCGTTCTTGTTTTCCCATCCTCTCGTAGGCACAAACAAAAAGCCCACAATAAACACCCCGAACGCTCCTTAATTCAAGTTGTCGGATATCCGAAACGGAATCTACAATTCCCGATGCCATAGCTGGAGTTATGCGTAACGTTGTGTGAGCTCGGCGGCACTGCAGCCGTGGTCATCTGATCAGCGCTGCGACTCGCTCATCGTCTGGCGCTTAAAAGTACTGGACTTCCGAGATTTTCCATGCATGATCCTCGAATACGTAGCCCAGGTCACAAAACTCTTCTCCTTCTAGGGTGCGATCTGGGTTGCTTTCAACAAACAGCCTCACGAATCCTGTTCTCCGATGGAATTCTTCTTCAACCGCAACTTGCATGCGATAGGATTTACCTCCTACAAGGATGTCGCGGAGAGCCGATTGTTTTTGAAAACTGGGATCCTTTCGAAGGCACTGCGTATCGAAAAAGAGGCAATACAAGTCTCCACCTTTCTTCATTTGTTGTTTGATCTTGTTCCAAGGAAGTGGATCTGAATCGATGCCGAAGACCACACCCTTCTTGGAAAACTGCTGTAAGATGCTGCCGGCATCACCGTTCTTCAGTGTTCCGGCGAATTGCCTCGCCGCCGCTTCGAGAGATTCTCGGCTTGGCAGGTTGGCCGTGGCAGGCGCGCCCTGCGGCAAGTCAGAGTAATACCTAAAACCATGACTAATACCTGCGGAAACCGAGCTAAGAATGGCAACTGGGATCAGGATAAGAGCCCAACGGTTTGGGTCGGAGTTAGTTCGCATAAATCGGGCATCCTCCCTCAATGCGTTTACTTAGCGACAGTTTTCGAAATAGCCGTTGGAATCAATCTGGTTACTATTTGAGTCAACTACTTGGACGTGAGTATGCGCACCCGTTGTTCGTCCGGAGTTGTCCACGCGGCCGATGGACCGCTCCCTCTCGCTCTCATGCAAAGTGAACCGTTAACCGTCCGCCACGGTGCCGTGAGGTCGGCTTCACAACGATTTCGACGTCCCTCCCCAAGCGCGTCAGGCAACGCAGCAGGCGCCGCTCCGAAATACCGCGAAACTGTCCCTTAAGCAGTCTTGAGATCTTCGGTTGAGTGAGGCCCAGGAGCTTTGCCGCCCTCTGTTGTGTCAGACCGCGCTGCCTGATGATATCAGCAATCTTAGTCACAAGCTGCGCTTTGACCATCATATCTTCGGCGTCGGCGTAGCCCAAGTCAGTGTAAACGTTCCCATGGCCTTCCTGGATAGGAATTCCTAGGATGCCCCGTTCCTTCCTCATGATTCCAGCTCCTTGGCAGCCTGCTCCGCCGCCTTGAATCTCTCCCGGATTAAATCCAGGTCCGCCTTGGGCGCGGCGATACCTCGCTTCGCCTTCTTCTGAAATACGTGCAGAACAAAAACCCCACACGCGAAGCGGACCGTATAGACCGCCCGATAAGTGTTGCCCTGCCAATCCTCAACGACCTCGAGCACGCCCGCCGATCCGAAACCCTTTAGTGGCTTGGCCTGCTCATGTTTCTTGCCGATTTGAGCCAGGTAGAGGGCGTAACCGAAAACGTCAACAACCTCTTCGGGGAGGGCAATTAAGTCTTTCTTGCTGTTCCCTACCCAGTACAGGGGTTTTACCCTTGGCGGATTCTCTGCCCGCATCTCGAGATTATACCTAAATGGGTATAGAGGGCAAGCCGATGGTGCTGACTGTTTCTTCGCTCCAATTGTCGCTTCCAGACCGCGTTCCTCGATAGCGCGGGAGTCCCACAGCGCTCCAAGGCCACATCAACTGTCACGCCATCGTTCTGTGCTCGAAATCTTGATCCAACTAGCAAGGTTCCTCTGGGACCCAGGCAGTGGCCTCGAGATCGCAAAAAAAACGCGAAGAACACGCAACGGGGCAGGAACAAGCGAGGGACAATCCTAATTTCTGATAGGGGCTCATGCCTCTTTGGAGGCGCAATGCTGTGGCGCTTATGCAAGTTGGTAACTCTTTTAGGATCTGCAGTTACGAAAAATGCACCCGTAAAGCCTGTAGAATGTGCAATTACGAATTGTTGGACTTAAAGTCTTTTAGAATCTGCAGTTACAAGAAATGTGGGGGTGGGGAGCACCAAAGATGCGTTGTCCGTCCTACCCTGAAGACGGGCGATGTGGTGGAGCTGGGAACCTACGGCTTGGGGGAGTCGCGGCAGAAATTGCTCGCCTATCAAGCGGCAGAAGCGGTATATGCTCACCCCTGATTTGAATGCGCCGGGGGGATCACTGTCTTAGCTGTTGCAGTGGACCGGCTTCGCACTTGATGAGCTGACGAACTGTGTGGAGGGGGGTGGTGGCATGAAACTGATTCGATTTGGGGAGCCCGGAAAGGAGAAGCCGGGTGTGCTTCTTAACGACGGCACCCGCGTGGATGCCTCCGGGTTTGGTTCGGACTACGACGAAGCGTTCTTCGGAAACGGCGGGCTGGCGGCGCTCTCGCGGTGGCTGGAACGAAATGGGTCTGCCGCGCCTCGCGTCGCCCACTCCATCCGCTTGGGGCCGCCGATCTGCCGGCCCAGCAAAATCGTGTGCATAGGACTTAACTTCCGTGACCACGCGGCCGAGAGCGGGATGGAAATCCCTCAAGAGCCGGTCATCTTCTTCAAGGCCACCACGTCGCTCGTCGGTCCGAATGACCCTGTCGTGATCCCTAGGAACGCCACGAAGGTAGACTGGGAAGTAGAACTAGCCGTGATCCTGGGAAAGAAGGCCAGCTACGTGCCGAAGGAGCGCGCCCACGAGTTCGTGGCGGGCTACGCCCTCCACAACGACTACTCCGAGCGGAGCTTCCAGCTTGAGCGGGGAGGCCAGTGGGTGAAGGGAAAGAGCGCGGACACGTTCGCTCCCCTCGGGCCGTTTCTGGCGACTGGCGATGAGATCCCGGACCCGGGACGCCTGGGCATGTGGCTGAAGGTGAACGGCGAGATTCGGCAGAAGAGCACTACGGCCAATATGATCTTCGATGTCCCGACGCTCGTCAGCTACATCAGCCAGTTCATGACCCTTCTCCCCGGGGACGTCATCAGCACCGGAACGCCCGCTGGGGTCGGCCTGGGAATGCGTCCTCCGTCCTACCTGAAGGCGGGCGATGTGGTGGAGTTGGGAATCGACAGCCTGGGGGAGTCGCGACAGAAATTGGTCGCCTATGAAGCGGCAGAGGCGGTACATGCTCACCCATGATTTGAATGGGTCGGTTTAGCGATCGAAGGAGAAGCGCGTGCAAGAACGGCCAAAGAAGGTCCAGCTCTTCCACACGTGCCTCATCAACGAGGTCTATCCGGAAGTCGGAATGTCTGTGGTGCGCGTCTTGGAGCGCCTTGGCATCGAGGTCGAGGTTCCTCTAGAGCAGACGTGCTGCGGGCAGCCGGCTTACAACGCCGGATTCCAGGCGGACGCGAGAACAGCGGCGCGCCACACGATCTCCGTGCTTCAGCGCACGGAGGGCCCTATCGTGATCCCGTCCGGTTCCTGCGCGGACATGGTGGTTCACCAGTACGAAGTCCTCTTTTACGGGGACGAGGAGTGGCTGGCGAAGGCGCATGGCGTCGCGCAGCGCTGCCACGAGTTTAGCCAGTTCCTGGTCGACGTGCTGGGAATGACTGGAATCGGGGCGCATGTCGAGGCGAAGATTGCCTATCATCCGTCCTGCCACCTGCTGCGCGGCCTGGGGGTACGCGACCAGCCCAAGGCCCTGCTGCGGGCTGTCGAAGGCGTCGAACTCGTCGAGTTCCGCGAGCAGGAAGAGTGCTGCGGATTCGGGGGCATGTTCTCCGTGAAGAATCCTGAGATCTCGGGAAGCATGATGGACCGCAAGCTCGCCGCCGTTGAGGGCTCGGCGGCGGACCGGCTGGTGAGCTGCGACCTGGGGTGCCTGATGCATCTCGCGGGTGGGTTGAACCGCCGGCGGTCCTCCCTGAAAACCCAGCACTTGGCGCAGGTGCTGGACGAGGGGTTGCGATGATATCGCCCTTCCAGGAACGGGTCCAGGCGGCGCTCGGCGACCGGAACCTGCACGTGGCTCTTGATCGCGCCACCGCACAATTGGGCGGGCGGCAGTCCATGGCGCTTTCCACGCTCGAGAACTCCGATCTCGTGCGGGACGTAGCACGGCGGGCCAAGATGGAGATCCTCAGCGACCTGGGCGGAAACCTAAAGCGGTTCGAGGGCCAACTCTTGGCGAACGGCGCGCAGGTGCACTGGGCGGAGGATGGACGACAGGCGAACCGCATCATCCTGGAGATCGCGAAGCAGCGCGGCCTGAAGCGGGTAGTGAAGGGCAAGTCGATGGCCACGGAGGAGACGCATCTCAACGCAGCGCTGGCGAAGGCGGGGCTCGAAGTCGTCGAGACCGACCTCGGCGAGTACATCGTGCAGCTCGCCGACAGTCGCCCCTCGCACATCATTCTTCCGATCGCCCACATGACCCGAGAGGACGTGGGCCGGCTGATGGAGCAGAGGATCGGCGTCCCCTACAGCGACGACCCCCGCACGCTGGCGGGCTACGCGCGGGAGAAACTCCGCGACGCGTTTCTGCGCGCCGACCTGGGGATCACCGGCGCGAACTTCGGCGTGGTGCAGACGGGGACGATCTGCCTGGTGACGAACGAGGGGAACGGCCGGATGGTCACGACGCTTCCCAGGGTTCACGTGGTCGTGATGGGGATCGAGAAACTTGTGCCGACCATGGCGGACCTCGATCTCTTCCTCAAGATCCTCGCGCGTTCCGCCACCGGGCAGAAGCTCACCGCTTACACCACTCTCATCCGCGGCCCGAAGAAGCCGGACGAGGAGTCGGGTCCAGAGGAACTCCACGTGGTTTTGCTCGACAACGGCCGGAGCAGGATCCTTGCGGGCGAGACTGCGGAGATCTTGGGATGCATTCGCTGTGGCGCCTGCCTGAACGCGTGTCCCATCTACAAGAACATCGGCGGCCACGCCTATGGCGATACCTACCCTGGGCCCATCGGCGCGATCGTCACTCCGGGGCTGAGGGGCCTGCGCGACTGGAACGAACTCCCGGGAGCAAGTACCTTGTGCGGGGCCTGCAGGGAAGTCTGTCCGGTGCGGCTCGATATTCCTCGGATGCTGTTGAGCTTGCGGAAAGACTGCGTCGAACAGCTCCCCAATCCCCTCGGCCTGCGAATCGGCATGAAAGTCTACGGGATGTTCGCATCCCGTCCTGCTCTTTACCGGCGGCTCGCGAAGCTTGGGAGGTGGTTCCTGCGCGCGCTCGCGGAGGAGGGATGGGTGAAGAAGAAGGTTCCCGGCCTGGCGGCCGGCTGGATGCGGGTTCGCGATTTGAAAGCTCCGGCGGCGATGACCTTCCAGGAACTCTGGCGGGCGAGAAAGGGCGGAGGGTGAGCGAAGCACGCGCTACTATTCTGGCCCGGTTGCGGGACGCCCAGAGAACGGCCCGGCTTCCCGGGGAGCGTCCCGGCACGCCCCGAAGCCTCGAATTCGCATCCCGGTCTCCGGAAGAATGCCTCGAGCGATTCCAGAGGGAACTGACCGCTCTGGGAGTCGAGACTTATCTCGAAGCCTCGGCGGCCGACGTCCGGAACCGGGTCATGACTCTAGTCGCGGGACGTCGTCTCCTAAGCTGGGATCCTGAGCTGCTGCCGTATCAACTTGCCTCGGTGTTGACCAGTTTCATCATCCTGGGACGAAACACACGCGAGGAACAGGCGGCGGCCGAGATTGGTTTAACCGGGTGCGACGCGGCTATCGCGGAGACCGGTTCCCTGGTGCTCCTTTCGGGAAAGGGAAAATCCCGTGCCGTTTCGCTTCTTCCCGCGACCCATGTCGCGGTTGTTCGGCGAGGCGATCTTTACTTCAGCATGGGTGAATTTTTTCGGAAGAGCGGCGAGCGGTTAGCAGAGTCCGCCGGCTGTACCATCATCACCGGTCCCAGCCGGACTGCTGATATCGAGCTTTCGTTGACCCTGGGGGTGCACGGCCCCGGCAGGGTCGTAGTCGTCATCGGTCCCTAAAAGTGAAAATAGGCGGTGCACATTGCGCTTATCAGCGCTTGTGAGGGCCAATCACCCTCGTAGTACCAAAATATACCGTAGAAACCCTGGTACCGTTACTTGACTTTCTCCGTATTCCCACGTAGTCTGCGTCCCACGTCCTCCTTATAGACTGTCCCCGTCTATTTGAATCCTAATTCCATTTGAGGTGGATAAATGCACGTGAAAAACCCAGCCTATACGTGTGCCTCGAGAAAGAGTAGCCGCTCGGTCCTCGCAATCAGCGCCCTCGTGGTGTTTTCCGCCGCGGCGTTGCTTGTGGGCCTACAGCACCCTACAGTTGCACTAGCGAAGGGTGGCAAAGGTGGCGGTGATGACCTAGGTGTTGTTTCCGGTGGTGGTAATGGCTTGGCTTCGCTCAAGACCGTTGCCGTTCCGCGCCCCACGAACCTCGCTCGGTTCATCAAAGATGAGCAAGCGGCCATTGCCCTTGGTAAAGCCCTGTTCTGGGACCAGCAGGTTGGCAGTGACGGTCAGTC
>Ga0209154_1001634_pt1 | contig 13049 bp, 11 predicted proteins | sample GraSoiAngelo_121_FD_185878 | JGI IMG/M metagenome (GOLD analysis project Ga0209154, IMG submission 185878) | Grasslands soil microbial communities from the Angelo Coastal Reserve, California, USA - 14_0919_12_20cm (SPAdes) (version 2) | ecosystem: Environmental > Terrestrial > Soil > Grasslands ... | reverse complement strand
ACCGGTAGACAAGCCAAGGTCAACCTCCCCGGTTACATCGCTCTTCTGGCGGGAGTTCTCCCCGACTTTGACATCTACTTCAAACCACTGATTCAGCACCACACCTACACTCACTCGTTGATTATTCTGCTACCTATCTGCGCGGTTCTCGTCATTAGATTCAAGGATCTCGGACTCGCATTCTCCGCGGGGATTCTCTCCCATCTCCTAGCGGACTCGATAGTGGGAACGATTCCCCCTCTATACCCGCTCTCAAATTTCCAATTTGGAATGAGCTTGGGGCTGCCGAGTCCGGCGGACACAACTCTCGAAGTTGGCGCTCTAGGACTCGTTATGGTCCTAGCGTATCTTAACGGAGACTACAAGCTCGTGACGGAGTCCCGTCGAGAATCTGTCTATCTGGTTATCCCCATGGTTTCGATCGTCACGTTGACCCTTCTCTTTGCTGGCGACAACAACGTTTCGCTCGCAGCCTTCGCCTTTTCAAGAAAAGCTCTGACACTGATAACACTGGGCCATGCAGTCTTGATCGGAATTCTTGGTATAGGTGTCGTTCAAGGTGCTAGGGCTGTCATTGCCAGTCACAAGCTGCCAGACCAAGCCTCAACTGCCCCATCCGGCTGACCTGCCCCCTCAATGTCTGTTCTGCCGAGTAACACCTCGCCTTAATCCCAGCGCGCAACGAATTCTCATGAGACTATCCCGGAGGTTTCAAAGATAGGCTACCTGACCTGGTGGAACTTCCCGAAGAAAGCTTGGCTCATAATCATAGGAGAGCTAGCTGTAATCACGTCCTTATCCGTCTCGCTTTACATAACGTATCTGAGCAACGTCTACTTCCAGACATACGTAAACAGTCTCTCCCCAGTATTGGTCCCGGTTCTCAGCGTCGCCTTCGGAATCTCCTCTGCTTCAATAGCAACCTACCTTTACCTTGGAACAAAAAGAATACGAACTCTCCAGGAACCCGGAGTCCCAGTCAAGAAGAGGACCATTCATAGGAGGACCCCAAAGCGGCCTCAACAGACTTCATCCTTACAACGCAAGATTGCTGACCTTCCCCTAACCGCTTCTGCCAAGCTCAAGCCAATCGCTCCGCCTCAAGGTAATGTCCAGACCCAGACGCCCGCGTTGAAAGAAAGCAAGGATCGTAGCTCAAAGCCCGAAAACAAAACATCGCCCTAGCTCACCAATGAGAACCGAGCACACCGTCACCCCTCCACTAAACAGTTCGCCTAAGGTATCTGAATCCAGGCAATTTGGCAGAGTTGTCGACCCCCATCTCACTGTAGCACTGTCCCTATCTTGGGGTGACTCCTCCGGCAGGCGACCCCTGGAATCCGACGACCAGTCGAGATTGGAGCAAAACCTTTTTGTGACGTTTAACCTCGCGCCGACCCAAATGAACCTGTTTTTGGCCCCATCGTCTGTGATTGCAACAAAGGCGGCAAACAATATGGGAGCGAGGATTGTTGAGTACATGAACTCGAATCATCCGGGACACAAGACATGACTTCGCTCGCACCAGCGAGCCTGAACGAGAATGAGATTCTGCCGGCGAACGCAAGCCCGAACGTCCTCATCTGCATCCCAGCGTTCAATGAGGCAGAGAGGATAGGACGCGTTGTTTCGTGCTCCAGAGCATTTGGCACCCATATTCTCGTATGTGACGACGGTTCAACCGATGGCACGTCTAATGAGGCTACCAAAAACGGTGCCATCGTGGCCCGCCACAAGAAAAACCTAGGAAAAGGAGCGGCTCTAAAAACGCTGCTTAAGGAGGCCTCGAAGTTCGGCTCGGAAGTTGTCGTGACGTTGGACGGGGATGGGCAACATGATCCCTCAGACATTCCAAGACTAGTGGCACCGGTTCTCGAGGGGACTGCAGATGTTGTAATAGGATGCCGGTTCAGCAGCGAAAACCGTATTCCACGTTACCGGAGATTTGGAAACTCTGTTCTGAGCTTGATGACGAACTGGAGCGCCGGAACCAGAATTCGAGACACCCAGAGCGGGTTCAGGGCATATTCCTCGAGAGTGATTCCAAGCATTTCCATAATCGAAAATGGCATGGGCGTAGACTCTGAGATACTCATCAAACTCGCTAGAGAAGGCTTCAAGATTGAGGAACGAAATGTTGCCGTTACCTATGGTGGGGACACCTCCACCTTCAACCCTGCAAGCCACATATTACGAGTATTATGGTCGCTGATCCGTGGGAAGTACCGCAGGATTCGGATGATCCCAACTGTTGGCTGGATTGTTGCTCCGGAGACGCTAGTAACAGCTCTTGTACTCCTCGGACTCTTAAGAATGCCCTTTTCATGGTTCGGACTCGGCGCCTCCTCACTAGCGTTTAGTATCGGTATTCTAGCCGTGGCGCTGACCCCGAACGGCAGACTGATCCGATGGATCAGAAAAGGTAAGATTGCCCGACTTTAAGTCAGGGAAACTGATTCGTGTCCGACTATATCCTCACAATCGCTTCGACAATCCTTGTCTTCTTCCTCCCGGGTCTCAGTTTCGCTCACGTTTTCCGCCTTAGATTCACCAATCCTGTCGAGACCTTATTCTACTCTATCTCGCTGAGCTTTGCCTTAGTTGCCGCCATTGGGTTTGTGTTAGGGACAACTACTGGAATAAACACGTTAACGGTTCTTGCCGCCTACATTCTTGTCGGCACTATTGGAGCTAGTTCAGCAATTCGTAAGTTGTTCATCTTTCTCTCTAAACAGAGAAGCTTTTCGGAGACCCTCACAGAATTTACGAAGAAAGCCGATTTCAAGTTCCTGATCGGCGTTTCGATAGCAATTGCGATCACTGCGTTCAATTGGTATTCCGCGATTGGGACTCATGCAATCGACATGGGTGAACATGTCTTTTGGGCGAAGACGATCATTGCGACAGGCAGGCTACCTAACTACTTGTCCGTGGAGCCCCTGGACCAAGCGGTCAAGTTCACCTACGGCGCCCATCTAATGCTTGCCCAATTCTTCCTTCTGGCCGGGTTCCCTATAGAAGAGTACTCATGGATACCGGCGTTGATTGGGTCAATCGGAATCTGGGCGGGAATATTTCTGTTCGCCCATAGAGTCACTGGATCGAGATTGGCAGCAGTTGTAGCTGTAATATTGTATGGGAGCGCCTACCAACCAGGCGGATACCTAGAAAGAGGAAATCTTCCCGACATAGCCGGATATCTCCTTGTGGTATCAACCCTCTACTCTATCCTTCGAGTGCGAAACACACCGTCTTTTTCCTTTGCTCTAGGACTCACAACGGTGTCGGTCATTGCCTATCATCAGTTGGCGACGGTCATCCTCCCGACAGTAATTATGGTCGCGATAGTATTTTCTTACATTCGATCTCGTTCAGAACTATTTGAAACGGTGCGATCCGCCTTTGCAGGTCGCGCTCGCCGCATGTTCTGGGCTGCAATGATCGTATTGGCATTCGTTTATGCCGAAACATCCACCTATGTCAGTGCCAGTGCGGGCTCCCAGCTTTTGACTGGAAACTGGAGGCCCTACGTCCCAGCTTTTTACGAAGACCCAATAATTCCAGGCGTTACCCTCGGATTGCTAGGAGTGGCCGGTCTCATCGTGATCTTGCGACGTAGAAAGCTCAGCTTTATGTTTCTGCTCGGCTGGACAACCGCCCTGTTTTTTCTGGCGAACGCTCTTCTGGTCGGAATCCCTGTACCTGACCCCGGACGATTTCTTTGGAGATTGACAGAGCCGTTCTCGATTCTTGGAGCCGTTCTGGCTTGTTTTGTGGTCGACGCGATACGTGCTTTCCACGAAACATCGAAACCGCCAAGCCTTGTTTGGATTCGCCGCAACCGAGTTCGATTGGCGGTGTCGTTTTTGCTAGTTGCAATCATTGCAGTTCAGATTGTAGGGCTAGTGGCACCGACACTTGAAGGGACTCCGGACGCGTTTTCGTTGCCACCTCGCTATCATCAAGCTGAGGTGTTCTACCAAGATGACAAACGAATCGGGCTGTGGCTTGCAACGAACGCGTCATCTAACGCAGTCATCGCGAATGATGTGGATGTGGACCAAACCGCAACGTGGGTACAAGCTTATTCGATGAAACTCCATTTCATCTATCGCGTAGACTTTGCGGCCACTGTTGCCCCTACAAACTACATCGAAATCTACAAAAATATGGGAGTTTTGTATAAGAATCCTACTGATTGGAGAGTGCCCTCGATCATTCACCAATACAACCTGACCTATGCGGTAGCGCACACGGATGAAATTCCACTCTTTTCATCAAGCACATGTTTTGGGCCGACCCCAATATTCCAGGCGGGCGGCAGTGCTCTTTTTGCATCGAAGACTTGTTGAGTTCAGGTCCCTTGGATTCAGCTCACGAACCCACGTTTATCGACGAATCGGAGTTCGTCCAGCATTTCAATCGCTTTGTGTCCACCATTTCGGCCCGTCCCTTTGTAGAAGGGTACATCAATTGCCCTTCACTACGCGGTACTAGCTCCCAGATGCAGGAGCGCATTCCAGCTCGGTTCTTCATGTTTAGACCAAGGCGGGAGAATCCTTAGGAAGAGTCAGAACAATCGGCATTCTCGGGACCCGAGGCATACCGGCCCGTTACGGGGGTTTTGAAACTGCTGCGGAAATAATAGCAGTAGGCCTGAGAAAGGCAGGGTTCAGAGTCGTAGCGGCCTGCGAGACTGATGACTCCTTCCGAGCGCGCCCTAGTAGTTATCAAGGAATCGACCTGGTGTACTTTCGCGTAAGAAACTCGCTTCGTCCACTCTCTGAAATTATCTACGACGTTCGCTCCTTAATAGTGATTGGAACACGAGTGGATGCGATCTACATGCTCGGATACGGGGCCGGTTTTTTCTTCTGGATTGCAAGACTACTACGGAAGACTCTGGTAGTCAATTCCGATGGGATGGAGTGGAAGCGGCCCAAATTCGGCCGAACCTCACGTTTCCTTCTTAAACTAAGCGAGCGATTTGGACTCACGGCTGCCAATGTCATTGTAGCAGACTCCAGGTGCGTTGCTCGATACGTCGAGCAGACCTACGGCAAGACTCCAATATTCCTCGCGTATGGAACAGCATCAATCTCCTCACCACCTGCCTGGGACCCGAAACTCGTAGAGAAATGGCACCCTGGCCTCTCCCATCTCCTGAAACCAGATGACTACTATCTTGTGCTTGCAAGAATGGAACCAGACAACAACATCGACAAGATTATTCAGGGTTTCACGCTGAGCCGGACAACTCGAAAACTCCTCTTGGTAGGGCCCTGCATATCGAAAGGGTATCTCTCACGTCTAAGGGACCTCGCGGGAAAAGATGCTAGAGTAGTTCTCGCGGGCGCGGTTTATGACCAGAGGGTCAAGATGATGCTTCGATGGCATTGCACGGCTTACATTCACGGACACATGGTAGGAGGCACCAACCCATCTTTGCTCGAAGCCCTCAGCGCAGGCAATGTAATAATCGGAACTGATGTAGAGTTCAACAGAGAGGTTATCGGCGATGGAATAAACCTGCCAGCGTTCTATTTCCACCCTGACCCAGCCTCGATTGCGAAAGCAATTGACGCGTCAGACCCTGAGTTGATCTCTCTTAGAGATAAAGCAAGAGTCTGGGGTCCAGCTCGGATAAGAGAGGCATACAACTGGCCAGACATCATAAGGGGTTATAAATCGCTCTTCGACAGGTGTTAGACATCGATGCTTGATTTGCTTTGTCTGTCCAAGGAAGCATTTCTCACATTGCAGCCTGCAGTTCACTTAACATCGCCATCTTAACGCCCACCGTTACTAGCCATATTCCCTCTAAAGTCAGGAGGATTAGCCATACCAGCATCTGTCCTAGCGCGAGAGACAAGACTGTAACGAGACTGAAGACCCCGATCAAAAGGGTTGGTAACCCATACCTGCTGAGTTCTCGGCTCATCGCCCGGCTCCAAAGAACGAGGGAGAGACCGAGGAGTAGAGATGCAACGGACGCAATCCCAACAGCAAGAGCGTCGAATGCACTAGCCTGGAACTCAATAGCTCTTAGCAGATCTTGATCAGCGACAGAGGCGTAGGCGGCCGCCAGCTCAGGCAGAGTCGTGGCATAGATAATCAGCGAAACAGAGTACATAGCAGAGGAGACAATCGCGGTGACTACTCCTGACAAGGAAAGTCCTGGATGCCGGGTGCGTAACAAGCGATAGAGCCCTATGAAAGCCGGTATCGTCAAGAGTTCAACTATCGCCAAGGCCCAGAATACAAATTTGAAGAACGTTTGACTTTGTGAACTTGTCAGGTTTCTAAGTAGGTTTGCCGCGGGCTCGAATTGGAGAGGAACAATGAAAGAATACAAGGCGACGATTGCTAGCAGGGCAAGACCCGCAACAGCACCGGTCAGGCCGCCAACCGCAGTAAGCCTCGATCGATCTTGAACGCCTTCTGTCAAGGCAAGGCCTCATCAGCTGTCGTCAAGATGACAAGCCACCATGTTTAGTGAGCGTCATTTCGATCTTATGATTGATCCCTGTCATATTCACGCGCGCACCCTACAGAAGAGCTCGCGTTTATGGTTTGCCAGTCAGCTATCTGGCGGCACACGACCTGTACCGGACACTCAACACTTATCAGAAACGACAGCTTTAGTGTCAATCCTAGAACTGCTGGTGAGAGCGTTCACAGTAAAAAGCCGCTTTCCTGACATATGGAGTCCGAGGCGCTACTGGAGAGTGACATGGGTAGGTATGCTGGTAGTGCTCGTTGTTATCTCATTTTTGGCAGTGCCTGTTCCGTCCGTTAGGGCTGCATCTTCCTACCAGCCTCATGCTCCCATACTCATTTCAGGCAACAGTGGTTTCACAGCCGCTAATGGTGTGACAGGCGGGTCGGGAGCGGCTTCTGCTCCCTACGTCATTGAAGGTTGGGAGATCAACTCTACCACCGCAAATGGAATAGAGATTCAAAACTCCAACGCCTATTTTATCATACGCAACGTCTACATTCACAACGTTCAATATGCCAACTATGGAATCGTCTTGAACAATGTTGTCAATGGTAGGGTTGAGAATTCCAAATGCTCTTTCGGCTACTCAGGCATTGCTATTAGCTCGTCCAGCAATATTACTGTGTTGAATAATCAAATATTCGGCAATTCCATTGATGGAAACTTTGGAACTGCCGGTGGCCTCGGTATCGCCTTTTCTAAGAACATAGTCGTTAGGAACAACAATATTTCAAACAACATTAGGGACGAACTCGTTATCGGGTCTTCTAATAACATAACCATCGCGGGCAACATCCTCTCCGGTAGCGGTGGCATTGCCAGTCTCACCATGTACGTCTACAACTCAGCGGATCTCATAGTTGTCAACAACACGATTTCGCATAGCGCGCATTTTGGATTTTTGCTTGACTCCTCCAATAGGACGCTTGTGTACCATAACACGTTCATCTACAACTACCCAAACGCTCAACAAGTAGGTGGGACAAATGATGCTTGGGACAATGGGTACCCGTCTGGAGGAAATTATTGGGCTGACTACGGGTACTATTTCCAGGCGGCGGATAACTGTAGTGGTCCGAGCCAGAATGTTTGTGCTGGTCCGGACGGGATCGGCGATATTCCTTACGTCTTGCAGACGGGCCAAAAGGACCGCTATCCGCTGGTCGTCCACGACGTTGTAGTCACCAGCGTCGAGACATCACCATCCGTGATCCAGGGAAAGACAACCCCGATTAGTGTCACAATTCAGAACATGGGAAACGTAGTAGAGAGAAGCTTCACCGTCGCAGTGTCATTTAACGACACGCTGATCGCCTCTCAGACCGTTACGGGATTTTCATCATTCACGGATCGCATGTTGAATTTTTCCTGGAATACCGGGGTACTCCTAGAGAAGGGAGTCCCCCCCGGCAAATACATTCTAACAGCAGCTGCAAGTAATCTTCCGCTCGAAGCAAACCCATCCGACAACGCGAAGTCCAGTAATCCGGTCGAAGTAATCGGTTTCCCCCCTACTCCACTGCTGCCCTTGACATATGCCGGGCCAATTCTGACTTGGGGCTCAGCCATCATCTCGATCGCAGCCATTGGCGTGGCCGTATTCTCGATGTTGCTAGCTCAGTTCCGAACCAAGAAGAGGGCACTCGACTAGACAGGAGGTTCCCACGAAACGAATTCAGGGCTATTGTCCCCCTTTATCCCCTAAGTCCTTGAAAATTGGCCGAGATACGAATGTGATCCAGGGTTGTTGATCGTCGATTATGCTTCTATCGCCGGAACCTGTCGAAAACCAGCTAGAAATGTATAAACTTCTATTGACTCAACCCAAGCCGTCGAGGGGAGTCAAGAGAGTGGAAACGAGAACTGTTCTTGTGACTGGAGGAGCTGGGTTCATGGGATCCTGGCTCGTGGACGAGCTAATCAAGAGAGGGCATCAGGTCGTTAGTGCCGACAATCTTCTTGGTGGAAGCGAAAGAAATGTCAACAGAGATTGCAAGTTCGTCAAGGCCGACATGAGAATCAGAGACAGGGTCAAAGAGGTAGTTAGGGGAGTAGACATAATTTTTCACCTTGCGGCCTATGCAGCTGAAGGGCAGTCGTTCTACTCGCCTGTTGCAATAAACGAGATCAATATTCTTCCGATGAACAACCTTCTCGTGGAGGCAATCAATAGTGGCGTGGAGAGTTTCGTGTTCACTTCATCTATGGCGGTCTACGGCGCGCAGAAACCGCCCTTCCGTGAAGACCTCCCCCGAGAGCCCGAGGACCCATACGGAGCCGCAAAAGCCTATTGTGAGACGATGCTGGAGATATTCGCACGAACTTATGGATTGCACTACACCATTCTCCGGCCTCACAACGTGTATGGCCCACGACAAAATACGGCCGACCCCTACAGAAACGTTCTCGGAATATGGATAAATCGGATCCTCAGGAACAAGCATCCTTTGATATTCGGCAAGGGAGACCAAACCCGCGCCTTCTCCTATATCGAGGACGTAACCCCTGCCATCGCAAACGCTGCTTTCCGTGAAAAAGCGAACGGGCAGGTTATCAATGTTGGAAGCGACGAGGTCACATCCATCAACGACGCCTGTCAAGCCCTTTTGGAGATTATGGGATCTGAATTGAATCCTGTTCATGAAGCTGCTCGGCCTGGTGAGGTCAACCACGCCTATTGTACCGTTCGCAAGTCGATTGACTTGTTAGACTACAAGACCATTCACACTTTGAAGAAGGGACTCTCCAAGATGGTCGGATGGGCAAAGAATCTTGGACCCCAAGAGCCCACCTACAAGCTTCCTTTAGAGATTACTAGGAAGGCCCCTAGGGTCTGGGTCGATAGACTGATGTGAATCGTTAAGCCGTCTTCGAAATCCGCGAATTGCGAGATTGATCTGGGTCAATAAATGACCATTCATTTGTGGCGCACTTGTAGGACTGAGTCTGTGCCTCCATGTATAGGCTAGGGGACCCGACATCCAGTCTCACGGCATTGGAATCGACATCTACTGCGTAGACCTCGAGACCACCCTCTATCATTCTTTGAATGCCGTCGGTCAATTGTAGCTCCCCGCCGTACCCTGGCCTTGTCTCTTTCAATGCTGAGAAGATTGTAGGCCGGAAGAGATAGGCCGGCATTATGGCGAGATTTGAGGCTGGCAACTCAGGTTTCTCTACCAAGCGTTTCACATGAACCAACCCATAAGTTTCACCAATCGCCTCAACCACTCCGTAGGACTGGGGGTCCTTGACCGCCTGGACAAGAAACACTGCATTAGCATGAAGTGAGATGTTGGCGTCCACCAAGCGTTTCAAGTGGTCACGATTCTTTGAGACAAAGAAATTGTCCCCAGCATGTAGAAGGAACGCCTCACTTCCCACAAACTCCTCAGCCTTCATGACCGCGTCTCCGAAACCCCGCGGCTCAGCCTGGTTTACCCATTCTATGCTCGACTGTCCCACGATCTCGTAGAAAGACTCCAGCTCCTTCGCCAACCCATTCTTTCCCCTCTTATCGAGGATCGACAGGTAAGAAAAATCAGGAGTAAAGTGCTCCCGAATAGTTCTGTGCCCCCGTCCCACAACAAAACAAAAGTCTCGGATTCCCAACTGGTAAAGGTCCTCAAAGACGAGCTGGACGATCGGCTTCATACAAACGCCACCGTCCTTACATCTTGCGAAGACAGGAAGCATCTCCTTCGGTTGGGCTTTTGTCACCGACAATAGGCGCGTTCCCAGCCCAGCCGCTGTGATCACGCCTTTCTTTATCAAAGTACTAAGGCCTAGGCGACATGCCGAAGAAACGACTTATAATCAATACTATGGAGTTCGAGTGTAGAAAATGAAAAGCCCCTCTCAGAGGATCGCTTTTCTGAGCCTAGGGCAAGTGGGACTTTGTACCGCGGCCAGTTTCGCCTCCAGACGTTTCCAGGTGGTAGAAATCGAGGTCTACGCCTATTGTAGGAAATGATCGAGCATCTGGGATTCAAACTGTTCGTTTGTCGAGAATAGTTCGAGACGAACTAGAATGATGGCAAGTTACGACTGTGGCATTTAAGCTAGGATCGCGCCCTAACGAGCGTGTCTCATCGATGACCTCTGCCACAGATAGTAAGCCATCTCTCGAAAAAATGGGGCAATGATTCAGGCGACTCGCAACGCATGACTGGGAGTCTCTCAGCTTGCAAATCCTGCGTGCACTCATTCTACTTGTATTGATCTTGTGGGTCTTTTTTCGTCGCTCTTCGTGAATCTAACCTCGAGAACCCCGTTTTTGTACGTGGCTTTTGCGGTTCGTGGATCCACCAGGTGGGGAAGTTCTAGTTCTTTGAAGTAGCGTCGCTTAGCTGATTCTACTGCTATCTTCAGCGCCCTGTCGGTGGATTCGAGCTTGATGTGCTCCCTCTCTACTCCCGGCAGCTCCGTCACAACGACCACTTCACCACTCTCTTGTAAGACGTCCACGAGGGGTTCCCGTTCTTCTTTCAGCAACGGCCCCCGTGAGGTTGGCTCCACGTTTCCAAATTCTCTGATCACCGGTTTACCATCTTCTCCAACAGACATTGAGAATCCATAGACGAAGGGTTGTGGTCCTTCACTTGCCTTGGGCATCTCGACGGCTTTCCGCATCATCTCGTCCATAAGGCGATCCATCCGGTCCATTTCTTCGAAAATGTCGAACCACCATCCCGACCGCCGAGTCCGTTTCTTTCTGGTTGAGTCTCTGCTGTGAGCCATAGTAGACCGACCGGGAATATTCCGGGAAGTATATTGGAGTTTGCGCTACAACGGAAGCTAGGCTAGATCATTCGTTTGACGAGGCGGTTGATGTCTTCGCCCCTATAACCCAATTCTCCTCCATCGGTCGCCGCTCGCCTAGTGCTTCGTTTGAAGCCGCCTCTTGGAGGATGAAGCCGAAACCTTGGTTTGACACCTGCAAGCCAGAGGTCTATGACGCCGATCTCTCCGGCGACAACCGATTTGGCAAGGTCCGCAATCGTCTCTTTCTTGAAGAATACCTTGGCGAACTCATCGTCGAATTCCTTGTTTCCCTCTCTCTCCCCTCTTTTCCGTAGTAAGGTCTCCAACACTTCCGGGTTAACCTGCCCCCAAGCAACCAGGTTCTTGGCAGCTCGAAGCGTGCCAAGTGTCGACGGGCTGTTTTCCAGGAGCCGTGCACGGAAGGTACTCTCCATCTTCAAAGTCTCCATCGTTTTCCTAACGTCGGGGTTATCGGTTGCTGTTCCGCGGATGCGTACCGCGAGGATAACCGGCTGTTTGGCGGATTCTGCCAATCTTATGCCACCCAGTCCTGCTGCGTAACCACATTGTAGGTCTGCACCAACGCATCGAACACCGCAAGCGCGGAAGAAGTAAGGGTCGACGTGGACCCGTAGGTTCGTGTCCAACAATCTTTGACCCCGGCCAGCCTCAAGACTTGCTTCGGTATCTCCCCAGCGACAAGTCCAAGCCCTCTAGGGCTTGGAAGAACATGCACTCTTACACTGCCGCATTTCCCGACAACGCTAAATGGTACGGTGTGGGCTCTGCCACAACGGCACTCCCAGCTCCCACATCCACGTCGCACAGGAACAACGTTCAGCTTCGCCTGAATAGTCCCCTTGTCGATGGCAGTGCGAACCTGCCTTGCTTTTCCTTCCCCAACACCGATGTAACCATCCCCGTTCCCAACAGCGACTATAGCCCGGAATCTTGACCGCTCACCCGCATCAGTCTGTTTCTGGACGAACCCAATCCCCAAAACCTCTTGCTGAATATTCGGCAACAACGTGTCAACGATCTCTGGCTCCTTGATCCTCATTCCCTGTGTGAATATCTCTTCCATTGAGACGATCTCGCCCGCTTGGACGAGCTTTCCAAGCTTTGTCTTCGGGACCCATCCGACCTCTTGACCAGGTCGCTGCCCGCCTCCCTGGTAGGGTCGTTGGCTCATGCCTTCGCCTCAATCGGAGCAGACTGAATCTGCTGTCTGACCTGTTCGAAATGGTTGGAGAGTTCTTCAGGCTTCAAACCCCGCTTCAAATAACCGCTGAACGTTTTCCGGTAAACATCTGTCTCACCGGAGAGCTTCTTTGCGTACTCGGAAATGTGAGCTCCACCAATCCTATCCTTAGCCGGAAGCGGCCCATCAGAGTGTGGAACCTCGAGCCCGGCATCCGAGAGACCCTTCAGGACAGCAAACAACTTGGAACCTTTAGTCGAGGACTTCAGGCCGATATCAAGCACGGCCTCCTTGACCCCTTTCGCCAACGCTCGACGCGCGGCCAGCACCCCGGTTAGATATGCTGACGGAATATTTCCTGTCGCTCCCTTCCATCCCATCTTCACGAGCTCCTTAGATGATGCCGCTGCTCGCACGATATCGCCGCGAAGCTCGGCATCTGTTATCTGGACGTAAACGTACTTGTTGGTTACCCGAACAACCGCTCTCGGTTTTCCTGACCGGACAAGGGCTCGACGAAGCTTGTAGTCTGTCCTACCCTCTCGTCTGCGCCTGAACGGAACTGAGTATCGCGGGCCATCA
>Ga0209154_1001632_pt1 | contig 13058 bp, 12 predicted proteins | sample GraSoiAngelo_121_FD_185878 | JGI IMG/M metagenome (GOLD analysis project Ga0209154, IMG submission 185878) | Grasslands soil microbial communities from the Angelo Coastal Reserve, California, USA - 14_0919_12_20cm (SPAdes) (version 2) | ecosystem: Environmental > Terrestrial > Soil > Grasslands ... | reverse complement strand
CTCGCCGAACCGGCCGGAGTGGCACATCGTCGACTTCGCCATCCTCGGCCTGGGCGCAATCAACGTGCCCATTTATTTCAACGAATCGCCGGAGCGCATGGCTTATATCCTCAACCATTCAGGCACGAAGGTGGTGATCACGGCGGGCCCCGAGCAGGCACGGCGTCTGCTTGCCTGCCGGGAGCGCCTGGGCGCGGTCGAGCAGGTGATCGTCGCCGGAGCCCCGCCGGAGATCGATGGTGAAGTACTGCGCTACGAAACCCTGATCGCCGCGGCGGGCGATGCCGAAGTGGCCGCGTACCGCCGCCACGCGGCCGAAGTCAGCGCCGAGCAGCTCGCTACCATCATCTACACCTCGGGCACCACCGGCGAGCCCAAGGGAGTGATGCTCACGCATTCCAACCTAAGTTCGAACCAGACGGACTCGTTTCGCTCCCACGACTACAGCCCGAAGGACACGGCCATTTCCTTTCTGCCGCTCGCGCACGTCTATGAGCGCCTCATGGGCTACGGCTATTTGTTCCACGGCGTAACCGTCGCTTACGTCGAGAGCATGGAACAGGTGCCGGCGGCGCTGCTCGAGGTGCGGCCGACAGTGGGGGCGGGGGTCCCGCGATTTTTCGAGAAGCTTTACGGCGGCATCCTGGAAAAAGGGCACAAGGCCACGGGCTGGAAGCGCCACGTGTTTGAGTGGGGGCTAGGGGTGGCGGGCAAGGCGGTGCCGTGGCGCGCCTACGGGCGCCCCGTGCCATTACTGGTGAAGCTGAAGTGGGTGCTGGCCGATCGCCTGGTCTATTCCAAAATCCGCGCGGCGCTCGGCGGCCGTGTGCGGGGGTTCATATCCGGCGGCGCGCCGCTGGCGCGGGAGCTCACCGAATTTTTTTGGGCCGTGGACGTGAAGATTTACCCGGGCTATGGCCTGACCGAGACTTCGCCGGTGGTGGCGAACAACGTGCCCGACGCGAACCGCGTCGGCTCGGTCGGAAAGCCCATACCGAACGTCGAGGTGCGCATCGCCGACGACGGCGAGATTCTGGTGCGCGGCCCGTGTGTGATGCGCGGCTACTACCAGAAGCCCGACGAGACTCAGAGCGTGCTTTCGGCCGATGGCTGGCTGCGCACCGGCGACATCGGACACCTAGACGAAGACGGCTTTCTCTACGTTACCGACCGCAAAAAAGACTTGCTCAAAACCGCAGCGGGAAAATTTGTGGCGCCACAGCCGATTGAAAATCTCCTGAAGACAAGCCCGCTCGTTTTGAACGCCGCAGTGGTGGGGGACAAGCGCAAATTCGTCGCGGCGCTCATTGTGCCGCAGTTCGCCAGCGTCGAGGCTAAGGCGCGTGAGGCGGGCCTTGAATTTGCTTCCCACGCAGAACTCGCGGCGCACCCCTGGGTCCACGACCTGCTGGCGCAGGAGGTCAAGCGCTTGACCGCGCATCTCGCCCAGTACGAGACCATCAAGCGCTTCGCCTTGCTTGACCAGGACTTTACCTTCGACAATGGCGGCTTGACCTACACCATGAAACTCAAGCGGCGCGTCATCGAACAGCGCTACCGCGACACCATTGAGCGGCTCTACGCCGACCTGGAAGAACCCCGCCCGCTGCCCGCTGAAGGCTGACGGCTGAAAGCTGGCCGCAAGAGCGGAGCCGGCGTTAGAATGCACCGGGGGTAAGAAAATGAACGACCAATTGGTCATTGCCGGCCGCGCCTTTCGTTCGCGGCTCATTGTCGGCACCGGGAAATACCGCAGCTTTCAGGAGATGGTGCGCGCGCACGAGGCCTCCGGCGCGGAGATGGTCACTGTGGCTGTGCGGCGAGTGAATCTGACCGACCGTAGCAAAGAATCTCTGCTGGATCACATCGACTGCAGCAAGTTTTTCATTTTGCCGAACACTGCAGGCTGCTACACGGCTGAAGAGGCCATCCGCACGGCGCGTTTGGGGCGCGAGGTCGGCCTGTCGGAATGGGTGAAACTCGAAGTCATCGGCGACCAGCAGACGCTCTTCCCGGATACCGAGGAGCTGGTTCGCGCGACGAAGGTGCTGGTGAAGGAAGGCTTCATCGTGCTGCCGTACACCAACGATGACCTGATCGTCGCGCGCAAGCTGATCGACGCGGGCGCTGCGGCAGTGATGCCGCTCGGCGCGCCGATTGGCTCCGGCATGGGCATCCAGAATGAGGCCAATATCCGCATTCTCCGCGAGCGTGTCACCGAAGTCCCGCTCATCGTGGATGCGGGCGTGGGCATTGCGTCGGACGCCACCGTGGCCATGGAATTGGGCGCCGACGGCGTCCTGATGAATACGGCCATTGCTGAAGCACAGGACGCCGTGCTGATGGCCGAGGCCATGCGCCACGCCGTTGAAGCGGGTCGCAAAGCGTATCTCGCCGGGCGTATTCCCAAGAAGCTCTACGCCTCGGCCTCAAGCCCGCTCGCCGGTGCCGTCCGATAGACAGACTTCGGAGACGCAGGACCACCTTCGTAAGCTTCACAACGTTCGGAAGAAGAAGTGCCAAGTTGTGTTGACCAGCGTGTGGACCAGCGCTGACGCGAAAATTGAGCCGGTCCGCCGCCATGCCCGCCCGTAGAAAACCCCCGCAATCGTCGCCAAAATGACATACCGCCAGTTCGGAAACACGCCGTAGTTCGTAATGTGCGCAAGGCCGAAGATTACCGAGGCCACCAGCCATCCCACCTCAGCGTTGCTGAAGGTTCGCGAAAACAGGTTCTGCAGCAGCCCTCGAAACAGAAATTCTTCCGGCCAAGCAGTGAAAAAGAAGATACCCAGCGCTGTGACGGGGAGTGTCTTCAAGTGCGAGTATGCCGGATCAAAACGGACGAAGTGAATCACTTGTCCAAGGGGAATCGCAATCAGGGCAAACAGCACAAAACTCAGGGCGACCGCCACGCCCCAGCCGCGTCCCCAGGCAATGCTATATCCGACGCCATCGAGCCGGCGCACGAAAAGAAACGCCGCAACTCCAACGTTCATCGCCAGCAGCACTGCCAGGACGTATCCCAGCCGCTCTTGGGGATAAGGCCACAGGCCGTGCAACCAGTGAATTTTCCACGGCAGCCAGAGCGCTGCTGCCGCCGCATAGTCTTGCCAGACGCCCGGTTTCCGTTGGCCCGCGCTGGCCAGCAGCAGCGGGGGAACAAAGGTACAGGCGGCAGCAATCCCCGCGCGCTGCCAGAGGAAAGTACTTGTCCCCAGGGCGTAAGTCAGATAGGCAATAAACAGCAGAGAGGCCAGAACAATCGCAAGAGACAGCGGGCCGCGCATGCTGAAGAATGTTGAGACGCGTTCCTGGACGCCTCGGGCGGCGACTAGGATTTCGGCTGCGAAAAGGAGCGCGAAGACACATAACGTTACGGCGAATCGGCGGCCCCCATAGCCCTGCCAGGAGGCGTAAAATGTCGCGGCCAGGCACGCGCTCGCCCAAAGGCCGAGCGCCGCGACGAGGTTCAATTGGCGTGTGCCGGACACCCCGCGCTAGTCTAGCGCAAGCGGCGGTTACCCGCTGCTTTGGGAATTTCGTTCTTGCGCTTTAAGGAACTGGTCGGAGGGGAAGAGAAGCGAGTGGCGAGTTTCGATTTGAGTTTTCGAGGCTCGATTCAACTGAACACCAAGCAATGAACGAACGACGAAAGCAGCGTTTGACCTATATCGACTGGATGCGCGGCCTGGCGTGCCTGCTCATGTTTCAGACGCATTGCTACGATTCCTGGCTGAGCGACGCGGCGCGTTCGACCAAGTTTTTCAGCTGGTCGCAGCTCGGCGGAACCCTTCCGGCGCCGTTGTTCCTTTTTCTGGCGGGGATTTCCTTCGCCCTAGCGACCGACAAACTTCGTCAGCGCGGCGTGGCGGCCAACGAGATCGCCCGGTCCACGCTGCGTCGCGGCGCGGAGATCTTTGGGCTCGGGCTGCTGTTTCGCGTGCAGGAGTACTTGCTAGGGCAACCCTCGGCCCCATGGACCGATCTGCTGCGCGTTGACGTGCTCAACATGATCGGGCTTTCGATGATGCTGATGGCTCTCGTGTGCCGTTTGGCTGCCGGCAGCGGTATGGATGCAGCAGCGGCGAGTGGCGGTGGCAACCCCGGAAGTCGCGCCGTGACCATTCTAGCCGCGGCCGCAGCGGCGCTGCTGGTAGCTCTGGTCACGCCGCCGTTGTGGACGACGTGGCGACCCCGCTGGTTGCCGTGGTTTCTCGAGTCCTACATCAACGGAGTGCATATTTTCCGGGAACCCCAGCCCTGGCTGTTCCCGCTGTTTCCATGGAGCGCTTTCACATTTGCTGGGTTGGCGGTGGGCTTCGTTCTGCTCACGGACTGGGCGCGACGCCGCGAAGCGGCGGCTGCCGCGCTGGCGGGTGTCGGCGGAGTCACGATGGCCGCCCTCGGCTGGTGGTTAGACGCGCAGCCCCGGCAGGTTTACGCTGTGTACGATTTCTGGCATACCAGTCCGAATTTCTTCCTCATCCGTATCGGCCTACTCATGGGAATTCTGTTTGCGAGCTATGCTTGGTGCCGCTGGGGCGCGGGGCAGTGGGGGTTCAGCCCCGTCATCCAGTTGGGGCAGACGTCGCTGCTTGTCTACTGGGTTCACATTGAGTTCGTATACGGACGGTTTTCCATTTTGCCGAAACGCGCTATGAGCATCCCCGCGGCGACGCTGGGCCTGCTGGGGATTTGTCTCGCTATGCTTCTGCTCTCGATTGCGCGGACGCGGCTCAAGGGACGCGGGGCGGAAGTTTGGGGCTGGCTGCGTCTTCCGGCCCGTGCGGGGTAGGGCCAAAAGCAAAAGGGCCGCTTGGATTGATCGAGCAAATTACAACTGTTGCTAGCTCAAGGCTGAGAAGCGGCTACTTTTTCGCCGGCTCTGATTTGCCTGTCGGAGGAGCGGGCAACTTGAAGATCAGCTCACCCTCGCGGGCCAGTCCAAGTTCCTCGCGCGCGATGCGCTCGATGAGTTTGGGGTCAGATTTGAGCGCCTTGACTTGCGCATCGAGTTCGCGGTTTTCCGCAGTGACCTGTCGGATCTCTCGGCGCAGCCGCTCGATTTCTTTCTGAGTGCGTCGCATGGCCAAGAAGCCATGCGTGCCGGAGGTGTCGTGCACCAGCAACGCGGCCAGCGCCACGCCCAGTATGGTGCGCGCGTGGTGGCGAAGGAACGAGAGCGGTTCTGCGGGGTGGGTCATTGATTCTGGCGCGCTGTTGGGGTATGGCTGCCGCTTACGGCGCTGCTCCGTGCCCCAGGAGTGGCCTCCAGGATCCAGGCGGTGGCCTCCTCGGCCAATCGCGCTGCGGCCTCGCGCGATCCGGCCTCAGTGTAGACCCGCACGACCGGCTCGGTTCCCGAAAACCGCAGCAGAAGCCACGACCCGTCCTCGAAGATTAGTTTCAATCCGTCGGTGCGATCGGTCTGCGTCACGTGGCGCCCGCGGAACACAGAGAAATCGCCCTGCAAGCGCTCGACCGCGCGCGCCTTGACCTCTTCAGACAGGTGCAGGTTAGTGCGAAGCGGCCAGTACTCAGCGCCGGCACGGCTAAACAAAGTCTTGAGTTGGTCGCGCAGCGGCGCGCGACGGATGGCCACCATCTCGGCGACCAGCAGGCCGGCGAGGATGCCGTCCTTTTCCGGCACATGGCCGCGAATGGAAAGTCCCGCGCTCTCTTCGCCTCCCAGCGCGATCTTGTCCAGCTTGATCAGCTCGCCGATGTACTTGAATCCCACCGGCGTCTGATAGACAGTGACACCGTAATGCCGCGCCACGCCGTCGAGCAGGTGGGTGGTGGCCACACTGCGCGCTCCAGGTAGGCGCCAGCCACGCGTCTCTACCAGGTAGTCGTAGAGCAGCCCGAGGACGTGGTTCGGGGCAAACCAGGAGCCGTCGGCGTCGAGGATGCCAAAGCGGTCCGCATCGCCATCGGTGGCCAGGCCCACCTGCGCGCCGCGGTCGAGCACCGCCTCTCGAAGAGGCGCCAGATTGGCCTCCAAGACATCCGGGCCGGTGCCGTCGAACAGAACGTCGCGATCGGTGCGGATCGAAACTGCGCTGATGCCATGCGTCGCCAGGAAGCGATCAAGATAACCGGCGCCGCACCCGTGCAGGGTATCGCACACGATTTTGAGCTTAGCCTGGCGGACGGCGTCGAAATTGACCAGCTCGGCTAGCCGCGCCAGATAAGCGTCGCGCGGTGAAATCCTCTGGAAATCGCTTGCGGCATTGCTGGGCAGAGCCGCGGCCGCGGCCGGCTTGGCGGCCAGTCTCGCGATGCGCTCTTCGATGTCGCGTGTGACTTCGGGCAGCGCCGGTGCACCGTCCGGACCGGAAAATTTGATCCCGTGGTATTCGGCGGGGTTGTGGCTGGCGGTGAAATTGATGGCGCCGTCGGTCTTCAACCGGAGGATTGCGTGGGCGATGGCCGGCGTCGGTGCCGCGGCATCGCAGAGCAACACTTGTACTCCGTGCGCGCTCAGGACCTCCGCGGCGGTGCGCGCAAACTCTTCGGAGAAGAAGCGCGTGTCGTGCCCTACAATCAGCGTAGGCTTTTGGCTCCGGCTACAGACGTGTTCGGCAATGGCAGCCACTGCGAGCCGCACGTTTGGAAAGGTAAACTCGTCGGCGATAATCGCGCGCCAGCCGGAGGTGCCGAAGCGGATAGGATGGGCGGTCATAATTTGCCGAGCCTCATGCTGTTACGGCGCGGTATTGTAGCGCGGCCGGGGCATCCACCGGAAGGCAAAGGTCAAAAAGAAAAAAGCTAAGGTAAAGGCCAAAAGGCAAAAGGCGGAGACCCCAAAGTGGGAAGCTGAGGACCCACTGGCGGGCCGTTAACAGTGATGAGTGGTGAGTAAAAAATGACGGACAAAGTTGTGGTGCTAGTGACATGCGGAACGCGCGACGAAGCTGGCCGGATCGCCAAACGCTTGGTCGAGCGGAGGCTGGCGGCGTGTGTGAACGTACTCGATGCGCGAGTGCGATCCACCTACCGTTGGAAGGGCAAGGTGGAGACGGCGGAGGAAATCTTGCTCTTGATTAAGAGCTCGAAAAAGCTGCTTCCTGCTGTGCGCGCGGAAGTTGAGCGTCTGCACAGCTACGAGGTGCCCGAAGTGATTGCCCTGCCGATCGCGGATGGTTCGCCTGCTTATCTCGCCTGGCTTGCCGAATGCCTCTTTCCGCCCGCCCCAGCACAAAAGGCCAGAAAGGGGCGGTAATCCACCAGAGATGGCGTGAGGGACAAATCCCTTCCCACCTCTGTGACTGACTGCTCTTGGGACTGGTCTCCCTTCAGACTTTAGCGAGTGCCTGGTCCAGGTCCGCGATTAAATCCTCGGCGTCTTCAAGACCTACGGACAGACGCACTAGGCCCTCGGTGATGCCGATTTGCTGGCGCACGGCAGGAGGCATCGAGGCATGCGTCATCAGCGCCGGCAGCGAGATGAGCGTCTCAACCCCGCCGAGGCTTTCCGCCAGCGAGCAGAGCTTGACGCTGTTGAGCAGCCGCCGCGCGGCTTCCAGCCCGTCGAGATCGAAGCAAAGCATGGCCCCGAAGCCGCGCTGCTGGCGTTGGGCAATTTCGTGCTGTGGGTGCGAAGGCAGGCCCGGGTAGAGCACCCGCTTCACCTTGGGGTGCGCTTCGAGATACCTCGCGATGGCCATGCCGTTTGTGTTGTGCTGCGCCATGCGCACCGCTAGCGTCTTGATGCCCCGGGCCACCAGAAAGCAATCCATCGGCGCCAGTCCCGAGCCGGCTGAGCGTTGCAGGAAGTAGATCTGCTCGGCATCTTCCTGGCGCGCGAGAATGACAGCGCCGCCTACGGCGTCGCTGTGCCCGTTCAAATATTTTGTCATTGAGTGCACCACGATGTGCGCGCCCAGCGCCAGCGGTTGCTGGAAGTAGGGGCTCAGGAAAGTGTTGTCCACGACCAGGGTCAGTTTGTGTTCCGCGGCGAGCTTGGCCACGCCGGCAATGTCGGTGATGATCATCGTCGGGTTGGTGGGCGTCTCCACGTAGATCATTTTCGTGCTGGCCTGAATTGCTTTTGCCACGTTCTCTAGGCATGAGGTATCGACAAAGCTGAACTCGAGGCCGAAGTGCGCCAGGAGCTGCGTGGCCAGCCGGAATACCCCGCCATACACCGCCTGCGAGACGATCACGTGGTCGCCCGGCCGCAACAGCCGGAACACCGCATCAATTCCCGCCATCCCCGAAGAAAAGACGAAAGCAGCCCGGCCGCCCTCGAGTTTCGCCACACACCGCTCAAGCCCGCGCCGGTTCGGATGCGCTGTCCGCGCGTAGTCGTAGCCCTTGTTTTTCCCCAGCTCTTCTTGAACGTAGGTCGAGGTCTGGTAGATCGGCGGCACAATGGACCCCGTGGACGGGTCCGGCTCCTGCCCGACGTGGATGGCGTCCGTCGAAAATCCCATTTTGGGCCTCCTTGGGCCAACCGGTGGCGCACCGGCACAAAGATTCTCTCGTCAGAAATGTCCCACCAGCGATTTTTGATTGCAGAAATTTCGCCGAAGGTATAAGAATATTATTGCGTCCCTCTCAGTTCCGGCACCTTCTAAGTGTCGATTGACGTTAGCGCAGGAATGCGCGCCAGGTCAATCTACATCCAGGCCCTGCCGGACGAGAAAAACTTAAGGGGGCAGCCATGCGTTGGGGTCATCTCTTGGGTTTGCCTTGGGGTGTGCGTACAGGAATCGCCTCTCTTCTGGCTCTCTTGCTTCTGAGCAGTTTTGCGGGAGTCGCCACAGCCGCAAAGAAGAAAAAGCACGGGGACGTAGAAAATATCGGGAAACGCGACATCAATAAAGGCTCCTTGAACTTGTATTCCACGGAGCGCGAGCTTGCTTTGGGGGACTGGCTTGCCCGGAACTTCGAGCTCACGACGCAGAGGCTGAAAGACCCCCTGATAACCGATTACGTTAACGCCGTGGCCGAGCTCGTGGTGCGGCATTCTGACCTGCGCATGCCGCTGCGAATCCGCGTGATCGTGTCTGACGAGGTCAATGCGATTGCTCTGCCGGGCGGGCATTTCTTCATCACCACCGGCCTGATTCAGGACACTCAGAGTGAAGCCGAACTGGCAAGCGTCATCGCCCACGAGGTTGCGCATCTGGCGGCGCGGCATGTCACTAAGCAACTGACCAAGCGGGAGATGTGGACGTGGATGTCCCTCCCGCTGGCCTTGGTCGGCGGCCCGATCGCTTATACGGTCAGCCAGGGACTGCAGCTCGCCGGTCCTCTGGCGTTTCTGCAGTTCAGCCACAACGCGGAGCACGAGGCCGATTTCCTCGGCGTGCAGTATCATTACGCGAGCGGTTACGACCCGGTCGCTTTCTTGGACTTTTTTGAACGGATGAAACAGAGGGAAAAGAGCCGCACAGGGGGCATCGCCAAAGCCTTCTCGACGCATCTGATGACAAAGAGGCGGATTGCGGCGGCGCAACGCACCATCCAAGAGTCGTTGCCGGCGCGTGATGAGTATGTGGTCACAACTTCGAAGCATGACGAAGTTCGCGTGCATCTGGAAGAGCTGCTGGACGAGCGCAACCCGCAGGAAGCGATTCCTTGGCCGAGGTTGCGGAAGGGCAGGGTGACGGAACATCCTCCGGAGACTGGAAAGAAGAATGCGCGCCTCTAGTACTAGCGCGATGAATCGAGTCGCCGAGATTTCTACCCTCGCCGCCGCGTTGGCGTTGTTGTTGCCGGCCGCAGCCTCAGGGCAGTCGACTCCTCCTCCTTTCAAGGAGAAGGCAGATAAGGCCAGTGCCAGCACGAAGTTGCGCATTGAGGTGACCGGCGGCCCGGACGGCCGCGCGATCGAAGGGGCCAGCGTGTACGTCAAGTACGAACGGCCGCGAACTCTGGCCAAGGATAAGAAGATCGAAATGAATGTGAAGACCAATCGGGAGGGCACCGCGCGCGTGCCCGACCTCCCGCGCGGCAAGGTGCTGATCCAGGTAATCGCCGAGGGATGGAAGCCGTTTGGCCGCTGGTATAACCTCGAGGAAGAAGCGGAGACGATCAAGGTGCGGCTGGAAAAACCCCCGCGTTGGTACTAGTGCCGTCCGAACTTGACTCACCAACAGTTCGCGCCCATGCGGCATCGAAGCGATGCGCCTTCTCATTCCCGGGGATAGCTCCAAATAGTTGAAACGGCACTGAAGCGCCCGGGCGGCTGTCTTGCTAATTGCGACGCCTCTCCCTGGGTCCAAAATCCTTTCGCACGCGCTCGCATCTCCTCCAATTGCGCGCCTTAGGAAAAAAACCAATTTTGTCGCCAACGCTGCCCCTCTATTTTGCCTTGGAACAGTGCAAACCGGAGCAACCCTCTCCATTCGCCAGTGTTTAGAGAAGGCGTGAAGCCTTTTTCCACAAACTTTTCAACACAACTGTTGAAAACCGGCCGCCGGGGGTGTGCCGTGACGCTTCGCAAAAGGCCTCTCGCATGCAGGAGCGCGAGATTTTCCAAAGTTTGCCGCTAGCCCGCGCACAAATTATTGGAAATCGTGCCCACTCGAGCTTATCAGGCGCCGGGGTCAGAGCCCGTTCGCATATAGCTCCAGCTCTGAGGCGAGACATGTGAATCGAACCCGGGAGCAGGCTTTGGAGAAACGCGCTTGCGATGGGCGAATCCTCTGCGCCACGCTCCTTTGACCGCAATCGATAGGGATGCTAGATTAACGAGGCGGAGATAGGCCGCATGCCGGAAAAGTTTTCCTACGGTTTCTCGATCTGGAGATTGCTCTGGAATAACCTGGGCGCGCGGCCGCTACGCTCCACGCTCAGCGTGGTAGCCATTGCCTTGCAAGTCTTTCTGATCCTTTTGATTGTCGGGTTAACCACTGGGGTTATGGCCGAGTGGGCCAACCGCGTGGAGGGCGTCGGTGCGGATATCATGGTGCAGTCGCCCAACTCCTCGATTTTCTTCGCTGTCTCCAGCGCGGTCATGCAGGAATCGGTGGGTGAAACCATTGCCCGCATCGAGGGCGTGGATGAAGTCGCGCCGGTACTGATTGATGGACACGCAGAACTTTCTCCTCGTCTACGGCATTGACTATCCGCGTTTCAACGCGCTGAGCAAAGGCTTTATCTTTCGTCGCGGACGCCCCTTCGAGAAGCCGGATGAAGCCTTGGCCGATGATCTGGTGGCCCAAGCCGGGGGGCTGCGCGTGGGATCCAAGGTAACGCTGATCGGCCACGAATTCACCATCTCCGGCATCGTCGAGCACGGCAAAGGCGCGCGATTCTTCGTGCCCCTGCGCAGCGCGCAGGATCATGCCGGCGCGGACAAGCGGGTTTCCATTTTTTATGTGCGGAGCACGGGAGATACGGAACGCACCCGCGCGAAGATCGTCAAACGGCTGCCCAACTACCGCATTCGCTCCACCGCTGAATATCTGACGCTGATGAGCTCGTCGAATCTGCCGGAGCTGAAACCCTTCATTCGCTCGATGATGGGCTTGGGAGTCACAATCAGTTTCCTGGTAGTGCTGCTCACGATGCACACCATGGTACTGGAACGCACGCGCGAGATCGGCATCCTGAAAGCACTGGGATCGTCGCGTTTTGACATTCTCCGGCTCATCGTGGGAGAGACGCTGCTGATAGCCGCCCTTGGCATCGCTCTGGGCCTAACCTGCACCTATGGGGTGTCTGCTGTGTTGAAGCACGCGGTGCCCACCCTGGCGATCAAGATTCCCGGGGACTGGATTTTCCGCAGCATGTTCCTGGGAATCGTGGGCGCTGTGTCCGGCGCGCTGTATCCTGCCTATCGCGCGGCACAGTCCGACCCGGTTGACGCGCTGGCCTATGAGTAGTACTGCGGGCCGGCGTGAGGAACCCCTGCCCTTCTGTCGGCTTTGATTCTTTTCGCTATCCGTCGTATCTTGCTTCTGTATGCCGATTTCCCCGGAGCCTCCCCGCGGCGCGTGTCGCTACTCTGTTGTCGTGCCCATGCACAACGAGGAAGCGCACGTTGAGCCGCTGTACAAGCAACTCGCCGTGGCCATGGACGGCCTGCGCCAATCCTATGAGCTCCTCTTTGTGGACGATGGCTCGACCGATCGCACCTTCGCCCTGCTCACTCGGCTCGCGGAAACAGACCCGCGCGTGTGCGCGATCCAGCTCAAGAGGAATTTCGGGCAGACGGCCGCTTTGACGGCCGGTTTCGATCATGCCGCCGGCGAGATTTTGATCGCCATGGACGCCGATCTGCGCAACAGCCCGGCAGAAATTCCTGTCCTGCTCGACAAGCTGGCCGAAGGTTATGACCTGGTGAGCGGATGGCGCAGGGACCGCCGGCACGAGGGCCTCCTCCGCACCTGGCCTTCGGGCGTCGCCAGTTGGTTGCTGGCCAAGATCTCCGGTGTGCCGCTGCGCGATTTCGGCACCACATTCAAGGTCTACCGGCGCGAGCTGGTGCGTGGACTCCGGCTGTCCGGCGAGCAACACCGCTTTATCCCCGTGCTTGCGAACTGGCTAGGGGCACGGATCGCAGAGGTTCCTGTAACCGATTCCCCGCGTAAGTTCGGTAAGTCTCACTATGGCTTGGGCCGGACTTTGCGCGTGCCTTTCGACCTGATCACCCTCAAGTTCCTGCAGCACTATCGCATGCACCCGATGCGTCTATTCGGCCCGGCGGGCCTGATCAGCTTCACTGCCGGCTCGGCGATTCTGTTGTCCTGGCTGGCCAAGCGTGTCTTCCATTGGCCGGCGATTTTTCCGCAATCCATCGGCGCGGTGATCCTTGGAGTTCTTCTGCTTCTGGCGGGACTGCAATTTTTCAGTATAGGATTGGTTGGTGAGTTGCTCGTGCGCAGTCACTTCGAGGGGCAGAGAGAGCCGATTTATCGCGTCGAGCGCGTGGTGAAGGCCACGCGCCTCGCCCGGTCAGCAAACTAAACGCTTGCACTACACCGACGCCTGCTCGCTGGCCGGCCGCGCCGGGCCACGCAACACCACTGCTCAGGCCTTCTTCCAGCCACATGGCGGGACGCTAACCGAGCAACCGGCCCGACTTGGAGGTCTCCTCC
>Ga0209154_1001629_pt1 | contig 13104 bp, 13 predicted proteins | sample GraSoiAngelo_121_FD_185878 | JGI IMG/M metagenome (GOLD analysis project Ga0209154, IMG submission 185878) | Grasslands soil microbial communities from the Angelo Coastal Reserve, California, USA - 14_0919_12_20cm (SPAdes) (version 2) | ecosystem: Environmental > Terrestrial > Soil > Grasslands ... | reverse complement strand
GCGGGGAGGCGGTCGAGATCCTCTTCGGGGCGGTGGAGTCGTTTGCCGGACAGATGGAGGGATTGACCCGGCAGCTCCGGGAGTGGGTGGCGGCCGGCCGGCGGATCGTGGTGGCCTCCAGGCAGGCCCACCGGATGGTGGAGCTGTTTGCCGACCACCACCTCACCGCCGGGCTGATCGAGCGGCTGGACGCGCTCCCGGCCCCCGGCGGCATGCTGACGGTTCCGCAGGCGCTGACCGGCGGCTTCACCCTGGACGACCTGGTGGTCGTCACCGATGCGGAAATCCTGGGGTGGCGGCGCCGGCGGCGCCACGTCCGCTGGACCCGAGACGGCGCCCGGCTCACCACCTGGACCGAACTGTCGCCGGGCGACCTCGTCGTGCACATCAACCACGGCATCGGCGTCTACCGGGGGCTGGAACGGCTCGCCATGGGGGGCGGCGAGCGCGACTACCTGCGCCTCGAGTACGCGCAGGGGGACGCGCTGTACGTCCCGACCGACCAGATCAATCTCGTCCAGCGCTATGTCGGCGTGGAGGGCCAGGCGCCGCAGGTTCACCGGCTGGGCGGGACCGAGTGGGAGCGGGAGAAGCGCCGCGTTCGTGAGCGGACGCGGGAAATGGCCCGGGAACTCCTGGAGCTCTACGCGGCGCGCGAGAAGGGGTCCGGCCACGCCTTCGCCCCCGACACGCCGTGGCAGCGGGAGATGGAGGAAGCCTTCGCCTACGAGGAGACCCCCGACCAGTGGGAAGCGATCCAGGAGGTCAAGCGGGACATGGAGGCCCCGCGCCCGATGGACCGGTTGGTCGCCGGCGACGTCGGGTATGGGAAGACCGAGGTGGCCGTGCGCGCCGCGTTCAAGGCGGTGATGGACGGCAAACAGGTGGCGGTGCTCGTGCCGACGACGATCCTGGCGCAGCAGCACTTCACGGTCTTCCGCGAGCGGATGGCGGCGTTCCCGGTGCGGGTGGAGATGCTGAGCCGGTTTCGCACCTCCAAGGAACAACAGGAGATCCTCGACGCGGTCCGGACCGGAGCCGTGGACGTGCTCGTGGGCACGCACCGGATCCTCAGCCGGTCGGCGAAGTTCAAAGATCTCGGGCTCGTCATCATCGACGAGGAGCAGCGGTTCGGCGTGACCCACAAAGAGCGGCTCAAGCAGCTCCGGACTCAGGTGGACGTGCTCACCCTGACCGCCACCCCGATCCCGCGCACGCTGCACATGTCCCTGGCCGGGCTGCGCGACCTGTCCATCATGGAGACGCCGCCGGACGCCCGCCAGCCGATCCGGACATTCATTCGAGAGGAGGACCCGGCGCTGGTCCGGGAGGCCATCCAGCACGAGCTCCACCGCGGAGGGCAGGTCTACGTCATCCACAACCGCATCGAGACGATCGAGCGGGCCGCCATCCGCATCCGCCGGCTGGTGCCTCAGGCGCGCGTCGGCGTGGCGCACGGGCAGATGGCCGAAGAGCGCCTGGAGCAGGTGATGATCGACTTCCTGGGCGGGCGGTACGACGTCCTGGTCTGCACGACCATCGTGGAGATCGGCCTCGACATCCCGCGGGTCAACACCATCCTGATCGAGGATGCCCATCTGCTCGGCCTCGCCCAGCTCTATCAGCTTCGCGGGCGCGTCGGACGGGCGGACCAGCAGGCCTACGCGTACCTGCTCTATCCCAGGCGCGCGCGGCTCACCCCGGAGGCGGAGCAGCGGCTGGTGGCGATGCGCGAGTTCGTCGAGCTCGGATCCGGGCTGCGCCTGGCGATGCGGGATCTGGAGATCCGCGGCGCGGGCAACCTGCTCGGCCCCGAGCAGCACGGCCACCTCGCCGCCGTGGGATTCGACCTCTACATGCGGCTCCTTGATGAAGCGATCAGGGAAACGCGCGGCGAGATCGTCTCCGAGCCGCCCGAGGTGGCGATCGACCTCGACCTCGGCGCCTACCTGCCCGACGCGTACATTCCATCGCCGGCGCAGCGGATGGCCGCCTACCGGCAGCTCGCCGCCGCGCAAACGGTCGAGGACTCCCGGGCCGCGATCGACAGCATCCGCGACCGCTATGGCCCGCTCCCCGAGCCGGCGCAGCTCCTGGCCGAGGTCGTCCGGCTGCGCGCGCTGGCCCGCCGGGCGGGCGTGGCGTCGATCTCGCAGGAGCGCGCCGGGATCCTGTTCCGGCTCGCCGATCCCTCGACGACGGGCGACCGCATGCGCGTCCTGTCCGCGGCCTGGCGCGGCGGGATCGATCTCACCCCGGACGGAATCCTGCTGCGCGCCGGCGGCGGTGGTCTCTCCGAGACGATCCACCGGGTCGGGGACCTGCTGGACGCCCTCGCCGCGCAGACCAGCGCGGCCGCCCGGGCCGGCAGGGTGCCGCTCGGGCAGGCCGGCCGGTAGTCGCTCCACGCCGCCGGACGGCGAGCGCTCCGGCGGGCCGGCATCTCACCAACGCTGGGAGGACCCATCGATGCCTGACAACCCGAGGCGCGACGACCCGAGGCGCGGCGGACGGCCGGCCTTTGACGATCTGGTCGCCATCATGGCCCGCCTGCGCGGGCCGGGCGGGTGCCCCTGGGACCGCGAGCAGACCCACGCCACGCTCCGGCCGTACCTCCTCGAGGAGACCTACGAGACCCTCGAAGCCATCGACGCGGGATCGCCCGGCTGGCTGCGGCTGGAACTCGGCGACCTGCTCCTTCAAGTCGTCTTTCACGCGCAAATGGCCGGGGAGGCGGGAACGTTTACGATCGACGACGTCATCGCCGGCCTGGTCGAGAAGCTCGTGCGGCGGCATCCCCACGTCTTTGGGAGCCGGCAGGTCTCCGGCTCCGGGGAGGTCCTGGCCAACTGGGAGACGATCAAGGAACGGGAGCGCGCCGAGGGCCTCCACGGCCCCGAAGAGCGGGCCAAGAGCGCGGGAGGCAGCGCGCTCGACGGCCTTCCGCGCACCTTGCCGGCGCTCGCGCTGGCGCAGCGCTTACAGGAGAGAGCGGCCGGGGCCGGGTTCACCTGGCCGGACCTGGGGGCCGCCGCGGCCAAGGTCCGGGAGGAACTGGCCGAGCTCGAGGCGGCGGCCGCGGACGGACACGGCGCGCGCACGGCGGAGGAACTGGGCGATCTGCTCTTCACCATTGCCAGCCTGCCGCGGTATCTGGGCCTGGACGGGGAGCAGGCGCTGCGCGATGCGTGCGCAAAGTTCCGCGAGCGATTCGCCCGCCTGGAGCAGCGGGCGCGGGCCGAGGGACGTCCGCTGCGCGAGTACTCCGCCGATGAATTGCTCGCGCTCTGGCGTGCGGCTCGATAAGTTCCTCCAGCTCAGCCGGCTCGTCCGGCGCCGCACGCTGGCCAACCGGCTGTGCCAGGCCGGACGCGTGACCCTCAATGGGCGCCCCGCCGATCCGGCCGCGGCCGTGCATCCGGGCGACATCGTCGCGGTCTCGCTCGTCACGCGGCGCCTGCGGGCCCGGGTGCGTTCGATCCCGACCGGGCGGGCCGGGCAGGAGGACTGCGTGGACGTGCTCGAGGACCGCGCGCCGGAGTGACCGGGGGTCGCGGCGAGGGGAGGCAGCGGAGCGATGTCGGCGATCAAAGCGATCACGGCCCGGGAGATCCTGGACTCGCGCGGGAACCCGACCGTGGAGGTCGAGGTCGTCCTCGAGTCGGGCGCCCGGGGCCGGGCGGCGGTGCCGTCCGGAGCCAGCACCGGGGCGCACGAGGCCGTGGAACTGCGGGACGGCGTCCGGGCGCGCTATCGGGGGCTCGGCGTCCGGACGGCCGTCCAGCACGTCCGCGCCACGATCGCTCCCGCCCTGGCCGGCCGCGACGGGCTCGACCAGGAGGAGATCGATCGCGTCATGATCGCCCTGGATGGGACGGCGAACAAGGGGCGCCTGGGCGCCAACGCGATCCTCGGGGTCTCGCTGGCCGCCGCGCACGCCGCGGCCGCCGAATCGGGCGTCCCCCTCTTCCAGCGACTCGGGGGCCGGGACGGCGCCGTCACCCTCCCCGTTCCGCTCATGAACATCCTCAACGGCGGCAAGCACGCCGACAACACGCTGGAGTTTCAGGAGTTCATGGTCGCCCCGATCGGCGCTCCCACGTTTGCCGAGGCGCTCCGGATGGGCGCCGAGACCTATCACGCCCTGCACCGCGTGCTCAAAGACCGGGGACTCGCCACCGGCGTGGGGGACGAGGGCGGGTTCGCCCCCAATCTGGCGGCCAACGAGGACGCCCTGGACCTCCTGATGCTCGCGATCGAGCAGGCCGGGTTCGCGCCCGGCCGGGATGTGGCCCTGGCCATCGATCCGGCGTCGACCGAGTTCTACCGCGACGGACGGTACGCGCTCCGCCGGGGCCAGGATCTCCGGCCGGCGGAAGGGATGATCGACTACTACGCGGATCTCGTCCGCCGGTTTCCGATCGTGTCCATCGAAGACGGGCTGGCCGAGGATGACTGGGATGGGTGGGCGGCGCTCACGCGCCGGCTCGGCGCGCGCGTCCAGTTGATCGGGGACGACCTCTACGTCACGAACGCGGCTCGGATCGCCCAGGGGATCGCCCGGTCGGCCGGCAACGCCGTCCTGATCAAACTCAACCAGGTGGGGACCCTGACCGAGACGCTGCAGGCGATCCGCCTGACCCGCGGCCACGGGTGGAACGCGATCATCTCGCACCGGTCCGGGGAGACCGAGGACACGACGATCGCGGATCTCGCCGCCGGGACGGAAGCCGGTCAGATCAAGACGGGCGCGCCGGCGCGGAGCGAGCGCGTGTGCAAGTACAACCAACTCCTTCGGATTGAAGAGCGCCTCGGCCCGCGCGCCCGCTACGCCGGGGCAACCGCATTCATGCGCGGGGAGGATTCTTCTCGCGGTCCCAGAACTCGGTAGCACGATGCCCATCGGTCGCGGCCCGGGAGGGACGCCCCGATGGATGATCCCGTATCTGATCATCTGTCTGGCGGCCCTCCTACTCGCAGCAGCGGTCCTCTACCTGACGGCGGTCCACGTCCCGGCCGCCGTCGTCCGCCTGCCCCATGACGCCGCCTCTCCCCGGCCGGTGCACGATGTTCCCTACGCCGCCCTGATCAACCGCGCCGCAGAGACCCATCATCTCAACCCGGCGCTGGTGGCGGCGGTGGTGGCGGCGGAGAGCGGGTTCAACGCGCGGGCGCGGTCGCCGCGCGGCGCGCACGGCCTCATGCAGGTGCTGCCCGTCACCTGGCGGGAACTCGGGCGCGGGCAGACCTGCCCGCCCGAGATCGCCCGACTCACCGATCCTCCCTGCATGGAGGACCCGGCGGCCAATCTCGAGACAGGCACCGCCTACCTGCGGCGACTCGTCGACCGGTTCAAGGGAGACCTCCCGCTCGCCCTGGCCGCCTACAACGCGGGCGCCGGGACCGTTCAGGAGCACGACGGCATCCCACCGTTTCCGGAGACCGCGCGGTACCTCCGTCAAGTGGCCCTGGCATGGTTTCACCTGCAGCGTGACGGGACCCTGACCCCGCTCTGGAGACGCCTCCTCAGCCTGGTGGGCCTGGGACCGTACGCACGCACCGCGGCGCTGGTGTCCCTGAGCGCGCTCATCGCACCCTTCCTTCGGCGGGCGCCGAGGACGCCGCTCGTGGCGGTGGGAAGGGAGACTCGGCGATGATGCGGCGCACCCGCACGGTGAGGGGCCGCGGGAGCGGCGCTCCGCGCCATCCGGGCGGCGCCCGCGGCCCAGGGGACCGGGGGCACCGTCCGGTGGGCGGGGATCAGGGTCCGGTGGGCGTTGGGCGAGGCTCCGGGGCCGGCACCCGCGGGGAGCGGCGAACGGCCCTCCCGCTCAGACCGCGCCTCGTGATGGTCGCCCTCGGCTGTCTGGCCGGGTGGATGGTGATCGCGCTCGGCGCACAATACCTCCGCACCTACACGCTGGCGCGCGAGGCGGCGCGCCTCGAGCGTCACCGCCAGGAACTGCGCCTCGAGAACGCGACCCTGCGGGCGGAGATCACCCGGCTCCAGACCGACGACCGCTACATCGAGCGCCTCGCCCGCGAGCAGCTCGGCATGCTGCGCCCGGACGAAGTGGAACTGGTCCTTGTCCCTTCGGCGGGGCGCGATTCTGGAACGCCCGGGAACCCTCGGCCCGGGCAGGACACCGCGCCCCCCGGCCGCTCGGTCTGGGACTGGGCGGAACGCCTCCGCGGGCTGGTGGCGCGCTGGCTGTGGGGCCGGTAGCGCGTGGAACCGTACAGGATCGGCCCGGTCGGTGCATGCCGCACTGACGTTCGATGCCGGCTCGTGCTCGCGCGCCCGCTTTTTTCAATTGACACCCCCCAGAGCGTAGGCTATAATCCGTTCGCATCTCTCTAGGAGGGTCACGCATTACGTATGAGTCTTGAAACAGGCACGATTCTGGAAGGCATTGTCGTCAAGATCACCCACTACGGCGCGTTCGTAGAACTTCCCGACGGCAAGAGCGGCCTCGTTCACATCTCCGAAATCGCCGATACCTACGTGAAAGACGTGCGGGATTACCTGAAAGAGCAAGAAAAGGTCAAGGTCAAAGTGCTGGGCTACAACGACAAGGGCAAGCTCGACCTCTCCGTCAAGCAGGCGCTCGACCCCGCCGAGCGGCAGTCGCGGGTGCGCGCCAAAGCCTCGTTCGATGAAAAACTCGCCAAGTTCCTCAAGGAAAGCGAAGAGCGGCTCCTCGATTTGAAACGGAACACCGAAGCGAAACGCGGGGGCCGCCGCCGCTAGGCAGTCGCTCCGCCGCCCCGCCGCCCGTTATTCGATCCCCAGCATCCACGCAATATCCTCGAACGCCTGCCAGACGATCTCGTCGCCCTGCATCTGCCGGCTGTGATCCCGGATGTCGATGAGGCCTTCCAGTTGATCGAGTTCATCCTGCATCTTCTGCAGGCGGTTCCGCAGGCCCATGAGGCGTTGATCCTGTGAAGTGTCCGGGAGCATTCCCCGGACCTTCTCGATCGTGTCCCGTTCCACGCGGCGCGCCATCCGGTCGATCTCCACGGGCTGGAGGCGCGAGTACACCACCAGCCCCCGGCGCTCCTCGATCGCCTCGGAGACGAGACCCTGAAGCTGCTGCAGCACCTGGTCGCTCATCGATGTCCCCCGAACAGTTCGTCCACGCGGCCGGCCGCGCCTCCCCGCGCTACGTCTCGATGGCCCCGGCCGGTGGCGCCTCCTGGATCGCGGGCGGCGAGACGGCGCCGCAGCGCAGGAGGGCCCGGAGCGCGCCGAGGGTCACCTCCACGGTGTACGCGTCCCCGTCCTCTGAGGACCACGAACCGTCAGGGCGCGCCAGCGCCCACAATCGCCCGAGGCCGCGCCGCATGACGGGAACCGATGCCGGCACGCCGGCTTCCGCCAGACACGCCAGCATTCCCGCCAGGGCGCCCGGATACCATCGATCGTCCCCGACCCCGGTCAGCGCCTCGACCGCGCGGGCGCTCGTCGAAGAGCCGGCGCCCTCGACCAGCCGGAAGACCGCCGCGGCGGCCCAGGTCGTCCGGAGAAACCCCAGGAACCGCCCGTCGGCCGCCTGTCGGCTCCGGAGCCAGGCCAGGGCCCGTGCAACCCCATGATCCTGCCGGTATCCGAGAAACGCCAGCCAGCAGGCAGCCAGCGCGGTGCACAAGGCCTGGACCCGCGGGTCTCCCGGCACCAGCCGCGGGGATGGCCCGTACCTCAGGAGCCCCGGAGATTCATCCCACGTCCCGTCGGGCCGCTGCGCGGTGAGCAGGTAGGTCACGGCCCGCTGGGCCTGCGGGAACGCGAACATGGAGAGGTCCTGCATCCATCCGAGGACCAGCGCGGTGGCTTCAACCGAGGACGGGCGCCCCTGGGCGAGCTCTCCGGGGTATCCTCCGTCCTCGTTCTGCAACGCCTCGAGCGTCCGGAGGATCCTCGCATCCGGCCGGGTGCGCCCCAGGAGCCCCCGCAGGCGGGCCCGCTCCGTCTCATTCCCGCTCTGGTCAATGAACGCGATCGTCCGGCGCCAGTCGTACCTCACGGCCATTACCCCGCCGGTGCGACCCTCAAGCCTGGGCGACGCCATCGTTTCATCCTCTCGCTCCCTGGATTACGGTCTCTCGGAGGGGAAGCCCTTCACATCAGGACTTTCCCGTATCCAAACCTGAAGGAGATTCAGGGAATCCCCTGGTAACCCATTCACAACTTCGCAGGAACCAAATATGAAGTTACCTAATTTCACCGGGATTGAGCCCCGTGCTATGAGTGGTGCCGTAACGGCTGGAGGAGCGTTCTGGGTTTGCCGATGGGCAGCGCGTCACAGGGATTCCGGGTCATGAGCGGTCAAAAGGCCGGAGAGGGTAACGGCGCCGTCGATCGATCTGCGATGTCCGATCAAGGGATCGCGGAGAGCCATCTTTTGACAGAGGCCGTGGAAGTCAACGTGCTGGCCGCAGATGCCCATCCGGTCACGCTGCTGGGGCTGCAGTATGTGCTGCAGTCTGATCCGGCGGTCAAGCTGGTGGGAGCGTGCAGCACCGGCAAGGAAGCGCTGGAACTCTGCGCGTCCATGCGGCCGTCCCTCCTGATCACCGATGTGACTCTGCCCGACATGTCCGGCATCGAGCTCTGCCGGGCCGTCAAGCGGTCCGCCCCGGATGTGGATGTGCTCATCCTCACCGCCTGCGACGACAACGCCAGCATTTTTGGAGCCGTCGGCGCCGGCGTGTCGGGATACGTGCTCAAGGACATTACGCCCGAAAACCTCCTCCGCGCGATCCACGCGGTCCGGCGGGGGCAAACGATGGTCCATCCCGGCATCGCGCGGCGGATGCTCGACCGGCTCACCCATATCACGAAGGACGGCAACGGCGGACTGCTGTTCGGCGAAAAACTGACCGAACGGGAGGCCGAAATCCTCACCGAGGTTGCCCGGGGGCTGTCCAACAAAGAAATCGCGCACAAACTCTTCATCTCTGAAAGCACGGTCAAGAGCCGGTTGCGCAGCATCTTCAACAAGATCAATGCGCGGGACCGCGCCCAGGCCGCCGCGTTCGCCATCCGCAGGGGATACGTTCGATGAGCCGATGTCCGGGTGGGCACGACGCCGCGGTCTGATCGATCCTGTTCGCCCCTGTCGTCCGGTTAGCGCAGTCTGCATCAGCAGGGTGCCCCGTCCACCGTCGAGGGATGTCCGTTAGATGGGCGATTGATATCTTTTTGGCGTCGACCGTGTATGGTATCGTGGGCAGACGAGCGGCGGTGACGGCAACAGCCGGTGTAGCCACTCCCGACGCCGCCGAATGACCGCAGGTGAGAAGACCGGTAGCATGCGCCGACGAGGCCGCTGACGTATTGCAGGCCATCCTTCAGGATCTCACGACCATCCTCAACATCCTCGAAGGCCGCGCCCTCTATTTGATCAAGGAAGGCGTCCGCGGCGCCATCGCTCCCGATGGGGTCGTCTCCGAACTGGCGCCGCTCTTACGGGATCTCAAGGCGTGCTACCGGCGCCTGACAGACGTGCAGGAGCGGCAGGATCTCAGCTACGACGCAGCCAGGCAGTTGGACGAGGCCGACCGGCGCTGCGTGTGGCTGTTCAGGAAGATCCGCCTCCAGCAGGTCTTCCTGACGAAACTGAGCCTCGAAGCACGGTTCAGGAGCCTCGTGTCCACCGAGGCGTACGACATCTATCAAACGCTGCTCAACCAGGACGAGGAAGAACGGGACGCCCTCAGCGGCGACGATGCCAGGATCCGCGTGCTCCTGCTTGAAGAGCAGCCCGAGAGGAGCGCCTCGCCCAAGGACTCCGGATAACCCTCCGTTCGGGCAGCCGGCCGCCAAATCGCCGCGGTCCCGGGCGGGTGATTGCCTTCCGCACTGTCCGGGGGCCGGGGTCTGACCGTCAGGAGTAATCCCAGAGCCGTTCGGTCACGAAAGCATACCTCGAAGGTGCCGCGATTAGCATCATTGGACGCTTCTCCTCAGGCTCTGAAGCATGATATGGATGAGCTATCAGTATCTGGGTTGAACTGAAATTAATCGGAACGACGCGCCGCGGCGGCGCCATCTGAGCGCGCAGACGGCGCAGAGCCTGAGGCTGCCCCCATTGGACTCCCTCCCCTTCACCTCGATCCTGAGGCCGAACCTGGATGGGGCGGGGAGACCCTACGTCCTCCACCCCAGCCGGCACGGATCCGGCTGGCTGCTGCCCGCGGACCCCGCGCTTCGCCGCCTCGGCCTGAGCGCCTTCGGCCAGCGCGGCGTCAAGGGGTCCCTGGGACGAAGCCTCCCCGCGGCCTGGCTCGGGGGCCGGCGGCTCTGGTGTGATGTCGGCCCGCTGGAAGGGGTGCTGGCGCGGGCGCTGGGCGAACCGGACATCCGCCTGGCCTTCTGCATCGGCACCTCGGGCGCCTACCGAAAGCTGACCGCCGAGGTGATCACGTCCGGAGGCCGCGTTCCTGCCTACGCGAAGATCGCCGTCCAGCCCCGGGCCCAGGCCTCGCTGGGGCGCGAGCACGAGAACCTCCTGCGTCTGTCGACGGTCGACGCCCTGCTCGGCCGGGTGCCCGGGGTGTTGGCGTGGTTTGGATGGCGCGGCGCGCAGGTGCTGGTCATCACGGCCGGGTCCGGCCGGATGGGCCCGAGCCGGTTTGGGGAGCCGCACGCCGAGTTCCTCCGGCGGCTGCACGATGCGTCCGTCGAGAAAAGGCCGTTTCTGGCCGGCGCCATGTGGGCTCGAATGGCGGCCGCAGTCCGCCGCCTGACGCCCCGGATGTCCGTCGAGTGGGCGCTCCGCTGCCGGAATGCGCTGAACCTCCTCGCGGAGCGCCTGGGGCCGGGCGTCCTGCCGCTCTCCGTCGCCCACCGGGATTTCACCCCCTGGAATACGCGGATGGGACCGCGGGGGCTGTATGTCTTCGACTGGGAGGCGGCGGTCGAGGGCACCACCCCGCTGTACGACGCCTTCCACTTCCAGGCCATGCAGGCGGCGCTCGCCGGAAGACCGTACCACCCGTCCCTCGGCCGGCATCACGGCCTGGCCGCCTTCTGGCCCGAGTGGCGGGCCCGACTCGCGCCCCTGTACCTGGCCTACCTGCTGGACATGGGCCTGTTCTACACCGAGGCCCGACTGGAGACGCCCGAGTCGGGGGACGACCGTGAGCAGCGCTGGTTCGCGCACCACATCGACATCTACATGGAAGGTCGCTATGAGATGGCCTAGCATTTAGCCCGGCAGCCCGTGGCCGAAATGCTGAGGCGCGCCCGCGCCGCCGCGCCCGGCGTGTGAGGGGCGGCCGAGCCGCAGGAGCGTCCCTCTCCCCCGCGGAATACTCGGGCGATGCCACCAACCGGCAATCTGCAGGCGGTCCAGGGGCTGAGCCCCCGCGATCTCAGGCGCCTGATGCGCAGCGGGGAGTGGCGCGAACCCACGGCCGGACTGGCGCCCGGCTTCGCCCAGGCGAACCTGGTCGTGGTCCCCAGGGAAGCGGCCTACGACTTTCTGCTCTTCTGCCAGCGCAACCCCAAGCCATGTCCCCTGATCGACGTGACCGACCCCGGCAGCGCGGAGCCGGCGTACGCGGCGCCCGGGGCGGACCTCCGCACCGACCTCCCCAAGTACCGAGTCTACCGGCACGGCAAGTTAGAGGAAGAAGTCACGGAGATCACGCGGCACTGGCGTCCCGACTTCGTCGCGTTTCTCCTCGGGTGCTCGTTCACGTTTGAGGGGGCCATGCAGCGGGCGGGGCTCCCGGTGCGCCACATCGAGGACGGCCGCAACGCATCGATGTACGTGACGTCGCTCGCCTGCCGGCCGGCGGGCGCGCTGCACGGCCCGGTGGTTGTCAGCATGCGCCCCGTGCCCCGCGAAGGCGTGCCGCGCGCCGTGCTCGTCACCGGGCGGTACCCGCGGGCCCACGGCGCGCCGCTGCACGTGGGCGATCCCGGAGCCATCGGCATCCGGGACCTCGCCCATCCCGACTTTGGAGACCCGCCCCGGATCGAGCCCGGCGAGGTGCCGATGTTTTGGGCGTGCGGGGTGACTCCCCAGGCCGTCGCGCGCACGGCCAGGGTCGATCTGATGATCACCCACGCGCCCGGCCACATGTTCGTCACCGATCTGCTGGACGAGGATTTCGCCGCAGGATGACGCGCTGAAGTCTGTCCCCGCCGGCGGGTCCGTCCGCCCGATGGCGGAGTCGCATGCCTGAGTTGCCGGATGTCGAGACCCTGGCCAGGATGCTTCGCCGCAGAACGGCCGGGAGCCGCATTCACCGGGTGCGGATCCTGAGCCCCGCGACCATCCGCTCGCCGGCCCCACGGACGTTCGTGCGGCTCATGCGCGGCCGGAGGATCGAGCGCGTCGGCCGCCGCGGCAAGTACCTCCTGATCGATCTCGACGGCGCCCTCACCCTGATCATCCACCTCCGGATGACCGGTGATCTCGCGATCGCCCCGGCCGGCGCACCCCTGCATCCCCACACGCGGGTCCTCTTCGCGCTCGGCAGCGAGGAACTGCGCTTCGTGGACCAGCGCCGGTTCGGGCACATGGACCTCCTCCCCGCCGCCCGGGTGGACCGCCTCTCCGGGCTGCGCCGGTTGGGGGAAGAACCCCTCGCCCGCAGGTTCACCCTGGATCGCTTCCGCGGCCTGCTGCGCGGCCGGCGCGGGATGCTGAAGGCCCTGCTGCTGCGTCAGGACCTCGTCGCCGGGATCGGGAACCTCTATGCCGATGAGATCCTCTTCCAGGCCCGGCTGCGGCCCGCGCGCCCCGCGGAATCGCTCCGCCCGCCGGACGTGGCGCGGCTGCACGGGGCCATCCGCGCGGTCCTGCGGCGGGCCACCGACGGCCTCGCCCGCTCCGGCTCCGGCAAAGCGGCGGCCACCCTGCTGGACGCGCGCGGGCGCGAGGGCGCCTGCCCGCGGTGCGGACGGGCGCTCGCGGCCGCGAGGGTCGCCGGCCGGGGCACCTATTACTGCCGGGCCTGCCAGCGGTAACGCGATCCGAGGGGGTGGCGCGTGCCGATGCACGATGTGACGTCCGAGCGCAACGTGCCGGTGCAGCTCAAGGACGGCGTCCGGCTGGCCGCCGACATCTACCTTCCCCAGGGGATCCC
>Ga0209154_1001628_pt1 | contig 13110 bp, 12 predicted proteins | sample GraSoiAngelo_121_FD_185878 | JGI IMG/M metagenome (GOLD analysis project Ga0209154, IMG submission 185878) | Grasslands soil microbial communities from the Angelo Coastal Reserve, California, USA - 14_0919_12_20cm (SPAdes) (version 2) | ecosystem: Environmental > Terrestrial > Soil > Grasslands ... | reverse complement strand
TAGCGCACACAAGCTTGGCACCGGCGGCGCGCCGGCAGGCGGCGCGCCGCTCCTCTTTGGGGGGCGCCTCGAGCCTTCCAGCGAATCTCCTGGAATCCTCCGCCCAAATCTCCCCCCGCTCCCCTTGTCCGGGTGCCCACCGAGGGACCACCCCAGGAGCCCTTGAGGAATTGCCCCGGGGGCGTCGTCCCGCGCTCGAAATGGGGCATGTATTGTTCTCGGGGAGGCGATGCCCGGCATGTTCCATCTAGTGCCCTTCCTTTCCACCGGTCGCAGAGGCACCGTCACCGCCGAGGAGGGGATCAGCCTCGTGCGGGTCCTGCTCCTGCTGTCGTTGATCCCCGCGCTGTGGTTCGGGATCATCCCCGTGACGCGCCCGGAAGTGGCCCCGATCATCGTCCTGTTCGGCGCGTATGTGATCTTCCTGGCGGTCGGCTCCCAGCGGCTGGCGCTCCTCCACAAAACCGATCTCGTCATCACGCTGGACCTGCTCGTCGTCACGCTGGTCGTGCTCATCTCCGGCGGCGTGCACAGCCCGTTCGTGTACGGGTACTATCTAACGATCCTCGAGGCGGCGGTGCGGATGAACCTGCGCCAGGCGCTGGCCGCCTCGCTGGCGATGGCCGGGATGATCACGCTGCTCTGGCTGCACGCGGGAAGTCCGGCCGCCCTCGAGACGACCGGGTTCCGCCTCGGGGTCTTCGTGGCCAGCGGCTTTTTCATGGCCATGTTGTGCGGGTTGCTGGTGCAGGAATACCGCGCCGCCCACGAGCGCGTGGATGAACTCGAGTTCGACAGCGGTCTCGCGTCCCGGCTCTCGGGCGAGCTCCGCGGGGAAGGATTGGCGGAGATTCTCCTGGGGGCGTTCCTCGAGATGACCCAGTTCTTCAAGGGTGCGGCCTACATGTGCGATGAGGGGAGCCGTCCGCAGCTGCTGGCCGCCCGCGGGTTTGAATGGGAAAATGGAGACCTCAGCCCGGCGCATCTCCCGCTCCCGGCGCTGCCGGCCGGCGCCTCCGGCGGCGAGGTGATCACCCATACCGCTCCGGCGAACGCGTCGGGCGAGGTCATGGCCTGCGTGCCGCTGATCCACTCCGGGCATCTGCGGATGTGGTTGTGCGGGTTGGGGCAGCCGCCGCTCGTTTTTCCGGACCGCGTCCGCCGCCGCATCCGCCGGCTGGCCACCCACGGCGCGTCCGCGGTGGAGGCGGCCCGTCTCCACGAGAAGGTCAAGGACCTGGCCGCCAAGGATTCGCTGACCGGGCTGCCGAACCGCCGGACGTTCTTCGAGCGCATGGCCTCCGAGCTGGCCCGCAGCCACCGGCTCGGACGTCCCCTCAGCGTCGCCCTCGTGGATCTCAACGGATTCAAGGCCATCAACGACACATACGGCCACAGCACCGGGGACGCGGCGCTGATCCGGGCGGCGCAGCTGCTGGCCCAGGGCATGCGCGCGTCCGATGTGGTGGCGCGCTTCGGCGGGGACGAGTTCGTGCTGCTGTTCCCGGAGACCACCACGGCAGGGGCCCAGCGGGTGCTGCGCCGGCTGGGCACCATGAAGACCGCCGTCTCAGCGGAGCGCAGCGGCGAGCTGCGGCTCACGATCGCCTGGGGGGTCGCCACCTGGCCCACGGACGGCCCTTCGCCCGAGCAGCTGCTGCGGACGGCAGATCGGCGCCTCTACGAAATGAAGAAGCGCCGGCAGAACGGCAAGCGCGTCCGCACGGCCCGCGTGGCCAAGCGCCAGATCGCCTGACCCGCCTCCCCCGGATCCCCGCCCGTCCGCGTCATCTCAACACGCTCGTGACGGTTTCGGCGTGACGGCCCCCTCGCCGAGGAGCGTCCGCAGCGGCACAACGCTGTAGCCTCGGGCGCGCAGCCCGGCGATCATTCCGGCCAGTGCGGCCCAGGTCGCCCGCGGGGTGGTGGGATGTCCGCCCCGATCGTGCAGATCCACGATCGCTCCGGGATGGGCCCGCCGGATGACGCGCGCGGCCATCTCGCCCGCGCTCACCCCCCGAAGCCACCCCTCGGGCCGGACGGACCACAGGATGCGGTCCTCCCCCAGCTGCCCCGCCCGGACGTACGCGGTCCAGTTGAACATCCCCCAGGGCGGCCGGAAGTAGCGGGGATGGATCCCGGTGGCCTCGGCCACCGCCGCGGCCCCCCGTTCGACTTCCTCGGCCGCCCCCCGCGGGGCCAGGGTCCAAAGGTGGCGGTGCCCGTACGTGTGGTTGCCGAGATCGTGCCCGGCCTTCGCGACCGCCCGCGCCACCTCGGGGAACGCGTCCACCTGGCGGCCGACCATGAAGAACGTCGCCTGGACGCCGGCGGCGGCGAGCGTGTCGAGGATCAGCGGCGTGTACGTGGGGTCCGGGCCGTCGTCGAACGTCAGCGCGACCATCGGCCGGGCCGGCCCGCGCTTGACCACCCCCAGGCGGATCGCGCCCGCCATCACCTGCGTCCCGAGCGTGTACGCCGCGGCCCCCCCGAGCACGCCGGCGGCGGCGGTGAGCCCGGTCCGCACGCCGGCCCGCACGCCCTGCACTAGCCTTCCACCACGTCCGTGCGCCATCGGGCCGCCGCTCCGGAGGCCAGCAGCAGCAGCCCGCCGCTCAGGAAGAACGGCGCGGCCGGGTCCGCAATCTGCCAGAGGAGCCCGCCCACGAGCGGGCCGATCACGCCGCCCATGCCCTCGACGGTCATCAGAATCCCGAGACCCGCGCCGCGCACGTCCTCGGGCAGGAGGCGCAGCAGGATGCTGTTCCAGGCCGGGAGGACGAACGCGTAGCCGATGCCGATCCCCAGGAAATCGAGCGCCAGCAGCCAGAGGGGGCGGCAAAAGGGAACCGCGATCAGCAAGAGGGCGACGGTCCCCAGGCCGAGCCCGTACGTCAGGCGGCGCCCCAGCCGGTCCCCGATCCGTCCCGCCGGAGCCAGCAGGAGCAGCCCCGTGCCCATCACGAGCACCATCAGCACGAGCAGCTCGCGTTCGTCGAGGCCGACCACCGTCAGGAGGTAGGGAACGATGACGGGGATGAGCATGCCGGCCGCGATGATCTGCGGGATCAGGCTGGTGAACAACTGCGCGAGCGAACTGCCGACCAGGCGCAGCAGCTCGCCGACGCGCGGGCCGCCGACGACGGCCGCGCCGGCGGGATCCGCGGCGAGGCGGAACCCGAGGACCGGTGCGGCAAGCAGCGGGATGATGAAGACCTTGAGCGAGACGGGATGGTTCGTTCGGCTCAGCAGCGTGGCGGTGCCGATCCCCAACCCCGCGCCCAGGATCCACAGCGAGAACAGGTGGCCCAGCGCTTCGCCGACTTCCGAGCCCGCGCTGCGCGTCAGGCGGGTCAGCGCGGCGGGCCAGAGGGGCGAGGCGCCCGCGCCCATCGCGGCGAGGGCGAGGAACACCTGCCAGGTCTGGCGCGAGGCGACGAGCCCGGCGAACGCGGCCGCGTAGACCCAGAATCCCACCAGCAGCATCCGCCGCGGCCCGATGCGGTCGACGAACCACCCGGAGACCAGCTTGACCGCCACCTCGGCGAAGAAGTAGGCCGCGACGGCGGCGCCGATCGTGCCCATCGGCCAGCCGAGCCGTGTGGCCACCAGCGTCGGCAGGAGCACGAACAGGAGCGCCCCATGGACGAACTCGACGAGGCCGACCGAGACGGCGAGGAGCCCGATGTCGCTCTGAGATCTCAAGTCCGGGGGATGGAGGTGGCGAGCGTCCTCTGGGGGGCGGGCCTGAGGCTCGTCCCCGCAAGCTGGGCGAGGTGGGCGACAACATCCCGGGTGGCGCCGGGCCGCGCCAGCCCCGCCGCGGCCTGCTTCATCGCGGCGAGGCGCGCCGGGTCGGCGAGGAGCGTCTCGAGCATGCTGTGGAGCATCTCTGGGGTCTTCGGGGCGAGGGCGGCGCCGTGGTCGAGCAGATATTTCGTATTCCCCTCCTCTTGCCCGGGGATGGGCCGGTAGATCAGCATCGGCAGCCGCAGCACCATCGCCTCGCTCACGGTCACCCCGCCGGCCTTCGTGATCAGCAGGTCGCTGGCCGCCATCAGCTCCTCGACGTTGTCCACGTACTCGAAGACCTGGAAGGGGTGGGGCGACCCGGCCATGCGGGCGCGCACCTGGTCCGCCAACCGGCGGTCGTGCCCGCAGACGATGAGGGCCTGGAGCGGCCGCGGGAAGCGGGCCAGCAGGCGGGCCACGTCCCCGACGCCGCCGAGCATGGCGTAGGCGCCGGCCATGACGAGGATCACCGGCCGGTCGGGGGCGAGATCGAGCCGCCGCGCGATGGCCGCGCGGTCCAGCGCCCGAAGGAACTTGCGCTCGATGGGGAGGCCCGTGACCGTGATCCGCTGCGCCGAGATGCCGCGGGCGAGCAGCCCGTCCCGCACCTCCGCGGCGGGCACGCAGTACTCGTCTACGCGCGGGTGGATCCATTGGCTGTGGGTGACGTAGTCGGTGATGACCGTGAGGCAGGGGACCTCGCCGCGCCCGGCGATCTTGAGGTCGGACATCGTGCCGGCCGGCGTGCAGTGGACGCAGCAGACGACGTCCGGCCGCTCCGCCTTGAGGTAGCGGTCCAACCGCTCCAGCCCCATCCGGTTGATCGCCCGCTGCACGGGCGAGTCGGGCCGGATCTCCCCGGTGGCCTTGTAGAACATCCCGTACATGATCGGCGCCCGGCGGACGCTCTGGATGTACGAGAACTTGGTGATGGCGTCGAACACGGGGTGGACGAACCGGGCGAAGTAGTCGATGACCTCCGCGCGGCCCCCGGTCTGCGCCTCCCATTCCGCGGCGATCGCTTCGCCGACCCGGCGGTGGCCTCCGCCGTAATTGCACGACAGGATCGAGAGGCGCATTCCGCCTACCGACGCTCCGCGCCCGTCTCTGCCCTGCGCGCGGCAACGGCCGGCGCGGGCGGCGCCGGGTGGATGACCGAAATCCGCCGCGGCAGCAGCGAGAGGTCGTAGGTGTGGGCCGGGCCGAGCAGGCTGCCGTCCACCTGGGCCTCGCGCCGCTGGTCGAGCTGAATCCGGACCGACGAGCAGCGCTCGACGCTGAGCTCCGGGACCGGGAGGCGGCGCAGGAGGCGGGCGGTCTTGCGGATGGGCCGCGAGTGCAATTCTTGCAGGAGGTAGAGGTCCAGCAGCCCGTCCGACAGGCTCGGGGCGGGCAGCGCCAGCAACCGCTCGCCGTACATCCGGCCGTTCGCCGCGGCGATCAGGACGGCCCGGCCGTTGAACACCCGGTCCCCGACCTGGACCCGCGCCTCGAAGGGGTCGAATCCGCTCGACAGCAGGAGCAGGGCGGCGACGTAGTAGATCGACCGGTTGCGGGCCAGCCGGTACCGGGCCCGGAGGGTGTTCACCATTTTGACGACCTGGACATCGTACCCCAGGCCGAAGATATTCAGGAAGTACCGGTTATTGACTTTCCCGACGTCGATCGGGCAGACCTCGCCGGCCAGGAGCACGTCCACGGCCCGCTCCGGATCCCGGGGGATGCCCAGCGCGCGGATGATCTCGTTCCCGGTGCCGCAGGGGATGATGCCGAGCGTCAGGTTCACGCCGCTCGTCAGGATGCCGTTGACGGCCCCGTTGAGCGTGCCGTCCCCGCCGATGACGGCCACCTGGTCGAACGTGGTCCGCGCGCCGGCGAGAAATTCGGCCAGCATGGGGGCGGTGGCCTCCCCGGTCGGAGCGACAATCAGCTCGTACTCCCGGCCGTGGCGCCTGAACGCGTTGGTGACCAGGGGCAGGACGTCGCGCGCCCGCCCGCCACCGGAGCGAAGGTTCGCCACGATCAGTGTCGCCGGCATCCCGTCACTCCTCTAACGGTCCGCGCCCTCGCGCATGTGACAGCCGCATGGGCAAGCATTTGGGGACACCCACCCTTGGACAGCGGGGGGGCATGGACCGATGTGATAACGCCTTCCAACCCCTTATTATCCCTGGAAAGCCAGGATGTGTCAATTTTCGCCGAAAATCTCTTCGACACTCCTCCGCACGAATGCGGAGGAATCGACCTGGGAGCGTAGAACCCCCCGCAGCGTCGACATTCGCGTCCGGGGGGCTCCAGCGGGCGTCCGGCGGGCCCAGGCTCGCCCCTGCGGCTTGTTCTGGAGGTGGGGTGTGGCGTACGCAGGAGGAGCGTCTGAGTTCGGGGTCCGCCCCGCCGCGTTGGGGCGCCGCGGGATGGTCGCCTCGGCCAACCCGCTCGCGACGCAGGCAGGGCTCCGGATGCTGGCCGCCGGCGGCAATGCCGTCGACGCCGTGGTCGCGACCGCCGTGGCCGTCACCGTCGTGGAACCCTACTTCTCCGGGCTCGGCGGGATCGGCATCGCCGTGATCACGCCGCCGGGCGGCGAGACCCGCACGCTGAACTTCATGGGGCGCTCCCCGGACCACGCGCGCGCGGAGATGTTCACGGAGGAGACCCAGGATCTCGGCCCGATGGCGCCGATGGTGCCCGGGATCGTCGCGGGGTGGGCGCGTCTGCACGGGGAGTTCGGCCGCCTGCCGATCGCGCAGGTGCTCGAGCCGGCGATCGAGCTCGCCGACGGGGGCGCACCGGTGACCCGGTTCGACGTCGAGCGCTCGGCCGTGGCGGTCGATCGGCTCAGGCCGCATCCAGACGCCGCGCGGACCTACCTCAATGACGGCCGGCCCTATAAAGCCGGTGAGACGCTCCGCCAGCCCGGCCTGGCGGCGACCCTCCGGACCCTCGCCGGGGAAGGCTGGGGGGCCTTCTACGACGGCGCGCTCGGGCGGACGATCGCGACCTATCTGTCCGAGCACGGTGGGTTGATCACCGAAGACGACCTGCGCCGCTATCCCGAGTCGCTCACGTGGGAACCGCCCCTGCGGGCCATGTACCGGGGCTACGAGCTCCGAACGCCCCCGCCGCCCAGCAGCGCGGTGCAGATTCTCCAGACGCTGCGCATTCTCGAAGCGTTCGACCTGGACGAGCTGGAGCACCTCGGTCCGGACTACGTGGCGGTGCTCGCGGAGGCGATCCGGCTCGCCCGGATGGACTCGGCGGCGCACGTTGCGGATCCGCTGTTCGTCGAGGTGCCGCTGTCCTGGATGCTGGGCGACGAACGGATCCGCGAGCTGCGGGCCGAGGTCACCCGCCGGCTGGAGGGGGCGCGGGGGCGGTCGCGGCGTGAGCGGGGCGGCCGGAGCAACCGCGCCGATCGTCCCGGCGTCCGGCGCCGCATCGCCGCGCGGCGCCGCGGCGGCAGGATCCGGCGGGCTCGGCCGGCCCCCGAGCGGTCGACCACGCACCTGGCGGCCGCGGATGAGAGCGGGCTGGCCGTCAACATCACGCAGACCCTGGGGTCGTCGTATGGCTCCGGCGTCGTGATCGGGCGCACCGGCATCGCGATGAACAACGGGCACCACTGGTGCACGCTGATCCCCGGCGACCGCAAGGAGCTCAAGCCCGGCAAGCGGCGGGAGTCACCCACCTCGCCGGTGCACGCCTTCGGGCTGCACGGGGCGCCCGGCGGGCCCACGCGCTCCTTCGGGATCGATCCCCTCGGGCCGGCGCACGCCGCCAAGGGCGGCCGGCTCGCCTTCATGATCGGCACGCCCGGATCCTATGGGATCCCGCAGACGACCGCCCAGATGATCATCAACCTCGTGGACTTTGGCAAGAACATCCAGGACGCGATCGCCGCGCCCCGCTTCCGGTGGCAGGACGATGTCGGCGATCCGCTCCCCCCGAAGGTCCTCCTGCTGGAAGGGCGGTTCCCGCCGGCCGTCCGGAAGGCCCTCGCCGCGCGCGGCTACCGTCTCGAGATCCTCGAGGACTGGTCGATGCGGGTGGGCGGGGGTCAGGGGATCGTGTTCCGGGACGACCGCTGGATGATGGGCGGGGCGGATCCGCGGCGCAACGGCTACGCCATGGGGTGGTAGCGGGGGCGTTCCGTCCGAGAGGGGGGCACCGATGCGGGTGACCAACTGGGGGATGTTTTTGTTGGGCGTGTACCTGGTCCTCGCCGGGCTGATCTCGCTCGGTGTCTTTGGATATTTCTCCGGGATGTCCCAGCTGACAACTCTCATCGGGCTGGTGGCCGGCGTCCTGCTCCTGATGGAGCACTCGCGCGGCAGTTAGTGGACGGTGAGGGCCGCGCTGGCTGGACGTATTCGAAGCATCGCCGCCGGTCTGGACGGCACGATGGGGGTGTACGTCCGCGCCGTGGCGACGGGAGAGGAGGTCGAGCTCAACGCCGACCGGCCGTTCCAGATGGCCAGCGTGTTCAAGATTCCCATCCTTGCCGAACTGCTCTCTGAGACGCACGCGGGGCGGCGACCCCTCGACAATCGCATCATCCTCACCGACCAGATGAAGGCCCCGGGCTCGGGCGTCCTCAAGGAACTCTCCGCGGGGACGCCGCTCACGGTGCGCGACCTCGCCACGCTCATGATCATCGTCAGCGACAACACGGCGACCGACATCCTGCTGGGGCTCGTGACCAAGGAGGCCGTCAACAGCCGCCTCCGCGCGTGCGGGCTGGAGCGCACCACGGTCGCGATGTCCTGCCGCGAGCTGCTCTGGGATCTCGTCGGCCTGGGCGGCGCACCCGACACCCCCGAGAACCGGCAGGTGGCGGCCGGGCGGCTCAAGCGGCGGGAGCTCGACCCGAACAGCCGCGTCTACCGTGACGAGCGCGCCAACACGACGACCCCGCGGGAGATGGCCGTCCTGCTCGGGCATGTGCTCCGGCCCACACTCAACGGCGGATCGGCGTCCGGTCCCCTTGCTCCCGACGTCTGCCGGCAGATGCTGGACATCCTGCGCAGGCAGCAGATCCGCGACCGGCTCCCGCTGCTCCTCGCGCCCGCGGTCGACATCGCCCACAAGACCGGGTCGGTGAGCCGGGTGAGCAACGACGCCGGGATCCTGTACGCGCCGAAATCCCCCTGCGTTGTCACGGTGTTCACGAGGGACCTCGCCGACGACCTCAAGGGACGCATGGCGATCGCGCAGGTGGGGCAGGCCGTCTACGAGGCCTACGCGTGACAGAGGAGAACTTCCGGGGCCGTTGAACGCCCCATAAAAGAGTCTGCCCGCCGTTCCTCTGGAGGGGTAGGAAGGGGGGGCCACATGCAGGCGATCCTGTCTCAGCGGCGCTATCAGGTTCTCGGCACCGCCTGGCTGGCGTGGTTCGTGAACTACCTGGATCGAACGAAGACCGCCGCCCTGCTGCCGCTCATCATCGTCTCGCTGGGGATGACGACGAAGCAGACGGGCCTCGTTCTCTTCTGGTTCTTCCTCGGCTACGCGTCCGTCCAGCCGTTTGCCGGTTTCCTCACCGATCTGGTCGGCCCGAAACGGGCGCTGGCGCTCGCCGTCGGCGCGTTCTCGGTGTTCACCTGGACGATGGCGCTGGTGGGGAACTGGCAGGAACTGGCCCTCCGGAATCTCCTCTTCGGGATCGCGCAGGGCTTCGAGGTGACGGCCGGGTCCCGCCTCACGGCCACCTGGTTCCCGGTCGCGACCCGGGGCCGCGCGTTTGCCTTCCATCAGACGGCGTACACGATCGCGCCCATCCTGGTGCCGTTCGTCGCCGTCCCGATCGCACAGGCGACGGGGTCCTGGCGGTGGTCGTTCATGGTGATCGCCTTCTTCGGGCTCCCGGTCCTGGCGGCCATCGACCGCTTCATCGTGGACCGCCCGGAGCGGGATCCCCGTGTGACCAGGGCAGAGCTGGGGGTCATCTTCGGTGAGGACGAGCTGCGGAAGAAGCGCGGCGAGATCACCGATCCCGCCCGCGCGCACGCCGCGGAAGAGCTTCCCCCCGGCGAGCGCATCACCCCGTACGCGGAGATCTTCCTCAATCGCAATGTCATGTTGATGTTCCTGGCGAGTTTCTTCAGCCTGCTGGCGTCCTGGGGGCTGACGACCTGGCTGCCGACGTATGGAGTCCAGCAGCTCAAGCTGCCGCTGCTCGTGGCCGGGACGCTGGCCTCCGTCGTCTATCTCGGCGCGCTCTGCGGGGTGGTGACCGGCGGCATCCTGTCGGACACGGTGTTTGGCACCAAGCGGACGCCGATCTGGCTGCTGGGCGGCCTGGTCATGGCCGCCGCGATTCTGTGGGCGTCCACATTTCGCCAGGGCGTGTCCCTCGTCACCGCGTATGCGGCGTTTTTCATCGCCGGGTTCTCCGGATCGTGGGCGCCCACGGGCCAGCTGTTCGCGCCGTATCTGGCCGAGATTCTCACTCCCGGCGCGGTCGGCCGGTCGCTCGGCGTGGTTGTCCTCGGCGGAATGGCCGGCAGCGCCGTGGCCCAGCCGCTGACGGCCGCGCTGGTGGTCCAGACGCCGGGCGGGCCGGATTTCTCACACGCGTTCGAGGTGTTTGCGTTGTGCGGTGTCTTGCTGTTTCTCTGCTGCGTGGGGATGATCGAGCCGCGCGTGCGGCGCACCTACCTCGGCTACCTGCTGTCGGGGAGAAAGGAAGGCACATGGCAGCCAAAATCTATCGTCGCCTCATAGGCGCGGTCGTCTTCCTCATCGCGGCGGGGGCCCACGGGGCGGCCGCCGCGCCCGTGCGCCCCAGAGGGGCCGGGCCGGCCGACCCATTTGCCGATTTCGGCCCGCTGACCGGAACGGCCATCACGCTCGATGTGATCAACACGGTGATCGTTATCTACTATGTCTGGCGCATCTGGTCGCGTAGGGAGGAAAGGGCGGCAGGATAGCCGCTATTGGGCACTCGGCAAACGCACAAAGAAGGTCTGTCGCGATGTTCAGCGCACCCCGGAGGAGGAGAGTAGACGACCACAGAGTGACCGGACAAACCGACACGAAGGCCTCCGCGATGCCCGCGGCGTCCTCGAGTGGACCTGCTTTGTGAACTCCGAGCAGGCCCTCACCCCATGCAGGCGCCTTGGTGCGTGGCGACCCGCGACTGGTTGTCCTCCACGCCTAGACTGAGTATACTAGGCAGTGCCCTAGAGGCCGGCGTAGCTCAGCGGTAGAGCAGCTCATTCGTAATGAGCAGGTCATCGGTTCAAATCCGATCGCCGGCTCCACCGCAGATCAAAGCATGGTTACTCAGCAGTTTTGACCAAGACGCGTTTGACCTCTGCCCCCTGGCCGCTGGCGCCAACGTCGTTGATCACAATCGTGACCTGCTGGAGCGAACTGGAATAACTCCCACCGGTCCCGATGTAGAATGGGATCCAGCTCCCCAACTCGGTGGTTTCATACTGGAATGAGTAGTCCGTGTCCATCGGACTTTGATCCTTAAAGACTCGGCTCACCTTTATGTTCAGGGTGCCTTTGCTCGCGGTGGAGGGCTTTACACCATAGAAGATCCAGATATTTTGGTCGCCGAACTTCTTGAGGGACACGGGGGGTTCTGGGCCCGTCAGCTCTGAAACTTTCCACTTGCTGTCCGTCTCGTCGAACATCGCGACCATGACTTGCTTGTCAGCGGTAGGATGCTCTTCAGTAGGGGAGATCGGGGGGGCCTCCCCCGCCACGCTCGGCAGGGTGAAAGCGGCGATTGCCAAAACCGGGAGGATGACCCTCATGGCGAACCCCCCGGCTCTCTGCGGACGCCTGGTGGAACGGTGGGGAAAGACCTGCATGGCAAAGATGCCTGGCTCAAACATGTCTACTCCCTCCTCCGGTCAGTAATTGGATCTGCGCTGCCACGGTTGCGCCTACTGCTGCGCCGACCACAGAATTCTGTATGCCCCAACCGCTCCAAATTCGGACGAGGCGCCTGGTAGGATTTTACCCTAGATCACGCATGCCACGAGTGCGCTGGCGTTCGAGATGCGGCTGGTCGGCTCCGTGTCCCCGGGAGGAGACCTGCGGCCATTTCTAAGCGAGAGAATATGCGATCACTCCGGGGCGCCGTGGCCGGACGCGACGCGAAGGACGCCGCGAACGATATCGCGAACCGCTCCGGCATGGTTGCCGCTGAGGATCATTTTCTACGATGTGAGGGATAACGAGGTTCATATTCTTTCGGTCGTGTCAAAGGAGCATGTGGACGATTGGGTACGAGAGGCGGGGAAGTGAAATGAGAAGGGTCCCTCTTCACGCGGCAAAAGACGATCTCTCCAAGTACCTCCGGGATGCGGAGAAGGAGGAAATCGTTATCACGCGGCACGGCAAGCCTGCCGGGGTGCTCATCGGGTTCTCGTCGGAGGATGATTGGTTCGAGTATCGACTTGAGCATGATCCGCGATTTCTTCGGCGGATCGCCCAAGCGCGGAGGAGTATCGCCGCTGGGAAGGGCATCAAACTCGAAGAGGCTGATCTTTAGCGATCAGAGGTCGGCGTTTGAATGAATGGTCGAGCCACCCTCCTTCCCGCGCTCCAGGATCGGCCGCTGATGCTCAGGGAGGACCGCCCACACGTGCAGCGGGCGTTCAGGAGTTTTCGCGAGCGGCTCGCCGGCCACCAGCGTGAGGGTATTCACCAGACGCCGCGTTCCGCTGCGCCGCCGCATCTCCACGTCGTGAAATGCGTACTCCCCCTCCTCGAGCCGAAAGAGCGCCAGGTCGGCCTGACTGCCGAGTCTCAGCGTGCCGAGCTCCGGCCGGCGCACCGCCCGAGCGGGCCGCGCCGTGGCCCGCTCGATCACATCCCGCAGGCTCATGCCGAGATTCAGGAACTTGGAGAGCGTCGTCGGCAGATCGAACATCGGCCCCTGGATGCTCAACTGGTGGATGTCGCTGCTGATGACATCGGGCATAATCCCCTGGGCGAGCAGCCGCTCGGCGGTTTCGTAGCTGAACGAGCCGGCTCCGTGCCCGATGTCGAGGATGAGCCCCCGATCGTGGAGCGCTTTGATCTCGGCCTGCGCACGACCGTCCGCGGTGACGATGCGCATGTCGCCGCCGGTGAAGCAGTGCGTCAGGATGTCGCCGGGCCGCAGGAGCCGGGCGACCTCCTCGATCGTGGGTGGGCCGTTGCCGATGTGAACCATGAGCGGGAGCTCCACCCGATCAGCCAGCGCCCTGGCGATCTCGAGCGGCCGGATCCCTACCCCTCGCGTCGTCTTGCCGTCGATGCGGGCCTTGATCCCAAGGATGATGTCGCGGTTGGCGTCCACGATTTTTGCGGCCAGGT
>Ga0209154_1001616_pt1 | contig 13163 bp, 13 predicted proteins | sample GraSoiAngelo_121_FD_185878 | JGI IMG/M metagenome (GOLD analysis project Ga0209154, IMG submission 185878) | Grasslands soil microbial communities from the Angelo Coastal Reserve, California, USA - 14_0919_12_20cm (SPAdes) (version 2) | ecosystem: Environmental > Terrestrial > Soil > Grasslands ... | reverse complement strand
GCGGTTACAACAATCGCGGCACCGCTTATCGCGCGAGTGGCAAATTTGCCGAGGCGTCCGCCGATTTTTCCAAAGCAATCGAGATCGCGCCAAAAGACTACATCGGCTACATGGAGCGCGGGCAGACCGAGGTGATGCAAAACCAATTTGATGCTGCGCTGGCCGATCTGGATAAAGCGGTCCAAATGAAGCCCGATGAAGCCGTTTGTTACAAATTCCGCGGTTTCGCTGAGATCGGTCTGACTCAGTGGGATAGGGCGGTCGCGGATTTTACCACCGCGATCGAAAAGAATCCGAATGATCCGCAAAGTTACGATCGACGTGCCTGGGCGAACCGGAATTTGAAAAATTACGACGCGGCGATTGCCGACTACACGGCGATGATTGAGAAGAATCCGCCCGACGCTGAGCCTTTGGTTAAACGCGGGGCGACTTATGTGTCGATGACTCAGTACGAGAAGGCGATCGCTGATTACGAAGCCGCGCTAAAATTAAAGCCGGACGACTATGACACAGTGCAGCGGTTGCAATACGCCCAAGGGATGCTGGCTGCGAGGAATGCCCCGCCGCCGCCCACCGCGACGCCGATACCCAAGGAGGCCCCGGGCTTGATCACTCCGCTCAATATCGGGATTGCGATTGCGGTGCTGGTTATCATCGCGGTCGTGGCGCGCCTGGTCACGAGAGGGAAGAGCGAAGGCGAAGCCAGCAGCGGACGAATTCGATAAGCGGCGGAGAAGAAATTTCTTTGACACCCAAGAGCGCGCTGTTAGCTTGCGGACGCTTTTTGCTGGAACGAAATGGTCCCATGGTCGTTCAAATTGCAAAGTTTGACGCGGCTTTGGGACTTTTAACTCTCTAGTGGGAAGCAAAACCGGTTCGTCGCTCGGCTCGGCCACGGAGAACGCGGCGAGCATCGAGATGACGAAGAGCGGCCCATGTAGCTCAGTTGGTAGAGCACGTCCTTGGTAAGGACGAGGTCACCGGTTCGATCCCGGTCATGGGCTCCAGAGTGAGCTCGCGACCGGGCAGCGACAGTTGAATGAAAAGATGTAGTTTAGTTTAGTTAACCAGGAGAATTGAAATGGCTAAGGAAGCATTTAAACGCGACAAGCCGCACGTGAACGTCGGCACAATCGGTCACGTGGACCACGGCAAAACCACCCTCACCGCCGCGATCACCAGCGTGCTCGCCAAAAAAGGTATGGCCGAAGTGCGCGCCTACGATTCCATAGACAACGCGCCCGAGGAAAAAGAGCGCGGCATCACGATCAATACCGCGCACGTGGAATATCAAAGCGACAAGCGCCACTACGCGCATGTCGATTGCCCCGGTCACGCTGACTACGTCAAGAACATGATCACCGGCGCGGCGCAAATGGACGGCGCGATCCTGGTCGTGAGCGCGGCGGACGGCCCAATGCCGCAGACACGTGAGCACATTCTGCTCGCGCGCCAGGTCGGTGTGCCTTCCGTGGTCGTGTTTCTGAACAAAGTGGACATGGTCGATGACCCCGAGCTTCTCGATCTTGTCGAAATGGAAGTGCGCGATCTCCTCACCCAGTACGAATTTCCGGGAGACAAAATCCCGATCGTGAAGGGGAGCGCGCTTAAGGCGCTGGAAGGCGATGCTGAAGCAGAAAAGCAGGTGCTCGCTCTGGTGGCGGCGATCGACGATTACATTCCGGTTCCGGAGCGGCCGATCGATCAGCCGTTTCTCATGCCAATCGAGGACGTGTTCAACATTGAAGGCCGCGGCACGGTCGCCACTGGTCGGGTCGAGCGCGGTGTCCTCAAGAAGATGGAGGAAGTGGAGCTCGTCGGCATTAAGCCAACCTCCAAGACCACCGCGACCGACATCGAGATGTTCCGTAAACTTCTCGATGAAGCGCGCGCGGGCGATAACGTCGGTGTTCTGCTGCGCGGATTGAAAAAGGAAGAAGTGGAACGCGGCCAAGTCATCGCCAAGCCGGGATCGATTACGCCGCACAAGAGATTCAAGGCGGAAGTCTATGTACTGAGTAAGGAGGAAGGCGGCCGCCATACGCCGTTCTTTACCAATTACCGGCCGCAATTTTATTTCCGCACCACGGATGTGACCGGAACGGTCAAGTTGCCCGATGGCGTGGAAATGGTCATGCCTGGCGACAACATCGCCATCGACGTGGAGCTGATCACGCCCATCGCCATGGAAAAGACAATTCGCTTCGCCATTCGTGAAGGCGGAAAAACTGTCGGCGCCGGTCGCGTCAGCGAAATCCTGGACTAAATTGCCGCTGCGCAGAAACCTTACGCCAGTAGCTCAATTGGTAGAGTAGCGGTCTCCAAAACCGTCGGTTGGGGGTTCGAGTCCCTCCTGGCGTGTTTTTGAAAAAACGCCGAACATTGAACATCGAACTCCCAATGATTCAGAACGAATTCCTTCTCGAACATTCGATGTTCGATGTCGTCTCTGTTAATTTGACGATTTAACGATTTAACGATCCCCATGATCACGAAAACCAAAAACTTCTTCAACGAAGTGAAGGTCGAGCTGCAAAAAGCTTCCTGGCCGTGGGAGTCGAAGGAAAAAGGAATTCGACGCTACAAAGAGCTGACTGACTCGACCCTGGTCGTGATCATCGCGATGTTATTGCTCGGCGGTTACGTCGCCCTTTTCGATTTCGTCCTCGTGAATGTGGTCCACTTTTTCACCCGGTTGCATTGATTATGGCACAGGCACTCGCAGGCAAAGATCAATGGTTCGTCGTGCACGTCCTTTCCGGTCAGGAGAACAAAGTGCGCGAGAATATCGAGAAGCGCGTCAAGACCGAGGAAATGGGCGACTTGATTTACGAAGTGCTCGTCCCAACCGAGCGCGTCTCGGAAATCAAAAAGGGCAAGAAAAGCGAAACGACACGCAAGTTTTTTCCCGGTTACCTGATCGTCAATATGCACTTGCTCGATGAGAGCAATCAGCTTGTCGGGCGCACGTGGTATTTCATCCGCGACACGCCCGGCGTGATCGGTTTCGCCGGCACGAAAGACAAACCGATCCCGATGCGACCGTCGGAAGTCGAGAGCATGCTCGCGCAAATGAAGGAGCGTGAGGAGAAGGTAAAACCGAAAGTCAGCTTCGAAGTTGGCGAAACCGTCAAGGTCGCCGACGGCCCATTCCAAAATCAGAACGGCATCGTCGAAGAAATCGATCCCGAGCGCGGCAAACTGCGCGTCTCCGTCACCATCTTCGGCCGTGCCACGCCGGTAGAATTGGAATACTGGCAAGTCGAACGCGGCTAATTTCCGATTTGACGATTTAACGCTTTAACGATTAACCATGGCCAAAGAAGTCGTAGCACAGATCAAATTGCAGATCCCCGCCGGACAAGCGAACCCAGCGCCGCCGGTCGGCACCGCACTCGGACCGCGCGGGGTGAACATCATGGCGTTCATTTTTGTCATTCCGAGCGAAGTCGAGGAATCTCTCAATCTAAAATAAAGGAACCATGGCTAAAGAGGTAGTTGCTCAGGTCAAACTCCAGATTCCAGCCGGTCAGGCGAACCCGGCCCCGCCCGTTGGAACTGCGCTCGGGCCGCGCGGAGTGAACATCATGGCGTTTTGCAAAGAATTTAACGCCGCCACCCAAAAACAAGCTGGCGACATTTTGCCGGTCGTGATCACCGTCTTCAAAGACAAGTCGTTCACCTTCATCACCAAAAGTCCGCCGGCCGCTGTGCTGTTGAAAAAGGCGGCAAACATCGCCGCCGGATCAAAAGAGCCGAACAAGGAGAAAGTCGGAAAAGTTACGCGTAAGCAGGTGATGGACATCGTGAAAACAAAATCCAAGGACCTGAACGCACGCAATGACGAAGCCGCCTTCCGCATCATCGCCGGCACCGCCCGCCAAATGGGCCTCGAAATCGTCGATTAATTCAACCGCGGATTACGCGGATTAAACGGATTGGGGAGCGCAGGCCCTGCTGGTTTCGGCTGCTAGCCGAAACGAACTTCGTTTCGCGCATCGGATTGATCCGAATTACATGGACTTTCTGCGTTTGAAGGCGTTTACGTCGGACGCATCCAAATCGAACCATTCTCCTCCGCGACGCTTTGCTTCAAACCTGTTGTGCCAATATGCTTCAATGCCGGGAGGATCGTCGGTACGGATTTCATGTGCCTTGGTCGCTTTCTCTGGAAGCTGAATGGCAAGCTCGTACTCTCGACGACCCGCTGAATTGCTTCGGCCAATCTTGTAGTGCCGACCAGACTTTAGAAGATAACGAAACCGAATTCAGGTTCAGCATCAGCTTTTGCTTCAGTGCCCGCAGCGGGTTTTGTTGCAAAAGTCTCGCAGAGTTTGATCACGTCATTGTACCCGCCGCGCGCGCGACAGAATTTAATGATTCGCGAGGCGGTGGTCGCTTTCGATCCAAACCGATTCAGCGAACCCGTGCTAGGAAAGCTCGAATCCGCACGACGCTTCAACCTCAGCTCGCGTAAAACTGGGAAACGACCGAGTTCTCGAATAAGACGGATATAACTTTCGATCAGGAATTCCTCCTGATGTGGAACCTGCCACACGTTTAGGATCTGCTCTTTCGTCATGAGCTCCGGAACAATCAGAGATTCCTCGACTTCGCTCGGAATGACAAGGAGTGCGTTAATATCTTGGCACTTCGTCTGGAGCCTAAGTATTCCCAGCGCTGCAATGCGATCGGGACGTTGCCGTTTTTCCAGACGAAATCGTGGAAGGCGCGGAGATTGAATTTTTCTCCCTGTTGCAAGCGGGCTTCGGCGAGCAGTTTCATAATTTGGAGTTTGCCGATCTGATAGGTGATGGCTTGGCCGGGACCGGTTGAGAAAGCGATTGCTTCCTGGCGCGCGGTCTGTGCGTCCATGGGCACCTTCTCCTGCAAATATTTCGCGGCTTGCTCGAGCGTGAACTCGCCGAGCGCCAGTTTTACGTCCACTTCCACACGGAGCGCGCGCAGACGCATGAAATTGTAAATGATCTCGCGCGTGTGTGGGCTGTCGTCGAACAACCCCGCCTGCAACATCATCTCCTCAGAGTAAAAGCCGATCCCTTCGTTCGCGCCCGAGTCGTAGTAATGTCGCCGGATCGGGTCTTCGTGTTTCCAGGAAAGACAAAGCTGGAAATAGTGACCGGGAATTCCTTCGTGCACGGTGATCGGTCGCGGATCCTGTGCCGTCGCACGCCAGAAATAGCCGAGATTGTCTGATGGCTCAGGCACATAACGGATACAATTTTCTTTCAAACGCGAGGGCGAAGTGAAGTCGTCATTCTCGGTGAAGCCAAGCGCGCGCAGATATTCCGGCGTCGGTCGGAGCGTGTAATGTTGGATCCAATCGGGCACGGTGAGAATACCGTGGTCGTCGAGAAATTTGCGGATCGACAATTCTTTCGCCGCTGCATCTTTGATCCAGTTGTCGATGTTATCCGCGATCTTGAGCGGGGGCACATCCTTGTTCCGGTTTTTCTCGTATGCCTCAAACGCGACGGCGCGGTTCCACTCCTGCTGGCCCATGGCGAGAAGTTCTTCCGGCGAATACGGCATCAGCGCGACGTTCTTAAGAAAGAAAACATAAGCGTCGCGACCGAGCGCAGTTTGCTGCGGCAGCGTCGAGAGTTTGTGCTGCAATCGCTCCCGAAATTTCTCGAGCGCATCTGCCCCGCGCTCGACTGCACTGCTCAGCTCTTGTTCTTTGAGCGTGGTCGATCCTGCGAGCGCGCTTGCCATCTTGCGCAAACGTTCGCGAATTCCGTCAAGGTTTTGGGCCGCGACGGCGGCAAATGGCGCTGGCGGTTTATCGAGATTCGCTTCGCCTTGTTGCAAGACCGACGGAATATTCTCGACGCGGGTGAGAATTTCTTTGCTGCGCGCTTCGTCATACGGCGCGGGAACAGTCAGTGCTTCAACGAGTGCCGTGAGTGTTTGCTCGATGTAGAAATTCGGATCCCGTTTCCAGCGCGGATTGATGTCGAGTTCCCAGTGGACCCGCGATAGCACTGACCCGATCAGTTTGTAATCGACCTGTTTTGTAATCGGCCAACCGTCGATGTCGATCTTTTTCCACCGCGCCTCAAACTCTGCGAGATCTTTTCGCCGCTTGTCGATGCTGACGCGCGACCAATCACGCGTTCCGCCGGGCCGCTCGATTCGATTTACATCGTCACCGGTGAACGGCGCATACTTCGCGCGCCACGTCCAGAAATCGTCGGTAAGTTTATCGAGAACTTCCGTGGCGGAGTTTCGCGGTTGCGCCCGTGTGGAGGCGACACTCAATGAAACGAGCAAGACAAAAAATGTGGCAGCCCGAGAGGCGTTCATGCTCGGTCGGTCTTCAATCCCTTTTCTCGTTCGAACTTTTCCATCGCAAGTGCGATCAATTTGTCGATCAATTCGCCATAGGGCAGGCCGCTCGCTTCCCAGAGCTTTGGGTACATGCTTATTCTCGTGAATCCCGGGATGGTGTTGATTTCATTCACGATAATTTCTTCGCCGTTTCGCAAGAAAAAATCGACGCGGGCCATTCCTTCGCAGCAGAGCGTGGAGAAGGTCTTGATGGCGGTCTGACGAATGCGCTCCGAAATCTCCGGCGCGACTTTCGCCGGTATCTCCAGGACTGCGCCGTTCTCATCGAGATACTTCGCCTCGTAAGAATAAAATTCATGGCGAGGCAGAATCTCGCCCAGGACTGAAGCCACCGGCTGAGCATTGCCGAGCACGGAGCATTCTATCTCGCGCCCGTCGATGCACTCTTCGATCAAGACCTTGTTATCGTATTTGAATGCATCCCGAACGGCCCGATCGAATTCTTCGCGATCTCTGACTTTGTTAATGCCGACCGATGAACCGAGATTTGCGGGTTTGATAAAAAGCGGCAGGCCGAGTTGGTCTCGCGCATTATCGAAATCAACTTCCGTGGCGGAGTATTTGTTGAGCACGATAAATCGGGCGATGGGGATATCGGCATCCCGGAGCAATCGTTTCATCACATCTTTGTCCATGCCGACAGCCGACCCTAGGACGCCGGCACCGACGAATGGAATATTGGCGAGCTTCAGCAATCCTTGGACAGTGCCATCTTCGCCGAAAGGGCCGTGAAGGATGGGAAAGACGACATCCAAAGAGCCCGGCGTCTGCTGGCCCGAGAGCAGGATAAGCTGCTCTTCTTGTTTGCCGGGAACCAGCGCCAGATTTTCGCCGCTGGCCGGCAGCTGCGGTAATTCCGATTCAGTCGTTCGAAGGAGGAAGCGAGAGCCCTCGTCGAGATGCCATCCTCCGTTTTTGTCGATACCGATTAAGACAACCTCGTATGTATTTTTGTCGATAGCGTCGATGATATTTTTTGCTGACTGCAGAGAGATTTCATGCTCGGCAGATCTACCGCCGAATAATATTCCGACACGAATTTTCTTAGACATTTACGGATGTAAAGCAGGCGACTCGCGCAGCGGAAGTTGAATCGCGCTGGCGTGCGTTGCATCATGATAAACCTTCACGTGCGCAGCGCGCGCATCTTTGGCGGTTTCATCGGCGACCACGCCACCCGAGTTGTAGTTCTTCTGCCAGAAGATCGAGTTCGGTGAATAAAGAACCAGGCGCAACCGGCTGCCTTTCATGAGCCGGCGAGCGACAAAAAGGCCGGGTGCGAATTCGCATTTCACAATTTCGCCGGGCTTGACCAATTTTGCCTCGCGTAGCGATTCGCGGTAACGCAGCCTGCGAATGTCGCTCCAAAGCGCGATGCTCGTTCCATCGGGCTGAATTTCGTAAAGGTCGGCGGCCAAATCGGTGTCGGGTGTGTCGATGGAGACCCAGAGCGTGACCTCGGGACAACCGATCAGTGGAGTTTCGTTAGGCAAAGGCTCGGTGTGATAAACGAGGCCGTCCGCACCGATGCAGAGCGCGAAACGTTGATCGATGCCTGCAGTTTTCTCATTCGGCTCGACTCCTTCGACATTTTCGCCTCGCCGCGTGTCGAGCGGATCATTAACGAATTGGTCGGCGCCTTGGTTAGGCTGTTTCTCCGTCAAAGCGCCGGAACGGAACACACCGTTGGCGTCACCGTTTTTGGAATCGAGATAAAACGTTTTTGGATTCGCGGTAAAAGATTCGAGGCTATCGGCATACTTCCACTCGCCGTTCGCGCCGCTGTTGCCGGGCGCTAGCAAATAATATGCAACCTGATTTTTCAAGAACTCCGGCTTCGTGCCGTTCTTCATCGTCCAATCGTACCATTGCCGATGCAGATCATTGAGATCGACAATGCTGACCGGGCCGAACTTCACGCCACCAACTTCATCGGTCGGCGTGCGCGTGCCGGCATGGTCCCACGGACCGATAACGAGAAAATGTCTCGCGTGCGTTTCCGGCGAAGCGTTTGCGAGATGATCCCGATAAAAGGTCAGCGCGCCCAATTCATCGCCATCGTATTGACCAGTGATCGTGAGAATCGGCAGCGTGATCTTTTGAAACTGCTCGCGCGTCGGAACCATCGCGTCGTAATACGCATCAGCGGTCGGATGTTTGAGGATGCGCTGAAAATTCGCGGAAGGATTTCCAACGAACGAATCGAGCGTTTTGAAGGCGATGTGTTTCTTGTAAGCGTCGAGGAATTTCGTGCGCCAGAATTTTTGATCGGCGAAAAGATTTTGCTGACCGGCGCGGCCACTGGTGAGCGTGAACCATTGCACGTCGTAGGTTTCGCCGACGTTGTTGAAGGACGGATAATCGAGCGGCGGATGCGCGGCCGCGGCGGGTACGATCGTCGCCAGGTGCGCCGGAAATTCCTTCGCGGTCGCCCATTGATCGAAGCCTGCGTAAGAACCGCCCCACATGGCGACCTTGCCGTCGCAAAACGGCTGCTGCGCCAGCCACTCGACGACATCATGTCCGTCGCGCGGCTCATTAGCGAACGGCTCGAACTCGCCGCTGGAATTGCCGCGACCGCGAACATCGACAAGTGCAAACGCGTAACCGTGCGAGGCGAAGTAAGCCGCACGCGCGTGATAGCTGTCGGAGATGTAAGGCGTGAGCGTGAAAACGACCGGCGTTCGTGAGGGTGTTCCATCTTTTGTTTTCGGCAAATAAAGTGTCGCGTTGAGCTCAACTTTGTCCCGGAGCGGGATTTTGATGCCCCAGCGCAGATCGTACTCGGTGGGCGATGGCGGAGTAGGCTTTGCAGAAGGCTCGGGTGAAGGCGCAGGCGGGAGCGTTTGCGCGACAATCTTTATCGCCGGCAAAAGAGAAACGAGAAGCAAGATCGACAATCGCTGAAAAAAAATTCGAGGCTTCATTAGGATAGAATTAAAGCGAAACGCAGCGGGAGAAACAAGAAAGTTACAAGCGTCGTCGTGTGCCTTGTCGCCGAGGCGGGCAGCGGCTTCGGGTTCCGAAGAGCCGCGGTCAACGACCAGCGGCTACAACGTGCTTGCCAGCGGCCCAGTTAATTCCTAAACCGGCGCAATGCGAATCACTCTCTCTTTCCTCGCGGGAATCATCATCTTGCTCTATTCCAACTCTGTCCGCGCAGCCGAGCAAACAATCGCGCTGAAGGCGGCGCGCATGTTCGATGGAAAATCGAAAGCGCTGATTCAGAACGGCGTCGTCATCGTGCAGGGAGATAAGATTGTCGATGTCGGCAGCAATGTGCCGATTCCGAGCGGGGTGAAGGTGATCGATCTCGGCGACGCGACGCTTTCACCGGGATTCATGGATGGGCACACCCACCTCACTCTTGATTATTCGGGCGATTTCAACAAGCGACGGTTGAATGAGCTCGACCTGAATGTCTCAGAACAAGCGATCAAGGCGACAACTTATGCACGTGCGACAATCGAAGCCGGCTTCACGACAGTGCGCGATCTGGGCAGCCGATTTGTTGGCAGCCGCGAATTTGTCGATGTTGCGCTGCGCAATTCCATCAACAAAGGCGTGATTGTCGGGCCGCGAATGCTAGTTGCGACCAAAGGTATCGGTGCGACCGGCGGGCACTTCGATCCGACCAGTGGTTTTCGTGATCTTTTGTTCGGCCGCGAACCTGACGCGAGCGAGGGCATCGTCGATGGCCCTGACGAAATTCGCAAAGCGGTGCGCTTCGAGGTAAAAAATGGCGCGGACGTAATCAAAGCCGCGGTATCAGGCGGGGTGCTTTCATTGGCGGACGAAGTGGACACGCCGCAACTCACGCCCGCGGAAATGGCGGCGCTGGTGGATGAGTCGCATCGTTTACGGAAAAAGGTGGCGGTGCATTGCCATGGCGATCAGGCAGCGCGCGAAGCAATTGAAGCCGGCGTCGATTCAATCGAACATGGTTCGTTCATGAAGCCGGAGACGCTCACGTTAATGAAAAACAAAGGGACGTTTCTTACGCCGACGTTGATGGCGACGGAATGGATCATGAGCAAGATCGACAATTACCCACCGGCGTTACAGGCCAAGGCGAAAGCGGCCGCGGCGGCGCGCTCGGAAATGTTTCGCAACGCCGTGAAGATGGGAGTGAAAATCTCCTTTGGCACGGACGCGGCTGTTTTCCCGCACGGACAAAACGCGAAGGAGTTCGCCCTCATGACCGGACTCGGCATGACGCCGATTGACGCGCTGAGAACCGCGACATCAAACGACGCGGAACTCCTCGGCATTGCGCAAAAAGCGGGCACGCTGGAAAAAGGAAAACTGGCCGATATTATAGCGATGCCGGGCGACCCGACGGCCGATATCACCGCGACCGAACGCGTTTCGTTCGTGATGAAGGAAGGCAAAATTATCAGGAACGGACCGCCGACCCCGCAACCAGCGGCCGCGTCAGCAGAGGTTCCGACTCTTGATGTTCCGGTTGATTAAAAGGCGTGCTTGTTCACTGATTGACCGTACTGACAGCAAGCTTCACCGAGTCGCTGGTCGCGTTGATGAAGTACAACGAAACGGCGCCGGCGCCGTAGACCGGATAAAATGTGTAGGGCTGGCCGTCGATGAAGACGGGATTACGCCAGTCAATGGCAACCGGTCGCGACACGGAATAGGAGCTTACCGCGACGGAATCACTGAAATTGAATGAACGGGTGTCCCTGAAGTCGCCACGCCCGTCGTATCCACGACCATCGTACGGGGTAAATCTCCAGTTGCGAACACCATTTGTTGGAAACCAATCTTGCGTGAACGTTTCACCTTCACTTGTGAGGGGAATATTCCTCACGACTTCAGTTCTGGTCAGAACATTGTCGATGAAAGCAGGCTGGACATGGTCCTCACCGGCAAATCGATAAGAATAAAACGCAATCTCGTAATCCAAGCCACCCCACTGGCTCAAATTAATGGGGTGACCGTAGGCCACATCGAAAACAAGAACGTGCGAGTGACCATTTTCGCGGACGCGTCCTTCAGTCGGCGGTTGGTTCGCATTCCGCGCGGCCGCCGCTTCAATGACCGCCGCCTCCTCTTTCGAAACAGCCAAATTGGAATTGTGGAGAGACTGAATCAAAGAATCGCTCGCTCCTTGCGATTTTAATATATTCCCTTGGACCGGCGTTAAAGCGTGAAGAAGCTTCCGTTGCGTAACCTCATCCTTGATGGAAGCCTCGCTCTCGTGGGCGCGAACCAGGAGCGAAATCTCGCTGAAACCTATAGGACGTGCTGATGTTTGGTTCGTCCAAAGGAACAATGCAACCGCAATAATTGATAAGCTATAAACAGTGGGGTATTTCATAATCCAACGGTTTTACCAGGTTCGAGTTGGTTTTGACAAGGCAAAAATTGCCGTTACTTTCCACGTCCCGCCGCCGAAACCAAGCGGCCTAAATTTTTAAGCTGGAGCCCCGCACTTTACCAGTAAAGTGCTGGGCGTTTGAACTGCATAAGATCATGCCAAAAAACCGCAGTAAACGTTATCGCGCCGCCGCCGAACAGGTGGACCGCACAAAAACTTACAATCTCGCGGAGGCGGTTTCGACGTTGAAGAAATTTCCACCGGCGAAGTTCGACCAAACTGTGACGGTTTCATTCCGGCTCGGTGTCGATGCAAAGCAATCCGATCAAATGGTGCGTGGCACATGTCCGCTTCCGCATGGCAGCGGTAAGCAGGTGCGCGTGCTCGTTTTTGCAGAAGGGCAGGCCGCGCAAGCCGCTCGCGATGCGGGCGCGGAATTTGTCGGATTCAAGGAGATGATTCAGAAATGTCAGGAAGGCTTTCAGGATTTCGACGTGGCCGTCGCGACCCCGGCGGCGATGGCGGAAGTCCGTAAACTCGGCAAGGTGCTTGGCCCGCGCGGCCTGATGCCGAATCCAAAAGCCGGAACGGTGACGGAGGATACGGCGAAGGCGGTGCAAGAAGTCAAAGCTGGGCGCGTGGAATTTAAGCTCGACAAAAACGGCAACGTCGCGGTGCCAGTTGGAAAATTTTCGTTTGAAGAAAAAGCGCTCGTGGAAAATGGAAACGCCGTGATCGAAGCGGTGGTGCGCGCGCGTCCGGCGAGCGCCAAAGGACACTATCTGGAAGGCGTCACACTCAGTGCAACGATGTCGCCGGGAGTTCATGTCGATCCCACGCCGTATTTGAGCGTGTGAATACAAAATATGATTAGATCGACAATATGAGACCGGAAAAAGCCAGCGTCGTTTCAGATCTCGCGGAGAAGTTGAATCGCTCTCCGTTTGTTCTCGTGGCCGATTACCAACACATGAAGGTGGGCGATTTTGGTGAGCTGCGTAACCGGCTCGCGCCCGCCGGAGCGGAAATGCACGTCGTGAAAAACAATTTCCTCAAGCGCGCTATGGCCGACTCTGGTTATCCGGATGTCGCCGACAAATTGATCGGCCAGACGGCGGTCGTGACCGGTGAGAAAGATGTTGCGCCGGTGGCGAAGATTTTGAAAACATTTGCGGCTGAATTTAAAATCGCGGCGCTCAAGATCGGCTTTGTCGATCGAGCGATGCTATCGACGAGCGAGGTGGAAACCCTGGCGGATTTGCCCTCGCGCGAAGTGTTGCTCGCTCAATTGCTCGGATTGTTGTTGTCACCTGCGACCAAACTGGTGCGATTGCTGAACGAACCGGCTTCCGCGTTGGCAAGGCTGTTAAAGGCAAGAGCAGAAAAGGAAGGAAAACCGGCGGCGGCACCGACATAAGAGAAAAATTTTCGACACGCCGCGACGGCACGTCGA
>Ga0209154_1001607_pt1 | contig 13183 bp, 7 predicted proteins | sample GraSoiAngelo_121_FD_185878 | JGI IMG/M metagenome (GOLD analysis project Ga0209154, IMG submission 185878) | Grasslands soil microbial communities from the Angelo Coastal Reserve, California, USA - 14_0919_12_20cm (SPAdes) (version 2) | ecosystem: Environmental > Terrestrial > Soil > Grasslands ... | reverse complement strand
CGGATATTTCTGAGGAATTGCCTTCCCCAGGGCTCGAGTTGCACCAGAAACCTAACTTCGGGCAGAGTTGTGGAGGCTGCATCGGTCGAGGAGTCTGGGACGTCCGAGGCTGGTTTCATGCGAGACAACAAGTGAGCCAGAGAACATCATTATAGCCGCGGAACCCACGGCGTGCGTTCCGAAGGCGATCTTTCGATGCCCATTCTGGGAGATGCAGACATTCCGGCTTTGGCGCAGTAGAATCGCCGTGCGAACCTGTTTCGCACCAGCTCCAATCCCGCGAGGAACAAGGAATGCCGGATAAGGCCTCCGCCACCCAGACAGCGACCCACATCGATTCTATTTTGCAAGAGCAGCGAAAGTTCGAATGCCCCGAACACTTCCGCCAGCAAGCGCACATTAAAAGTCTAGAGGAGTACGAGCGTATTTACCGCGAATCCGTAGAGCAGCCGGAACAGTTCTGGGGACGTATTGCAGAAGAGTTGCATTGGTTCAAAAAATGGGACAAGGTTCTTGAGTGGAACTGCCCGTGGGCCAAGTGGTTCTCTGGGGGCCAAATCAATCTCTCCTATAACTGTCTTGATCGCCATGTTCAAACTTGGCGCAAGAATAAAGCGGCGCTGATCTGGGAGAGTGAGCCGGGCGAGATTCGTACGCTTACTTATCAGCAGCTTCATCGTGAAGTGCAGAAGTTTGCCAATGTCTTGAAGTCGCTCGGGGTGAAGAAGGGTGATCGCGTTGCAATTTACATGGGCATGACGCCGGAGTTGCCGGTTGCGATGCTGGCTTGCGCCCGCATTGGCGCGCCGCATACCGTTGTGTTCGGTGGATTCTCATCCAACGCTTTAATTGATCGCATTCACGATTCCCAGGCGGTAGCTGTGATTACGCAGGATGGTGCTTATCGCCGCGGTGCAGAGGTGAAACTATTTCCCGCGGTTGAGGAAGCCTTGAAATCGTGCCCGTCAGTAAAACACGTGGTTGTTTACAAGCGCACGGGTTCAGCAATCAAACTGCAATCGGGTCGCGATCATTGGTGGCACGAACTGATGGCGAAAGCTTCCGACGAATGTCCTGCCGAGCCGTTGGATGCCGAACATCCGCTTTACATCCTCTATACCTCAGGAACGACGGGCAAACCGAAGGGAGTCGTGCACACAACGGCGGGTTACTCGATCGGCATCTACATCACAGCCAAGTGGGTTTTCGACCTGAAGGAAGAAGATACCTATTGGTGCACTGCCGATATCGGCTGGGTTACTGGCCACAGCTATATCGTCTACGGACCTCTGCTCAATGGCGCTACCAGCCTGATGTATGAAGGCGCGCCGAATTCTCCCGAGCCGGACCGTTTCTGGAGCATTATCGACCGGCACAAAGTGAATGTCTTTTACACCGCGCCCACGGCGATCCGCACGTTCATAAAATGGGGCGACGAATGGCCGAAGAAGCACAAGCTCGACAGTCTGCGCCTGCTGGGGACGGTTGGCGAGCCGATTAATCCCGAAGCTTGGATGTGGTACCGCGAGGTGATTGGGCACGATCGCTGCCCGATTGTTGATACCTGGTGGCAAACCGAAACCGGGCACATCATGATCAGCCCAATTCCGGGCGCTATTGCGGCAAAACCAGGGTCAGCGACGCGCCCCATTCCTGGAGTCGTTCCAGCAATCGTGAACATGCAAGGCGAGCCGGTTCCCGATGGCTCCGGCGGATTTCTGGTTATCAAGCAGCCATGGCCGGGCATGCTGCGCACCATCTATGGCGATCCCGACCGCTACGTGAAGCAGTACTGGTCGCAAATTCCCGGCGTCTATTTCACCGGTGATGGAGCACGCAAAGACAAAGACGGTTATTTCTGGGTGATGGGCCGCGTGGATGACGTGATCAACGTGAGCGGGCACCGGCTCAGCACGATGGAAGTCGAATCGGCTTTAGTGGCGCACGATGCGGTCGCTGAAGCGGCCGTGGTAGGCCGCCCCGACGAGCTTAAGGGTCAGGCTATTGCAGCTTTCGTCACGCTGGAGCAAGGCCGGAAGCCCACTCCTGAACTAAAAGAAGAATTGAGAAAGTGGGTAGTCAAAGAAATTGGCGCGCTGGCCAAACCCGAGGACATTCGATTTACTGACACCCTCCCTAAAACCCGCAGCGGTAAGATCATGCGCCGGCTGCTACGCGAATTGGCCACCAGCGGGGACGTGCAGGGCGACACCACAACCCTTGAAGATTTCAGCGTCATTGCCAAATTGAAAGAGAGCGAAGAAGCATAAAGTCTGAATGGTATTTATTATGTAGCGTCGGCCTCCGGCCGGCTGTCTGGCGGGCGTCCCCGCTATCGGGCCGCCGAGACGGCGGCGCTACCTTCGACTCTGTAATTAGCACTACTCTCCAGCGCCCATCATTACAATTGGCATTGTCGGCGTGGACGATCCCTGTTCAGGTTCGATGGTCATCGCGAATGCCTTGGCCTCTACTCCGGCGGGCAGTGGGGGATTGATCACCGTCGCGCTCCCATGAGCATCGGGTTTGAACACTCCGGCGGGAATCGGCGCTCCGCTCGTCGGGATGAGCCAGAGTTCGTAGGAGTTCTTGCAGATTGGGACCGACCCCAGAAATCGGATTGTGGAGCTGCCAGAGCTACCATTCGATATGCCACGTTCGCAGTAAATAAAAGAGAAAACCAATCGTCACCTAGGTTATATGGGACAGGTTCTAGTATTTTTTCACTATTGCGCCTGCTTCTCCCTCCGGCTACTTTCTTGTCAATTCTTAAGTCCTCATCTCGGCGCTCTCCGGCCCGCAGCAATGAGGAGTTCACCCCACGAGAGAGGTAGGCTGCAGAGCCTACCTCTCACTTAAACGCAATTTATACGCGCTCTGCACTTGGTTCTGCTTGGGGGTAAAGATGAATGTCCGCTTGTTCGGCAAGATTGTTCTTCCGCTTAGTCTATGTCTCATAGCTTTTGCCGCAGCCCCTGGGGGAAAGCCGGCGACGGTGAAAGGTTACGTCCTCGATTCGGCTTGTGCGTTTACTAAGAATCTGGATAAACCGATCAGCGCAGATTGCGCTCGTGCCTGTGCCAAGGCAGGCTCTCCGCTCGTGATTCTGGACGATGACGGCACAGTGTATTGGCCCATTGCCGACACCACTCCTGCAACCGGCCAGAACGAAAAGCTGATGAAATTTGCCGGACAAAAAGTAACAGCTAAGGGCAAAGTGTTTCAGCGCGGCGGTTCACGCGCACTTGTGATCGAGAGCATGGAGCCGCTCGCCAGTGCTAAGTAGCTCTGATTCGAATTCAATCAAACTCAAAGTGTTTTCTCGAGGAGCCCAACCTTGCAGTTCTGCCATCGTGCTGTGACACGACTTCTAGTCCTAAATCTTATTTTGATCACTATTGCGGCCCGTGCCCAAGAGCTAGGGACGGCCGTTCTGAAGGGTGATATCACCGATCCCCAGGGCGCAGTAGTGACTAACGCGCGAGTGATCGCTCGAAATACTGCTACCGGTGTGGAGAGGTCCACGGTAAGCACCAATGCTGGTTTGTTCGCGTTCAACGATCTCGCGCCGGGTGTTTACGAGGTGCGGGCGGAAGCCAAAGGGTTTGCGCCATCTGTTTCCAAAATGGGGCTTCAGGTGGGACAGCAGGCAAATCTCAGGCTGCGCCTTTCTGTTGAAGCGGCGAACACAACCATCGTCATCGATGATAGGGATTCCGTGCCCCTGGTAAACACAGTTTCATCGGTTGTGGACGGAGTCATCGACGCGCGCCAAATCGAAAATCTGCCGTTGAATGGCCGCAACTTTCTGGAGCTGGCGCTACTCACGCCCGGCAATACGATTGCTCCGAATTTTGATCCCACCAAGGCAAACACGGTGGTGATTTCCTCGGCGGGACAGTTGGGGCGAGGAGGAAATGTCAGCATCGACGGCATGGATAACAATGATGACGCCGTGGGCGGCATGCTGGTGAATGTGCCGGAAGATGCGGTGCAGGAATTCCAGAGCGCTACCAATCGTTTTTCTGCGGAATTAGGGCGTTCCGGATCGGCGGTAGTGAACGTAGTGACGAAATCGGGCAGCAACACCTTGCATGGTTCGGCATCCATTTATGAGCGCGACAAGAGCTTGCAGGCCACGATTCCCACGTTCAACTCTGATTTCTCAGCGCCAGCTGGCCAGACTCCACCGTTCAGCCGACAACAGTATTCGGGCACTCTGGGCGGCCCCTTGGTGAAGGACAAGGCTTGGTTCTTCGGTGCATTCGAGTTCCGGGATGAATTGGGTGGGGTGCTAGTCGCTACCAGGCGCCCGAATGCAACTGGAGGCGGAACGCTCTCCACCGGTTTCGCTGCCGTGCCTGTTACCGACCCAATGGGAACAGCGCGTGGAGATTGGGAGGCTTCGAGCAAAGATCATTTCAGCTTTCATTACTCGGTCGAGCGCCAGAACGCGACAGGCGCGGCTAGCTTCCTGACCGGTGCTCCCATCGGTTCCTCTTCCGAACGACAGGATGCACGCAACAACTTCCAGACTTTTCAGAGTTCGTGGACGAGGGTAGTGAATCCCACCCTATTGAATCGCGCCAGCTTCAGCTTCAATAACTTCATCAACAGCACAAGGCCGATTATGGCGGCTCCCGAGCTGGATTTCCCCAGTTTGGCGGATGGATCTTCCTTCCGTGTGCCGCAGCAGACACGGCAAAAGCGCTGGCAATGGGATGACGGCGTTGACTGGATTCATGGAAAACACAACATCCGTTTTGGTGGGCAGGTTCAACACATCGGCGCTGACTTCAATTTGGGCGTCTTTCAGTCCGGTGCAATTATCTTTGTGCAGGATTTCGCGAATCAGGATCGCAATGGCGATGGCGCGATCAATGACGAGGATCTGTTGTTTGCGGTAACGGTGCGCAGCGGCAATCCCAGTGCGCCGCTACTCATTCCGAACTCGAACAACAATCACCTGGCTGGCTACGTGCAAGACGACTGGCGTTTGCACCCTCAGCTCACCTTGAACCTGGGCCTGCGTTACGAAATCGACACTGATGTTAACAACGTCGGACACTACAACCAGATCAACCCGATTCTGTTGCCATTCCTGCATGGCACGCGGCACAAAGATGGCAATAACTGGGGACCGCGCGTCGGATTCAACTGGGCCAACAAAGGCGGAGACTTCAGCCTGCACGGGGGCTACGGTATTTACTACGACCGTGTCACACTGGAGATTCTGTCGCTCGAACGTGGCTTGGACGGTCGCGCTTTGCCGATTGACGTGCGACTGGGCAATGCCGCGCGCGATCCAAGTACCGGCGCTCCAATTTATCTGGATTCAAATGGGAATTTCACTCCCGGTGCTCCCACCTTGTCCAATGCTTTTACCGGCTTCATCATTCCTGGAGCCGGCGGAGCGCAAGAAGGCATGAACGTCATCGACAACAGGCTGCAGAATCCGATGGTGCAGCAATTTAATCTTGGGATTCAGTATGAGTTTGCGAAGAACTGGGTAGTGAAGGCGGATGGCATTCACAATCTGGGAACGCACTTCATCATCGGCGTGCCGGTTGGCTCGGTGTTCAACCCTGCCTCCGGGGGGCCGGAAACCGTTACCGATCTTCAATCGAGCGTGAATACCCATTACGATGCGCTGTGGCTGACTGTGGATCATCGTTTCGCACAGCGCTACCAAATGCACGCGGCATACACATTATCGAAAGCTTTGAACTATGCCAATTACGATCAGGTTCCCTTCGGCTATCCCCCGGTTGATCCAGCTAACTTGCGACGCGAGTATGGCCCCGCGCCAAACGACCAGCGCCACCGGCTGGTGATACAAGGAACCGCTGACCTGCCGTTTGGATTCCGCCTGTCGCCGCTTTGGACCTATGGCTCCGGTGTGCCCATGGACATTCTCTACGTTGACCAGAACGGGAATAAGTCGCGCGTTCCACAGCTAGGACGTAATGCCGGCGGCCGCCAGTTCCAGACAGCTGCGCAGTTGAATGCCTTCATTACAAACTTAAACGTTGCCGGGGGCGTGAAGGGAGACGGATCGCAGTTTCTGCCAACAGTTTCTCCGAATGCCCGCTTCAACGATACTTTCAATTCGTTCGATTTGCGTTTAGCCAAGGATATTCGCCTGACGGAACGGTTCACACTGCAAGCCATGGGAGAGGCATTCAATCTCTTCAATAAGGCGAACATTTTGGGAGTGAACAACGCCGACTACTCAGGATTTTCCAACGTTGTGTCCTCGCAGGGATTTGGAAAGCCGGTTTCGACCGCGGGCGGAGTATTCGGGTCAGGGGGGCCAAGAGCTTTTCAACTCGGGGCGAAACTGATGTTCTAATCGAGAACATAGAGCGCTAGCCTCTTCTAACTAACGTTTGTCGCATTCAATTCGATTTAAGCCGTTCGGCATCGAGCATCATCCTGCAAACTATGATATTCGGTCCGAACTGCTGCGGGTCATAGCAGCCGTAATCTCGAAGCTGCGCGATCCACACCTCCTCGTGCCAATCAATCCAGCCAGACTGAAACATCCAAACCTGCGCCTCGGGGTGCAGTTCATGTCTGCGTCGCATCTCCTGCACCGTGCCCGGGAAAGTGTCAGGATCAAAAGACCACAATCTGCGCGCAGGGGTGACTGCCTCATAGTCTCCGCAGCGCGATGTCAAGAAGGGCTGAGACTGGCTCTCGAAGGGAACGACCGCATTCCCACAAAGATAGTAGCTGAGCAGCAGACCACCCGGATGATCCACGTAGACCACCGATCCGGGCGGCACAGACTGACGCACGAACCGGATCGCCTCCCTCATAAATCTTCGATTCTGGTTTTTTCGCGGTATGTACGGCGGCGGCGGATACGAGAATATATTACAAATCGCTAGGCCCGTGATTAGCCCCACTGGCTTCAACCAGGGCCAGCGAATCTTTAGCCGGACCAAGCCAATGCTCACACCCGGTATTGCGAACATGATGAGCAAAGAATCGTGGCGTGTGCCGCCATAGGGATAGATTCCAGCTATCGCGGCTCCTAGGGTGATTAGAAATGGCAATGCGAGCAGAATCGCGATCTGGCGCGGAGTGGGTTTGTGAAGACTCTCCGGCTTCTTCTTATCGCGTACCAAAAGCACGATCGCAATAACAAAAAGCAGCAAGGCTGCAACGCCGATAGTGCCGTGGCTAAAAAAATATCGGAACAGACGCGTGGTTCGTCCGAAGATGAAAGTTAAAAGATGGTCCTCGCCGCTATGAAAAATCGAGGACCGTAGCCAGGTATCGGCGATGCCTTGCGGGAGTCCGAGCCTTCTCACCCTCAAGACGTGAGTAAAGATCAGAAACGCGCATAGCGTCACCGCGCCCAGTTGGCCGACGATCCAAATGCCAAGCAGCGCGCCCCGTTCTTGCGCCGCGAGAAATCGCACCAGCGCGTAAACGCCAATCGCCAGCGCAAAGATCAGTGACGAATAATGGCTCAGCAGTGCTAGATAGAGCGCGCATGAAGACAACAACATCATGCGGGCGGAATTCTCTTCCAGTGCGCGTTCCAGAAAATAAAGGCTGCTCGCGGCGAAGAAAAGCAGAAGCGAATACTGTCGCACTTCGGCAGAGAGCGTTATCAGCGATGGCGCGAACAGAAACAGCGTTAGTCCGGCCAAAGCAGTAGCTCTATCTGCCACCCTTCGCAGCCATAGAAACATAATCCAGCAGAATGCTGTTCCGGTCAGCAAGGCAAGAGTCCGCAGCGCCAATTCTGATGTCCCCAGCAATCGCCAATAGTGCAATACCAATACAAGCAGTGGAGGGTGCGCCGTCGTTAAGCTCGCTTTGTATGCCATCGCGAGCGAAGGCTGGTCGGACAACAGATAATGCAGCGCCTCATCGGGATTTAGAAAAGTCTCGCGTGCGAGGATCAAACGCGGGACAACACCACACGCAACCAGGCACAGCGGGAGCAGAAGCGTACGACGCCGTGTTCGTGTCTCTGGCAGTATTTCAACGGCCGATGATCGCATATTCGTGGGAAGCACTTTATCCTACACGGCTTAGTTTCCGGCAGCCAGAAATGGACCATTCAGAGGAACTATGAACGCCGGCCAGCATCATCATGAAGTGTGAGAGCATGTTGCATATGCGGGAAACATTTGCAGGGCGCCGTGCATGAAATACAGTGCCATCTTGTCGCCTGAAACGCAGGCTGAGACCTCCAGGGCAAGTGCGTCAGCAACTTCACTGCTCTTAATCCCTATCTGGTTCGGGATCGTGACCGGGCTGATTGAAGGCGTCGGTCTGCTCATTTTTCAAAGAATCAATTGGGCGCAATGGGGGCGAGTAATCCACGTATCAAAACAAATTCTCTGGATCTCCCCGCTAGTCGACTTGCTTTTTTTCTTGATCCTAGCGCTCGTGGTTTGGTCGGCTTCACGACTCTCAACACGCATTCCCTCCATTCGGGTGCTGTGCTTTCTTCTATCTTTTTTGGCTGTATACGACTGGCTCACGTTAACCAATCGCCTCTATCATCGTGCCTGTGTGTTACTCGCCTTGGGTGTTGCCGTGGCATTTACGCGCTGGTTTAGCAACCATCAGTCCCAGGCGGTCAGGTTTTGGGAGAAATCAACGCCCTGGTTAGTTGCATTCTTCCTGCTGGTGTTCGCCGGGATTCAATCAGGAAAATGGCTGCATGAACAACGTGCAGTGGCAAGTCTGCCGCCAGCGGCTCCCGGATCGCCAAACGTGCTGGTAATCGTAATTGACACTCTTCGCGCGGATCATCTTTCCTCGTACGGATATGGCAGGCCGACTAGCCCACAATTCGATCAGCTTGCGAAGAACGGCGTGTTGTTTCAGAACGCCGTCGCTCCCTCCTCCTGGACGCTCCCTTCACACGCTTCTCTTCTGACCGGACGTTATCCGTCCGAGCACGGCTTGAAGAATGTACAACCTTGGCTGGGGTGGGGCCAGAAGAATCTGAATGGTTTCGCCACACTCGGAGAGGCACTGCAGCGCAGCGGCTATCGCACTGGTGCATTTTCTGCGAACCGGATTTTTTTTACCGGTAATGTCGGGTTGGGTCGCGGCTTTATCCATTTTGAAGACTATTTCGATTCGTTATCCGATTCCTTTATCCGCACACTTTACGGACGAGAGTTTGCGCACCTTTACCTAAACCGCACCGAGAAAAGCAAAGTCACTCGTACGTTTCGTTTTTTTGGCTTCGACGCTTGGCTGGATAAAGACACTGAAGGTTCAGGGGACTATGGTGGAGCGTATGCCAAACGCAAGCGCGCGGACGAAGTCAACCAGGAACTCGTGCACTGGATTCAGCGCGACCGGCGTCGCCCGTTTTTTGCGTTCCTCAATTACTTAGACGTGCATTACGCCTATGGTGGCCCCTACGGATATCCAAAGCCAGAGTGGGATCACGGAACTACCATCGATGAATACGACGCCGGTGTGAAGTATGCGGATGATTCGTTCGGTCGCCTTCTTCATGAGCTTGAACGCCGCGGGGTGGGAAACACACTAGTGATAATCACCTCAGACCATGGTGAGTCGCTCGGCGAGCATGGCATGAATTACCACGGAATCTCGCTGTACTGGAATCTGATTCATGTCCCGCTAATAATTTCCTACCCCGGGCATCTTTCTGCAGGTTTACGGGTGGCCACGCCAGTTTCCAACGCGGCGATTCCTGCAACGGTTATGAGTCTTCTCGGTGGCAAAGATCAAAAAGTATTCCCCGATCCTGCTCTGAATGTTCTTTGGAATTCATCGAAAACTGGACTTCAATGGCCTGATCCTGTCTCCCAACTGGGACAGAACAGCGTCATTAATACGCAAGACAGGCTGGTGAAGGGGAAAATTCCTACCGCCGCCGATGGAGATATGGAATCTCTGGTCACATCGCGCTGGCACCTCATCATCCATCAGAAAAGCGGGGAGCAACTTTACGACTGGACGGCAGATCCCGGCGAGTCCGAAGATCTCATCAACACATCCGAGGGTCGCGCAACAGCTCTTAAATTGAAAGCGCAATTGCAAGCTGCAACCGCGCATTAAGCAGTGAGGAAATTGAGGCTGGAATTACTGTCCAGCTCGAAGAGGCGAGATGAGCAGGCGGCCCGGTGCTTTCTTCTTTGCGCCTGGGTCCTGTTGCTGCGCGATCTCTAAGGGGCTCTCTCCACCGGACGCCTGTACCAGAGCAGCGGTCATTAAACGAAAAGCACGGCCCAGTTCCTGGCTTTCATGAAATGCCACCGGCGATCCCTTATCAATGGCCGGTGCAACCGATTGATAGTTATTAGGGAGCTTCCAAAGCAGCTTGCAGTTGGTGGCCTTCTCAATATCCTCGTCAGTAAATCCTGGAATCTTCTTGTACCGGTTGAGCACCAGCCGGACTCGATTGTGGCCGCTGCCTTCTTCCATGTAGGTGCGAATCCGGTTTGCGCTCCACAGCGAAACCACATCCGCTTGCGCGACCAGCACCGCGGAACTCGAGAGATCGCAAAGCAGCCGGGCGGTCTGATCCACTCGATTCGAGCAGTCGACCACCACATACCGGAAGTGTGCCACCAGCAGGTCAAACAGCCGCGCCAATTCGGCTGCAGCAGGTGTCAGCGCCTGCGGGCTCTGCGAGCCGGCAAGCAACTGCAATCCGCCTTTGCATTGGGTCATGAAACCCTCAAGCAGCGAAGCGTCCATGCGATGCAGATTTTGCAGCGCATCGCTCAAGCCAAACGAAGGCCGTGCATTCAAATGAAGTGCGGCATGACCCAGCGGCGAAAAATCCACCAATAGAACGCCGCCGTGTGCTTCCTGCAGCGCAACTGCGGTATTCACCGCAATCGTGGTCGAACCGGCCCCTCCTTTTGCGTTCATCACTGTAAATACCCGAGCCCGGCCCGCTGAGGCGCGCGCCTTGCTGCGGGAGGTAGCAAACCGCGTCAACGCTTCGAGAATGGCTTCTGAAGTGGTGTGCTGTTCAAGATATTCGCGGGCCCCGGAACGCATTGCCGCAACAATTGTTAGAGGATTATTCATTTCCCCGACAGCGAATATCGCAATATCGCTAGTGTTTGCATTGATCAACTCAATGGCACGAATCGCACGCTGCACGTCGTGAGGATCAATATCCACCAGCACAACTTCGGCTCTTACATCTTGAATTTGGCGCAGAATCGGGTCGGTGGCGCTCGTGGGAAAACCCTGCTGGCTGAAGACATTCCGGCCCATCTGGGTGCCATCCAGCCTGTGCTGGAGCACCGATAGCCTCTCTTTGTCTTCCGCCAGGAGGGCAATCGCTACGCCATGCATGGCAAGGGCCTCACTTCTATTACCGGTACCAGCATGTTATGGAGAGCGAGGATGCCCGCCAAGTGACTTTGGTAATAGTGCGCGTACGCCTTAAACACGGTTTCCCCTCTCAAAGAATCCGAACGCCAAAAATGGGAATGAACCCACGGAGGAGACAAACATAGCAGCGGGTAGCCCCGAAGCGAAGGAATGTCCCTTTGCGAACTAGCATTCTAAGTAAAAAGAAGCCAAATTGAAAGGAAGAAAAAACGGAAATTCCGCGACCCGCAAGGTGTTTCCACCAGGTTCGGGTACACAACGGCCCGGCCGTCAACGCACTGTGATACCCGACGAATCAGGCACTTGCCGCGATTCTCTGTCGCGATTGTGTAAGGCTGAAATGCGTTCAAAAGCTGCTGGCTGCTCGCCGGCAGACTCGGGAAGGAACTCGTATTTTTCGATATGCACGGCCGCGCCGAACTTGCCTTCTACCGTGAGAGAGCGCGTGACCTTGCCTTGGCAACGCACACGCATGTTCTCGGCCAGCGTGATCTCCGAGGGCATCGTCACCGTAAGCTCCACTGAGTCGCCCTCGGTCAAAGCAAATTCTGTGTAGAAGAAAGCACCTCTCGCGCTCAGGTCTCGAGTAAATCCGTGGGCCTCACCGTCGCGGCCAGCCACGCGTATAGAAACCGGAAGATGAAATTCGAATCGCTGTGCCGCTCTCCGTTCAACATGAACCTGGGTGGTGTTCACGGTACCTCCAATTGTGGTTCTGGGAAATGCTCTCGTCTAATCGAGTGCCGAACTTTGTTGGAAAGAATCCCACTCTTCGTTGCCGTTATACTGATGGCTGTGCCGGAGGTGCTGGCAGCCAGACCTGCATACTGTACCTCATTTGCGTCCGGCAGGAAGTCACAATTTAATCGGTTTCATCCGGGCAGGCTTTGAAAGCGAAGCAATGCGTTCCAGCTAGGGCCGACCAGCATCCGTAGAACGGACGAAAGTGGCAGATCCGGCAGCTCCTAGAGCAAGCAGCAACGCCGAAGCAGCAAGCTCTCAGCCAGAGAACACCTCCAGGCTGCCTGCCACTTTGCGTTCCCTGAAGCACCGCAATTTCCAGCTCTTTTTCAGCGGTCAATTGATCTCTCTAATCGGTACCTGGATGCAGAGCATCGCCCAATCCTGGCTGGTATACCGCCTTACAGGCTCATCGCTTTTGCTGGGTTCCGTAGGCTTCGCCAGCCAGTTACCTGTCTTCCTGATCGCTCCACTGGGAGGCATCGTTGCTGACCGGCACAACCGTCATCGCGTCGTGATTGCAACTCAGGCTGCGTCGATGATGTTGGCCACCATTCTCGCTGCTCTGACTCTCACTGGTACGGTAAAGATCTGGCACATTTTCGTATTGGCCGCGCTGCTAGGCGTCGTGAATGCGTTCGATATTCCCGCGCGGCAGTCCTTCCTGGTGGATATGGTCGGCAAGGAAGACCTCATGAACGCGATCGCGTTGAACTCGTCAATGTTCAACGGCGCACGTATCATCGGGCCGGCGATCGCCGGAATCCTAGTAGCGAAAATCGGTGAAGGTTGGTGTTTTTTTGTCAACGCGGTCAGCTATATCGCCGTGATCATCGGTCTGTTGCTGATGCGGGTGCAGCCCCGGGCCCATTCAGCTAGCGGGTCTCCGCTAACTCATATCATCGAGGGATTCCGTTTTGCCCGCCAGACCGCGCCGATTCGCGCGCTATTGCTGCTTCTGGGGCTGGTAAGTTTGGTCGCGATGCCTTACACCGTGCTGATGCCGGTTTTCGCTGACAAAATTCTGCATGGCGGCGCGCGCGGCTTGGGAATCCTGATGGGTGCAACTGGTATCGGCGCT
>Ga0209154_1001605_pt1 | contig 13192 bp, 9 predicted proteins | sample GraSoiAngelo_121_FD_185878 | JGI IMG/M metagenome (GOLD analysis project Ga0209154, IMG submission 185878) | Grasslands soil microbial communities from the Angelo Coastal Reserve, California, USA - 14_0919_12_20cm (SPAdes) (version 2) | ecosystem: Environmental > Terrestrial > Soil > Grasslands ... | reverse complement strand
GACAATGGAGGGTATTTCTTTCCGGAGCTTTGCAATGATCTGGCCTGATTTCCGGAACGAGTTGAGAGCTTCCGCGTCGTACAACGAATCCACCCCTTTTCCTTGCTGCTATACTAGAAAGGTACCTCTGACGTATGAACTATGACTTGGCGAAGTCACGCTTCCACATTTCCCGTGCAAGTGTCCCGTCCTTCTTATACAGAGGTACCAGTTCGCGGGCTTTCTCCCGGCGTTGCCGGTGCTGGCTGAGAAATGTTGTCACCTTCTCGATGAGTATGTCCTTCAGGTCTCCTGTTAGCATCCGGCCGCTCTTGTACTTGGCACGTATCTGCTCTATCCTCTTGTCGTCGGGCTCGAAGAACATGTAGAGCCACTGGAACGGAACATCAACATCAGGGTCTCCACCCTTCTTCCGATGTTCTTCCTTCGTCGCCTGCCCACCGGAGAAGGCATAACGATACACCTTGTTCCGCACGGTCTTGTCATCATCGCTGAGGTAGATTGCAGTCTCCGGCTTTGACGAACTCATCTTGTCCTTCATCCCGGTAAGCGGGGGCAGGAACTTGCTGTGGACAGCTGCTGCCTTGTAATATCCCATTGACTCCGCAATGTCCCGTTGTATCCTCCAGTACGGGTCCTGGTCTATCGCTGAGGGTATGAGGCAGCGTCGCTTTTCGAGAAGACTTGGAAGGATCTGGTAAGAGGGGTAGAATGAGAAACCAATGTTGGTTTCTCCGGTGAAGCCGAACACTGACTTGGCGAGGCTGTAATTGACGCGGCGGGCTATCTTGAGGACCATGGGATATGCGTTTCCGATAAACTCGGTGTCTTGAAGAATGAATGTTCTGTCAGGGTCAAAACCCACAGCGGCGATCTCAAGAATGTTGTCTACTGCCCACCGCTGAGTGTCTTCATAGGACAGATTTCGCTTCTCTTCGAGAAATTTTTCATCATCGGTTATCTGTATGTAGACCGTCGTGTGGAACTTGTCTTGGAGCCACTTGGTGAAATAGAAGCTGATAATGTGGCCAATGTGCATCGGCCCGCTGGGCCCGCGACCCGTGTAGAGGAATAGTCCGCGTCCCTTAGCGAAGTCGTCGAGGACGAGGTCAAGGTCGCGGTGAGAAAAGAAGACGCGTCGACGAACGAGATACGCGGCGTCTCCTAGAATCGCTTCGAGCTTCATGGCGAGTGGGCCGGAGATCGGTTGGGTTCCGAAGTCTCGGATGAGACGGTCGTAATCAACTACTCCTTTGACTTCCCAAGGTGTTACTACAAATTTCTCTTCAACCATTGCTAGCTGACCGCCGTCGGTGGTATCTCCAGTTCGAAGGCGGCTATGGGAAGGCTGAGGCCCCATTCACGGATTATCCTCGGGTGCAGCTCGCCCACGATTCCGAGCGGTTTTTCTTCCGACATTACTTTGCCCGTTCTTCCTTCAAGAAAACTTGGGTGAGTTGTAGGTTCGACCTTGAACTTGAGCCCTATGCTCGTGACGAGAGTATCTAGGCAGGAACGAATCTCAGTGAAACCAGCGGCTGTGTGAATTGTGACCGCTGCAATCTTGTACCGAGTCTCGGTTTCACTCGCGGTCTCCCGAAGAACTACGCATGGCCCGATTTCGAACACCTTCTGAGGATAATCTACGTGAGTGTTGTCGCGAAGCAAATTCAGGAGGCTTGGCAAAAGCCAGTTTCTCATAGCTGTGTGAGTGGACATCTTCGGATTCATCAGCTCGACGTAATTCTCGTGCTCCAGGTCCATTTTGTTCACGAAGACTTCCGGCGTTGTTAGGCTGTAGGTCAGGAGCTCTTGGTATCCCAGCCCGATCATGACCTCCGCGAGGGTCTCATGTCTATCCGTCTCCGGTGCGAGTCCTCCAAGGGTCCAGATTTTCGGCCATTCAGGATCTAGTTTGTTGATGTCCAGCGCGATTGCGATATCCTCTACGAGGTCGACTTGATGCATGATGTCTATGCGGTAGCAAAGGCTCTCCACCCGCAGGATGTCCTTACTGACTTGTCGAGCGGGGTGACCGGCTCTCACTAAGGATCGTATCATCTCTGCTGGTTTGAAGGCGGCTCCAAGAAGTCTGTTCGCGTAGCTGACTGACAATTCCTTGCTGCTAGATTTCAGGTCGGGCGTAATTACCGGCTTGGTGCCCTTGGCCGGGTACGTTTGAGTGCAGCTGTAGATCTTGCCACCTCGTTCGGCGAGGGCGGCTACCACTATCTTCAGCGTATTGCCTACTGTATCGATATTCGTCCCTGTGACCTCTACGAGGATATTCTTCGTTCCGGAGCTGATCTTGCCCAGATCGTTCGAGTTGATGATAGGGGGGAGAGAGAGAACCTTGCCATCGCGGTCCGTTAGAAGAGGCCAGTCTTTGAAGGATGAGATTATTGCGCCGTACTCGATTCCCTTTGGGTGTTTCTCTACAATCTCTCTAAGGGTCATCTTCTCTGTCGAGCCTAATGGGACGAAAGCCGTGTCGTCAGGGTTGCCAACAGTGTAGCGAAGAGGTAACTTGACCAGGTCGGCTTGGTAGAATCCGATGGATGCTCGTTTCCTCTTCCTGCCATATGTGAGGTCCATTTTTTCTTGGAGGCTTATCCAGCTCTTCAGAGCGTTTTCGCTGGGCTTGATGTTTTTCACGATGGATGTTGCAATGAAAGGCCGGATCGGCCCCAGTCTACGGTCTACTGTAACTCCCAGACCAGATTTTCCGGAGAGTATGGGAGCCTCGGGCTTGGCGATGCCGAGATGGGTTCTGAGCGCGCGTGCTATTCCTTCCACCGACCAGATGTCAGGGTGATTGCTATCTTTGACTTCGATGCTGACACTGTCGTTGTGTTCGTCGAGAGATTCCACATCGCCCTTGACATAGGCGAGGATCTGGTTGAGCCCGTCTTCGTCCCGGGGAACCTTCTGCCCTAGGAGATCGTCTAGATCGCTTAGCGAGAATTGGACTGAGGGCGTTCTAGCCTACCTTCTGTTGTCTTATCCATTCGAGGTCGGTAGTGAAGAGCTGTCTGATGTCCTGGATCTGTTGGTGCATCATGTAGAGCCTGTCGATTCCGAGACCCCATGCGATTACAGGTACTTTGATGCCTAGGGGTTCTGTGACTTCGGGTCGGAATATTCCGCTGCCGCCGAATTCCATCCATCCGTATCCTTCCTTGTAGGCTTGCAGCTCGACACTTGGTTCGGTGAAGGGGAAGTAGTCTGGCTTGAACCGGACCTTGTCGGCCCCAGCGACCTCGCGGGCGAACATCTCTAAGACTCCAAGTAAATTGCGTAGGCTGAGGCTGGGATCGAGAACGATCCCCTCGACCTGGTTGAACTCGGTCAGATGAGTTCTATCGAGGAGTTCTGGCCGGAAGCAGCGCGCGATGGCGAAATACTTCCCTGGGATCTGAAGGTCCTTAGAAATCATTGACCGGACGCTCAGGGCCGTTCCATGGCTGCGAAGGACCAGTTTGGAAGCTTCTTCCCTCGAATACTTGTAGCCCCAACCCGTAGACCCTGTCTTCCAGCCGTTCTCATGTGTCTGAGCCACTTTCTCCACGATATCCTTCCATGGTTCTAGGCTCGCTTCGGATGGGTGTTTCAGATAGTAGAGATCGTGGATCTCTCGGGCTGGATGATCTTGCGGCATGTAGAGGCAGTCGTCATTAATGAACGCGGTTTCGACGAGAGGTCCGACAGCTTCTCTGAACCCGAGCGCAACGAGTTTCCGCTTGACCATTCTCAAGAATCGCAAGTAGGGATGATATTTTCCAGGATTGAGCGAAGGGACTGGGGAAGAGACGTTGTATGCTCGGAGGTGGACCCTCTCCCAGTCTCCAGAGAGAATCATCTCACCTGTTAGGCCGCTGACTTCATCGACAGGAGCTTGAGTTGGAATCGCTTCCAACCCTTGAGGTGTAATCTGCAGTTTCCGCTGCACTCGTTCCTTCGAGACCAGAATGTTTCTCTTGAGCAGTCGATCGGCCGCTTGTCTCAGATTGCTGGGCAATTTCTCTATTGGAATGCTAACCTGACCAACTCTCTCAAGAAGCTCCTCATCCTCGTCTTTGGATGGGTTCTTCGAGATAACTAGAATGGTGCCTCGGCTTGTTTTCTCGATATTTCCCCAGCCCTTCCGGACAATCCAGCCGGTGACTATTGAGACGAAGTCCAGCGGTAGCCCGGCTTGCTGGACGGCTTCGCTGACAGAGAGTTTACCTCCCGCATCGTGAACCACGGTTGCGACCCTTCGCTCCGGTAGTCCGTTCGCGAGGTAATCATGCCCCTCCTCGGTACAGAACACTTCTGTCGTTTTTGTTGCCTGTTCTTTGACCAGGCCTAGTTCTGACAGTGTTAGTGACGCACGGGCGACGGCGGCGTCGGCTAGGCCGGCTTTCTGGACTAAGTCTTCAACAGAGGCAGTTCCGCCCGCGTCCCGGAGAGTTCTCAGAACCTTAACGTCATTTTCGCGTAACTCCACTTGTGATTCTCTCCGAGGCCAGGAACTCTGGTCAGCCTTTCATCCGCTATATTTGATTTGGATTATCAAAGTGTCTTCGAGCATATGCACCGAGTTCTTGACCCTTTATCTGGCAGTTGTGGGGCCGATAGTTCCCATTCAGAAATTTGAAGGAGGATGGATTTCGCACTCGAAGTCATCCAGGGTCCGATCAGTTCGATTGTCTCCTCAAGAAGAGGAGGCGATACTTCAGATTACCCAGGAGCTAATCTCTCGACTAGAAGTGCATGATCTCAGTCCCGAAATTGTAATCGCCGGAAGTGGCCGAAATCTGGATCCGCAAATCTCCAAAGGCAAGGTGATTCTTCCGTTCGCGCTTTATAACAGATTGACCTCTGTTGAATGGAAGCCGCTGATTGCCTCAAGACTGATTTTTCATCGCAATTTCAACAAGAAAAAGAAGCTCGTGGCGTACTCTGGTCAGTTGTTTCCCTATCTGACGATCGTACCCTTTGTTGCCGCTTCTTCTATCCTCGGAATTATTCCACGCGACCCAACCCTCAACTCAGTCACCTTTCTTGCGTGGCTTTTTGCGATGTTTCCGATCGCCAAGGTGGTGTACGCGCCCTTTTACCGAGGGCTTCAGCAAACGGCCGACAAGCAAACGCTGGAACTCCATCTGAATCCCACTCTCGAAGATGTTCTCAGAAAGATTGAGATGATGAACCCTCAAGGGTCCAAAGCTAACAAGACGATTCAGAAACGGATCGGAGGTTTCCGTGAATCCATCTAGCTTATTGCGGTGAGAGAACGGTGGCCGCTGGGGAGATTTGAAACTAGTGAAGAAGCCTGACTGAATTAGGGTTTTGTTGCGGCTACAAAGGCGCTGAGGACTCCAGTGCCCGAATATCCACCGCCCTGTTCCAGTGGCTTGACCAGTACATTCGTGAATCCCACTTCTTCTAACCCTCTAACATATTCGAGTCCCGTGGTTGCTCCACTAGAGCAGGAACACCACTTATCAGCATCTGCTTTCTCCTCATTTGAGAATGGTTTCAATGCGACCTCGTCCGCAATCGCTAATCTTCCGTTACTGCGTAATACTCGAAACATTTCTTCAAAGACGCGCTTCTTATCCGGACTCAAACAGATTACGCAATTACTCATTATGACGTCGACACTTGCATCATCTAGCGGTATTTCTTCGATTTCGCCAAGCTTGAACTCGACATTTGGTAGTCCGAGCTTCTGTGCATTATCCGATGCGCGTTGAACCATCTCTTTGGTCATATCCAATCCGATAACTTTCCCTTGCATACCAACCCTCTTACTTGCGAGGAGAACATCAACGCCTCCACCGGAACCAAGATCCAGCACAGTTTCGCCAGCTTGGATCATCCCCAGTGCCGTGGGATTACCACAACCGGCTGCCATGACGATAGCAGATTCTGGAAGCTGTCCCACCTCATCTCGTGAATAGCCGTGACTCAATAGGGCGTCTATATTTGAGGGTCCACAACAACTGGCGTTGTTTGAATGTCTAGCTCTCGAACCATAACGGTCTCGTACGGCGTTCTTGATTGTCTGTTCTTGAGTCATGAAGCTTTTCTTCCTCGGGCGGGCTAAAGGAACTTGTTTGTGATTCCGAGGGCCTCGTCGGTCTTCGCAATTGACCTTCGACCTTCAGTTTCCAGGCCAGTAAGCGCCCTTATCGCGTCAACATTCTCTGGAACCACGACGCTCTCGTTATGGACTTGGTAAACGAGATTCGCTTCACCATCAGTCACATTGAGAATGTCTTCCCAGTAGGCGACCTCCCACATGTCAGCTCTAGCTCTATGCATGTCTCGCATCATCTCGGCTACAGCGTTCATGCTGTCAACTCCATCAGTCGTTCTGACGGGTGCCAGCCTGGGTGCGTTCTTCAGGACTTTCAGTACATCTTTCCTCTCGGGGTTGTTCTTTAGCTGGACCATGGCGAAGTGGAGGTGGCCGATGTTGAACGGTCCCTTCGCGGCCATTGTTGTTATGTCCAGTTTGGGGAGAACGGTTTGCGCGTCGGGTCCCTGATGTGACGGAATATGAGCCTCCGGGACGACTGTATTGATGAGTCCATTCTTGTGGCTCTCCCACGGGTCTGTCCCTCTCCGGAACACGACAACCCTCGCCTTTCTCACCCCAAGCCCGTTCTGCAGTGCTCCGATGGTTCTGCAGATTCCGGTGGTGTTACAGCTCACGACTCGCGTGGCACTCTTGTTCAGATTCTCAGCGTAGTTGCACTGGGCAACGAATGATGATCCTGTAAGCTCGTGTTTCTCACCGCCCTGGAAGACAGACTTGACACCGAGCTTGTCGTATTGCGCCTTGTTCTTCGCACCCAGTCCGGCTGGGGTGCAGTCGATCATGACGTCGACCTTTTTGATCAAGTCTTCTAGAACTCCTGAGACCTCTATTCCCGCCTTCTTCATATCAGGAAGTTTCTCAGGGATGGAGCTGTATATCGCGAAATTCTTCTTCTGCCCCATCTTCACGCGATAGTCTGCGACGACGTCGGAGACACCGATGAGTTTCATGTCCTTCTGTTTCGACACGGCTTCGGCAACACGCTTGCCGATGACCCCGAACCCGTTCACTCCCACCCTAGCAGCTGGCTTAGGCAATCTAACACATCTTGGCTAGAGGACGAGAGTGGTTTCTTTTAGACGTAACCGTGCCAGTCAGCGTCCTTCTTTCGCATGGAGGGACAGTCAAGTTGACGCGTCCAGCGTTGAGGTGGTGGCTTTACCGGGGGAGCAGAAGAAACGAGATGATGCGGGGGCTTGGACTAACAAGCACTTAGGGAAAGACCAACTAGTTTTTCTTGAGGTACTTCCCCACTTCTTACAGGATGGGTGCGTTGCGACGATTTGACAAGTATACCATTCAAACATTAGGGTTCGCGCTCATTGTCATAGGAATCTTTCTGTTTATGATCGGTCTTATCGGCGGTCCTACCGGCACGGGCACGTATTGTCCACTCAATGGTTGTCCCCCTGGCTCCTTGCCTTGATACTGGTGGTTACCCGGTGCCTCATTCTTTTCTGGGATCGCCCTTGTAATTGTAGGAATCATTTTGCTTATTGTCGCCCGAGGCATGAAACCAAAGCAAGAGACAGATTTTGCTATCCCACAAACGCCAGCGAGCGAGTAAATTGAGAATCGCACTTTTCTAGAAGTTCGTCTGGTCGATCGTGAGAGGTATATCGGGTTGACCGCTTTAGACATAACTAGCAATACTGATCGTCGTGAGGTCTGTAGACGGGCTTTAATACTAGAGCAGGGGCTCTTACGCTCTCAAGCTTTACCGCTTACAAATCGAAAAGAGAAGGTATCAGAAAGAAGGTAATGAATTATGGAGGTTAAACTTTCATGGTTGAACAGTCCCAGTACGCTACGACTACAAAGTACATAGTAAAAGCACGCTTCGACGTTCAAGGAGTCGTCGAAAAACCAGACGTTGTTGGCGCAGTTTTCGGACAAACAGAAGGACTCTTCGGACCCGACCTAGACCTTAGAGAACTACAAAAATCCGGAAGAATAGGACGAATCGAAATCAACCTCGATTCCAAACGCGACAAGACTACAGGGTCTATTGTAATACCCTCAAGCCTCGACAAGGTATCCACTGCGATTATCGCGGCGGCAATAGAGAGTGTCGACAGAATCGGCCCATGCGAAGCCAAGATCACACTGGAAAAGGTCGAGGATGTCCGCGAAGAAAAACGAAACGCCATCCTAACCAAAGCGAAAGATATTCTCCGCAAATGGGTAGTTGAATCATCCCCCAGCACCGAAGAGGTTGTCAAAGAGGTCGCCTCCTCGTTAAGAGGCGTGGATCTCATCGAGTATGGTCCGGAGAAGCTGCCCGCGGGTCCCGAGGTCGAGAGCGGCTCCCTCATAGTGGTTGAAGGCAGAGCAGACGTCATTCTCCTGATGAAGGTCGGGATTAAGAACGTGGTCGCGCTCAACGGGACCAAGGTTCCTGACACCATCATCAAACTCACCAAGGACAAGGAGGTCACAGCCTTCCTCGACGGAGACAGAGCTGGAGACCTCATTCTCAAAGAGCTACAACAGGTCGCAGACATAGACTATGTCGCACGTGCACCCTTCGGGAAGGAAGTGGAAGAGCTCACGCCTAAGGAGATAATGAAAGCCCTCAGGGAACGGGTCCCGATCAACCTTGCTCGACCAGTCGAGAGGCCTGAGAGGGTACAGTTCGCTCGCCAGGAAAGGCCTGAGAGACAGGAACGATACGAGCGACCCTACGAAAGAGGGTACGGTCCATCTGAACCACCCGTCCAAGCGCCGCCCATCCCAAGGCCCAGCCTATCACCACTAGTGTTCGACGTTGCCAAAGATTTGCGAGGAACTCTGGAGGCGGTGATATTCGACGAGGCAGGAAAGGAGCTTGGCAGGATGCCGGTCAGCGAGCTAGCGGAGAAAATTCCAGGCGTCGAGAACGCGCACTTGGTCTTGTTCGATGGAGTTGTCACTCAAAGGCTGTTGGACATTGCCGCAGGCAAGAACATCCGATTCGTTATCGGCGACAGAGTATCCGATGGAGCAAAGAAGCCACCAAACGTGAACGTAATGACGCTGAGCGATCTATCCTCGTTCAGTCCGGGCCCTACGATTGCAAGCTGACCTGCCCGCGACGCGTCCCCAGCAAATCCTCCTCTTCTATCCCGAAGACCTCTAGAACTCTAGCGGCAGCCGGGGCAATCTGGTTGTGAACGTAGTACTCATAGTCCACCTCGCCTAACGACGCCTTGAAGTGCGGCTCTGCCTTCTGGTAGAGCTTGCCAGGCCTCTTTGTGATGATGAAGCCAACTTTGTCTCCTACGGAAACGGGCCAACCCTCTTTCGCCATTTTCCTGGCAACCTCCACATGAGGCGCGTTGACCTCGTACTCGTCCGGTCGTTTGGTTAGGGTCTTCCATATTACCAGGGAAGACTTGGGAACCTTCGCGGACTTCAGGTCCTTGGTCAGGTTCAATACGTACGACTTTGCTCGTGTTGGATTCGCATCTTCTAGAACCAGCCTGAGGACTTCGTTCTGAACATTCCTAGCAAGATTGGACCAATCGCCTCTGATTGCCTCCATGCCGACAACGTCAAGTTCGCCGTCGTCCAGTAGTCCAGCGTACTTCTTCTTGGCTTCAGTAAAGAGTATTCGCTTGTATAACTGTCCTAGGTTGATTTCGAGTCCTAGGTTCTTGTCGATCTCTTTGATGAACCGGTTGACGAGTTTTTCCTCGTACTCGACAAAGAGGCTGTCTGTGTCTCCGTAGAGAACTTTGAGCCCGAGGGTCTTGGCGATATCGATGGATTTGTTTATGGTGTCGCGTCCGAGGGCCGCGGCGGATTCGGCCACTTCGCGTGAATACCATCTGGACCCGGCCCAGCCCGCATATCCGTAGGTGGCGTTGGTGATGACCTTCGTCGCTTTTTCACGAGCCTTCAGGATCTTGTGCTCGCGAGTCCCTCGCGACGTCTTGGCCGCCTCTCTCTTCGCAGCTTGTCGGCTTGCAATGAGCTGGCTGAGAACGATCTTGTAGAAGCCTGGGGGACTCTTTCGGAAGTGATGTCCGACCTCGGGAACCTCAAAGACGTCCTCGCCTCCCTTGGCGACAAGAGTGTCCGGGGAAATGTTGTACTTGACCATGAGGCTAGGATACATTGCTGAAAAGTCGAGTACTGCAACGCTGTCATGCAGTCCCACGCTGGGCTCAAGGACAATTGCGCCTTTGTATGGAATAATATTGAGCTCTTCTCTGCCGGGTATCAGCTCGCCGAGTCTGTGAGCCTCCATCATCAGGTAGCTGTCAACTCTGAAACCAACCGCCGCTGCGAGGACCTGATCCGGTGGGAGCGCCGAGAGATTCGAGAGTTGTAGTGCGTAATCAAGCGCGTCCTCTCCAACGTTGAAGACTGAGTTTGCTTGCTCTTTCATCTGTGCAACTAAGGCTGGGCGATCATCACCGATCCAGCGATCGTGGTATTCTGTCTCGTCAATTGCTGGAGTGGAAGCTTCGACCCCGAGAAACCTCGCGACATTCTCCACAGTCTTGATCTTTACATCATAGAGATCTCTCGAGAAATCCAACAAGTCCACGTTTGCTCGCCCAGTAAGAGAGAAGTGGCCGTAGAGGCTCTGGCGGGCAGGACCTTCGTCTCTTCCAACGGAAAGTTTCGCCTTGATCTTGTCTGCTCGCTTGATCAAGAAGGGCCAGTCGAATGTGTTGCCGCCAAACGAGAAGACAACATCCGGATCAAACTTCCGGAAAATTTCCGATAGCCCCTCGATTGTCTCATCTTCCGAGTGCTTTTCTGATTGGAGGGTACTAGCCTGGCCCTCGTTGCTTTTCCATGCAACAAGTCTTACAGGATCCCGGAGTGGGCTCGGGGAGCCCGTGGGACTAACGGCTAGAATGGAGAAGGAGAGTAGTCGTAGCCCGGGAGCGTTTTCTCTAGGGACAGCAATTGGGTGTCCGGTTGTCTCAAAGACCTTGTCTACGTGATACTTTCTAGGCTCAACTGGGGATTCTGTTCCCTCGACGCTGTACCACTGGCAGGGTCTGATCTCGAACTCGTTCTGGTACTTTATCGAATAACGAAGCTTGTCCTCAAAACTCGCTTCCACACCAAGCTGCTTGACACATTCTCTCGCGCACTTCTCCAACGAATTAGGGTCTTTGCAGAATACTTTGAGAACCTGCCTCTCCTCAGCGAGGCGTTTTCTCTTTTCAATGACAATTCTTTCTACGGACGGATGAGGTTTCTCTGTTTCAATTCTTTCTTTGAGTTGATCGATGTCCTGGCCTTTCTTGGGCAGGAGATAGAAGTAGGATTGGAAGTTGGGGTCTATGGCCAGGACCCGCTGGTTGTCATGGGTTACTCCCCATAGCCAGATAGCGGACCTGCCCTCGTGAGCCTCGTGGTTGACGTCTAAGAGCCAGAATTCAAGTCTCAACTTGGGATGATCTCTGCCGGCATTTTGTAAAGTGTCTTGCGCAATTTTTGCATCTTGCCCTCAAATATCGCTTGGAACCGACGAATAGTTTGTGACTTTCGCCTCTCTCAGACCCTTATCTCTTCCTTGCCTATTCCCTCCGTTGATGACTTTGGCTAAGCTCGTGGAGTTTCACTGCCCAAGATGCGATACTCAGTCGATGGTTCCTACAGGAATGATGGACGTTGAAACGCGCGAAATTCTGCCTTTAATTTGTCCCCAGTGTGGTCTAAGACTTGAATTCGAGTAATTGTGCTACTGCCCAACTGCCTTAGTATCCTGAACGTTGGCCGGGGAGAGTTTAAATTCGCGGAAGGTTCAAGCCCCAACCTATCAGGTAATTCTGCATGGCGGAGAAGGCTAAGGCACCGGCGGACAGATGGGGAATCGCCCACATCTACTCATCCTTCAACAACACCATGGTCCACATAACAGACCTCACAGGCGCGGAGACAATATCCCGCAGCGCAGGGGGACAACATGTGAAAGCCGACAGACTTCAGGGGACACCATACGCTGCGATGCAAGCTGCAGCCGCCGCAGCCAAGACAGCAAAGGACAAGGGAATTACCTCTCTTCACATCCGCGTGAGAGCTCCAGGCGGACATGGTGCTAGGACCCCTGGTCCAGGAGCGCAGGCCGCTATCAGAATGCTCGCCCGCCACGGTTTCAGGATTGGAAGAATCGAAGACGTGACACCGGTCCCGCACGATGGAACCCGTAGGCCTGGCGGTCGACGCGGTCGCAGAGTCTAACCAACTAGGGTAGACTTTCAACGTCCTACGCGTCTCAGATCCGAAAGATCGTTGACAAGCATCAACGCTGGCGTGCGGAAGAATGCCTCAATCTCATTCCTTCTGAGAACGTAACTAGTCACGCGGTTCGCCAACTTCTCACCGGCGATATGGGCCATCGCTATACTGCCTGGGACGGGTTCTACAAGGGTACACGCTTCATCGACGAGCTAGAAGACCTAGGAGAGAAGTTGGCGTCCGAGGTCTTCGGATCTGACTGGGCAAGCCTCCGACCACTCTCCGGGCACATTGCCGACATGATAATGGTCTCCACCCTTACGAAACCTGGAGGGTCGATCCTCACCGTCAATCCTTCGAACGGTGGGTATGATGGACTTGGGAACCGGGGCTATCCCCCGTTCGTCAATGTGAAGAATCTCTTTTTCCCATATGATTCCGAACGGATGAATATTGACGTGGAAAAGGCCGAGACGCTCATCGAGGAGGAGAAGCCCTCTCTCGTAGTATTTGGCCAGTCCTATTTCCTCTTCCGTCACCCGGTCCAGGAATTGTCCGAGGCTTGCCGAGCAGCCGAGTCTCAAGTCGCCTTCGACGCGTCCCATGTCTTGGGCCTGATAGGCGGCGGCGAGTTCCAGCGTCCGCTAAACGAGGGCGCGGATCTGATGCTTGGCTCCACTCACAAGAGTTTCTTCGGGCCTCAAGGAGGAATAATCCTCGGAACCGCTTCGCTGAAGACGCGGGTCAAGGACCAACAGTTCCCGGGTTTAGTCGATAACGCCCACTGGAACAGGATCGCGGCTCTAACATGGGCGTTGGACGAGGTTCGCAGGCGAGGAACGAAATATGCGCCTCAAGTAATTGCTAACGCGAAAGCCTTGGCCAAGGCGCTTCACGAAGGAGGTCTACCTGTCAAAT
>Ga0209154_1001603_pt1 | contig 13204 bp, 10 predicted proteins | sample GraSoiAngelo_121_FD_185878 | JGI IMG/M metagenome (GOLD analysis project Ga0209154, IMG submission 185878) | Grasslands soil microbial communities from the Angelo Coastal Reserve, California, USA - 14_0919_12_20cm (SPAdes) (version 2) | ecosystem: Environmental > Terrestrial > Soil > Grasslands ... | reverse complement strand
AAGATAACGCTTGGGACGTTACCGCAACTCGCAGGAAGTTACTTGCCCGAGTTCGAGAGGAAGTGGGCACTTCAAAGACGAATTGGTTTCCGTTTTCATGGGCGGACCTCGGGAACAGGTACACACCTTTTGCCGGCGTAGCGGTTGCCCTGTGTCTGGTGCTGCTGATCGTGGGAGCCTACCATGTGGGCGCGCGAAGGCCGTCCAGTACGTCCCCAATGGCCTTGTCTGAAAACCGCTTCCAGCAGCTCACAGCAGAGAAAAAATCGCTCCAGGATCAATTGAGTGCCCAAACCGGGCAGATTGTTCGTCTACAGCAGGAGAACTTGCGAAACGATCAGGAATCCGAAAAATTAAAGTCCGCGTTGCGCGCGATGACGGAGCGAGTGAACGATACCGTAGCCGCCAAGTACCGCGCGGATGAGCAGATGCGGGACTTATCGGAGCAGCGCGACAGCTTGAGCGTCCAGCTTCGAGACCTCGAGCAAGCCAATCAGGGCATCCGCGCTGAACTTGCCAGCCTACGTGCCGAGCGTGACAGGGTCCTGCTTCGGACCGTGTCTCTGGAATCGAAGATCGACGAACTCACGGCTGCGACTCGGGATCAGGAACACAAAATCAAAGATGAGGAACAGTATTTAGCTTCGGACCGGGATATCCGGGAATTGATGGGTGCGAGGCATCTTTACATTGCCGATGTTTACGACGTAGACAGCCGGAGCCGTACGCGTAAGTCCTTTGGACGGATATTTTATACACAAGGCAAGTCACTCATTTTTTACGCGTTTGATCTTGATCCCGGAATGAAGAACGTAAATGCTTTTCAGGTTTGGGGACGCAAGGAGATGGCTCAGGGCACGCAAGGTCGACCTAAGAGCTTGGGCATTCTTTATCTCGATAACGAATCCAATCACCGCTGGGTGATGCGCTTCGACGATGCGAAACAGTTGGAGGAAATCGACGCGGTGTTCGTCACGATCGAACCGCATGGCGGTAGTCCGAAACCCACCAGCAAGCCCTTTCTGTATGCTTTGCTTCGCAAAGAAGTAAATCATCCCTAAGAAGCTCCTTGCCTGAGTTTATCGCTGGCGACCATTCAGGGCAGCATACGTATCCGTTGACCAGTTCGACAACTAGAGTTTCCCCCTTTTGGTACAAATCCCTTCCGCGGCGCGTATTCGTTATTAGTAAGGTTTCGGCGTGGGGCTCGTCCGGGATCAATTCACACTGCAAAGTCGAAGTTATTTCGCACACTTCCGCCGCAAAGGCGTTGGGGGCACATATGTTCAACGTGAGGTTCCGTCTCTGCACGAAAGTAGGGATTTCGCTGACTGTTCTGCTTCTCTGCTCAACATTGGCGCTTGGGCAGAGCACCTACGGCTCTATAGCGGGGTCGGTAACGGATCCCTCCGGAGCGGCCATCAGCGGTGCCAGTGTTACCTTGACCAACGCGGGCACTTCAGAGACACGCACGCAAGCGACAAACGCCGACGGACAGTATTCGTTCGTGAACCTGATTCCCGGCGCCTACAGGATTGACGTCGAGAAGCCGGGCTTCAAGCGCTCCACGCTGTCCAACATCGCCGTACAGGTGAACCAATCTTCAAAAATCGATGTGAGTCTAACTGTTGGCCAGGTTAGCGAGACGGTCGAAGTCACCTCCGAGGCTCCCCTTCTTCAGGCGGAGACGTCCTCGCTCGGTCAGGTGGTGGAACAGCGCAAAGCCAACGAGCTTCCGCTGAACGGACGAAATATTTTTAATCTGATCACGATCTCTCCCGCGGCCGTGGCCCAGGGCGGATCGGGTGGTTCGCCCGTAGGACAGAACCCGTTCAGTTGGGGCAACTACCAGGTGGGAGGTTCATTCGCGAACCAGGGCGCACAATATCTCGACGGTCAGCCCCTGAACATCGGTTACATCAACCTGCCGATCATCATTCCAACTCAGGACTCAGTCGGCGAGTTCAAAGTGCAATACAACAATTTGGGTGCCGAATGGGGCAAATTCTCAGGAGGCATCGTGAACCTGAGTACGAAGCCCGGCACAAACAGTTGGCACGGTTCGGCCTACGAATTCTTCCGCAACAAAGTGTTAAACGCAAACGAGTACTTCCATAAGCAACAACAAATTCAGAAGGGCCTGAAGAACGAGGCACCACCCTGGTCCCAGAACCAGTACGGGATTCAAGTCGGCGGGCCCGTCATTAAGAACAAAACCTTCTTTTACACGAGCTGGGAACAATATCGGCAGCGGACGGGATCACCGTTCACGACCACGGTTCCCGCAGCTGGCATGCTGAACGGAGATTTCTCGGCGCTGTGCACGGCGGGCTTCACGAACGGCGTGTGCAATGATCCGGCGGGCCGCATTTACGACCCCTACACCGTGAAGTCCGGAAGCCGGCAGCCTTATGGGCTCGATCCAGGTAATCCAACTTGCCTCGGAAATTGCATTCCGAGCGCCGAATTCAATCAGGCAGCGCTTGTATTGGGGAAGCTTTACTACCCGGCCCCTACGCAGTCCGGCACGGTGAACAATTTCTCCAGCGCCGCCGCCTCGGGTGGTAACACCAACGAGTTCGTCGTGCGAGGCGATCAGAACATCGGAGCGAATACCCGCTTGTTCGGAAGATTTGCATATTACGGTCTGACCGACCTCCCCACCAATCCGTTGGGGACGGGTCTCTGCCAGGATCGTTGCGCGGAACTCTACCATAGCAAGCTGCTCGTCATCGACGTGAACCACACGTTTACGCCGACGACCATTCTCGACGTTAACCTCTCTGGGAGCAGGTTTGTCTACGCGCGGGCGCCCATTCTTTCGGGTTTTGATTTGACCAAGCTGGGCTGGACTGCTGCCTACAACAGTCCACCCGCAAGCATGCGGACTCCACCAACACCCGCTTTCCTGTTCCCCAACGACACTGGAAAGTCGCAGGGCAACAGCGCCATCGGAGACCATAATACGCAGTACAATCTCTCGCCCGCGCTTACCATGATCCGCGGCAAGCATACGTTGCAGGCGGGAGCTCAGTTCGAGCTGGGCCTGGATAACTACTTCCAAACCAACATTGCCAGCGGCGCGTTTGCCTTTGCCGGAAACTGGACGTCGTCCGGCCCGTCAGCGGCGGATGGATCTGGATTCGGATTCGCCGACTTCCTGCTCGGGTTGGCGCAAAATCAGGGTTCTTTCGTGAACCAGACGGAAGGCGTTGCTCAGGTTCCGGCCCAGACAGCGGGCAAGCAAGTCTATCGGGCGTTTTACCTCAACGACACTTTCCGCCTGACCAATAAACTCACCCTCAACTTGGGGCTTCGTTATGAGTTGCAAGGGCCGTGGTCGGAGCGCCTCAACCGGCTCACCTATTGGGATCCCGCTGCTACCAATGCAACCGTTACCGGTTGCGGAGGCGCGGCAGGTTCGCCGTGTCCGGGTGACGCGTTTCTCGTGAAGACTGGCCGTAACAGCAGCGCTAACAATATCCCTATGGATAAAAAGGCGTTCTCGCCGCGCCTCGGATTTGCGTATGCGTTTGACCAGAAGACCGTGATCCGGGGTGGCTACGGGATCTTCTACATTCCGAACTATGTATCGTTTGGACTGAATCCCGACAATGACGTCGTAGACCTGGCGACCACTGGCTTCACGGCGACTACCGATAAATTCACAACACCGTTTAGTACGCTGAATGGGACGAACTGCACACTAGCGGGTAACAGCTTTGCTACTTTTTCGTGCGCCGATAACAGCGGCCCGTTTGGCGCTGGGGGAATTGTGTTGCCGCCCGGACGGAATCCGCAACCCAATGTATCGGGTTTCGTCGCCAAGAATGGTTCTCCCACGCTGGCCCCGTACTTTAATGCCAAGTACGGGTATGTCGAGCAATACAACATCGACATCCAACGTGAATTGCCGGGCGGTTTCTTCGCGGATGTAGCCTATGCCGGCTCGCACGGCGTGCATCTGCAGCAGTACTCGACTCACTTCAATCAGATTGGTGAATCGTTTGTGGCTCAGGCCGCAGGTGAATTCAACACAGCCATCGCGGGCACCTGTGCTGGTGCTGCCGATCCTGTCGCCTGCGCGAACGGCTTTGTCACTATCGGGCAAGCGGTGCCCAACCCGTTAGTGGGAAGTCCCCAGCCCAATCTCAATGGGGCCACGATCATTGCTGGTCAGCTCAATCGGCCCTACCCCCAATACAATGACCTGAATCTGGCGGGGTACGGCTGCTGCGACAGCACGTACAATTCTTTGCAGGCTACAGTGACTCGGCGGTTCGCCGGCGGCGGCACCATGTTGGTGGCCTATACCAATGCAAAGCTGTTGACCAATACCGATACCTTGACGAGTTGGTTGGAAGGTCCTACTGGCGGCGTCGGACAGGTCCAGGACTGGAACAATCTGAAAGGGGAAAAGTCTCTTTCCTCTCAGGATGTTTCGCAACGTCTGGTGATCAGCTACGTCCTTGACCTTCCTTTTGGGCATGGCAGGAAGTTCGCGGCCAACCTAAGCGGAGTAGCGGACAAGGCGGTTTCCGGTTGGGGAATTGACGGCGTTACCACTTTCCAACGCGGCTTTCCACTCAAGATCACTTGGGCCGGCGCCGGAACCTCTTTAGAGAACGCCAACCTGGGCGTCGCCAATGTTCGTCCGGATGTTGTTTCCGGATGCAGCAAATCTGCTGGCGGCAAACACATCTCGCAGTGGTTCAACACGACCTGCTTTGCGGCCCCGCCCCAATGGGGCTTCGGCAGCGAGTCACGTACAGATGCAACACTCCGGACTCCCGGAATCAACAACTTTGATTTTGCGGTATTCAAACGGACAACAATCACCGAGAGAACGGGTCTTGAGTTCCGCACCGAGTTCTTCAACCTGTTCAACCACCCGTATTTCTCTCCTCCGGGAACCGGCTTCAACGGTACGGCTACGGGCCTGGGGAATAATGGATTTGGTGCAATCACGTCGACGGTGCAGGGCGGTGTCGCTTCACCGGAACGTCTGATCCAGTTTGCTTTGAAGTTCGTGTTTTGATCTGTGCGATTCGGCGACGAAAAGTCACACCGCCAAGGGCAGGAGCGATAGTCAAAGAGCAGCAACTTGTTTGTCTGGGCAATCCGCGATCCCAGCAACGCGACGAAGGAGTGCTCCTGCCTATAATTTCATGCGTCGGGGCTTTTGGTAAAAGAGCGATAGCGCCAGGGCCGTTCTTCGATACTGCCCTCCACGGCTGCCAGTCCGCCCTGCTTCATACGATCGCGGATCATCGCGCAGGTGTGCGATAGGTTCAACTCTTGCTCCACACCGGGATACTTTCATGACATTTTTCGAAATAGGTAGCATGCTGTGAGGTCGAAATGCGTAAAAAACCAGCGTATGCAATAGACTTCCTCAAGATACTTGGGCGGTGAAACAGGCGAACGATGCCATTGACTTTTAGTCTCTTACCGCTGAGTTAACCTTTTATCAGCCAGCCAGCGATAGACCAAGTCTAACGCCAATATAATGAAATGTATGGCTAAGCCTGATCACCTTGCCTTGCTCGCGGTTGCGTTGGCGGAAGCCCAAAAAGGACTAGCTGAAGGGGGCATTCCGATTGGAGCTGCGATTTTTGATGCAGATGGTCGTCTTGTCGGCTGTGGTCATAATCGCAGGGTACAGAATGGCGATCCATCTCTCCATGCCGAAACCGACGCGTTCCGCAATGCTGGGCGCCAACGCAGCTATCGAGGTTTGACAATGGTGACCACCCTGGCGCCGTGTTGGTATTGTAGCGGCTTGATTCGGCAGTTTGGTTTCGGCGGGGTGGTTGTCGGAGAGAGCCGGAACTTTCAGGGAGGGTTCGCGTGGCTCCGCTCTCTTGGCGTGCCGATGGTTGATCTCGACTCCGCGGATTGCGCGACGCTCTTGAGTGAATACATCCGCAAGAATCCGGACGTGTGGAACGAGGACATCGGGCAAGACTAGGAAACGTAGGTTATTCGATGAGCATCGATAAGGGAGTTCTCAAGAGCCTCCCCAAAGTTCTTTTGCATGAGCATCTGGATGGGGTGCTCCGGCCAAGCACGGTCGTTGATTTGGCGAAGAGCATCCACTACACGCTGCTGCCGAGCGAGGACCCCGTCGCTCTAGGACAATGGTTCCATCGCGGCGCCAACCAGGGAAGCCTGCCGGAATACCTGAAAGGGTTTGCGCATACCATTGCCGTAATGCAAACCGAGGGGGCGCTTGAGCGCGTCGCTTATGAACAGGCACAGGATTTAAGTCTCGACAGTGTTATTTATTTCGAGACCCGCTTCGCTCCGATTTTTCACACTCAAAGGGGACTCACACATCAACAGGTGGTTTCCGCGGTGCTCAGGGGCATGGAGCGGGGCCGAAAGGATTTTGGGATATCCTCTGGGTTGATTATCTGCGCCATGCGCAACATGGACGTCTCGCTGGACATGGCGGAACTAGCGGTCGATTTTCGGCAACGTGGTGTCGTCGGCTTTGATCTGGCGGGCGAGGAAGGCGGGTATCCTCCAAAGAAGCACGTAGAAGCGTTTCATTATATTCAACGACAGAACTTCAATATCACGGTTCACGCCGGAGAAGGTTACGGAAAGGAGTCAATTTGGCAGGCTATCCAGTATTGCGGAGCGCAGCGAATCGGTCATGGGACACGGCTGATCGACGATATTGCGGTCGCAGATGGCAAGGTCGTAAAGTTGGGTGAACTTGCGCAGTATGTTCTCGACAAGCGTATTCCATTGGAAATCTGCCTGCTGAGCAACGTCCATACGGGCGCTGCGCGCAGCCTTGAGGAGCACCCCTTCCGGGTCCTTTTCCGGGAGAAGTTTCGGGTTACGCTCAACACCGATAACCGATTGATGAGCAACACTACGATGAGCAAGGAGTTCGCGGCGGCTGCGGATGCCTACGGGCTGTCTATCGACGACTTCGAGAAGATCACCATCAATGCAATGAAGAGCGCCTTCCTGCCCTATGATCGGCGTATCAATTTTATCTACTCCACGATCAAGCCCGGTTACGCCAGAATCCGCTCCTCTCTTACGAAGGCATAAATCTGAAACTTGCCAGACACCGCGGAAGTGTGGGGCCCAGTCTTTCAACCTGAGCTCACGCCGAAAGCGCTGCAAGCGTTTCGGCGAGTACAAGCGTTCCATTCGCAATGTCTTCCGGAGACGCATATTCGTCCGGTCGATGGCTATAACCGTTGCGACAAGGGATGAACAACATGGCTACATGTGCAATGCGCGACATAAAAAGCGAATCATGGTACGCCCGACTAACCATGGGAAGGGAGGGCAATCGTAGCTTTCTGCATGCCTTCGAAAGCGCCTCAACGATGGCTGGAGCGCACTCGGCGGGGGCGTCGGCGTTCAGTCGTTAGCAACGCGTCGTTTGGCTTGGATCGCGTCGCAGGCATTTCCCAGTGCGTGAAGGAGTGCGTCACGGCGGGAGAGATTGGTGTCACGGATGTCCACGCTCAACTGCACGCGGCTAGGAATACTATTGACCGCGCCCGGGAAGATATCGCACATACCGACAGTTGCTACCGTATCGGCTGCACCGCTGTTGCGAGCCGAATCTTCGATGGTCAGAATCAGTTCAGCGGCTGCACAAAGAGCGTCTTTGCGATCCGCCATGAGGACTGCGCCCGCGTGGCCACCTGCGCCCTCGAAAAATACGCGGAGGCTGGCTGGAGCCGCAATTCTGGTCACGATTCCGACCGGGACTTTGTGTTGTTCGAGCAACGGCCCTTGCTCGATATGTAGTTCCACGAACGCCTTGTAGTAGTCATCGGGCAGCTTCACGTTTTCGAGTTCACCGGACAAACCTGCATTTCGGCGCGCCTGCTCGACGGTGTTGCCGTCGCGGTCGACAAGTTTTCTCGCCGCATCAGCAGAGAGAGATCCGGACAGTAAGCGGCTTCCGAGACAGCCGACACCAAAACGCGTGGGCTCCTCTGAAGTAAAGACGAGCAATTCGATCGAATGCCTGGGACGAAATCCGCGAAGCTGCAACGTGCGAATGGCCTCCAGACCTCCTAAAACACCAACCACGCCGTCGTACTTTCCGGCATTTGGAATCGCATCTATATGCGATCCGGTGCCGATGGCTGGAGCATCCGGATCGGATCCTTGCCAGCGAGCGAAGAGATTTCCAATGGGATCTTGCCGCATCGCGAGACCGGCTTGCTCACAGCGGGCCCGCAGCCACGCGCGTGCCTTGAGATCGGTCGGTGTGAAAACAACTCGAGTGACCGCGGGAGGATCGGCGTCGGAGATAGTTGCCAACTCCCCGATCTCCGCGCTCAGCCGATCTTTTACCCTCTCGACAGTCATCGAGGTTCATCGATCAAAGGATGGCGGTTCCAGTCCTTGTAGATGAGATACTTCGCCGGCACCTTGCCGATCGCTCCGAACCATTGCGGACACCATGGCCCCATCCAGATGAAATCACCGGCGGAGGTTGAATACCATGATTCTCCCAGTCGATAGATCCCGCCACCTTCGAGCATGAGAAGACCGTGCTCCATAACGTGCATTTCGACCATGGGCAGAGACGCTCCGGGCCGATAGACCATCGTGTTCACGGCAAAATCAAAACTCATCGTATCGGGGAGGAGACATTTCACCTGGAGGTCGGGATCGTTATCGAGCGGGTGGGAAGCCACAGCGTCTTCGTGAGAGATGAAAGCCGCAGGCGTGTCAACTGAGTCGAGTGGGCAGTATGGTTTCTCGATAACGGCGGCGCGACAAAGGTTCGATGCCGACACTCGATGTGCAAGCCCTTCCGGCAGGTAGGTATAGCCGCGAGCACCGATTTTGCTCTCTTTGGCATCAGCTTCCAGCTGCAGTTCGCCCTCCAGCACAAAAATGAAGCGTTGAGCGTTAGTCGGCCCAAGCTCGCCGCAGGGTTCAAATTCCGCCGTGTATTGCGTAAACCGGGCGCCGATGGCTGGACTTGCGTGCACAATTGCCAAGCATGCCTGCATGCCTGGCAGGGTGGTGCGAACGAAGGAATCGGGTGTCAAAAAGAGGTGGTCTTGTTTGCGAGAGCTGCGCGTTTGGCCGAGATTATGCACGGCTCATCCTTTCTTGCAGGCGAGAGGAGTGCGCAAGCTGATCGAGCAAACACAAGCCACACTCGATCGCCTTCGCCACATCGGCAACATCGACTGATTCCGCGGGATCATGGCTGATTCCGCCGGGAGTTCGCAAGAAGATCATCCCCGCTGGAACTTTTTCGGCGAGAATCATGGCATCATGACCGGCGCCGCTTACCACGCGATGCGGGTGAGATCCCGTCATGCGAATTGCCTGGTCGATTTCTGTTAGCAAATAGGAATCCATCGCGACTGCACACTGGTCTAGAAGCACACGCGAAACGAGAGACAAACCTCGCCGGTCGGCAATATGCAGGGCGTTCTCAACCAGGGCGTCAGTTGTGCGCTGGCGAACGTCATCTGATTTGTGTCGCACGTCGAGAGTTACGCAGACTTCGCCTGCAATGACGTTTGTGGCCCCCGGCTTCGCATCGATGCGGCCAACGGTCGCTACCAGGTCTGGATCTTTCTGTGCCGTATGTTCAACAGCAACAATCCACTCAGCAGCCGCGGCCAACGAGTCGCGGCGAAGATGCATCGGCGTGGTGCCAGCGTGATTCGCCCGCCCCAGGAACACAAACTCCATGCGAGTCTGTCCGGCGATTGCCTCAACAGCAGCAAGCGGATAATTGAGAGACTCGAGAACCGGTCCTTGCTCGATGTGGAATTCCAGGTAGGCCAGAGTGTCATGGTGCAACTCGGCGCTGGTCAGTTCAGCCGGGCTCAGCCCGAAATTCTCGATGGCGCTGCGGAGCGATGCGCCAGCGGCATCCTGAAGACTCAGTAGTTGGTCGTCAACTCTCCCCACCAACGCCCGACTACCAATGAATGGAGTTCCGAATCGCACTCCTTCCTCCTCGGAAAACCCGACGACTTCGACAGCAAAAGGAAGACTTTGGCCGTGCAGGCTTTCGAGCAGTGCAATCGCAATAACAACTCCCAGCACACCGTCGTAAGCGCCGGCGTTTGGCACAGTGTCCAGATGAGAGCCGAGAATCAACCGCGCTGCACCGCGTTGGCTAGCTGGATACAGACCACGTAGGTTTCCGGCAGCGTCGACCGTTACTGCAGCGCCCGCGGCAGTAAGCCAGGCGGCGATTTCGCGGTGGCAATCGCGCATCGGCGGGGATAGAAACGTTCTACAAATGCCGCCCGGAGTTTCGCTGAAAGCTGCCAGTTTGGCGCAACGAGCCAGCACATCTTCCGCACGTTTCCTGATTTTGTCTGGTGTCCGCACCGAGTCCTAACCCCGCCGCAGGCGCGCCTCGATGAAACCGTGCGGCTCGTCTATGGGTAGGAAAACTTCGTTTGGGTTGTCTTGACCGAAGCGCGAGAGATCGACCAGAAGGCAGTGTTTGTTCGGCATGCTGAGTTGTATATCCTCAATTTCGGAGACCTGTTCCAAAGCAGCTTCACCCATTGCATACAAAGTGTGCTGCACTGACTTGCTGGAATGGTCGGCAAACACCCCCACCAAAATCCCGCGTATCCTGGAACGCAATGATTGAAAGGAATGGACCGAAGGCGCATAGGCCCAGCGAGCGGACAAAGAAGTTCCCAACAGGCGGTCCGTCGCCTCCGGTAAAGTGGTCAGTGAGTCCTTCAAAAAGCCAACGAACTCTGATCCAGCCGTCTTGAGAATCAGGAGATTGTTGAGCCCGGAAATCACGCTGAGGCCGCCATTCCTGTTCCTCCCGACATCCGTGATCTGTAGTTCGCCACTCGATTGCACAAATGTTGTCGGATGCGGCCCGGTCCCTGCGAGAAGATGCTCCCATGGTTTTTCGGATATGGCGGCACGCGCTCGCGTCACCTGCGGATTTTGGTCCAAGAAATGGGCTATAAGTTCCTGCGCAAAGTCCTCCATACATGTAGCGGAGGAGGACCTCGCCAATGAGTAAACCGTGTTTTTCATGGTATCGGTGGGGAGAACCTTGCTGTTATTTCCATCAACAAAGCAGGATTCGAAATCGCCCTCCAGCGAAATATCAATAGTCCACTCACGAAGATCGTGCTGCTCCGGACGCCTCTTCACGTGGACGAGGCGGACGCGAGACTTGCCATAATTGTTTTCTGCCAACACGACCATCGATCAACTCCCTCGATACGTGGTGTATCCATGCGGGCTCAGAAGGAGCGGGAGGTGGAATTGCGATTCTCCGTCGCGTATACGAAACGTAATTTCAATCACCGGGAATAAGGTCTCTACGTGGTTATCGGATTGGTAGCTGGAGGTGTCAAAGGCCAATTTGTAGTTGCCCGATTCTAGCACCGTGGTATCCGGCAACAACTGAGCGCAGCGCCCGTCAGCATCGGTGTGCGAACTAGCGATGAGGGTCCACTCTCCGGACTGGAGTTGCCGCTCCAGCCGCACAGGCACGTGCTGGGCAGGTTTCCCCCGGTTCATGTCCAGAACGTGAGTAGAAATTCGTTTCATGAAGAAAGCCATTTCTTTAGTCGAATGTGCGCGATCTGCCTCTGCTGCTCGGCCGCTTCCCGTAATTCCGTTGCTTCGTCGTTACCCAGGCGCCGTCGCAAGATCTCGAGGATCTCCGGTGCGGACTTATTTGTCGCGCACACGATAAAGATACGATGGAATTGCTCCTCGTATTTGCGGTTTGCTTCCGCAAGTACGGTTCTGAGATCGCCATTGGCCGTGCCAACTTGACGCTGTTCCTCGGTTGACCATTTCACTGAACGGACGGGCCCGGAGTGCGGTCTCGATTCCCCGATGCGCGGGTGACTGCGAAAAGCCTCCAACCAATCGGATTCGGAAAGACTCCACCATATCTCATCGCAGGCAGCCAGCAGAGCCGTTTCATCGGAAATCGGTCGGCGGTTCGTCATTCCGTCAGCCCAAGCTTTTGAACCACAGCAGGGCAGAATCTCTTTGGATGCGTCTATTGGTCCTAGACTGTTCCAACGCGCGAGCACGTGGTTCATCGGGCGTTTCCTGAGCCGAGTCGATTGAGAAACTCCCCGACCAGATTTCCGGCGACTGCCCTCCGATACCTCGCGGTCGATCGAATGTCGTCAATGGGCTGAATTTCGGCTGCGGCCCTCTGCTGAGCCATTGACACAAGCGCGGGATCAACTCGATGTCCCCGTATCGTAGTTTCCGTTTCCTTCAACCGAAGAGGGATCGGGGCGACGCTGCCCATTGCGATTCGAATGTCGTCAACGACTCCACCTGCAAGCCGGGACAAAGCTGCAATGCAGACTTTCGAGATAGCCTGAGCATTTCGTGGACCTACTTTGCGAGCATAAGCCTGGTACTCAGAGTAGCGCCGACGCATGCAGACCGCGAGGACCAACTCATCCGGCGCGAGTCGCGTTTGGCGATAGCCTGTATGAAAGGTCACGTACGGCACTCGACGTTCACCTCGAACCGAAACAAGAATCAATTCTGCCTCGTAGACAAGCAGTGCGGGCAGCGAATCGGCGGCCGGCGATGCGTTGACGATATTGCCTCCGATGGTCCCGCGATTCTGGTTTGCAATCCCGCCGGTCCAACTCGCTGCCATGGACAGCAGCGGGAACTCAGATTCAATGATTGCGTTCGCCCGCAAATCGGTATAGGTGCTACCCGCGCCGATGCGAACCTCGTCCGGAAGGACATCGATATGGCGCAGTTCCCTTAGACCCCAGATGCTCACCAGCTTGCGGGCGGCAAGATTCCCAGCTGCATATTGCACCATCAGATCCGTGCCGCCAGCAATCGGACGCCATGACCCAGGCTCATCCGCCAGGATGGACAAAATCGATTTCAGAGTTGCGGGCGCCAGCAGTTCGTAATCGGCCGGATTGGATCTCACCTGCCAGTGCTCCTCCGGGCAGCCTCGGCAACAGACTCGAAAATTTGCGTATAGCCCGTACAGCGGCAAAGATTGCCGGATAGCGCTTCGCCGATCTCTTCCCGGCTCGGCTGGGGATTTTTGCTCAAAAGGTGAAACGCCGCAAGGATCATCCCGGGCGTGCAAATGCCGCATTGCGCGCCTCCGCAATCGAGGAAAGCCTGTTGCAGCACATGCAGTCGATCTTGGGAAGCGAGGCCTTCAATTGTGACGATGTCAGCGTCGTTTGCC